>Ga0307510_10006448_pt1 | contig 13988 bp, 13 predicted proteins | sample 12_EM_MG_FD_207224 | JGI IMG/M metagenome (GOLD analysis project Ga0307510, IMG submission 207224) | Populus trichocarpa ectomycorrhiza microbial communities from riparian zone in the Pacific Northwest, United States - 12_EM | ecosystem: Host-associated > Plants > Roots > Unclassified | place... | reverse complement strand
TCCGGAGAGAGTGGAAAAGGGGAATTTTATTGACTGGATGAGGAACAGCACGAGGAGATAAGGCAAAGGAGGAAGTGAAATGGAGTACTGGTTTTATCAACGAGGGTGGCGCGTAATTGAACAGCATCTTGCAGGAGTGCATCGGAGGTGATTTGTTGTGTAAGGACACGTGTGACGATATGAGCTATGATTGAGTTGAAGGGAGTCAAAGAGATATTTTGGTTGATCTGAGACGTTGGATGGAGAGAGTCTCAAGCGAGAGTCAAAACGTCATCTGTTCGATGAAACTGTATGGATATGCGGGTCCGATTGAATGTTTTAAAATGTCGTGCCAGCGTTACATATGCGCGTGCAATACACGCTCGACGAGAATGTATCAATTGCGTTGCTGTATGTTTAACTGCCGGTGTTTTTTTTTTTTTTTTTTTTTAGGTACCGCTACCGCTACTCTATGCTTACCATGCCTAGCTCCACGCTAATGAAGTCACTTGGTCCTTACCAGAGTAGAGACTTCGCCTAGGGAGTTGCCTACCCTATCTCTATTTTATCTCTTTCACGTAAACTGAAAACCAGACATGGAACTCTGTTAACCTTAAAACTACTTATATGCAAGAATTTATATTATTACCACTAGGGAAAAAGAAGGCAACCGACTGTTAGCAATGTATTTATTTTCTTAACATGATCGATTTTTTAACTACTAGTAATTATATTGGCGAGGTAAATACATGGTATGTATATTTCCGAGCCAACTTTTACCGATCCTGATTAAATTTCTCGTTGATCAAGTCCTTGATAGGTTTTTTTATCGAATCTCGAGGGTAAATTAAATGATATAAAAGGTCTACTTTCTTACTTGATTTCTTTTAAGTTTAAAATCAAAATTAATATAGAAAGGAATTTATTTTTATGAATATACCTAAAAGGATTTTTTTAATCTTTTTTAGAAAAAAATAATCTTGAATATTAAATAACACATAAAGCAAGGTTATCAATCTAGATCTTTTCCTTTCCGAATACATGATATATCTCCTATCATTTTAAAATATAAATCAAACTAAAACAAATCTCATCTTACTCAAGATTTTTGGTTATTTTGGATTTCTCGTCCAAATTTATGTCGAAATGTTTTGAATTTACTTTGATTATTTTGTCCCAGATAAAAGTTTGACAAAACTAAAACATAATTCTATTATCTAGTAGAGAGACTCTGTCCAAGGAAAAAATTTTAAACCCCTGATTTTATCAATCTTTAATATTGAAAATAATAATTATTTTTTTTTATTAACATTTGTATTGCTTAACAAAAAAATATCATTGATGTATATGATTTATATTCATGTTTTTTTTTCATATTTGTATTTTATGTGGATTTGAGTTGAACAAGGAACATTTTAGATCTCATTAATTTTTATAGCATTAACTGACTAGATGAATGGATATGTGAAGAACCCAGCCTTGACTGACATGATTTAAGTTATAAGACTATTGAGACACCTTTATTTACTCTAATTTAAATATACATTCTAATGTTAAGGATGAGCTTGATGAAAATAATCATCAATTAAAATATCTAATTCATAACTTTCTCACGTGCCCTTGTAAAATCAAAATTTTTATTTTTACATGTGATGATGAATATGATGTTTGATTTATACTAATTTTATGTTAAAACTTTTTAATTTTTGTAATATTTTAGCATTTTGTTTGCGTTGAATTACTTCAAGTTAAATTTATATTCGATCCCGACTCTTAACTATTTAGTAATATTTTAAATTTTAAAAATATATTTAGATGAATAATATTATGTTTGTATTGTATAATACAAAATTAATTTATTTTTAAATTTAAACTTGAATCATGTATGTTTAATCAATATTTTGAATTATATATATATATATATATATGTGTGTGTGTGTGTGTAGTTAAAATTCTAAATTGAAACTAAAATTTATCATTCTAATAATAAAAAAAAATAACACCAACAATAATAAAATCCACAAACTCAGCATAAAGTGATCTAAAGATACATTTCATAGTTGAATAAAAGAAAGAAAAAAAATCCTCAATTGTACCCATATTCATGTTAAACCTGGGTTCTCTCTCGAATTTAACCTTACCATCATCCACCCACAAATAAATATTTTCCAAAACCTAATTCGAATTTCCTAGCAGATGCTATGCTCCTAGGTTCTCTTTATTCTTTTATGACATGCCAGTATATACTACACCAAAAGAGAGTGGCCTTCACGAGCGCTGAAAGGCACGTGTGGATAACAATGCCAACCATGGAAGAAAGCAACTCAAAATCGGACTCCTCTATCAACTCGGTGCAGGTGGCGCAGCCAAAATGCACCACCCTCCCCCACTAACTCCTCCCTCCATAAATAAACCTACAAATTCAATCAAAATTTCTCGTCATTCACACATCCCATCTCTCGCTATCTCTCACTCCCTATCACTCAAAAAATGGGTTTGCTCACTTACCTCACCAAATCCTCCTCCACTCTCAAATCCACAACTCTTCTCCGCCACCTCCGCTTCATGAGCAACGTCCCTGAAAACACCGTCTACGGTGGACCGAAGCCACAAAACCCACACCAAAGAGTAACACTAACCCATTTAAAGCAAAAACACAAAAAGGGTGACCCGATTACTGTTGTGACTGCCTACGACTACCCTTCTGCGGTCCACTTAGACACAGCAGGTATCGATGTTTGTTTAGTTGGTGACTCCGCTTCTATGGTTGTTCACGGCCATGACACCACTCTCCCTATCTCTCTTGACGAGATGCTTGTTCATTGCCGTGCTGTTGCTCGTGGCGCCAAAAGGCCGCTTCTCGTAGGTGACTTGCCCTTTGGGACTTACGAGTCTAGTTCTAACCAGGTGCCCATTAGAATTCTCAAGCTAAAATGTTGCTCTCTCTTGTTGTTTATCTTAATTGTAAATTTTATATTTTAAAAGTTATGAAATAGTAGAATGTTTATGTGTGAAGTTTTCTTGGGGGTTCATTGTGGGGAAGAGGATTTTGTGTTGTCTTGAATGTGAATATTTTGAAGTGAGGAATTGGTTGGTGATGTTGAGTGAGACTGGATTATGAGCAGGCAGTTGATACGGCAGTTAGGATTTTGAAGGAAGGAGGGATGGATGCGATTAAATTGGAAGGAGGGTCGCCATCGAGAATTACTGCGGCTAAAGCAATTGTTGAGGCTGGAATTGCTGTTATGGGACATGTAGGACTTACTCCTCAGGCTATTAGTGTTCTTGGAGGATTCAGGCCTCAAGGGAAAAACATTGCCAGTGCTGTAAAGGTATGTTGATTATGTGTTTTGTTTACGAGACTGTTTGTTTTGTGTTGTGTTGAATTTGTTTATGTTGCACAGGTTGTAGAAACTGCACTGGCTTTGCAAGAAGCAGGATGTTTCTCGGTAGTTTTAGAATGCGTGCCTGCTCCCGTGGCAGCTGCAGCAACTTCTGCTCTTAAAATCCCAACCATTGGCATTGGGGCAGGACCTTTTTGCAGTGGCCAGGTTTATCATATAGACTCTTGGTTTCTTTGTTTGATCCTTTGGTAAAGATGTTTGCATGTTATGTTTCAAATTAGACTGCAGAATGGGGGTGATCATCACTATAAGTTTATTCTTATGATCAAAGAATTTGATTATCTTTGTGAATTTCCTACACTGTTGCTTGTCTAGAGGAGGTAAGCGAGGCAGTGCAATTTTGAACTCAAGCATTTAAAGCATGCTACCTTCTATGTTGACCAGAAGCAATATTAGCATATTACACTTAAAAAAGAAGAGGTTTGGGTGATGATAAATATGTCATACTAGAAAGCTTATGAGCTATGGTTTTCCCAAGTAGTGCTAGTTAGTTTTGATCATTAATATAGGAATGTGGAGATTTCATTGGGTTTTATACTCCAATGCCAAAGGCCCAAAAGTGCTTGGTTCTAGGATTTCAATCTTGTTAAACAGGGCACAGGCCTTTTTTCATGTCCTGGTTGTCTCTGATGACGCTAGAGAAGATATTTTCAATGGCATTACATGAACAAGAGTTCTAAAACTTACGATGTGAGTGGAAGTTCGTGTGTATAGACAAGCAACAGATGGAATACCCACCCTTCTGTGACGTCTCGCTATCAAAAGAACTTTACCGTTAACTTGATTATACTTCACTATCTATCAGCTCTTGGGAATCTCTTACTTATGACCATTGCCAGATACAATCATTTAATTATCATTTTCAAGTACCCATGAGTAACTAGAAATAGCTCTGCAATTTGTCTCTTTTTCAGGACACTTGAAAGCTTGTAGTCTTAATTTTTCTCAAAAGTGAACGTTTCTATCCATGATGTGATGTGAACCCCTAGGATAGCAATCCTGAAACTCACAACGAAGTAGATAAACAACCCAAGAAGCTGAAATTCAGGTTTAGATAGAATACTTGATCTAAAAATAACCATGAACCTTATAATCAAATGCATTGAAAATTAAACTTGGACTCGCTGATTATAGAGAATCAAGAATCCGAAGTATGTGAAGATGCCATAAGATTAGTTATACCTTGATAAGTCAAAATTGGAATAAACTTATGTGTTGCATCATGCAAAACGCAAGTTTATTCAAAATATCACAGCGGCTGAATTTTGCTGCAAAAAAAAAACAATATATAGTCTTTCTAAATAATTCTAACGGACTATTATTAGGTGCAAACTAATGAACCCAAGTTAATAATCAGCTAACACAAGTCATTTTTGAGCCAAAGCAAACTCACACTAAAACATAAGCCTAAATCAAATGTAAATATCCAAATAATAAAATAAAACAACAAATAAAACCTTAAAATAATTTAGATCAATACAAAAAAAAATTCAGCCTAAAAATAATCTATCATTAAATACTTCAGCTCTCATTTCCTTGTATAACTAGGATAAATTAGAAATTTTTGTAAAAGAAGGGTTTTGGAACACAAGGAATCTTTATCCCATTTGAAAACTATGTTGTTGCCCATTAAAGATTCTTGTAGAGCTAGGAAATTCTTAAAAATAAGTTGCTGAATATCCTTATATTACGAGGAAAAGAATCATCTCCAAAAAGTAACAAATAACAAAATTCGTATTGAATTTGCTGACCTGTAATGCCAGACCTTAGCGAACTTTGATTGACCTGAAATTTTAATTCAATATAGAACAATATGTCTAGCAATTACTCTTAAAATTTCAGTTTGATCCAACGGTCATATCAAGAGTTATGCTTGATAGCGTAAAACTGGACAATAGACACAATTACATTAGAGTTTGAATTTTCTTATTCAATCTTTCCTTTGGATTGTAGCATGATGTGTATCTAATCGTCGTTCATGCAGGTGCTAGTTTACCATGATCTATTGGGAATGATGCAACATCCACATCATGCCAAGGTTAATCCCATAATTGCCACCCTGGTTTGTTGATTTCATTCGCATAGCTAACGTTCTGTATGCTGAGATAGGGATTGTTTTACCTGTTATAGGTTACTCCAAAGTTCTGTAAGCAGTATGCTCATGTTGGAGATGTCATCAACAAAGCTCTAGTTGAATACAAGGAAGAAGTGGCAAATGGTTCGTTCCCTGGTCCTGCCCACAGTCCATATAAAATTAGTGAAACTGAGATAAATGGTTTCATGAGCGAATTGCAAAAGTTAGGTTTGGACAAGGCAGCCGCTTCAACAGCTGCAGCAGCTGAGAAAATTAAAATGTCTGTATCAAGTAATGGTCCAGCAAATGATTGAATACTGGTTAATCCGGCAGATGTGTTCCTTACTCGGCCTCCCCCCCTTTTGTGACCAGAAAGAAGAGTGAAAATAACGGAAGACCAGTTTGGTGGTGCATCTTTGAAAGCTAAGCCAGAAATTGCATCAGTTCTCGACATTCGAAATCGAGATACATTTTGAAGGAAAATTGTTGTGGTAGAAATAATTGCATATGTTTTTCCTTTTTTTTTCTCGCCTAAAAAATCAATAGAAATTAAAATATATCTTGAAATTGGATTCGGAGCTATTTTTTAAAAGTGTCACGTGATTTAACCGAACTGGTTGGAAGGATAGAAATCTCAATATATATATATATATATATCTGGATATCTGGCAACCCTCTGGTGTGGCTATGCATAGCTCCGTATTAATAGCTAGATAGCAGGAATATTAGCAGTTTCGTGTGTGCGTAGCGGACTCGTTTGCAGGGATACCAATGAATCTTCGGGATTGTCTGATGAGATTTAAATTGTGTTTTATTTAAAAATATATTAAAATAATATTTGTTTTATTTTTAAAATTTTATTTTTGAAAATATAAAAAAATTAAAATTTTGAGACAGTCAAAGATTATTTACTGAACACTCATACATAAATGACCAAAAACTTAAACAAAATTACAATTGTTTCAATTATGTTTGTTATTTTTTTTTTTGGAAAAGTTGTGGTGAAACTCATGCTATTTTGTCAATAAAGATGAAGACGTGTCTAAATCATAATCCGCAGTAATAGTAATATTATGAGCAGTAATAATAATACTATGATTGTTTAGTTTTTTAAAATATTTTTTATATTTTTAAAAAAATATTTTTAATATCAGTATATTAAAATAATATATATATATATATATATATATATAAATTTCGAACGGTGGCGTATCAAAAGTAACATTAGAAAAGGATGTTTTTTTTTTTTAATTTCTTGAGTTTAAATTTTAGAGTAAACATTTAGTAAAATTTAATAAAAAAGTTTTAAATGTATCAAGCTGATGATAAAGATATATTTAAAATTGTTTCATAAAATATTTTGTATCGATTAAGGTATAATAAGATTTAAAAATATATATTTTATCATTAAAAAAAAAAAAGCATATACGTGCAAGAAAAACCAGTATTGTTTGATCAAAAGAGCATCATCTTATATCATGATCTACGGACTTTGGGTTAAGGTTCTGTTTGCAATAATTGTTCAACTATATTTTTTAAAATGTATTTTAAAAATTTTAATTTTAAATTATTTTCTATATACTTTTAAATTATATGAACATTAAAAATAACTTTTAAAAATAATAAAAAATATTGTTTTAATATATTTTTAAAAACAAAAACTTTAAAAGGTAATTTCTATCCGTCTTCCAGAAAGTACATAACGGCCTTTTGCCTTCCCTCCTGAAAGACCTTGAAACTACGCAAGGAAAACCCCCAAGCCCCTCCTAAAAATAAAATCACTACTTCTTCCCCATCTCAAAATGAGCACCATAACAGTTTCAGCATCAAAGCACTCAAACATCCTCCGCCTCCTCACATCCCACACTTTCCTCCGCCGCCTTTCCACCGAACCTCCAGAACCACAACCACCGCCACAACCAAAAACTAGCAACCATAACTCAATCATAACCGAAGCCCTACAACTCCTTCAAATACCAGGAAATGAATGGAACACCACTCAACTCAATCAACTCCTCTTCACCGACTCCCCTCCTTCCTCCTCTTCTCCTCGCCTTTTCTATCAAATCACCCGCCGCTTACCTTCCTCTTCTCAAGCCCTCAAGTTCCTCAATTACCTCCAAAATAACTCCCCTTCTTCACCAGACACCCAATCTCTACTCTCCTATACTTTCCAGGCCATTTTCGAGCTCGCTTTTTGTGAACCCGATTCAAATGCTAACCTATCCCGGCTTTACAAAACCTCGAAAGAGTTGAATATTCCTCTCACCGTCAATGCTGCGTCGTTTCTCCTTCGCGCCTCTGGAAGGAGTGAGTTGGTGGAGGAATCTCTCATTCTCTTCAATGATCTTGACCCATCTGTTAAAAACACCTATCTTCGTAATGTTTGGCTCAGTATTTTGTTGAGGTCCGGGCGTGTTAAAGATGCATTGAAGGTGATCGATGAAATGTTTGAGTCAAATGACGACTCTAATTCTCGTCCCAACGATGCTACAGGGGATATTCTGTTTTCGTTTTTGTTGAAGAGAGAAAGAAATGAAGAACTTTTGAGTGAAGATGAGATTGTTAATCTGGTGTTGAAGTTCGGCGAGCATGGGGTTCTTATTAGTTCGTTTTGGATGGGTCGATTGATTACCAGGCTGTGTCGGAATCGGAAGACTAATAGAGGTTGGGATCTTTTTACTGAAATGATAAAACTAGGGGCTGTTTTGGAATCTGCTGCTTGCAATTCATTATTGACAGGATTAGCAAGAGAGGGCAATTTTAATAGAATGAATGAACTAATGGAAAAGATGGTGGAAATGGATATTCAGCCGAATGTTGTTACTTTTGGGATTCTTATTAATCATATGTGCAAGTTTAGGAGAGTCGATGATGCGTTGGAGGTTCTTGAAAAGATGAGTGGTGGTAAAGAGAGTGGTGGCATAAGTGTTTCGGTTGAACCGGATGTTGTTATTTATAATACGTTGATTGATGGACTTTGTAAAGTTGGAAGGCAACAAGAAGGATTGGGTTTGATGGAAAGAATGAGATCACAGAAGGGGTGCGCTCCTGATACCATTACATACAATTGCTTGATCGATGGGTTTTGTAAAGCTGGTGAGATAGAGAAGGGAAAGGAGCTGTTTGATGAGATGAATAAAGAGGGTGTTGCACCAAATGTCGTCACGGTTAATACTTTGGTTGGTGGCATGTGTAGAACTGGGAGAGTCAGTAGTGCAGTTAACTTCTTTGTTGAGGCGCAAAGGAGAGGTATGAAAGGTGATGCTGTTACTTATACAGCTTTGATCAATGCTTTCTGTAATGTGAACAATTTTGAGAAGGCAATGGAACTCTTCAATGAAATGTTGAAAAGTGGATGCTCTCCAGATGCAATTGTCTACTACACCTTGATCTCTGGTTTTAGCCAAGCTGGAAGGATGGCTGATGCCAGTTTTGTCTTGGCAGAGTTGAAAAAGCTTGGGATCCGCCCTGATACAGTGTGCTATAATACTTTGATTGGTGGGTTTTGTAGGACGAACAAGTTTCATAGAGTTTTTGAGATGCTCAAGGAAATGGAGGAAGCTGGATTGAAACCCGATACTATCACATATAACACTTTGATTGCTTATGCCAGCAAAAATGGGGATTTAAAGTTTGCTCAGAAAGTGATGAGAAAGATGATCAAGGCCGGTGTGGTGCCCACTGTTGCTACATATGGTGCTGTAATAAATGCATATTGCTTAAATGGAAATGTTAATGAAGCCATGGAGATTTTCAAAGACATGAAAGCTGCATCGAAGGTTCCACCAAACACTGTGATATACAACATCCTAATCAACTCTTTGTGCAAGAATAATAAAGTGAAATCTGCTGTTTCCTTGATGGAAGATATGAAAATTTGGGGGGTGACGCCAAATACCACCACATACAATGCTATATTCAAAGGCCTTAGAGACGAGAAAGATTTGGAAAAAGTCTTTGAATTCATGGATAGAATGATCGAGCATGCTTGTAATCCTGATTATATAACCATGGAGATCCTCACAGAGTGGCTCTCTGCAGTTGGTGAAATAGAGAGGTTGAAAAAATTTGTTGCGGGATGTGAGGTTTCTAGTTCCACTGCACAAAAGGCTTCTTCTAGGTCGTGATTCCTGAAAACATGTGTGCTGTCCCGATAAGTTAGCAATGTTTAGGAGAGTCCAGTTTTCTGTCTGTAATGGTTTCTCTCTCCATGTTGCTCTATTTGTTGGGGCTTCTAGCCGGACTTGTTCTAGAGAACCACATTCTCCTGAGGTGTATCAATACGAGCGTGCTAGTCCCACAACACCATCCAATTGATGGTGGATTCCTTCCTCTCATTTTGAACAATGGGAAAGGGGAGATTGGTATAATTGCGATGCTTGTCACAGTTAAATTGCATTTTGATATTTGCTTGCTGAAAGTCATCCACTGTTGAATCTCTAGACAAAGGGTTGAATTTCGTGCTAAAATTGATTCTAAAATTATAATAAGCTTAGCATAGCTTAGTATGTCTTGCCAGGGTAAGTGATTTGCATGGTTGAACTGTTTTGCCGGACAGTCATCTGGTGAAACATGTCTGAAAGGAGATTTTTTAATCTTTTTATGATCTTGACCTGTGTTAGCAACCGGAGAAGGGCTGGCTTCTGTTTAGGAGCCGAGTGAGCTAGTGGCGTGAACGAATCCATTGGAAAATAATGAGATGGAAGAGGATCATGAATCTTATGACATCCTATAAGCCAGTTGAACTCCAAGACCAATGGTATGTCCAACTTTTCAGTTAAGCACAATGTTTTAATCCAATTAACTGTCATTTATTTGTTTTTCTCGTTTGGCCCGACTCTGCGAAAATCTGTCGGTTGGAAAGTTGTCAAAATAACCACCTCATCGAGAAATTTTAGTACTCATTTTACTTTTTATGGCCATGATTTGGATCTCCCTGAGAAACCAAACAGATGTCAACTGTGTATGTCCAAGTCCTCGAGGCTGCCGTACACGTATTGTGGATGCTGCCTGATTCAATTGAAGAGGCAATATGCCATGGGGCTAGGGTAAGCTAGGGTAAGACACCCAGAGGCCACGGATATCTTTATCTTTATCTCTTCCAAACATGAGATTTGCCAGTAATAACCCGACAATTAACAAGAATTCATCTCAACCAAAGTTCTCACCCTCGTAAATAATTAAAGGCCTTGACATAGCAAAAGCAAAAGGCGGATAAATGAATAGACTAATTTACTAACAGTCTAAAGATCAACAAAAGGAATAAACTCTTTACTTTTCACCCGCAGCATTCACTTCACAGGCACAAGGCATTGATGCCTTTGAGATTCTACTTCTAGCAAAATGATACAAGTAACCGAAAAGAAAAAAAGCAAAGAAAATAAAAGAAAAGCATAAGACCGATGTCAGAGATGCCATTCTCAACTAATGTCAAATACTTTCGGCTGCCGTGGCAGCATTGTTAGCAAGCCAGGGCTGACCAAAACTTGCTGGAAAATGATCAGGGAAGTAATCTCCGGTGGCAGGACCAACAAACTCCTCTAAACCCGCAAAGAAATCGTCACTAACAGCTATATCTGAGAACCCACCAATCTCATCTTCATCATCATCTTCCGTTATATCTTTCTCTTCTCTGCTTAATTCCGTGTTTGAAGTACTTCGAGCTAATAGCTCATCTTCCAGAGAAGTTGCTGGAGATGAGCAAGTGGGTTTGGCTGGTGATGATGGTTTGCTAGAATCATTAGCTTTGCCAGTTTGAGGTGTTGAGGTCTTCTGACGGGTGCTGCCTGCTAGAGAGTTTCTGTGAGTAGGAGCAGGGTGGTTGTGCTCTGCTGTGTAGGTCACTATGAACATTCCTGGGTCGGATCTGTTTCTTTCCACTTGTTTCCGGGCCAAACACCCTTTTGAGCTGCTGCATCTGTAATAGCCCCTGTTATTCATTGAACAAACCAGAGTTTAATCAATTAGAAAGAGAAAATTTACAAGTTTTGACTTGATACCAAACCGAGAATACCAAAATAAAAGGCGGGCTTTGATTAAATTCAAGATGGATGCATAATATGTTGTTACCTTGGATAAGGAGAGCCTTTGATAGGCTTCTGCCCATATTTTCGCCATGCCCACACATCTGAAGAGAGAGCCTCAGCTGGAACTTGGCATACTTTCTTTAACTGGTTCTTTCTGTGACAAAACAAAAAAACACAAATGAAGTATATATTAGCGAAAGAGTTTGTCTTTCTTTGATGATTATCTACCAAATCAAATTCTTTTCCTTGCTGTAAGTGAGAAGTTAGCAGATTTACCTTCTTTTGGATCGAGGTGTATGAGAATTTGCACTACTAGTCACAGAACCAGTTTGAGACTGCTTAGGCTGTGACTGTTTTTGTTGTTGCTGTGGCTGTTCCTTGGTAAAACTGGTAAAAGAAGAAAAAGAAGAGAGGGGTGTGCAGGCTTGTGGAGAATAAATGGGCTGCTGAGATTTGGGAAAGAATGGCTTGTAAAGCTCATGCAATTCTCCAATAGCATTTCTTGTTTCAAAGGGATCTGGATGAGAGAAAAGATGGCCAACTTGCTCACTTCCAAAACCAGAAAAGCAAGAATATTGAGGATAATAATCTGATCTATAGCCACTAGCAGTGCTGTTGCTGTTGCTGTTGATGGTGGTGGTGGTGGTAGAAGTGGTGGAGGTGGAGGTGGTGCAGCCTCGGACCACAGCATGAAGATCCCAATCAATATCCTCCATGGCTACAGAGACAAGGTCTGTGAATCTGTACCTTCCTTCTGCAACTGATGTTATAGGGAGGAGACAAAAGAAGGCGCTGACTTTTTAAGAGAAAGAGAGAGAGGTTAGGGGGTGTAATGAGTAGGGAAACAATAATATATAGCGAAAGAGAGAGAGAGTATGGCAATTTGGCATCTCAATGTTTATCTTGTCCTTTCCTTTCTTTTTTTTCTCTTTAGACAAGCTGAAAACCAGTTTTGGTTTTTTGGGGTTGACTTGGTAAATGTCAAAGGGTTACGTGGGGTTTGGTTGGGTTGGATTGGACTGGGTTGGGCTGGGTTATGACTTGGGTGGCTCCGCCTTTTGATGAGTGTTGGAAAGTCCACACGGTTGTGTATTTAAATGGAGGTTTGTGAATTACCGACAAAATAGAAAATAAAGTGGAAGCCAGTTATTGGGCGAGTGCTCCAATTTCAGTTTTTCTCATCACTCCGTGGAGGAATTTACTTTTCCCTTTAAGAGAAATGTTGTGGGCTCTTTTTTCTTTCTCTAATTAACAAATCTGATGTGCGATTATTACGTGTTGAATGATATTTTTTAAAAATATTTTTTGTTTAAAAATATATTAAAAAAATTAAAATTTTATTTTATTTTTGTCATCAACAAATAAAAATCTTTAAAAAGCATCAATATGTTTTAAATAAAATATACTTTTCAAGTATATCTAAAAACAAAAATTACCACAAACATTCAAATTAACGTTGCTTGTTGTGCTGACTTTTTTTTTTTGTTGTTGCTGTTTTTTACCGTGTTTAAAATATTGGTGCCATGCCCTTCATTAAAAACAAAAGTGTTCTTTTAGTATAAGATGAGATAATCCTTTTAAAAGACTTGATTTTAGTTTTATTTATTGTGTCTGGTTTAAATCAGTTACAGTATTGTAAATAATAATGAAGCACCTGGAACTGGAATACAATGATCAAGTGTTCTTCTCTGAATAAAAAGGAAATATCGTAGGCAAATGAAAGGATTATGCTAACTATTATTCTCGGAATATGGTGTCCTGAAGCAACGGCCAGATCACCAGCATGAAAAGAGGATGTTTTGAAACTTTAGTTCGGACCGTCAATTTCTTGCACAGATGCCTGCCCATGATCAGCGGCTGTGGTTTCTTTCCAGATTCTGCTGCTCACTTTCTTCGCACGTGCCAAACTACTTGCTTTCGGAAACACACGGTAGTATTGTTTATATATATATATTTTCCACTCCAAATCCCATTCCGTCTGCTACAGTACAATATTCTCTTTCCGAGATGAATATATAACTGGAAGGAAGTGACCAAGAATGGGAAAGGAAAAATACATACACCGACGGGGGGTGGGCTGACAGCTAGAAGATTTTCCTGGGCCCACAGCTTTGTAGAAAAGTCATAGCCGTTACCGGTGCCTCGTGATTCAAAGCGTACCGAGCTTTCCCTTTCTAACGAATCCTATGATACAGGATCTGGCGGTCAGGATTTGTTTTTCGCTAATCATCGTAGTGATTTTACTTGTTTTCTTGGCTTACAAAAGACACGCTAATCCTCGCTTTATGTAATTAAAGTATTATGTAAAAGATAAAAACAATTACAAGATTTTAATTTTTAATCCACGTATCAAAAAATATTAATTTAAATAAAAAAATTAACTGGCTAAAATATTAATTTTTAATCCTCGCATAAAATGACAGTGATGTTTCCCTAATGCTTTAGTGACTTCACTAGTTAAATAGCATGATTTCGTGATTTTACAAAAATATCTTAAATCTT
>Ga0307510_10006447_pt1 | contig 13988 bp, 8 predicted proteins | sample 12_EM_MG_FD_207224 | JGI IMG/M metagenome (GOLD analysis project Ga0307510, IMG submission 207224) | Populus trichocarpa ectomycorrhiza microbial communities from riparian zone in the Pacific Northwest, United States - 12_EM | ecosystem: Host-associated > Plants > Roots > Unclassified | place... | reverse complement strand
ATTTATGACAGATGGGATCTCAGAGATTTTTCCTGAATTGAGTGCTGGATAAAAAGGATTCATATAAGAATCTGGAACTAGTTGAATGTATGTGAAAGGTTAGTTTGACCTTGCCATCATTGTATTAGGTTATTTGTTTTAGTTAGACATTTGGTTATGGGGGGTTATGTAGGTTCAGGTTGGGTTGCTCTTTTAAGAATTTAGTCTTCTCGTAAAGTTACATATTTTCATTAGATGACTTTAACTACAATTGTGTTTGATTTTGAAAAGTCTATCTGTAAAAGTAAGGTTTCATCTTTTTGGGATTGAAATTTATGTTTGTTGGCAAAGGCAGAGAACATGGCTTTATAGTGGATTTTAAATATCAAAGCTACTAGAATTGATCCTTCAAGCATATTGTAACTATGGATTTTTGTTTATAGGAGTATACTTTGTAGTATGTTCTTGTCTTTGAGAAATATGGTAAAGTTTGGGCAACAGTCAAAAAACAAAGGACCACTGCATAAACTAGATTCTATAGAATTTAATAATGAATCTTGGAAATTATAGAATCTAACATATTTGAGAACCTGCAAGGATATAAGTGTTTAGGTCTTCTTTGGTGAGGAGCTTTATTCCTATTTATATAATACCAATATGGACATATTTGTAGTTTATGTTTTTATGTTTTTGTAAGGATTTTTGGGAAAGAAGTTCGATGGTTTTAAAAGGTTTTGTGAGTTGTATATCTCTTTCTTCCGTTTTAATTATAAAATTAGTTTTGAAAATATTGAATGAAGAACTTTGATAAATCTAATTCTTTTAGGCTTTTGGTATTTTCCAATCATCAATATTTTTTTGTAAAAACTTCAATAGTAATTTCTTCACTGTTAATAATTTTTTTTGTTTTTAGAAGAATCAATTGTAAAGGAGGCTGAAAGAGAAGTAGTTCTAAAGAAAACAAAATCCATGAAAATAAAAAGATTGCGTAGAAAAGCATGTTCCAAATTATATGGCTTTAATGCCCTATTCAACTCTTATTCGGGACTTACACCTTTTTGTAGGATTGACCTAAGATTCTAAGGTTCTTTCTTTCTTATCGGATCTTTGAAGTTCTATACAATATTACTATTCCAGACCCCAATAGACTCTAATACCAATATGGTTTCAAAAGGTTTTGCAAGTTGTATATCTTCTTTTTCAATTTTAATTGTAAAATCATTTTTGAAAAGATTGAATAAAAAAGATTGATAAATCCTGTTTATTTTTTGACTTTGGTGTTTTCCAATATATATATATATCTTCTTTTGATGAGAATAAAGATTTTAGAAGAAAAGAGTAGAACACATGAAATTTTCAGAAAAATAAAAATGTCTCTGGTCTAATAAGAAAGGATATGATTTCTTCATCAAGTGTACATATTAAAGAATTGGACAGACTAGATAATAGACTTCTCAATTCTTTTCGATAGTTCGGTATTCATGTTTTCCTCTCATAATTAGAGTTTGATTGTCATGGCTGGAGGTACGTGTTATTGAGCTTCAATTTTTAATTTATTGAAACTTCATGATAATATTGCTAACACGAAGAAGTCCAACAAAGGCGTAGGTTTGGATGTTTGGTATATCTAAAAGGCGTGAATTTGTTATGGATAAAAAGGGACGTGCTACTAGGAAAGGATTTGAGGATTGAAATAAGAAAAATCCACTATTTATTAAAGTATTCAAAGAAAAAGAATAAGATTAGTGAAGTCGAGAAACATTACTATATTCTAACCTAATTTATTTTTCCTATTTTGAAGAAATTATTGTGTAGAGTTGGTAGATTATCTAAACATTCTAAAACAATTGGGGTTTTTTTATGGTGATTTATTGTTCATATGAACAATAAATCACTTTAATATATATTTTTAATATTCTTATGACAATTCTATATCGTAGCTCAGTCGATTAAATCATGCGTGGGGTGGGTGCAAGTCACGGGTTCGAGTCTTATTGGAACTAGTATTTTCTTCTAGACGACATCTTTTTTTTATATATATAAAAAAAAAGACATACGACAATAAAAAAGGGTTAGGTGTGTGGGCCTAGCATGCTACTATGGGCTACGTGCTGGACCTGAACCTTTTATATCCTTTATTTTCTTTTTCTTTTTTGCACTAAACAAATTACTAGATTTACTTGCTCTTCAATTTTGACATGGTTCTGTGATAATATTATAAATTTTTATTCGAATTTTAACAAAAAAAGGAATTTCAATTATTATGTATCTGATATAAAAATAATAATATTAATAATAAATTGTTCATGCAAATTCAATTCAATTTTATTTATATTCTTAAAAATTTTAAATAAATCCTCAACATAATTTTATCACATACGTTTTTGATATATTTTTTTAATAGAAACCATGATTCCAATTAAAAACTTTATGCTTGGTAAGATAAACAAGAGATACATTAATAAGAACATTTATCTTAATTAAGAAAAAAAATTCAAACCAATTGTATTTTCTGGTTTAATAACAGTGTTAAAGAATTTACTGAGATCTAAATATATATTTTCTTGTGTTTAAAAAAATTTTGGTTTCCCCCACAGCATAACGCGGTCATACAAACTTGTCCAATTTATGTGGTTTGTACCTTGTATTTAATTGAGTAATATGAGAAGGTGAATTTCTCTAAATCTCTCTTTTTTTTTGCCCCACTCTATGAATATAACCCTCTCATCTTTTTTCAAATAAAGAAAAACAATTTGATAGAAAAACAAACTAAAAATTGTAATAGCATAAGTTATCCTTTTCAATAATGATAATAATAATAATAATATTAAAATTTGGTTCAACTTGACAGATCAAAAGATTAACTTATCTAAAATTGAATGTAATTCAAATTTAAATTAAAGATTAGTACTAGTAGTAGCAAATTGAAAAAAAAAATAGATTGAGTGAAAGGAGAAGGGGAATACAGATGATAAGGATTTTGTCTTTTGTTCTGCATGTTTTGGGAATTGATAATTTATTGACTCAAAGCATATTGGTTAAATTTTATATCAAGTTAGTTTGGGAATTGATTTAATCAAATCTGATGGAACCAATAAGATAACACAAGATTTGATCTTTCTTATTAGAATACAAGTGAAACCAAATCAAATTTTTTAAAAAAATTCTTAAAACAATATTATTTTTTAAAAAAACTTCCAACTATTGTATTGAGTTAATCAAAATCCATCCACTAAGCTTGTAATCCCAGCCTAATTTTAGGTATCATAGCTTTGGTAGCAATGGCATAAGCTCTGGCGGCCCAAACATGTGAAAGTGATTTCTATTGGGTCCCACATATTTTTTTGTTTTGTTTTTTGAAGTTAACTACTGAGGGCCGTTTGATCTTCCTAGTTCTAAAAGTAGCCGTTCAAATTTCAAAAAACCCTCCCCAATAGTCGACCGTTGGAAGAGGGAGGGAATAGTTGTTCCAATTTTTTAACTCTCAGCGGCGACTTCAAGCGAAAGACTCAAATCTAAACAGCACTTAGCTTTAGCTCACTCAGGCCAAAAGTTTTTATCAAAAATTCTATGGATTGCAACTAAAATCATACCCCCAAATTCTCTGTGGTACTTCGGATTCGGAAACTGCAACAAGAAATACACTCAAATAACAGAAATGATATCCATGGCCACGAGGCGCCATGGTTGGCAACGCCCTCTCCACCCTTTACAGGTACGCCCCGCATTCTTTTCTTCTTCTTCTTTTTTTCTTTTTTTAACTTCAATCTCTCTGTATATTGAAAAAATGAACTGTTAAAGCTATGTTACCTTCTAATATTTTCATGTCGGGTCTTTGTATGAATATAGAAAGGGTCTTTCTTTATTTCAATCACCTCTTAAGTAACCCATAGCTTGCTAAATTTTTTGTTTTTGTACTTGAAAAACGAAAAAAAAAAGGTGAATATCCTATCTGCTGAATTCTTAATTTTTTGTTAATGTCATAGTGTTGTTTAAAGTTTAAACCATCCATCTGTTCTGTTCATTGTTGCGATGCAGATGATAGGAATGGCAGTTTACAGTTTTCTGGTTGTGACCTTCTATACATTCCTTGGACTTTTCCTTGGAAACAGAATTGCTGAAATTACAGTCACTGCAATCTTTACTTTTGTGGTAATGTTGATGTCAAAAGAAGCCTAAAATCTATTCTTTCTTTACCAATAAGCCAAGAAAGCTAACCCATAACTCAATTCCTGTTTTTTTCAGGCAGTTCCAGTTATGTTCCTGTTTGTTAGGTGTACTGCCATTGATCCGACTGATAAGACCAGGTTTAGGAAGAAGAAAAGAGCTAAATCAGATGGGTTTCCAAAGTTAAATTATTGGTTTATATTGAATCAAATAATCATGAGGTTTTTTAGAAGGATGGAAAGAAAGATCCTTAAAACCTTTATAAGGAGAAAGTATTTGGACCCATTGAAGGCCAATGCTCAAATGGAGCCATTGCTTCCATTTCCACTTGTCATGAAGGATGATGCAGTTTCACCTGACCCAAAAGATGATGACATCTCTTATTGCTCGCTATGTGATTTTGAGGTCTGGGCATATATGCTTTAATTACGCGTATCTTTAACAGTTTTGCTAGGATTTAAACGATACATAGCTGACTGCAATATATATGTCTCAGGTAAAGAAGCGAAGTAAGCACTGTAGAGCCTGTAACAGGTGTGTTGAAGGGTTTGATCACCATTGCAGGGTAAGAGTCTGGGTGTATCTTTGTAGGTTGAATTATCGATCATCTTCTTCATTAGTTTCTCATGAAGTTCATTTTTTGTGATCCAGTGGTTAAACAATTGTGTTGGCAAGAGGAATTACACAACTTTCTTTCTTCTGATGATATTTGTCTTGTTAATGGTCAGTAGCTTTGTGTCTTTAGATTGTTTGAGACCAACTAATTATGTTTCCTAATGGAAGTTCAGTTCTTAACTGGAGTTTTACTCAATCAAATTGTTGTACAGTTAATCATAGAAGGAGGAACTGCCATTGCCATATTTATAAGGTGCTTTACTGATAAGAAAGGAATAGAAAGGGAGCTGGAGAGGAGGCTACATGTGGAGTTCCCAAGAGGGGTTCTTGCCACAATATCAGTAATATACAGCTTATGTTACGTTCAGTGGGTTATCATTTTTTTTTTTTTAATTTGGTATTCATTGGCTTCTACTTGTCACAATGTTACAGGTTTTGTTGGTTTTAATGACAGCTTATAGTTCAGCAGCCATGGGACAACTTTTCTTTTTTCATGTGGTTCTCATACGCAAGGTAATTATAATGGTTTGCTAATATCACCAAAAACATCAATTGTGTTGGGTTAGTGAGGTAAAGCAAGGACTGGATGGCTACGAAACTTCGGCATCCAGCCATCTTCGTTCATTTCAACAATTACTTCAACGAGAAACAGCAGTGCCTATTCTGTCCATGTTAAGGATTCCTTCTGGCAACGGGAAAAGGTGGACATTGAAGCCTAAAAAAACAGGCACTTGCCTTGCTTGGGGTTAGGAATGCAAGGAAAATGACAGTTTCCTTCAACCGCAACTCTCTTTCTTTTGGCAGATTCATGGACCGCTCCCCTCGCATGATAGATGCAGATACCTTGAACCATACAAGGATACTGGAAATCAAATCTTAATTTTTCTCTTACGGGTTGGCATTGAGTGAGAATCATGTCAAATATAGGATTAAAGTTATTCCCTTGATATGCCAACCCCCCTCGGCGTAGTAGTTTATGTCTCTTAGGATGACATTAAGAATTAATTTATTCGATTTCTTCCAGCAAAGCATCAATTATCAGTATCTCAAGTGACAACATCTTTTGAACACTAAAGGATGCTTGCAAATCCGTGCAGGTTTAGATTTAGAAACAATAAAACCAAAATATTTTGTATGTCTTCCTCTACTGCACTTTAAAGTTTTTCTATCAATTGCTTCCCTAGTCTAAGTTTGTATTTTGATTATTTATTGTTGCAGGGAATGAGAACATATGATTATATCCTGGCCATGAAAGAGGTAAACGAATCAATGGAACTAGACCCATTGGAAGATTCAGATCTCTCTTCAGACTCGGATTTTGACTCTCCTGAAAAATCAACAATTGTTTCACGGTTTTGTGGCCATAGAGAAAATGAGGTATATTAGACTCTGCCTACCTTATATTGCACTTTGAGAAGAGATAATATCAACCTTACTAGATGGTTAATTTATTTTCAGAACCCTGCAAGTCTGTCAATAAAAATTGATAGGGGGGATCCTGAGTCTTCCAACTTAACCAAGAAACAAGGCTTTCGTGCAAGCATCAATCCATGGAAACTAATTAAGTTGAGCAGAGAGAAAGCTGTGCTAGCAGCTGAGAAGGCCAGAGAAAGGATTATGAAACAGAAACCAGTCGAGCAACCAAATTCATTAAGGCCCCTACCGTCGGAGACTAAATGTGGACCATTGATGAACCAAAACAAGAATGTGATCAATGTGGAATCAGGTTCAACACCACTTCTTTCCGAAGGGAGGGTTCCAGTGTCACTTGGAAGCCTCTCAAGTCCAAGAAGGCGTTTTTCTGGCTCCCAAAGCATGTTTTCTGGCTACATACCTTCGCCAAAGAATAAATACAGTAGCAGTTTTGATTTGAAGTTGACAGAAGTTTCCAGGGAGCTCGAAACCTATATTTCGAGGCAGGTTTTGTGTTCTGTAATGAAAAAAGATGCCCAAGAGGCTTCCCCAAAATAATTATTGCGCTTGAGTTTTTGAATTCTCAGCCTTGGAGAAAGTTTTGTACATTGATTTAGTGTATACATACATGTGTTTCTTTTCTTCTTCTTTTTAACGACATGCTACCTGGAGCACTCAGTTCAGATTCTTTTTTCATTGGAAAGCAGGTCAACTTCTCTCGAATGTGCTTCACTATTTCGTAGTCTGGATCTGGATCCTTCAGCATACGGATCATAAATGTTGAGGCGTTAACATGAAAACTGGAAGCGCTTGGCTCTTCTGTCGAGCAAAAGTAAATTCATAAATGGTTCAAAAGTAAATTCCAAACAACCGTGCAGCCGGCATTAGGCTTTTTATCACGCGTAATTGAGATGGTTCTCTCTCAACCCCCTGTCCTTATGCAACAGAGAGAGAGAGAGAGACCATCCTAATCCCATCATTTTCTGCAATTTCTTCAACACCAACAGCATCACAAAACGAGCCGTATCCAAAATGGTGTAAAATGCTCTTTCTTTTTCTTCCTTTTTGCTTTCCACAGACACACACGGACACGTTTGCACGGAGATAGTTTTGAAGGTATAAGCTCATTCTATTACCACTTATGATATAAAAAAAAAATGCACTCAATTATTTGTTACTGCACACAGCTACAGGAAAAATCATCTCTCAAGACTATTTTCTCAAGTCAACAACCACAAATCAGCAACTTCACTCAACTTAATATGTCAGGCGACCATTTCCTCTGAAAGGCAATGAGCAGCGGTGTGGATAATGGCAAGAATCAAATCTTGAACTACGTTGAACATTCACAGTAGAGGATGAATTAATCACCGAACCAATACTATTATGCCTCCATAAATTTACCAAGACAACCAAGCACCACCTCTGTTTTGATTACTTGAACTTTGCAAGTGATGTGATAGACAGTAACAATCTGAGTAATGGTCAGGGAAGATTCTCTCCCTGAGAGGCTCACAAATCTCTGGGGAAACCGTGTCAGAATACCCTTGGATATATGAACAATTCCATGGAGACTTCGAGGTCACACTGAGGTTAATGTTCAACAGGCAAATGTCAAGAAAAGTATCCCCTTCTATGCCCTCCAAAAGGCCAGCATATTTAACATTCTGTCCCGCAACATCCTCAACAGTTATTCGTTCTATTAAAGGGAGAGCCGTTGGATCATAATACTCATCTGGGTGCTCTCCATATCGACCAGTGAAACTTATAGCTGTTTTGACATCAGTCAAGCTCATATTTGATATATAAATGTTCCTCACATATCCCCCCCTTCCAGGAGACGTTTTTATCCTGATACCTGTAGTTGAATTGTAGAACCTGAGATTTTCTGCATGAACCTCTGACACTCCTCCAGACATCTCACTTCCAATTGCAATCCCAGCACTAGTAGTTTGTCCAACAAGCCTGCGAATGGTAATGTTTTTGCTAGGACGACCATATGACATGCCATACTCATCCCACCCACTTTTGATGGCAATTATATCATCACCAGTGCTAACGTAGCAGTCCTCAACACAAACATCATCAGAAGAATCTGAATCCATTTACACATGAATAAGAACCATATGAAGTATTTACAGAAAGCAATTGAAAATGGGTTAGACGATGAGAAGAAGTTAACTTGCATCTTGCAGAGATGCTTCTCGCTTTAAAAATCAAGCAAGTAGTAGCCACATTCCACAGTGCGCATGAGTTTGATTTTTTCCAAAGAGAAATGTAATTTATATATATATATATATATATATTTGCATCTCAAACTATAGATTTCTCATCCATAAACTGCATGAACATTTTCCAGCCTTAAAGAGAGCTCACCTGGATCAATCCCATCAGTGTTTGGTGAATCAAGAGGAGCAAGGATCGTGACATTCTGAACAATAACTTGGCTGTTCATCCAGAAAAACAGTCTCAACTCTCCCCCTAATTCATAAAAGCTTCACTTTTGCACAGTTTTATATGATAATGTAAACACTTCAAGTCTAACAATAAGGAAGAGATATGCAATATGATTGATTTGGGGAGGACAAACCTGCAGTAAACAGGGTGGATGGTCCAGAACGGTGAATTTATGAAAGTCAGGTTTGAGATGACTACCCCGGTAGTGTTCATAAATTCAACCAGATGAGGCCGGGTATAGTTCAAGGTTTGATTTCGAAACCAGTCCCACCATATGCTGCCTTGGCCATCAATAGTTCCATTGTCACCTGCATGGTGAAACCAGTACCATTACAAAAACAACATACTTAACTACAAACAACTACTCACAACAAAATAAAAATAAATAAAAGACCTTATAGATGTCACTGACCTGTTATAATAACATCTGTTAAATTACGACCATAAATAAGGCTTTTGTGCCTCCTCCCAGGCAACTCCCTCCCTCGGCCATATGATGGCAGTGGATCAATAACTGGCCAATCATCAGAGTTCTGGAATTTTCAGGTTAAGTTATTCAGTATTATGAGCTACAATGTCATACCAGTGAGCCCAAAATCAAAAGAAAGGTTGCCCAATTACACTGGGGGGAATTTGCACAGATGAACTAGCATAAGGAACCAAAAATCATATGTTAATAATCACTTGCATCAATCAGTAAGTGAATCCCGTGGAATATAGATTTTCACATATTCATATAAAGATAACTTACTTTCATGCATGTATGGATCTATTTCATCAAAAACAATAGCTTTTAGCTTCTAAATTAACACAGTCCAAACTTTCCAGATAGAATAACTGCAGATAATTGGCAAAGATTTTAACACACATTTTGTGCACATATTCTCTGGCATGGAAGTGGGGACTCACAGTTGATCCAAGGATGACAGCATCCTTATCTAACCACAATGTCAGATGACTGATCAGATCAAAGCTTCCTGTCAACCAACGGCCAGTTGGGACAAAGAGCTTGGCCCCGCCCTTGTCAGCAAATGAATTGAGATAGAAGATGGCATTCTGGAATGCCTTTGTGTTGAGAGTGACCCCATCTCCAACTGCTCCAAATTCAGTAATAGCGACACTGTGAGGTCGAATCACTGCCAGGTTGCCCTGTTCGCAAAGTAAGCTGCACTTGATAGCCCATGGAGCATCACCGAATAACGCAAGTAACAGCAGCACATTCACCAGCTGAAAATAAAAAAAAAAATATTCAAAGATGATTAAGTAGAGTAAGAGATCGGAGTTATGTCTTTTTGTTTCTTTACTTGTGTTTCTAGTTAATCATAGTGAGCGATGGTGAGTTCTTATATACAGGTATGGTAATGTTGATGACCTTGATCAGCTTAAAAACTCAAAAGCTAGCCAAGGAAACAGAATATAAAGAAAGGCAAGCCATGTAAAGTAAAATGTGAATCAAAACTGGAAGAAATACTAAAATATATAGAGAGTGAAGCACTTTAAACTAGCAAACATGTAGTTTTAAACCAATTCATAAGCAATAGATCACGGATTTCATGCCATATCAGTTACTGATAGATAGAAATGCAAGCCGCTTGAGCTACATTTTGCCAGAAAGATGTTAAACTGAACAGACAGCCATAGTTTTGACAAAGAAAAGGAAACTAATAAACATTTCTCCATCAACATTTGGTAACAGTGAAAGAGAAGAAGTAATTCTTTTCAATCAGATCCCCAAGCAAATTGTTCTCATTTTATGTATTTACTTGAATTTACGACTGTAATTCTGACTGAAATAAGCTGAGTCAGGGCAATGCTTTACCATTTTCTTGAAACCATACACTAATTTACTTACCTACAGGGTAAAAGAGAGCGAAAACAAGGAAAGGGGAGCAAGAAGAGTTAAAATAAGAAATGATCAAGCAACTCACAGTAAAAGATCTCCTCATATGACTAAGATCTGCTATTTCCGTTTTGAGCCCAAGCAGCTTAACCTTTCCACCTTGTTTGCCAGATAAGAAAATCCAACAAACAAATTCCCTCAAAGTGAGAGAGGTTGATACAGATAGGGGTAGGGATCTTGCAAATCAAGATCTCTCCCTATGCAAGAAAATGCAAGTGTGTGTGCTGTCTGTGAGTGTGATTACTGATTAGATATTGAGACAAACAACCACCAACAATACCATCCAAAGAAGAAAAGAAAAGAAATATCATTAAAAGTGACCGTTGCTGTCAGCCAAAAATTAAGCAGTAGGTCCCTCTTAATTGTTCCTTCACCTCACCTGCTACTCCATTGTAATTTTCTCACTCACTCACTCACTCCTATGATCTTCTTCAAGAATACAAATACACTATGAACTAAAGAAAACCCGAAAAAGCAAAAGGGACTGAAGCACTCGATGAAATCGAAGTTGGGTTAGTGTTTAAATACTGATATTTGAGCTAAAACAGTGGTGTCTGTGTGTCCCTTTTGAGGATTTTAGTTTTTCTATGTTTCCCTTGATTGAGAGCTGATTAACACTGATGGAAGTTGATTTTTCGAGAGAAAGAGCATGGGACTAGGAGGGTATCCCTCGCTATCTCTCTCTCTCTCTCTCTCTCTATCTCTCTCTCCCCCTCTCCCTCCCTCCCTCCCTCCTCTCTATAGGTAGGCTTGCCTTCGCATGTGACCAACTCACGTTTTCAGTTCAAGGTTTGGAGAATCTAGTCCTAAAACTAACCTGCCCTGTAATTTTACTTCGTCAATCATCATTTGGCCTCGTCTTTTAGGAAGCCTTTTCGTTGAGAGGGAAACATAGTAAGTAATGGGAGTTCCTGAATTTATCTTTTTTCTTTGAATTTATCCTTGATTTTGTTTTTTTTTTTTTTAATGTAACTAAAATTATGATATGGTGTAATTGGAAATTAATCAATAATTTTGCCTTTTTTCTTTTCAAAAAAGTAGGATAAAACGTTATAGATCTTAGGTGGGATGGGTTATAGTTTCATATTTTGTTTTTTTATTCCGACAATTTCATCAAGTGCTTGAAATTTTATCACAATTAAAATCCTAAATAATATATTTACATCGCTCGTCTCCTACAAGGTACCTTATTAAAATTCTATTTTCACCATTAAAACTTTTAAAGTGCTTAAGAACAAGCCCATAGAACTATTAGTGTTAAGATTCAAAAATAATAAACATATATTAAGATTTATCAAATTATAAATTGGAATACAAGGGTTTTATTTGTTGTTATCTTACTCTGCTTTTGACTCCTTCAGATGAATGGATTAAAAAAATTTCATATTATTTTTGATAAATTATATTGATACTAAAATCAAAATATTTTTTTTTATAAACAACTAAATATTTATTTGACAAGGGAATCTATAATTATTTTTATTTTATGTTTGTGTTATTAATTTCTACTCACCGTACATGCAACTAAGAGATAATATTGTGATAAAAAGATTTAAAAATAATATAATATTAATTGTTTTCCTTCACCCTTTTGTAAAAATATTATTGGTTTTTAATTTCATTCTTCTATTCAAATTGATGGTGTCATGTTTTTTAATTTGGTCTTCATTATTTTGATTTTTAATTTTTTTTCTTTGCTTTTTTTAAAAAAAATATATTATTCTTTTTAATTTCACCTTTCAATCAATTTTTTATGTCAATTTCGATCCTCATTCTTTGGAATTCTTTTGGGTCCTTTTGCTAAATTGGTTTTTTTCTCTTTTCAATTTCACCATTATTTTTTTGGGTTCTTTTGCTAAATTAATTTTTCTTTGCAATTTCACCCTTCAATCAAATATAATATTTATTTTGTATTTTAATTTTGACCATCATTCTTTTAATTGCTATTTTTTGAATTTTTTTGTATAATTAAAATTCTTTTTTCAATTTAATTCTTTAATATTTGATTGATTGAGAATTGGACTTCATGATTTTTTCAGATAGGATGCTTCGGGTTTAATGACCCAAGTTATGGGTTTGAAAAGTTAACACGATTTTTTTTAAAGGGCTTTATAATTCTCCTTACTTTTTTATCGTGTTATTTCAATCTCATGAACTGGGTCGTGGGTTTGACGGGATATCCCAGGTTGGAGTGACCTTGATTGTCGGGGTTATAAATTTGTCATGCTAACTTGGATTAACCATGATTTATCTTTTTTTTTTATCTCATTTCATATTTCCGTATTTAATGAGTTGTGAATTGATATACATCGTTTGTCTTCTTTTGAAAAAAAGTATTTTTTCCCCAAATTATCCTAATCACTTTTCTTTTTAAATTTGATACATCTACTGTCATTTTCCTCTTCTTCTTTTTTCCCTCTAATTAAAATAAAGTCAGCTTATTCAATCCAATCAGGTCTATGACCTGAGCCACACATTTTTATTTAAAAAAAAAAAACACTTACAGCTACTAAACATTATTTCTTACACAAAATAGTTCAACCCTGCAACAAGGCAAAGTGCAAACACCATAACTATTGTCGAGCTAAGTCCACGAAGTTCACCGAAGGAACTCTCTTACCCCTATTGTTTTAAATAGGGGTGTTCACGATTAGGTTCGGTTTGGTTTGGACTAAAAAAACCAACCGAACCGAATTAGATTGATTATGGAAAATACAGACCGGACCGGACCGAATTCCAGTTCAAACCGAACCAGATCGGTTTGGTTCGGTTTCTCTTAAATAAAACTAGTAAACCTAATCCATTGAAATCTAATCAGATAACATTGCTAAAATCAAAATTTTCTCTTTAAACAATTTTTATAACGTAATTGATAAGATTTAGCAGTATAGGATCCAATTTAGTACAAGTATATATGTTCAAATACTTTATATCTATACAGGTCAATTTTTCCATCTTTTCCATAACACTAAAAGGAGGACTCAATTAAGAAATATGTGAATAGATTGGAGGAGACCACTGAGATATTCCTTTTATTTTCTTTTTCGTGCAAAGTCAGGTGGCAAAAACATGAGGTTACAAATGTTTTACGATGGACTGATGGTGTTAAAAATTACCTTTAAAGTTCAAACAAGAGGAGAGAACCGAAGAGTGAAGCCAGGGAGATGGAGAGGTGGGTTTGTGTTCGGCTAGATAATGTAGGAAAGGAAGAATGAGATGCAGAGCAGACGAAAAGGAAAGGCCAGTAAAAAAAGAGATGGGAATTTCCTATAAGTAATTTAACTAATTGATCGTGAGAGGAGATGAGATGCAAAGCAAGTGAAAAAGAAAGGAAGAATGGGAGAAGTATTCTTGGGCGACGACTTTTTGTGAGGGGTTGAGGGGGGTTATGTTAGGGTTAAGTTAATTTATACTCCCTCTTTATTTTTATAGATATTAGGTTTTTTGGGTTGGACCG
>Ga0307510_10006446_pt1 | contig 13990 bp, 5 predicted proteins | sample 12_EM_MG_FD_207224 | JGI IMG/M metagenome (GOLD analysis project Ga0307510, IMG submission 207224) | Populus trichocarpa ectomycorrhiza microbial communities from riparian zone in the Pacific Northwest, United States - 12_EM | ecosystem: Host-associated > Plants > Roots > Unclassified | place... | reverse complement strand
TTATTGAAAATGTTTGCTTGTCTGTTACTCTATGGACGGTATGTTGTTGAGACTCTAGTTCCACTTTTCTCGCAGAACAAAGTTCCTTCCAAAAGGATTAGGATCCTTCTCAAAGATGATTGTGGTTGGCATCCTATAAAGGGATTGCTATGAAGCATTTAGGTACTGTTGGTGCAAATAAGGTCGAGAAACTAATGAAATAGGCACATTTAGTCAATCTACCATCAAGCACGAAGCTCACCTCTTCCATTAGACTTTGACAAACTTTCAATAAGATCCATGATGATGTCAAAGAGTTAAGCCTTAGTGACTAGTAGAGACTGCAAAGGGTTTGCAACGGATTGACTTGTTAGGTTTATAGGTTGCTCTAACAAACCACATGATGTGTTTCTATTGTTTCTTCCAAAAGACTAACTCACTCACCTTGAGTAATTGTTATCTCCTAGTGGTCCCCTGCAACATTCCTGTGTAATAACTTGATAATGTTTTGTTGAATCATAGGAACCTGCCCCACTACCAGCTAGCCCTTGACTTGCTACCAACTAGCCCCTTATGCTCAATACCATGATGCCATAAATAAGTAGATATGAACCTGGATTGGCTTCCAGTTCTTGGGATAAGAGTCTAGATAGTAGCATCTGCTTCCTAAGATGCTCTAACCCTATCTATTAAGTCAACATGTATTGAGGGGATAAGTAATATAAATTATATCTTGAGACTTCACCTAACAATTTAAGTTATTGAGTTGAAATGATTATTTGACATAATATCAAAGCCTAGTTGACCAAATGATCATAAACTTGAATCTCACTACCCCCATTTTCTCTTCTAATCAAAATTAATTAATATCACAAGTTGTGCAAGTTTCAAGCCCAAAAGGCTTTCACTTGAGAGAGTATGTTAGAAAATAATAAAAATCATATCTTGAGATCTTAATTAATATCACAAGATAGTGTGTGCTTGTGCAAGTTTCAAGCCAAAAGACTTTTACTTGAGAGAGTGTATTAGAAAATAATATAAATCATATCTTGGGACCTTACCTAACAGTTTAAGCTATTGAATTGAGATGATTCTTTGACAAAAGTTAGTAAGCTAGGTCACCAGGTGATCTGGAAGGTGCAGTAGCCCACCAGGTGATCCTTTCTATTCTTGCAAATAATTTCATAGTCAAACCCTAGAAACTAGTCAACCACACATGTTGACTAGTGATAATTATCTTGGGCGCATGCAAGTATTTGAGGCTTTAATGGTTGGTATTGATCCTGAAATTGACGACAACTAGAACAATTGCCAACGTCTCTTTCATAGGTTGTGGTGGAACTATTGAACCTAGTAGGCATAAGATTTATTTGTGTAGGGGAAGAAAAATGGTTTGGAGATGATTTAGGGAGTATTTTTTATGCATCTTTATTTTTTTTTATGGAAACTTAGTTTGTTTCCCTTGAGATTTTAGTTGGTAATCCTTTTTCTTGTGTTTTAATATAAAAGAGTACATGAAAGGAAGTTGGAAATTTTGGTGAGTTTGATATTAAGGTTATTCAAGTGTTAGTTTTTATTGACTTATGTAAAATATTGTATGCTTTTACTACTTTTTATTTACTTATTTAAGTGTTAAGTTTAGATCTAAAAAATCTTTTAGTGCTATTGGTTTGTCCTTTGTGTTGGCTTCACCAAGTTTTTGGATCAAAGCATGTCTTCGAGGCTCGGGAATATGTATTGATTGTGGCAAGACTAGGGAGTTTAAACATGAGATAAAGGGATGATCTTATGTTGGATTGTCAACATAAGTGGCTTACCTAACATAGTAGATGTTGTGTTGAGAGCAATCTATTGATGGTTGTGTGCTGGGAAAAAATCGACTACATGAGCAAAGTTTTGTCCAAAAGGAAACATGAATGAAGGCTTGGACCCAGAGGCATGGAAAGATAGTTTGCATGCTGTGAATGATGATGTCGATCCTCTTAATGATGATTTCAAAAGCAAACTACAACCACTAGGGTTGCATTGAGGCGATGTTGAAATGTTAATCCTAGGGTGTCACCGTCATAAGTAAATCATGATTTTGTGATCGGGGATTAAGATGGATGTTGCTGGCTTTGCTAGTTAAAAAGGTCCGAATCATCTTTTAAATTGGCTATGATGGATAATTTCTTTGACTGCATATATCTTGTTACAATGGTGTTTTTGATGGTTGGTGGGACAGGTTAGAGGAAATGTGGTTGTCGTCAGGAATTTGATGGTGCGAACATAGCAAACTAATTGAAGGAAATGTTCTTATCTGTTGCTTACAAGTAGAATTTGTTATAGAGGTTACCAAAATATGTGACAAAAGGTCATTTATTGGAGGTGTGTATGAGAGATTTTGATGAGTTGTATTTGCAGAATGGTTTGACATAACCTGAAAAAGTTGTTACATCTCAATTCTTGTTGGGGAAAAAAAATTAATTTGGGGTCATTTATTGGCATATAGGGTTTGGACTGTGGAGGGGGCTTATCAATTTAGCAGGAAAAGCTAAAAGAGCATTTGTAAAGAAGAGTTTTGATGAACGAATGGGTTCTATTGCTGCTGAAGTATCGAATTCTCTTTATGAATCCAAAACAGCATGGATCTTATCCAAACAGCTTTGCAAAGGCCACAAAAATTGATTTGGATTGTTAAAAGATTGACCTCCAAATAAACAAAGGGCTTTATATTCTGGATAGCTGTTTCTTGTTGTATGGTGACCATTGGTCTCGTGAACATCTAAAAAAAAGGCAAGATGGAAGAACAAACATGGTTGAGGCAGAAGCAGGAATTTTGAGGATGGTGAATTTGAATTGTATAGGTCACGTAGTAAGGATGGCAAGAAGATTGAATTAGCTCTTACGGTTGGAGAGAGATTGATGTTGCATCAGGTAATGATGTCTAGATAGGTCAAGGAAGAATGACAAAGAAAAGGCACATTCTGGACTAGTGTCCAATGTTGCGTGAAGCTTTGTATAACAGCAATAGATGCTGCTGTTACCAAGAAGCTTGGTTCTCAAGAGGAGGTGAAAAAGCTAAATTTTGTTTATTTGTGAGAAAGCTAGAATTTTTTTCCAAGAAAAAGAAAGTCATAGAAACATGTTTATTAGATGAAAGTGTAAATTGTTTTCTTGGAAAAACATGTTTTTTATTCTCTAATTTAGTTCAACTAATTCTTAATTTTCATTTCTTTAATTATTTTATGAGAAGGGAAAAATTTGCTCTCAAACTATTATATATATCCTAATTGACTCCCAAAGCCATCTATTCTCTCCACCAAGTACCCCATTTATTGAGATTTTACTCAATTAACCTTTATCATGAATTATTAATGAATGCATTAATTTTGCACATGACTTCGTATGTGCCTTTAACTTTAGCCTATTTTTGGCATGAACTTGAGGCTCCCTTGAATCATCGTGGAGCTAAAAATCAAACCATGTTTGCTTGAGCCTTTTAACACACAAAGGGATGAAAATCTCTTTTTATAGTCGTTCATTCACATGCATCATGTGGTTGAGTTATAGTAGCAATAGCTACTTGTCATGAATATTTAGCCCCAAATGTTTTATGAAGCATCTGTTTTGTGCCAAGGCCTAACTAAAACTAAATGCACATGTGAATCTCATGAAAATCAATAGACTTTTCAAGTCTAGGTAACAATAGGAAGTTAATTGAACCAATCCTTAGAAAAGGAGCTCAATTTGGACAATCAATTGATCGGGACTCAATTGGGACAAACATAGTTTGTGGGTAAATCAATCCTTTTCCAGTTATTTTAAATATAAGCCAAGCAAATCCTTTTTTTATAATCTGGAAAATTTGAATTCAATAAACATGATTCCTTAATTCTAAAAAAATGATTCCTTAATTTTCCATGAAGTGATGTTTTTAGAAAAACAACTAAGCTTGATAGTATTAGCAAATTTTTTAGCGTGATAGGATTTTTATGGATTATGTCCACATTTTGCTTAGAAGGCCTAGGTTAAGGAGTTTAATGGCATTCATCAAAACTGTCCAAATATAGTTACCAGAAACATGGAACATTCATATTGTGATATTGGATTTGAGTAGGATAAACTTGGATCAATTCATGGATTAGGAGAGTAAGTTTAATTGGCACAATATTTTAGGTTGTTGCATGCTTAAACCATAATATTTTGATTTCATTTTGAAGGAAAATTTCAAGACTAGTGATTTTTTAAAGAAGTAGAAATATTTTTTAATTATTACAAGAAAGATAGAGTTAAGCATAGGTTGAAGTGTTGGGCCATTCTTGCCAAAAGAAAATAGGTTGAATTGTTATATGAAAAAGGTCACCTAATTTAAAACAATGGGCCGCCCATATGCTCCCAAGTTTTGGGCTTTAGGTAACTCGCCATCAAAGACTAAGGGCTTGTTTGGGCCATGCATGTTGTGTTGTGCTTTATTATGTTGATGCAGGAAATTTTTTTAATGCATAGTTTTGTTACTGAATATAATTTTTTATTTGATTATTGGATTGAGCTGAAACTTTGCTAGGAGATTCTAAAGGTTCTATTTTCTATAGTGTTAAAATTTCACAGTATTGAAAATAAAAAAGGCCTTCCAGTAATGCCAACAAGTTAATGTTCGGCATTTGCTATATTTTCCTAGTTGGCTTAAGATTTTTGTTTTTTATTTGGTTTAAAACTCTTTTATTATCTTTCAAGTTTTGTTTAGGATTTTTATTGCTTTTTTTTTTTCCGGGCTTCCTAGCTTGTTTAGGTTAATTTTTAGATTTACTTAAGGAGTTGTAAACTTCTTATAGAGGTAGATTACCTGGACAAAAAATATTCAGTAATGAAATTTCAAACTAATGTTTCTATGTGATCCATTTTTTAGCATAATTTTGTGTTCTTGTGCTTGCTGTCTTTCTTGTGTAGTTTTCATCTACGCCAGTTAGTATCAAAGCCCAACTATCCCAAGTTATTGCTTACTATGTGCTAAAATCCCAAGTTATTTTGTTTGTTGTATGTTTTTAAATAATAATAGTTGAAAGAAGTCGTACAGCAGAACGTGTTAAGGTAAGAGGAGATGAAGAGGTCCTCTTTCATAAGAGAAACGTTAGGAGTTGGTGATAGAAGACATAAAGAGAATTAACAAAATTAAAAAGAGATGTTTAGGAACTAGTGATAGAAAACATGCAAAGACAAATTGCAAAATTAACTTGTCGGTTGGTGGAGGTGAGGAGCTTGGGGGATCATGGATCCATTACTTGTTTTGATAACCCGTTTCAAAAGCATGAATAGAGAAAGTAAGTTCTTGATCGGGATGAGTATTGTGGAGATTTTGATGAATTTTTTTATGGTAAGATAGACGCGAATTGATATTCTCCACCAATTTATGATAATTATGCTAATGATATCATTGATGATGTTCTTGTTGATGAGATAGAGGTTAAGTGCAAGGAAAACATAAAAGGTGCTAAAACAATTATTGATTTTGACTATGTTGATCATTTGATTACAAGGTTATTGTTATCATAAGTGTAGATGTGTTCATAGGTTATATGAACACTACACGTATTGATGAAATAAGTTTAAGGTTTGCAATTCATTACTCTAGAAGTCAATGGAAGATAAATAATATGTAAATTGTTGTCTTTTATACAAATTTTAAGATGAAGAGTTTGAAGTTGATGTCAAATTATTATATACTTGAAGAGAAGAAAGAAAAAGGGATGAAAAGTCTTGATTGGACATCCATGAGATTAAGGCATGAACAATTTGAACTCAATGAGAAGTTTTTTCCACCACAAGGACACCGATGTAGAAGATTTTTTCCCTTACATGTAGTTTTATGTTATTAAACATAATTTTTAATTTGATCATTGGATCGATTTGAAATTTTACCAGAAAATTCTAGAGACATTGTTATGTATAAGGTTAAAATATCACAGTAATTGAAAATCTGGAAGACCTTTCGATAATGCTCATAAGTTAATGTTCAAGATTTGCTATACTTTTATAACTGGTTGAGGATTTTTTTATATTTGATTTAGAACTCTTTTATTATTTTTCAAGCTTTGTTTAAGAATTTTACTACTTATTATTTATTTTCAAGTTTTTTTAGTTTGTTTAGATTAATTTTTAGATATATTTAAGGAGTTTTAAACGATTTAGAGAGTTATACTATCTGAATAGAAAATATATGAAGTAATAAAATTTCAATTTAGGATTTCTATGTGATTCCATTTTTAGCATAATTTTGTGTTTTTTTTCTTGTTGTTTTTTCGTGTTGTTTTTGTTTGTGTCATATATTGTGTTGTTTTGTGAGATTGGACATATTAAACTATTTGATTATGAAAAATTATGCTTTACTAAGACAAAAATCATCTAACTTCGTAGTAATCTATTGTTATGTTGTTTGAATTGAAATTACACATCACTAAAATTTAAGAGATTTTTTTTAAGAAATAAGATTTTTTAAGAAATTAAAATAAATTATTTGAAAACATAAAGCCTTGTATTTATAGTCGTTGAGTGCCTTGTAATTAACGTAGAGTCTATATGTGTTGTCTTTAATCCTAATCAAAACCATTGGGAAAATATAGTCTGTTGTTGGGTTTTATTATGCAAAATTGTATTGATTAAGTAACAACCTTTTCTAGTACATCTTTTTGTAAACAATAAAAAGGTGTAAAACTCATTGGTTCTTCTTCCATTAGTGGGATTCCATGATCATGTATCCTTGCAGGAGGCAACCTAGTAAGCTCTGCAAAAGCTGCTTGATACTCAACAAATATTTTAGATAAGCTAGAATCTTGTTCTTTGATTTGAGATAGGAGACAACCTTCTTGTCCATCATTTTTTTGCTACATTGTTGTGCTCTAGTCATTTCAAAAGTATTTAATAGGAGTTTATGCATATACTTGATCTCTATAAATTGTAGACTAGCATCAGTAGAGCCTTGTAAAACTAGTTTCTTTTCCATCCCATCTATAAGGACACCCCAGGTCTTTGCTGTTGGACACTACATCTCCAAAAATAGATAGCACTAAACCCCTAAAATCATGACATAATTTTTGAGTTGCACTATAAAAACATTTCCACAAGGCCTTTTGACCATATTTATATGCAAGACCTTGGTGTTAATCCTGCCCGTTACCCTAAGGGTTTGAAAGCTAGAGCAACGGTGTTAACAGAAACATGATTGACTTCATCCTCATACACCTCTATGTCATAACAATATTTACCTTATCTTACCTCTTCTATAGTGGCATCTTCTATATGAATGCTTGCTCATATATTTGTGGTCTAGGGACACTTTTTCATCACAACAATGAGATTTATTCTTGGCCATTTTATCCTTCATGTGGATATTTTTGTGCAAACCAATAGAAATACCTTTACTTGAAAAACTCAAAACCTCCAATTTATTAAAAATAAATATATTTGAAAAAACAAAGCAAATTTTCATATTGCATTCAAATCCCTTCATTTTTTCATGGTTATGTTTTTTTTAATAAATTAGGTTAGATTTGGTTTTTTCATATGAGGGTATTTTTGCCAATTTGGATGAAAATATATGAGATAAAATAGATTGGAGGATGACCATATATTTATGGATAAATTGGAAGCAATTACACTTGTAGGGGAAAGCTGAAGACTAGACATAAATATTAAGAACTAAATGAGCTAATTTCCTATTTTTTAAAATCAAAGTCAATATGTTTGGTGGCCCTGCTTTGGTTGTAAAGCAGTTTGGGTTTTCTAGGCTGGTTGGTGTTTGTGGTATAGTTTGGAGTAGGCAGGCCTTGTTGGGGTTGTTAGGTTTGTATTTGAGGTGTCCTTTGGGTGCTTATGTGTTGTTGTTTTCTGGTATGTGTTTGTTGAAAATGATGTGGTGTTCTGGTGAGAAATGGAATTGTTCATGTGGCTGTGGAACTAGTTGGTAGTTCTGGTGATAAATGGAATTGTCCTTGTGGTCGTGGTACTAGAGGGTGGTTGAAGTTGGCTGTGTTCCTCGGAACCAGCCAGGCCAAAGTCTTCTTGTAGGTTTTCTGGGAAATACATGGTCACTGGTCATTTCGTATGCTTTCCAAGACCAGCAAGATCATTATTAGTGCATTTTTAATCAAGTTATGCTGTGTTCCACAACATGTCTAATTCTTCGATATGGTACTTGAGGTCTGCTGTTTTGCCACAAGTATTTAATGGCTGCCTGAAGCTTAATACCTCCCCCAAACCTACTAGGTATATTTGTTACGTAGTCCTCGCAAGTTAAAGCAAATCCAACCCAGTGACCATAGGCTTTCTCAAAAGGCATCGTCATCTAAGAAGCAAGAGGCATACCTAACCTCAAAAGTGTCCTAATTTAGTTTGCATTATGGACTTGGACTTTAGTTATTCTCCAAGAAACTATTATGCTTTTTTGTTTTTCCAGTGATAGCAGCTATTTTCACGTTGCTATTTTAGTCACGACGACATAATATTTAATCCCCATCCTTATGCAAGTCAATGACACCATTATACATTGTTCCAGCTATTTGCCCTTCGGTGGAGGACCACGGAAATGCGTAGGTGACATGTTTGCTTCATTTGAGGTAATTTGTTTCCAGATGGATTCAATATAACATGATTTACTGTCATATTATCCTTTACTGGAACTTGTGATGTTTCTCATTCAATCGTTTTGTGATTTGCAATGTAAAAGCTAATTGTTCATTACACTGATTTATAGGCTGTAGTGGCCGTTTCCATGCTTGTTCGGAGATTTAACTTTCAAGTGGCACTTGGAGCACCACCGGTACGTCATATAATTTTGTTGCTTGAATTGACTATAGTTAAACATTTAGTATAAAGTCTTACCTATAAATTAGTTCCTATAGTTTAATTAATTAGTCCCTCTTTTATGAAAAATAATTCAACACTTGTGGTTTTGTATCGATTAATTACTTAGTATCTTGTTATTCTTCCTTGATAAATATGGTGATGTGGTGTCATTGATTTAGTAGTTTTTTCAAAAAATGCCCTTTCTTCTAATTATTTATTTCCTATCACCTATTTCTCTTTTATTTTTCGATTAATAAATATATAAATTGAAAAGAAAAAGGAAAAGAATTTTAAAAAATTATTATTATAATTAAGAAAATCCAAGCTTATGCCTTTTGAGCTCCTTTAGATTTCAAAATCCAGTCATCTTTTCCTGGAAAACCAAAAAGAAAAAGGAAAATAAAAAACCACAATAAAGGTCCCTGAACAAATAGACAACAAAATTAGATTTCAGATTTCACATGCCAATGATTCTGCCCAAAACTTATCAGTGTCCATTGCCAACCTCCTCTTTTTACCTCGGACTCACCTCTTCCTTTTGCCTTAGCCAGTACAATAGCAACCATTGCCAACCTTTATTCACTTCTTCATCTTCACCTCTGTCTCTCCCTCCCCTCCTCTCTCTTCCATTACTAGCACAACAATCACCATCGGTAGGGATAGAATTAAGTGAATTTGTGTGAGAAAAGCAATTTGCTATCCATGTTGAGATGGAAACATTAATTCTTCCTTGTATATGTAAATTTCAGTGGAACTGTACAGATTTCTACCAGTTGAGTTAAATCCTATTACAAGATCTGGGGTTTTGTTGTGGTTTCTCTACTTGTACTTCTTCGATATGGTGGTGACGATGGAGTATGGAGTGAGAGAAATGAGGAGAGAACATAGAGGCTATCTAGACATGAAAAGAGTCTAGGTATTTATGTAAAAAGTAACAAATCTGTTAGGTAAATGCTGGTAGAAGGACTGTCAAATTATTTCTCATCATAGAAAGAACTAATTTATTCATTTCAATAAATTAGAGAATAATTTATAACTAGTTCAAACATAAACTTAATAACATGGTATTCTTTGATGAGTATAAAAGTTGGGGAAATTAATTCAACTTGTCTTTAAATTTTTAACTCATTCTCTGATCTGTCACTAGTGAAGTATAATTGTTCCCAAGATCATTCTCCTAGTAGATATTTTCATGCAAACTTGCAGAAATATCAACAATCCAAATATTAAACTAATTATCGTAAAGGTTAGTGAATTAATGCGCCAAAAAATTACCATGAGCTTTTCTTAATTTAAAAAACTCAAATAAAAAAAGGTTACAAAAATCATAAAGAATTCGATCACATCCTCTGAATCTGAACCTGTTAAGCTTGGCTTAACAAAATGAAGCAGAAGGTAAGAAGCAGGGGAGGAGAAGAGAGAAACAGAGAATTAAGAGTTAAATGATTCTGTTATTTCTTTTGTGCCCTTTATGTAATCCTCTCCACCCTTATATACTCCTTCCCACATGCATTACACGTGTCCATGCACCTGCCGACCACCCTTAAACTGCACTATAATGACTATAATAGTTGTACAATACTTCCCCAGCTGTAACAGAACCATTGTCCCTTAAGTTAGGACCTAGAGGCTCGTTTGTCTTCCTATATATCTTGATTAAAAAAACATGCGGCTAGCAAAAACTGTATTTGGTAGTATATCTTGCTAATATGTTTCCAATCAAAACATAGCCCCCAACACTTATATGCCTTTGATCACTTGAGTCTATTGTCGCTAAAAACATGTCAAGAGTAGCTTTACAGGTAAGTTTTCACGTTAAAAAAAGCGTGACTTAGGGCAAACTTACCAAAAGTTCCCAAACCAATATAAGTATTCTTTGTTGGGTCTCCAACGTATTTTTTGAATTTCATTTGAATCCCCAATGTGTCAATATTCTCAATTAGGTCGATCTGTCAGTTTCAGTTAACAAAACCGAACTATACCCTTCATGCTTTTTTATATAATATGTTCTATCACTGTCAGTGTTCTAGGAAATTCATGGGTTATTTTTTTATTTTTTTGTATAGGAAAAGAGAAGTCGTATGAGTTTGCTTGATTACTCAATAGTTATGTTAACTGAAACTAATGGAAATATCTAAATGAGATCCATTGCTGCATTGTGGATCTTATTGAAACAAAAAATAGGTTGCAAATCCAATTCAGATTGCTCCTATAGGTTTAAAACTTTGAGGTTTGCTTCATGGAGCACTTAAAACGATTTGTCATCTAATTGTACTCATCAGTCTGTAGAACATCATATAATTACACTTGTGTTCAAATCCAACCAGAATATTAAAAGATTGGAAAAAGGAAAAACAAGATGCAGTATTTTGGATATATCTGAAGAAATAATCTTTCTACAGGTTGGAATGACAACAGGAGCAACAATTCACACAACAGAAGGGTTGAAGATGACAGTCACACGACGAACAAGACCTCCCATAATGCCAAAGCTGGAGAAGACAATGTTTGAAGTGGATGAATCAACTAGTGGTCCTGAAGGAGGGACCCAGCTGGGTCCGAAAAGTGAAGTTTCTTCTGCCAATTCCTGATTGCTATCTTGTTAAGATCAGCTACGCACCATATTGGATATGGCTGTCATGGAAAGGAAATAGGAATAATAAAGTAAAAGGAAATTTAAAGGATTCCCCTTGAGCAGTTTGAAGGTTTGAAAATATGCATCCATCCTGGAATCGGTTGGGGTTCATTTCCTTTCAAGACACAGGTACAATTCCCCATATTGGTGTTGTGTTTTATTTCCAAATGGATGATATCATGATCTATACCACTGTATCAATTCCTTTTTGAGTAAAACGATTGTGGGTAAAGACAAGTTATACGCATCGATCGCGCCTTCGTTTGAGATCTTTCTAACAAATCGGACAGACGATGGATAATGTGTCTAGCAAAAGCAATATTATCCCATGAATTAGGGACCTGGTTACTGCATTTTGCAAGCAAACTATCCTGCAAACTTTGGACACATGTACCATGCATGGCATTTTGTATGCCCTGCTTGGTGAGAAAGACAAATGATCACCCTCCTACTCGAAACAATTGCCTAGAATTCAGTTTTTACGAGGCAACCACGCATCAATCTTGACCAAAAAGGGAGGAAATGAAGAAAATTTCTGGAGTTGGGTACATGCTTATTGAACATACCTGCATGACGGATTGTGATATGAATCACGTGGTCACGTAACCCACATGTAAAGACATTAAATTCCCGGAAAAGCTAAGTAAATTAGGTTTGATAGGAGTGTGACACATGTACTTAGACACCAATGCTACCAATATTAATTCGCGAACAAGAAGTATAAGGATGACACTACGAAATTAGTTGTTTTTCAATAAGTTGTTTTAGTTATTTAGAGAGGAAAGGAGAATATCTCACCGCTTACACAATAAAGTTGCACCATAATGTTTATTAATCTGAAAAATTCGTAGCCCCCCCCCCACGTCTGGTTATGACTTTATTTATACTAACTCTAAACTGAAATAAACCATAATGGACCCTCTTTATGTGGATTTATATGAGGTCCACTTAAAATTGACTCAAATAAGTAATAATAAACCAAAAACTAAGAAGACAATAATAAAAATAATAAAAAATTAAAAATTAAAAATTAATATCCTAGATATGCTAAAATCAGATTTACCACTCTTAAGAAGTCCTAAATAGACTAGGAAATCTGATTTGAATGTGGAATTAATTCTGAAGTCTTCTTGCCTTGTTGTGCTTGATTTCCTTTTCTTGCATTGACGCTTAATGAAGAAAATATCTCTCTTTTATACCTGCCAATTTAGTTTTCTTCCTAGACTAGGAGAATCATTAATTAATCCTTCCTTACTTAGGAAATCAAATCTAGTAACCCTTCGATCCACACAAATTGGGCTCTTCTTGGACTTGAATTAGATGAGTTCGAGGTTGTCCTTCATGCTCCCCTAGGCGTCTCAAGCTCTTCTAGGTCCATCGTGCTCTATATGTTCTGAACAAGCCCATTCAATACCTCTTCAAGCTTATTTTCTCTAGCTCTTGTAATTGGTCGACTTGGTACCTCCAATGGGTCTTTGGTATGATTAAACTTGGTGTTTGTTGCGATGTCGCAGTCACACAAATTAATTACCCTAGCTTAAATAAACAAGATACAAGATAGTATAGAGCAAGCAAGGGGTCAATCCCACGAGGAAGATTCAAGTCAGATTTTTATGCTATATGATATGCAATTTGGGAGGGTTTGGAGGTTATCTAAACTAAAACAAAAGAAAACAGAAAACTATCAAGCAAAATTAAATAAAATCAGAAAATTATCAAGAGAACAAACCTTGATTTCAAGTAGACATCCACCTACGGAAATCAGAACCGATCACTGAAACGATGCATTAATTTTATATTCTGAATATTTATCCTTTTTTAACATTAGTTAATTAACGGATCCATCGTATAACCCTAACCATCAAACAATCATAGTGTCCACACTAGTAATTTTATTGAATGACAGCTTTAAGAACTAGATAAATTGATTAATCTTGACAACATGATTGTCTGCAGTTTATGTTTGATTTGTTCGAATATTCTCCCTAAAGTTAATAATGTAGATCTGCCACAATTATTAAACTCAGTTGCTTCACAAGTTCAAGTTCATATACCACAACTTCGGTTTTGATATCAAACTTAGCAATAGATTGTCTACAATAATAACTTAGAGTCCGCTCTAGCAATTAAAATAAACAATCATAGGAAAAATAAGCATAAGAGAACAAACATATTCATCATATAAACTGAAAAGAAAAGGTAAAATAAATCTCATAGTTCTTGAAATCCGAAAGTTTTCGTGTCTTTGCAACCAAGAAAAAGTGTTTAGCCTTGCATGTTTGTTGAACAACTAATCAAAAAGAAGGAAGAATGTATGATTTAGGGTTTCTTAGAGGAAGGGGGCGTTTTTCTCTTCTTGGCTGGCTACTCCCCTTCTCTTCTCTCATTCTTTTTATATCCTAGGAAACCCTAGGTCTCTATTTTACAAAATAGTCCTCCATTAAGTATACTGTTTACATTTAAGTACTTCAATAACTATTTTTCTAAAAAAAGAGAAATAGCCTTGCATGAAATCTTCAAGCTTTGACTTAGAGGAGCTAAATTGCTGAAATAAAA
>Ga0307510_10006445_pt1 | contig 13991 bp, 13 predicted proteins | sample 12_EM_MG_FD_207224 | JGI IMG/M metagenome (GOLD analysis project Ga0307510, IMG submission 207224) | Populus trichocarpa ectomycorrhiza microbial communities from riparian zone in the Pacific Northwest, United States - 12_EM | ecosystem: Host-associated > Plants > Roots > Unclassified | place... | reverse complement strand
AAGCGGTGGCCCTCCAGGGTGAGTTCGCCGGTCAGCGGGGTGAGGTCGACCAGGCGGGTGGGCAGGTTCGGGCCGAGCGCGGCCCACGCCTTGAGCTTGCCCTCGTAGGAGTGCTGGATGTGTTCGATGACGAGGGGAGTGGCGACGAAGGTCGCGTCGGGGAAGGCGTCGGCGATGACTTCGGCACCGAAGTAGAAGTCGGGGTCGGCGTGGCTGACGAGGACGGTGGTCAGCTTCTTGCCGGAGTCGAGGATCTCGGCGGCGAGGCGGTGGCCGTCGGCGCGGGTGAAGGCGGCGTCGACCAGGAGGGCCTCGTGCTCACCGGTGACGAGGGTGGCGGTCTTGTTCTTGCTGCCGACCGGGAAGTCCAGGTCGAGGATCTTGAAGGAGAGGGTGCTCATGCGGGGGCTCCTTTACGCGAGGGACGGGATGGGGTGGGGTGGGGCAGGGGAAGGTCAGTGGGCGGCGAAGCGTGCGTCGACCTCGTCGGCGGTGGCTTGGCCGTAGGCCAGCGGGGTGACGGAGTCGCCGTCGACGGCCAGCAGAGTGGGGAAGCCGGTAACGCCGAGCTGGACCGCGCGGCGGAAGTCGGCGTGGGCCGCGGTCGGTGCGCCGGGTGCTTCGAAGGCGGTAACGACGGCATCCGCGTCGAGCCCGGCGGCCTGGGCGACCTTCCGGTAGGTGGCCGCCTCGGACAGGCTCAGGCCGTCGACGTAGAAGGCCCGTTGCAGGGCGATCGCCAGCTCCACCGCGCGGGCCGGTGCGGCCTGGCGCAGGGCGGCGACACCGCGCGCGGCGGCCTCCGAGTCCATCACGAAGGAACCGTCGGCGATCAGCCGCTCGTACGCGTCGCCGAACTCGGCGCCGGTCAGCTCGGCGATCTTGGCGTTCGCGCCCTGGACGTAGCCGAACTGGCGGACGGGTACCCGGCGCGATCCGGTGAACAGGCCGCCGGAGACGACCTCGACCGGTAGTTCGGGGTGACGGGCGGCGACCTCGCTCAGTGTTCCGGAGAACCCGTGCGACCAGCCGCAATAGGCGTCGAAGACGTAGACGAGCTTCATCGGGGACCTCGGCAGGGATGTGCGCCCGCGGGGTGCGAGCGATTCACCTGACAGAACAGTATCTGACGTGTCAGATATTTCGAGGTTCGTGTGAGGTGGGGCACATGGGGGTGGATGGCCACGTCATCACGTCGATGTCGCCGCCGCTCCGCGGGTCAGGGGAGGCGGGGCAGCAGGTCCCGGGCCGTGTGGCTGAGGATGCGGAGATCCTCCGCGAACCTCTTGCGGTCCGCCGCGGGCAGGGGATCCAGGAGGTACCGCTTGATGTTCTCCAGATGGACCCGGGACGCGCGTACGACGGTCTCCTCGCCCGATGCGGTCAGCCGGACCAGTCGCGCGCGCCGGTCGCCTGGATCCGCTGCCCGTTCGACCAGTTCGGCCGCCTCCATCCGGTCCACCAGCCGGGTGGCGCCGCCCGTGGTCAGGACCTGCTCCTGGGCGATGGCCCGCATGGAGAGTCCCGGCTCGCCCGCCCGGCCGAGGATCAGCAGTACCTCGAACGTCAGGTGGCTGATGCCGCACTCCACCTCGAGCGCCCGGCCGAGGATGTACTCCAGCCGGTTGGCCGCGCCCTGTAGTCGGCCGAACGCCAGGATCAGCTCGTGGTCCGCGGCCTGTTTCGCCGTCGTGATCTCCGTCTGCTCGCCCACGGTCGCGTCCCCCTCTGATCGTCCCGGTGCCACCGTACCGATCATGCCTTGGGGCGGCTTCGAGTCCGCCGGGGGAATGGGGAATGGGGAATGTGTTGGTGTGGGCGGACCGGCTCCGCTGCCGCGACCGGTTGCGCGTCCTCGCTTCCCCTGGCTGGCTGTCAGGACCCCTGCCGGCGGCAACCCTCCGCCGTCTGACGGAGGCGCTCAGGGGCCAGCCTTGTAGAGGGCGTCGTGCTCGGGCGAGGAGGGCAGGGGGCTCGCGCGTTCTGCCGGCGACGCGCGAGGCCGGCGCCGGCGAGGAGATCTCCCCGGTCTACCGGGACCTGCACACCACCGAGCGCGACCAGGCCGAACTCGTCCTCAGCCGCTGAGCCCGCGCCCGGTACCTCGTTCAGCGCCCGGCGCAGCTGATCGAGCGCCGCCTCCACCGCGGCCGGCGGGCGGCTTGAACGGCTGCCGCGTCACCCCCGTACCCCCTGCCGTGACCCACCACCAGACACAGCACTCGTCATCCCGCCGAGGACACACCTCCCGGCTCCGTCGCGGCGCCGCGCTCGCCCTGCTTCCGCTGGCCGTCGCGTGCGGCGGAGGGGAGGGCGACGGAGACGCGGACCGTAAGCGGGCGGCGGCGCGGACCGCCGTGACCGCCGCCCCCGAGGCCGGTGTCGTGGCGCCCGCCAAGGTCGAAGTGATCGCCGGGCTGACCGGGTGTACCGCCGAGATCCGGATCGACGCGGAGGAGCTGCGCGAGGGGCTGTGCCGTACGGAGCAGGGGGAGTACCGGATCACCACGTTCCCCGAGGAGCGGTTCAAGGTGACCTGGCTCGACAGCGCCGCCGTCTACGGCGGCAAGTATCTCGTCGGTTCGCGCTGGGTCGTGAGTGCGGTGCCCGAGTTGCTGGAGGGGTTCCGGTCCCGGCTCGGGGGGACCGTGCAGGAGCTGCGGAGCATCGGGCCCACGGTGGCGCCCTGAGTCAGTCCTCCGTCCGGAGGTGGGCCAGTACCTCCTCCAGCGGCAGGTCGTGGTCGTCCTTGTCGTCCGTCCACCGGCGTAGCACCGTCGCCGCGCCCTCCGCCATCGCCGGAGGCAGCCCCGCCGTGCGCAGGGTGGCCGCGATCTCCTCCAACTCCGGTGCCCAGCGCCAGGCCCGGGCGGCGACGCTGGGCAGCTGGTCGGTCTCGGCGAGGATGTTGGACCTCAACGAACCTGCCTCCCGGGCGAGTTCGGCGGCCACGCCGTGGTGTGCGGCGAGGGCGTGCGATACGGCGGCCAGGACGCGGGCGGACTTCTGGTACGAGGCGTACGCCATCTTCAGCGCCGACGCGGCACCGATCCCGGCGTCGAGCGGACGGGCCACGACCCGCGTGTCCTTGAACGCCCTTGCCACGTCCGCGACTTGGCCTGCGTCGCCGCTCAGGTAGAGGCGCGGGGCGCTGCCCGGGCCGGGCGGGCCGCCGACGATCGAGCCGTCGAGCATCGGTACGCCGCGCTCCGCGCACGCCGCCGCGATGCGCCTCGTACGGTCCGGGCTGATCGCGTTCGCCTCGACGTACACGCCTCGGAACGGGTGCGTGAGGACCTCGTGCGCCACGTCCTCCGCCGCGTGCGGCGGGCAGACCGACAGGACGAAGTCGCTTACGGACAGGGCGGATTCGAGGGACTCGGCGGGCTCCAGGCCTGCCTCGCGGGCCCGTTGGAGGCTGGCGGGGCTTCGACCTGCGGGAACGTACAGCACCCGGGTGCCCGTACGGGTCGCCTCGCCGCCTGTTTTCGCGCCCATGGCGCCGGGGTGCAGAAGCGTGAACGTGGTCGTCATGGGTCTCACCGTACGGACTTGATGTTGTTGGGAGTCGCGAGGACGAGTGTGGGGCATAGGAGAGGGGCATAGGAGATATGAGCCTCGGGAGGGCGCCATGAACCGACAGATCCGTGTTCGCGTCAGTCGTCGGCCCATTACGCCTCGCGACGACACCATCGACCGCAGGACGCCCTCGGGCCGGCTCCTGCCGTATTGAGACCCGTCTCCTGCCGTACTGAGACCCGTCCGTGCGGCTACCGCGACAGGGGCGACTGCCAGTCCACCGTCGTGCCGGCGGTCCCTCCGTCGTCGTACACCCTCAGCCGTACGACACCCCTGCCGTCCGGCAGGGGTGTCGTCGTGTCGATCGTGATCTCCAGGCGGGACACGGCGGCGCGTTGGGACGCGGTGGTGAGGGCCCGGCGGAGGGCGACGAGGAGTCGGGCCGCGACCTGGTCGGGGACGACGGTGTCCACCGGGCCCTTGAAGTGGGTGGAGGGCTGGAAGCCGAGCATCGCCGACGCGCCGGCCGTTTCCCGAAGTACCTTGCCGCGGAGGGTGGTTGGGGCCTCGGCCGGGGGTTGTTGCAGGGCGTAGATCGCCGTGCGGACCTCCTGGATGGTCGACTGGAGTTCGTCCACCGCGCGGCCGAGGAGTTCGTGGGCCCGGTCCGTCCTCCCGGTTCTGCGCTGGGTGGATTCCAGCATCATGCCGGTGGCGAACAGGCGTTGGACGACCAGGTCGTGCAGGTCGCGGGCGATGCGGTCGCGGTCCTCGTAGACCGCTAGGCGTTCACGGCCGTGCTGCGCGTCGGCCAGGACCAGGGTGAGGGCGGCCTGGGACGCGAACTGCGTCGCCAGCAGGCGTTCCACGGCCGTGTAGGGGCGGTCGCCCGGGCGGCGGGGGAGGGCGAGGGTGCCGATGAGGCGGCCGTCCGCCTGGAGCGGGAGCATCATGCTCGGGCCGAACCGGTGCCGTACATGCGTCGTCATGCGGGGGTCGGTCGCCGAGTCGTCGATGAACACCGGTTCGCCGCCCAGGAGTTGGACCAGGACGGGGCTGCCGGGCTCGATGGTCGTACCGACGATGTCGCCCGGGTCCTCGTAGACCGACGCGGTGACGATCTCCATGCCGCCCGCCGCCGTGGGCTGGAGGATCACGCCCGCGGTCGCGTCGGCGAGGGCCCGGGCGCCCTCCGCGACCGTGGCCAGCGCCTCGGCCGCCGTCTCGCCGGTGAGCAGCGCGGTGGTGACGGCCGCCGCGCCCTCGATCCAGCGTTCGCGCTGCCGGGCCGTCTCGTACAGGCGGGCGTTGCCGATCGCGATGCCGGCCTGGGCGGCGAGGACGTGCAGGAGCTGCTCGTCCTCGGCGGTGAAGGGGGCGGAGTGTCGCTTGCCGGCCAGGTGGAGGTGGCCGAACACCTCGTCGTGGACGTGGATCGGCACGTTGAGCACCCCGGCGGGCGGCGGCTCGGCCCCGCCGGTGCGGATCTCGGTGAGGCCGTCCTGCCCGGGGTCCGTCGTGCCGAGCGCCGCGTACCGTGCGCCGGTCAGCTCGGCCGCGCCGTCCACGATGTGCTGGAGCGTGGTGCGCAGTTCGAGCTCGGAACCGACGCTCAGGACGGCTTCGAGGAGGCGGGAGAGGTCGGGGACGCCGCCGTCCGCCTCGGCCGGGCCGGGGCTCAGGTGGTGGCCAGCGGGTCCAGGACCAGCGGCTCGATCTTGCCCTCCAGCATGTAGCCCAGGCCCTGTACGGCACACACGTCCGGCCGCTCGGCGATGTGCACCGGCATACCGGTCGCCGCGCGCAGCATCTGGTCGAAGCCGGGGAGCAGCGCGCTGCCGCCGACCATCATGATCCCGCGGTCGGCGAGGTCGGCCACCAGGTCGGGCGGGCAGTTGCGCAGCACCCGGCCGATACCGTCGAGCACGGCGGTCAGCGGGGTCTCGATCGCGTCCCGTACGGCCGCGGTGTCGACCCGTACGGAACGGGCGAGGCCGCTCGCCACGTCCCGCCCGTGGATCTCGGTGGTGGTCGGGCCGTGCGGGGTGAGACCGTTGCCGGACAGGGCGACCTGAAGCGGTCGTACGGACTGGCTCGGCAGCATCAACTCGTGTTCGTGGCGCAGGTGTTGGACGATCGCGTGGTCCACGGCCTCGCCGCCCACCGGGATGCGCTCGGCGGTGACGATCGAGCCGAGGGAGAGGACGGCGACCTGCGTCGCGGCCGCCCCGCACACCATGATCATGGTGGCCTCGGGCCGCTCGACGGGCAGCCCGCAGCCGACCGCGGCGGCGATCAGCGTGTCGACCAGTTCCACGCGGCGCGCCCCGAGCCCGACCAGCGTCTCGATCGCGGCGCGCTGCGCCAGCGGATCGGCGTCGTGGGGGGTGCAGGCCGCGGCCCGCAGCCGGGGCTTGCGGCGCAGCGCGCGGCGGACCTTGTCGCCGATCAGGTGCCGCAGCATGCGCTGCGCCATCTCGATGTCGACCACGGTCCCGCCGGACACGGGCCGCACCACCCGGATGTAGTCGGGCGTACGGCCCGTCATCTTCTCCGCGAACTCTCCTACGGCGATCAGCGCGCCGGTCCGCGTGTTCACGGCGGCGGCGGACGGCTGGTCGACGACTAGCCCGGCGCCCTTCACGTAGACGCGGGTACGGGCGGCACCCAGGTCGACGGCGAAATGGCAGCGTCGCAACTGCTCCAGACTGACGGTCATGGCAGGTTCTCCCGAGAGCGCGGACCGGGGCTTCGCCGGGTGGCGGGCCTCCTTCGCATCGTGCGGGGGTGGTGGAGCGGGCGCGTCTTGTGGTGGGCCGGGCGGGGTGCGGCTAAATGGGGGTATTTGTCCGCAATGCCCGAGTTAAAGAATAAGTAAGGGGCAGAGGGGGGCGTCTTCGTGACGCCGTGTCGGCGGGAAGCCGACCGTGCCGGGCGGCGCCGCCTCCCCGGAAGGGGAGACTGCGCCGTCGCTTACGCGGATTGCGTCCGGATCACGCCCAACTCCGCCAAGTCCTGTGGGCGGATGTGGAGTTGGTCCGCCGTCGCCTCCGTCTCCTCCTGCGGCCGTTTCAGGATCGCGGCGGCCAGCTCCGGGGCGATCACCGAGAAGTAACTGTCCGGTGTGGCCCAGGTGTTGCCCGGCGCGGCCAGCGCCAGTGCGCCGCCGGAGCCGCCCTCGCCGATCAGCAACGTGGTGAGCGGGGTGCGGGCGGACGCCACCGCGCCGAACAGGTCGGCGATCGCGGCACCCGCGCCCTGCCGTTCCGCCTCGGCGTCGTTCGCCGCGCCCGGGGTGTCCACCAGCGTCAGGACGGGGATGCCGAGCCGGTCCGCGAGGCGGATCAGCCGGGCGGCGGTGCGGTAGCCGGCGGGGCGGGTCGCCGTCCCGGTCTGTGCGGCGTAGGCGATCGTGCGGCCCTCGCGCTCACCGAATCCGCACACCATGCCCGCGTCGGTGCCGCCGCACCGGTCGCCGCTGATCGCCAGCCGGTGGGTGAAGTAGGTGTCCAAGTAGCGTTCGGCGCGCGGGCGTCGGGGTGACCGGGCGCGCTGCACCGCCTCCCAGCCGGTGGCCGGAAACCCGGCCGCGACACGCTGCACGGCCTCTTGCCCGGGTGCCGGTGGGTCGGTCGGGGTGGGCTGCGTCGACCGGGTGAGCGTCGCCGGCACCGGTGCCTGGCCTGCCCGCGGTGTGGTCAGCAGTCGTAGCCATCTCCCCAGGGTTTCCTTCAGGTTCTCCGGGTGTACGACCGCGTCGGCCGCGCCGGCTGTCACCTGGGCCTCCGCCGTGTACGCCGTCGGGTCCGCGTCCGGTGGTCGTACGCGGGAGCCCGCGAAGCCGACCTGGGCGCCGGGCAGTGCCAGGATCACATCGGCGCCCGCGCCGAGCGTGGCCCAGCCGCCGCCCGTGGTGGGGTCGCGCAGTACCGCGAGCTGCGGCAGCCCGGCCTCCCTCGTGAGCGCCGACTGGCGTGCCACGCGCTGGAGTTGGGTGAGGGCGATCATGCCCTCCTGCATTCGGCTGCCACCGGTGGCGACCAACGGCACGACCGGCAACCGGTGTTCACGGGCGTACGTGTACGCCGCCTCCAGACGGTCCCCGGTGCGTTCGCCCAACGAGCCGCCCAGGAAGCCGAACTCGAAGGCGATCAGCACCGCCCGCGTGCCCTCCACCGTCGCCGTGCCGCACACCACCGACTCCGTCTCGCCCGTGCGGTCGGCGGCGCGGGCGCGCGAGGCGTCGTAGCCCTGCCAGGCGAGGGGGCCGTCGGGCCTGGACTCCCGTGCCGGGGAGGGGAGTTCGGTGAAGGTGGTGGCGTCCGTGACGAGGGCGAGGGTCTCGCGCGCGGACAGGCGTTCAGTCACGGGTCAGGGCCCGCTTCAGGATCTTCCCCATGTCGTTGCGGGGGAGCGCGGTGATGTGGTGGACGACGCGGGGGCGCTTGTGCGGGGCGAGGCGGCTCGCCACATGGTCGGCCAACTCGGCGAGTTTCGGCGGGGATTGGGGGTCCGTCGGGACGATCCAGGCCACGACACGTTCGCCGAGGTCGGGGTCCGGTTCGCCGGTGACGGCGGCCTCGCGCACCCCGGGGTGTTCGAGGAGGGCGTTCTCGATCTCGCCCGCGCCGATCTTGTAACCCCCGCTCTTGATCAGGTCGGTGGCCTTGCGGCCGACGATCCTGACGTAGCCGTCGGGGTCGCGCACGGCCATGTCGCCGGTGCGGAACCAGCCGTCGGCGGTGAAGGCGGCGGCCGTCGCGTCGGGCCGGTTGAGGTACTCGGTGAAGAGGTTCGGGCCGCGCACCTGGATCTCGCCCACGCTCTCGCCGTCGTACCCGGGGAGAGGCGTGCCGTCCTCCTCGACCAGCCGCAACTCCACACCGGGCAGCGGGACACCCACCGTTCCGGCGCGCGGCTCGCCGTCCGCCCGCACGCTCGTGTTCATGAGGGTCTCGGTCATGCCGTAGCGCTCGATCACGCGGCGGCCGGTCGCCGACGTGATGCGCTCGTGGTCGTGGACCGGCAGGGCGGCCGAGCCGGAGACCAACAGGCGTGCCCGGCCGAGGGACTTGACCAGTCCGGGGTCGTCGGGGAGGGTCTCGGCGATGCGGTGGTACATCGTCGGGACGCCGAACACCATGGTCGCGCCGTCGTTCAACTCCCGTGCCACGCCCTCCGTGCTGAACCTGCCCAGGTGCCGCACCGAGCCGCCGCGCCGCAGCGGGCCCAGGATGCCCAGCACCAGGCCGTGCACATGGAACAGCGGCAGCCCGTGTACGAGGACGTCGTCGCCGGTCCACTGCCAGGCGTCGGCGAGCGCGTCCAGTGTCGCGGCGATCGCCCGGCGCGGGATGACGGCGCCCTTGGGCGGGCCGGTGGTGCCGGAGGTGTAGACGACGAGCGCGGGGTCCTCGTCGGACACCTGGACGTCGGCGACCGTCCCCACCGCGCGTACGTCGACGTCGACGCGCTCCAAGTGCCGTAGCGCGGAAGGGAGTTCGTCGCCCGGTGCGGCCAGGATCAGGGTCGGGGCGCTGTCGGAGAGGATGTGGCCGAGTTCCTTCTCGCCCGACTTCGGGTTGAGGGGGACGGCCGCGGCTCCCGCCCGCAGTACGGCGACCACGGCGACGGCCGTCTCCAGGGTCGGGGTCGCCCAGACCGCGACCCGGCCGGTGCCCGCGCACCGGGCCGCGAGGGCGTCCGCCGCGGCGCCCAGCTCCGCGTAGGTCAGGGACCGGTCACCGAACCTGAGAGCAAGCTGGTCGCCCGGGTTCGTCAGGGCCGGGAAGAGGGTGGACACGCGGCGCACTCCTTGGTCGTCGGGGGCAACGGTCCCCAGACGTCGGGGACACCCCCGTTCCTACACCACGTCCGCCACCACACAGCTGACGTTGTCCGGACCCCCGGCCTCGTTCGCCGCGTCGACCAGGGACCGTACCGCCTCGTCCGGGGCCGGGTGCGCGGTGAGGAGTTCGCGGATCCGGTGCTCCGGGACGACCGCGGTCAGACCGTCCGAGCACAGGAGGTAGCGGTCGCCGCGGCGGGCGTCGTGGAGTTTCAGGTCGGGGCTGCCGGTCGTCAACGCCTTGAGGAGCATGGCGCGTTGAGGGTGCGAGCCGGCCTCCTCCGGCGTCAGCCGGCCCTCGTCGATCAGCGACTGGACGACCGAGTGGTCGTGGGTGATCCGGAAGAGCCCGCCGTCGCGCAGCAGATACGCGCGCGAGTCCCCGATGTGCACGAGGGCCAGCTTCGAGCCCGTCCACAGCAGCGCCGTCAGGGTCGTGCCGTTCTCGGCGGGATCGGCCACGTCACGGACCGCGTCGGTGGCGCCCCGTACCGCCTCCTCCAGCAGGTTGAGCACATTGCCCGCCGGCACCTCCTCGGTGTCCAGGAAGCGCAGCGCCTCCACCGCCGCGCCGCTCGCGGGCGCGCCCGCCGGGCCGAACCCGTCGGCCACGGCCAGCAGCCGGGTGCCCGCGTACGCGGTGTCCTGGTTGGAGGGGCGGACCAGGCCGCGGTCCGAGTGGGCGGAGTAACGCAGTTCGAGCATGGTGGTGTCCTTTCCCGGTACGGCCGGCACGGCCGCGAGATGGTCGACGAGGAACCCGGCGAGGTCCCGCCGCGCCGCCGTGTCCGCCTCGACCCTTGCCCAGAAGGCACGGATCTCACGGGCGGCGGCGGCCGGTTCGAGGGCGCACACCGCACGGATCCCGGCCAGCGGCATGCCCAGCCGCCGCAGCCACGCGACCAGCCGCGCCCGCTCCAGCTGTGCCACCGCGTAGTACCGGTATCCGTTGTCGGGGTCCACGCGCGCCGGCCGCAACAGCTCCAGCTCGTCGTACAGCCGCAACGCCTTCGGCGACAGCCTGCACGCCCGCGCGAAGGCCCCGATCGTCAGCATGTTCCCCGTACCGCCCATGTGCGCCTCGACCTCTTCCGGTTCCGTCACCGATGCTGGGGCTTCACCGAAGGGGAAGGTCAATCCGGTTGCCCCGGTTGCGGGGGAGGCGGTTAACCTGCGGATCTGTCCACAGTCCGTACCCGGATGGAGACCCCGTGCCCCGTATCGCGCTCGCCACCTACGACCCCGCACCCCAGCCCAGCAAGGACCGTGACCTTCCGGTGCTGGTGGAGGCCTTGCGGGCGGCCGGGGCCGAGGCCGTCGGGGTGCCCTGGGACGACGCCGGGACCGACTGGAGCGCGTACGACCTCGTGCTCATCCGTTCCACCTGGGACTACAGCTGGCGGCCGGCCGAGTTCATGGCGTGGGCCGAGCGGACCGCGAAGGTGACGCGGCTCGCGAATCCGGTGCAGGTCGTGCGGTGGAACACCGACAAGCGGTACCTCGGCGACCTCGCGGCGGCCGGCGTGCCCGTCGTACCGACCCGCTATCTCGCCCCCGGCGACCCGGCCGACCTCCCCGACGACCTCGAGTACGTCGTCAAGCCGACCTCCGGCGCGGGCGCGCGCTTCGCCGCCCGCTACACGCCCGACGAGCACGAGACGGCCGTACGGCAGCTGGAGCGCATGCACGCGGAGGGGCTCACCGCGATGGTGCAGCCGTATCTGACGAACGTGGACGTCAGCGGGGAGCGGGCACTGCTGTTCTTCGGGGGGCGGTTCGTGCACGCCTCGCGGAAGGGGGCCGTGCTGGCGCGGGGTACGGCGTACGACGACGACAAGGTGTCCCACCCGGACCTGGAGCCGTGGACGGCGACCGAGGCCGAACTCTCCGTCGCCGAGCGGGCGTTGGCCGCCGTACCGGACGCACCGGAGCTGTTGTACGCGCGCGTGGACCTCGTCGACGGGCCGGACGGGGAGCCGTGTGTGATGGAGCTGGAACTCGTCGAGCCGAACCTCTTCCTCGATCTGCATCCGGAGTCGTCGCTGGCCGCGGTGGTGGACGCGGTGCTCGCCGCCGCTAGTCGCTGACCGCCGTTCTCTGGAGCAGGCCCCAGGTGAACTCGGCCGCGCACCGGTGGCGTACGCCCTGCGCGTCCGGGGCGGTGAAGGCGAGGCCCCAGCGGGTCGGGGCCGTGCCCTCCAGGGGGCGGGCGGGGGCGAAGGCGCGGGCCGCCTCGTCGACCGTGCAGGACCAGGGGGTCAGGTCGTCGAGGGTGCGGAGGGGCGGGCCTTCGGTGCCCGGGGCGCGGACCAGCCATTCGTTCCACACGGCGCCGTTCGGAGCGGTGAGCACCTCGAAGCGGAGGCCGGGCCAGAGGGGGACCGGCCACTGCCAGGCCTCGCAGTCCAGGTCGCCGATCCGACGTTCTACCGATGACTCCGGGGTGCCGAGGATCGAGCGGTAGCGGGACGCGGCGGCCCGGCCTCTCGGGGAGTGCAGCATCGCCTGCCAACGCTTGTTGGCCTCGCGCATGTCGGCGATCGAGACGCCCAGCTCATGACGGGCGCTCTCGACCAGGTCCGGGTTGTGGTCCGCCATGCGGCGCAGCAGGACCAGCTGGAAGTCGAGGGGGCTGAAGGGGCGGGCGGGGCGGTTCGCTTCGGGCATGCGATCCATCGTCGCGCACGGCACTGACACCGGGGGTCCGGCCGTCGGCGAGGAAGAGCACCGAGTTGACGTAACGGGGCCCGCGCGCGAAGGGCAGGACCCGACGCAGCAGCCCTTGGGAGACGACGTACGAGTTCCGGGCCTGGTGCTTCTCCAAGGGGAAGCTCGCCAGCCTGACCCAGTCCCTGTTCCGGTCCGGGAGGACCCAGCCCTCGTAGCCGAGCAGCGACAGGTACTTCACCACCGGGGCGATCGGCTGGATACGGGACTCCAGCTCGACGAAGAGCGCGGGGCGGTCGCGGGTCAGCAGGCCGGTCGCGCCGTGCAGGACGGCCAGTTCGCTGCCGTCGACGTCGATCTTGATGAAACCGACTTCCCGCAGACCCAGCCCGTCGAGGGTGACGCACTGGACGTGCACGGCGCGGGCGTGGATGTCCCGGCGGACCAGCGAGGACACACCCCGGTCGCCCTTGTCGTCCGGCGGCAGCCACAGGCGGGCGGTGCCGGGCCGGTCGGAGGCGGCGGCCGGGATCACCCGGGCGTGCGCGGGAGCGGCGGCGGCGAGGAGCCGCGCCAGGTGCGGGACCGGTTCCACGGTCACCACCTCGCGCGCGTGCCTCCAGAGGCGGTGCGTCCAGGGGCCGTACCAGCCGCCCACGTCGACCGCGGTGCCGCAGTCGGCCGGCAACAGGTCGGCCAGGCGCGCCAGTTCGGGTTCGAAGCGGGGGTAGACGGCGCGGGCGGTGGCGGCGACGAGACGGGTGGGGAGGAGGGGCGCGAGGCGGGCGGTGAGAGTACGGGGCGTGGCGGATACGGGGGTCATGGGGCCATCCGTTTGAGGAGTTCCTCGTGCTCTTCGTCGTCGGTCACTTGCTCCCCGGAGGACGGGAGCAGCTGCGGGATGCCGTCGACGATCGGGTAACGGCGGCGCAGGCGCGGGTTGTAGAGGGCGTCCGTGGGGAGCAGGTGCAGCGGGCCCTTGTCGAGTGGGCAGGCCAGGATCTTCAGCAGCGGGTCGTCCGGGTTCATGGGGGTGTCAACTCCTTGGCCTCGACCGGCGGTTGAGGCGCGTTGTCGTGCTTCGGCATGGTCAGCAGGACGGTGACCGCCAGGGCCGTGCCCCCGATCCGCAGGGCCAGGCGCAGCGGGTCGTGCGGCAGCGCCTCGCCGAACGCGAGCGTGCCGAGCACCGCCGTGAACAGACTGGTCACCGTCGTACAGACCGGCACGATCAGCGAGGCCCGGCAACGCTGCAACGCCGCCTGGGACATGACCAGGCCGAACGCGCCGGTGAAGAGGAGGAGATAGGGGTACGGGGACCGGAGCAGCCCAACTACCGCTCCTCCCAGGTCGCTTGTCGTCAGATAGCTCGACACCCCCTTGATGGCGAGCGAGCTGACCCCGTACAACAGGCCCACCGCCACGCCGTATTCGACGCCCGTGGTGGGCAGCCGGTGCCGGTGGCCCGCGCTGCGCTCGGTGGACCGGTACAGCCAGACGCCGGCCGCCAGCGAGGGCACACAGACCAACAGGATCAGCGGGTAGGGCGCGTTGCGGCTGACGTGGTCGGAGCCCTCCTTGAGCGACAGCACCACCATCAGCAGGGCGACGAGGATCGCGCCGAGCGCGTACCGTTCGCGGCCGCTGGTCTCCTCGCCGAGCATGCGGGCGGACAGCAGGACGAGCAGCACCAGGCCGGACACGAAGATGCCCTGCGCGGCGGCGATCGGCAGCGTCCGGTACACGGCGAGCTGCGCGCCGAACCCGGAGGCCAGCGCGAGGGACCCGCCGATCCACAGCGGGCTGCCGAGCACCAGCCTTAGCAGCCTCGCCGGTTGACGGACCGTCACCTCGGGCAGGGCCGCGAGCGCGCGTTTCTCCAGGACGAAACCGGTGCTGTAGAGCACGTTCGCCAACAGGGCCGCAGCCACCCCCCACCACACGGCCGCGCCCCCTA
>Ga0307510_10006444_pt1 | contig 13991 bp, 16 predicted proteins | sample 12_EM_MG_FD_207224 | JGI IMG/M metagenome (GOLD analysis project Ga0307510, IMG submission 207224) | Populus trichocarpa ectomycorrhiza microbial communities from riparian zone in the Pacific Northwest, United States - 12_EM | ecosystem: Host-associated > Plants > Roots > Unclassified | place... | reverse complement strand
GTTTTAAATTTGGTCTGTTTATGTTAGAAAGGTCAAAAAACGTGTGCTAGTTAATTTGTCTAGGTTAGTTTGTCAAAGTCTGTTTTTTGGGCTTGACTTCTGCCATGTTGAATTTTTCCTAACTTTGAAGGGATATTCCAATTATAAATATAGTATCAGAATATGTAATAAAAGACTTTTGGCCAAGATTTGAAACTTAATTCACAAAATTAAGAGTTGTTCTTCCAAATTGATTTTGTGAAGAACCCTACCTGACTTATCACTCTTCAATCACAAAGAATGTGGCGTCGAAATCCTAGATTGATCTTTGTGGCGTCCAGATCGACTTATCAAAGTATCATTCTAGTCTATCCTCCATCTTATTTACCTTTTCGTTGTTGCCGATTTTCGAATCATTCACGGCACATCACAGTTGTTCTTCGATAAGTCGTTTTCAGTTCTTTAGAGAACCAAAAAAGGGAGATTATCTCACCAACACACACACACACACACATAGTGCGGCAAACAAGAAATTTTATTAATCTGAATTGTCTAACTTACATGTCTAGATATGCATTTATTTATACTAACTCTAGACTTAAATAAACCCTAATGCACCCCCTCTTAGGTGGACTTATATGAAGCCCACTTACAATTGACCCAAATAAGTAATAATAACTTAAAGACTAAGAAGAAAATAATAAAAAACAATAAAAATCCGAAAATTAACATTCTAATTATGCTAGAATCAGATTTGTCACCTTTAAAAAGTCCCAAATAAACTACAAAATCTGATCTAAAGCTAGAATTAATTCTATAGTCTTCTTTCTTTTTTGTAGCTAGGATGAATAAGAAATCCTTATAAGAAAAGGATTTTGAAACATTAATGAATCCTTGCCACACCTGGAAAACTATATTGCAGCCCATTAAAGATCCTTGTAAAATTAGGATATTCCCAAAACAAGCTGCCACATCCTTTTAGGAAAAGAATCCAGCCAAATAGGAAGTCCACAAGTCAAAAGGAAGTAAATAACAAAATTCGAATAGCCTCTATTGACCAGTATCGTGATGCCTTCCCGAACTCTGAGTGACCTGAAATTTTAAGCCTAGGTAGGACAACATGTCAGGAGACTCCACGTAACATTGCAGCCCGATCAAACAGTCGGATTGAGAATTATGACTGTTGCTGTAAAACTTGATAGTTGCACATTTTACATCAAAATCCGAATTTGATCTTGCCTGGATCGTATCATTCCCTCTCTCTTCAAGATGATTCGTCCTCAAATCACCAACAAGTTAAATGGGCAATTCCTTAGCCTCTTTTTGAAGCCTTTGGAGTTCTTTTCTTGCCAACAATCATCGCCAACAACTTTGGATGATAGTAGCAGCCGTTCTATTTCGTATATAATCATAGCGGCATTTTTCTCCTCTATTTTTGAAGCTTGTTGGGCATTGACTTCTACTGTTAACACATCAAGTTCTTGCTTTATCTCCCCTAGAATACACGATAGACTCTTGGATTCTTTTTTAAAAGACTAATCTTTTTATTTCTCTCCCTTTGATACCCCTCTCCTTTTGAATCCACCTTTTCTTTTGCCATAACACCTCATCAGTACATGAAATCCCTTTGGTTTGTAGGGTGCTGAAAACAATCCCGATGGCCTATGGTCTCATCCTTAAAACCACCATCACCATTATTATCAACGTCCTCCTCAAAATCCTCATAATCATCCCACCTTGACCTTTCGCCCCCACTGCCATTGTTTGATTTCAGTTCAGCCCCAACCTTTCTCACATCTTGGGTACATGTTCCAGCCACGTTACCATGTTTTACCACCTTCTCAAGTCTGTCACACACGTTCCCCATCATTAAATTCATCCTCTCCATCATCTGCGTCATGACTTGCATTTGGAACTTAAGTTCTCCCTCGGGATGGGGGTGGTGTGTTGTTTTGATCTGACATGATAGTACCTGTAAAAATTGGTTAGCGGTAAAAAAAATGCTCACATCGCTTATGTTTCACTCAAACACTCTTATTAATCCTCACACGCTCACACCTCTCATCTCACCCTCTTGCGGAACTGAAACCAACACCAAATAGAACCAGCTTAGCAGCGTAATCCAAATGTTTATATGACTCAAGAAGCAATAAAAACCCGAAAATAAGCAAAACAAAACTGTGATGATAGTCTTGCGAGAAGCAAGCGAATCTATCTAAAATATGAACGAAATCAAAGACTTGAATAAAAACATAAACAAAATATGAAAAATGATAAAAACAAAACACCCAAATATGTTGGATATGTTGAAAATCTACTGCAAGAAACGAAATGATACGATCCAGGCAAGGTTAAATTCGGATTTTGATGTAAAATGTGCAACTATCCAGTTTTACGTCAACCTAAGCTGGTAGAAACAAGGTTAAATCATAAACAGATGCAACAAGATCTAACGGTGGACAAAAGAGATATAGCTCCGATAGCACCACTCTCTTTAATTCCGAGTTGATTTGATCCAATTTCCTTATTTGGATACTGATAAGCAATGTGTCCACTACTCAAACAACTGAAACATTTTATATCATGATTATGCATAGGTTGTGTATCAGTTTTACCTTTCCCATTAGTAGGTGTCTCCTTTTTAGCCTTAAGTGGTTCGACCTTAGCATGTACAAGGACTTTGGTTGGGTAGCCCTCTCTCTCTTCAAATTTTACCTCCAAGCTGATGAAGAAGTCGAAATTATTTGTGTTCTTATGCTACCCCTTCTCTTTATTTGTCTTTCCACCTTTGTTGCTACATGCACCATGTCCCTATCAAGTCCATTAAGAAATCTAGTTGTGGTAGCTTCTTTATCCTTAACAACATTGGCCCATATCATTTCTATCTCCATCTCCTTGTGATATTTATCTACTGTCTTAGAACTCTGAGTCAAACTTTGTAGCTTCAAATATAGATCCTTATAATAGTGATTAGGAACAAAATGCCTCCTCATAAAGAATTTCATCTCCTCCCATGTCTCTACAAATCGCTCTCTATTCTATGATAAATCAATATAGTTCGTTAGAGAACCAAAATAAAAGAATACCACATATATTTCCTTAATGAAAGTCTGAAAAACCTTCTGAAAAACCTTACTGTATAAAGGTATTTATAGTACCAAAGACCTAAAACTTAATGGTTTGAAAATAAGACCACAAATACAATAAATTAAGTTGTATAATAATTAAAATAACAAAGCCTAAAACTCAATGCAAGCATGCAGCCAAAAGTGCCCTTGAAAAAAGAAGTTGTTAGCCTTGTGTTTCGCTCTATAAAGATTCCACAGCTTAGGAAAATCTAATGTTTGCTGCCTACCTCTTTTTTATTCCAAATTTTATTTTAGTCCCATTACCATCTCCTTCCATGATTACATTAATTAAAGTATGTTCATCCTTTGTTGAAATGTCTAAACACTTGTCTTGGCTCAAATATCTTGAACCAGCCCAATTAATGCCTTTTTAATCTTGTTGGCCCTTAACCCTTTAATTGGCCCAATTGATAACTAAAGAGGATAATGTGGTAATGCTTATTGATTCTCACCATCCTTTGTTAGCGAGCTGGTCTATAACAACTAGGCTTGGTTTAGGGTTGATTTAGGGTTGATGTGGCCTAGCCAAGAAACACCAGCAAAGACCCATTACATGTTTCAAATGGTCTAATGACTCAGTCCAACTAGGCGTTCAAAGAGGCATTGAATGCATTGGTTTTGAAGGTTTCAACCAAGTTAGAATTGAAGGGTCCATTGGAGTATCAAGAGGAGGCCCTAGTATATCTTATCCATGTGCAAGAGGGGGCCAATACAACCTTATTTGGGCCATGAGGTGAGGACAACAAAGAAAACATAATAATCCTGTTAGAACTTGGAAACAATATGGTTTCCTTTTGTTTCTAGGATTAATGGGCTGCATGGAAGGGTATAAATAAGTCTTGAATCAGTTCTGTAATATTTTATTTCCTTCTCTTCTTCTCGTGGCAAAACATGGATTTAATATTAAGGGTTTTATTTTATTTTACTAGCTACAACCCAAGGCTTGTTTGGGCTTAATTAATACTTTGTTTTCAGATCCAAGGCTTTTTAGGATTATGTTATGGGCTTTTCAGTTTAGGGTTTTTGGGTCAGTTTTGAGTGGATCTCATATAAGTCCATATAAAGGGTCCATTAGGATTAATTTTTCAAGAATTATTTAAACTCATGTAACCAAAATTTCAACAGCCATTGATGAATATTACTATTGAATTTTTCAGTTTTAACTCAGTTTTCTTGAACGAACTGAATCTGACTTATCGAAGATTAATTGGCTTTGCGGCATCATTCTACGCTTTCCAATAGTGTTGGTGCTTTGGGGCAAGTTTTCATTGTGTCACACTCTTATCAGACCTATTTCAACTTTCCGGGATCGGATTCCAATCTTGATTATGGGTTATGTGACGATGTGATCACGAGGTGCACATCAAGGGTTCAAATTGAATCAGTTTGATTTAATTTGTTTGATAAGTTTGAAATCAACCCTGAATAGAAACAAATATTTTTTGGGATTTTTAATTGGTTTTTTCTCAATTTTATTTTTTTGGTAATGTTTTTCAATTGTCTTGGTTTTTTTTTAATTTTTTTTGCTCCTCTAAATTAGATGAGTAATAGTTGTGTCCTATATTGATTATTAATTATTAAACATGACATTGTTTGTTCCGTAGACATCAATATCATTATGATTTTAAGGGAAAGAGTGATAGGTTAACATGGCTACTAAATATAGCTCATCTTATTCCTTCGTTTTAACAAATTATTAAGGAGCTATTCAAAGATAGACTAATACTTTATGTTTTTTGAAAACTAGAGTTAGAAAAAGGAAAAATATAACTCCTAGTTCAAATACAATATTTTTCCATCTAGAAAAATAAAAAACTAGTTGAGAGCATTGAGCATTGCATTTTTATTAATGTAGGGAGTCCGAAGAACGAGTCCTTGACAGATTCAAGTTTTTGAAAGCAAATGATATCCATTGGAGATTCAACTCCTATCAATACAAGGGCAAAGGCCCAATTTTCAAAATATAAGATTAGGAAATTATGTAAATGCAACTTTGAAGCATATAATTTCAAGTGTACTTTTAAGCCACTCACTTACTGACAACATCTTTGAAACTATCACCTTTGAGTGCACCTTTGAACCCTCGCGTTTCAGATAATGTGTTGTTTAGCCCTTTTCTCCTTTATATAGTCTTTTTGGCATTATCATCTTTCAAAGTGCGCTTTTGAGCCCCGTCTTTCAAATAGTGCGTTGTTTAGTCCCTATCTCCTTTAGATAATGTTTGTGGCATTATCTTTATATGTTCATTATATATTGTTTCTAGCATTATCACTTTGTGAGTGCGCCTTTGAGTCCTCATCTTTTAGGTAGTAAGTTGTTTAACCCCTATCTTCTTTAAATAGTGCTTTTGACACAATCACTTTCTAAGTGCACATTTGAGTCATTGCCTTTCAGTTAGTGCATTGTTTAGCCACTATCTCTTTTTAATAGTGCTTTTGGCACCATCAACTTTTGAGTACGTCTTTGAATCCTTTAGATAGCGCGTTGTTTTTTCCTATCTCTTTTAAATAGTTCTATTGACACTATCACTTTCTAAGTGCACCTCTAAATCCGAAAATTACTATCCTAAATATGCTAGAATGACAAATCTAACAAAATTAAAAACCAAAGTAAACAATATCTAATTGACCCCAAAATTAAAATGTGGTGCGATTAGGACCCCAATAATTAGAGTCTAAAATTTCAGCTAATTCTGAGTTGATTTGATCCAATTTCCCTTGTTTGGTTTTCTGCGGCAGAAACCAATAAACGTCTCTTTGAATGATTTTTTTTTTCTTTCCTCTTTTTATGTTTTTTTATTTTTTTATGCCACTAATATATTTTTCACAGTAACCGAATGCAATAACTAATTTTTTTTTATTTTTTTTTTCATATGCTGCAAAATCAAGGAGAAGAAGAAATTGGACACTAAGGAATTTTTACGAAACAACAAGAAACAAAAATTTTAAAAGGATATAACCTGATTAATGGAGCCAAGCTCTGATACCAAAATGATGCAAACCCCGTGATAACGTGGTCACGCAAAGACACCAATTCCCGGAAAGCCAAGCAAATCAGGTTTGATAGGAGTGTGACATAAAGATAACTTGTACCCAGGTACCACCACTATTGGAAACAGAAAACCCCCACCCAACGAATTTGGATTCACAAACACTTCGATGATCAAGAAAGATAAAACTAATCAACAAAAGAAGAACATCTTCCATACACGTTGCTATGTACAAAAAAATGTGTGTAGTTTCATTATAAATAGTGGAAGTTGTGTTAATGTATGTAAACCACCCTTGTTAGTAAATTGAATTTGTGTGCTGTTAAGCATGCTAAACCATATAGATTACAATAATTGAATGATAATGATGCAATGAAAGTGACTAAACAGGTTGTGGTTCCATTTTTTATTGGGAAGTTTGTTGATCAAGATCGCAATTTAAATCTTATTGGGGAGACCATGATAATATGATAGGAAAACAATTCATGATGGGGTTATAAAAATAGGTATATCATTGTAAAAGATGCTAAAACCATCACTATTGTACCTCTTACACCCACACAGGTGTATGATGATCTAATAAAGGTAAATAATTAAGCATGAGGCTATAAGGGGAGAAAATCGAGGTGAGGAACAAGGGGAGAGAAGACTTCAGAATTAATTCTACCTTCAGATCAGAATTCCTATTCTATTTGACACTTTTTAATGGTGACAAATCTGATTCTAGCATATTTAGAATAGTAATTTTTTGATATTTATTATTTTCTTCTTAGTCTTTGGGTTATTATTACTTATTTGGGTCAATTATAAGTGGGCTTCATATAACTCCACTTAAGGGGGGGTCCATTAGAGTGTATTCAAGTTTAGAGTTAGTATAAATAAAGGTATAACCAGACATGTAAGTTAGACAATTCAGATTAATAAAACTTCTTGTTTGCCGCACTTTGTGTGTGTGTTGGTGAGATAATCTCCCTTCCATGGTTCTCTAAAAAAATGAAAACGACTTATCGAAGAACAACTGGCTTCATAGCATCATCCTTATACTTCTCGTTCGTGAATCAATATTCGTTGGGTGGGGGTTTCCATTCCAATAGTGCTGGTGCCTGGGTACAAGTTATCTTTGTGTCACACTCCTATCAAACCTGATTTACTTGGCTTTTCAGGAATTGGTGTCTTTGCGTGTGGCTTACATGACCACATGATCACGAGGTTCGCATCATTATATCCTTCTGAAATTTTCGTTCTTGTTGTTTTCGCAAACAAATTCCTTAGTATCTAATTTCTCTTCTTGATTTTGCAGCGTATCAGGAAAAATAAATAAAAAAATTGTTTTTTTCATTCTATTACTGTCCAAAATATATCAGTAGCATAAAAAAAAGAAAAAAGAAATAGTTCAAAAGGACGTGTATTGGTTTCTTCTGCAGAATAAACAAGAGAAAATTAGATCAAATTTGATACTCTGATTACTGGGGTCCTAATTGCACAACATATTATATTTGGGGTCAATTAGATATCTTTTTCTTTGGTTTTCAATTTAGGGTCTAATCAGGTCTGATTCATAAACGTTTTTGCGTCAGTATATCAAACCTTATTGTAAATTACTCAAACTTTATATTCTGTCTATTTAGGTTGATATCGCACTATAAGTGAAATTTTAGCTCAATTAGATATCATTTACTTTAGGTTCCAGATTCAGACTTAACTCGTCATAAACGAGTCTATTTTGCGTCAACTTTTGAAAATCACTTTCTTTATGTTGTTTTCATTTCTTGCAGTATGTTTTCAACATATCCAACATATTTGGGTGTTGTTTCATCATTTTTCATATTTCATTTTTGTTGTTATTCGAGTCTTCAGTTTCGTTCATATTTCAGATAGATTCGCTTGCTACTCGCGAGACTATCATCACAATTCTGTTTTTTCTTGTTTTCTTGTTTTTATTGCTTCTTGAGTCATATATACATATTTGGATTGCGCAGCTAAATTGGTTCTATTTGGTGTTGGTTTGAGTTCCTGATACGGTTCAGCCTTGTGATACGACCCAAGTAAGGTCAGATTCGAATTTTGGCATAAAAAGCGCAACATTCCAGGTTTACGACAACAGTCATAATTCTCAATCCGACCGATGGATCGGGCTATAATTTTATGTGGACTCTCCAGACATGTTGTCCTACTATGGGTTAAACGTTCAGGTCAATCGGAGTTCGGGAAGGCACCATAATAATGGTCAAAAGAGGCTGTACGAATTTTGTTATTTACTTTCATTTGACTTGTGGACTTCCTATTTGGGTAGGATTCTTTTCCTACAAGTATGTGGCAGCTGGTTTTGGGAATTTCCTAGTTCCATAAAGATCTTTAATGAGCTTCAATAGAATCTTCAAGTGTGGCAATGATTCATAAATGTTTCAGAATCTTTTTCTTACAAGGATTCCTTATTCATCCTAGCTATAAAAAGAAAAGAAGACTTCGGAATTAATTATACCTTCATATCAGATTTCCTAGACTATTTGAGACTTCTTAATGTTGACAAATCTGATTCTAGCATATTTAGGATAATAATTTTCAGATTTTTAATATTTTTAAAATTTTCTTCTTAGTCTTTGGGTTATTATTACTTATTTGGGTCAATTGTAAATGGGTCTCATTTAAGTCCACATTAAGGGGGTCCATTAGGGTTTATTTAAGTCTAAAGTTAGTATAAATAAAGGCATAACCAGACATGTAATTCAGAAATTTAGATTAATAAAACTTCTTGTTTTCCGCATTTTTTGTGTGTGTATGTGTTGATGAGATAATCTCCCTTTCATGGTTCTCTGAAGAACTGAAAAACAACTTATCGAAGAACAACTGGCTTTGTGGCATCATCCTTATACTTCTCGTTCGCGAATCAATATTCGTTGGGTGGGGGTTTCCATTTCCAATAGTGTTGGTGCCTAGGTACAAGTTATCTTTGTGTCACACTCCTATCAAACCTGATTTATTTGACTTTCTGGGAATTGGTGTCTTTGCATATGGGTTGCGTGACCACGAGATCACGATGTTTGCATCACAACCTATTCGGCCACCCATCCAAATACAAACAACTATTCGACCAACACTCCAAACAAATCAAACCATGCGGCCACAACTCAAAAACAACCAAATCTGGCCGAGAGTGAAGGTAAGACAAGAGGAGTGAAGAAAGTCAGGAAGGGTGATGAGAATTGTGTGGAAAAACTAAAGAAACAAATCAATTTTTATGCTATAGAGGGTGAGGTCAGATTTGTATTTTTTCACTAACAAGCCAATGATTTTACTTGTGTACTACAAAGAGGCTTACTTTAACACTAATGATCTTGATCATATTGTGCCTAGTGTTGCTATTTCTTTGTTGCAGGAGTTTGATGATGTGTTCTCCGATGATATTCCTAGCGTATTACCACCATGAGAGGGATAGAGCATCAGATTGATTCCGTACCTGGAGCTTCAATTCCTAATCGACCAACCTATAAAAGCAATCTCAAGGAGATGAAAGAGCTTCAAAGGACAGTTGATGAGCTCATGAAAGAGTACATTCATGAGAATATGAGCCCGTGTACTGTACTCGTGCTACTTGAGCCTAAGAAGGATGGAAAATGAAGGATGTGTGCGGATTGCTAAGCCATCAACAACATAACGGTAAAGTATAGACATCTCATTCCTAGGCTTGATGACATGTCAGATGAGTTACATGGATCTTGTATTTTCTTTAAAATTGACTTGAAAATTGGGTACCATCAGATTAGGATGAAAGAAGGTGATGAGTGGAAAACAACATTTAAAACTAAGCATGATTGGTATGAACGGTTAATAATGTCGTTTGAACTTACAAATGCACCTAGTACGTATATGCAGTTAATGAATCATGTGTTGCATGCATTCTTGAGTAAGTTTGTGGTTGTGTATTTTGATGACATTTTGATTTATAGCAGAAACTTAACTGAGCATCTTGATCATTTGCGTAATGTACTTAATGTATTGCGTAGTGAGAAATTATATGCTAATCTTAAAAAGTGTACCTTTTGCATGAAGAAAATTGTGTTTCTTAGCTATGTTATAATTGCACAGGGTATCGACATGAATGAAGATAAAGTTAAGGGCATCCAGAATTGGCCTATATCAAAATTGGAAAGTGAGGTATGGTATCAGAGCTAGAATCCATGGCTTAGAAATTCATGGAATAATCTTCTACACTTATCAACTTCTTGTTCTAAAACCCCCAAACCATGACATAGTTTTTCGTATCTTTGAGCTAGAATCCAACCATTCCCTCTTCCTTGCTGAATACATGACACAACAATAATAAGTTTATGACAGGATGAACATTGATTTAAACTCGAACTTGCAAATTTGACTCTTGTTTGGACCATAACTGATTGAAAACAAACTGATTGAAACCTCGTGGTCACGCAACCCATAATAAAGATTGAGATCTAATCCCGAAAAGTTGAAATAGGTCTGATAGGAGTGTGACGCAATGGAAACCTTCCCAAGACACCAACACTATTAGAATGAAATCGAATGACCCTGCGAAGTGTTATTCATCAATGGCTATCAAAATTTAACTTATAAGAGTTTAAGTGTTAACCCTAATGGATCTACCCTTACAGGCTGAATTGACCTACTTATAAAACTTACTTAAAATCTACACTAGTAAACCCAAACCCTGATCGAAACAAGTCTATTTTAGATAGAAAGTCCATAAGTTAAAAGGAAGTAAATAACAAAATTCCTACAGCCTTTTCTGATATCTATAAAAAGTATTTCCCGAACTATGATTCACATGAAAGTTTACCCCAACATGGATATCTCTAGAATCTTCTAGCAAAGTTTCAACGATTTGATTTGGAGTTATGCTCAATAGCGTAAAACCAGGCGGTAGGAAATTTTGATGCCAAAATCCAAATCTAACCTTGAATCATATCATTCCCTCTCTCCTCAAGAGATTTGTCCTCAAATCACCAATATGTTTAATGGACAATTCTTTAGCCTTTTGTTGAAGTCTTTGAAGTTCTTTTCCAGCACAAACTTGCCTCCAACAACATTGTATGAAAGTAGAAATCGATAATAATTTCAAAAAGCACGTCTTACCATCTGTATTTGAGAGTATATATATTTTTGAATGATAACCACTGCCGCCCTTTTTAGTTTTTCATCCTTTTGGTGCTGAACCGAAGCTCTCCCTTCTTCACGTTCTTTATTTGTTTCTTTATAAATCTTTGCAATTCTTTCAACTTCACACTCTTTATCTAACCTCATAGAAGAAGTGATGTGAATCTCGTGATCACGTGGTCACGCAATCCACACGCAAAGACATCAATTCCCATAAAGCCAAGTAAATGAGGTTTGATAAGAGTGTGACACAAAGATAACTTGTACGTAGGCACCAACACTATTGGAAATGGAAAAACCCCTACCCAATGAATATTGATTCGCGAACGAGAAGTATAAGGATGACGCCACGAAGTCAGTTGTTCTTACATAAGTCGTTTTTAGTTCTTTAGAGAACCAAGGAAGGGAGATTATCTCACCAACACACACACACACACAAAGTGCAGTAAAGAAGTTTTATTAATCTCAATATTGCGTAACCTTACATGTTTGGTTATGCATTTATTTATACTGAGTCTAGACTTAAAAAAACCCTAATAGACCCCTCTTAGGTGGACTTGTATGAAGCCCATTTACAATTGACCCAAATAAGTAATAATAACTCAAAGACTAAGAAGAAAATAATAAAAATAATAAAAATCTGAAAATTATCATCCTAAATATGCTAGAATCAGATTTTTCACTCTTAAGAAGTCCCAAATAAACAAGGAGAAATCTGATTTGGAAAATTTGTGTTGATGCCCCCTTTGATGTCCTTGATTTTCTTGGATTTCCTTGTTTAACTTGGACAAATAAGAAAACAAATTCTCCTTTGTTGCTGATTTAATTACTTTCCTTCCTAATTTAGGAAAATTATTAAATAATTCTCTCCTCTTTAGGAATAAGATATGGCCAACTTCTTTAGTTAATTAGGAGAATAAATTGTTGACTTTTCATCCTTGTAGCATTAGGAAAAAAAAAAGGCTAACAAGGCTGGTATTGGGCCGGACACATCAGCCCCTTGTTCCACACGAATTGGGCTCTTCTTGGACCTGAATTGGATGAATTAAAGGCTCTCCTTCATGCTCCTTAAATGTCCCAAGCCCCTCTAGGTCCATTTTGCTCCATATGTTCTGAACAAGCCATTCTATGCTTCTTTAAGCTTCTTGGCCCTAACTCTTGTAATTAGCCCAATTGGCACCTCCAATGGGTCGTTGGCATGATTACGCTTGGTGTTGGGCTGATTCTCATCATCCCTTATCTCTTCAGAAGGATTCAACCTCGAATCATCACCTCCATCAAACAGAGTAAGATCAGAAACATTCAAGGTAGCACTAACACCATACTCACCTAGCAAATCAACTTTATAAGCATTGTCATTGATCCTCTCAAGGATGTGAAATGGCCCATCTCCTCGTGGTTCTAGCTTTGATTTCCTATGGGCTGGAAATCCCTCAATGTGCATAGGCCTGTTCATGGTTTGGTTCGGTCCAGTTTGAACCACAAAAACCAACCGAACCGAGTAATTCAAATTTTTAAAAATTCAAACCGAACCGGTTCGGTTCGGTTAAAATCAGTTTTTTAGCTTTAAAACCGGGAAACCTAATCATCAAATTAATGGGCTTTTTTAAATTTTTTTAAATGGGCTTACATTAAATTGAGCTTTTAAATTTTCTTGTTGGGCTAAGTTTAGAGGCTTTTTAATCAAAACTCTTTAAAATTTTCTAATTTGAAATGCTTCACATCTTGCTATCTTTAATATGCAAAGAAACAAGCTATGAAAATTCAAATCAATGCAATATGCAAAATGCATGATCAAATTTGGGCACCTTAAATTAAAAGAGGTGTTCACACTAAAAAAGTTTGCATTAGCAAACAAATACATTAGCAACCAGTAATAAATTATCATAAACATCCGACATAATTTGAAGAAACAAATCTAGCACCAGCTGATGCGAACCTCATGATCACATGGTCATGCAACCCATATGCAAAGACATCAATTCCTGGAAAGCCAAGTAAATCAGGTTTGATAGGAGTGCGACACAAAGATAACTTGTACCTAGGCACCAGCACTATTGGAAACAGAAAACCCTCGCCCAACGAATATTGATTCGCGAACGAGAAGTATAAGGATGACGCCGCGAAGATAGTTGTTCTTCGATAAGTCATTTTTTCAGTTTTTTAGAGAACCATGGAAGGGAGATTATCTCACCAATACACACACACACACACACACACACACACACAAAGTGCGACAAATAAGAAGTTTTATTAATCTGAATTGTCTAACTTACATGTCTGGGTATGCCTTTATTTATACTAACTCTAGACTTAAAAAAATCGTAATGGATCCCCCTTAGGTGGACTTATATTAAGCCCACTTACAATTGACCCAAATAAGTAAAAATAACCCATAGACTAAGAAAAAAAAAATAATAATCCAAAAATTATCATCCTAAATATGCTAGAATCAGATTTGTCACCATTAAGAAGTCCCAAATAGACTAGGAAATCTGATCTGAAGGTAGAATTTATTCTGAAGTCTTATTTCCTTTTTGTAGCTAGGATGAATAAGGAATCCTTGTAAGAAAAGGATTCTGAAATAATTATGAATCCTTGCCACACTTGGAAACTATGATGCAGCCCATTAAAGATCTTTGTAGAATTAGTAGATTTCCAAAATAAGCTGCCACATCCTTTTAGGAAAAGAATCCTAGCCAAATAGGAAGTCCACAAGTCAAAAGGAAGTAAATAACAAAATTCGTACAGCCTCTGTTGACCCG
>Ga0307510_10006442_pt1 | contig 13998 bp, 12 predicted proteins | sample 12_EM_MG_FD_207224 | JGI IMG/M metagenome (GOLD analysis project Ga0307510, IMG submission 207224) | Populus trichocarpa ectomycorrhiza microbial communities from riparian zone in the Pacific Northwest, United States - 12_EM | ecosystem: Host-associated > Plants > Roots > Unclassified | place... | reverse complement strand
ATATTCCCCATGGAGACCCCCCGCCGTCATGCGGAAAGTCCTGGACGGTGAGCGCCCCGGGAGACCCCAAGGAGGGGAAGGGTCACTGTTCACGGATGGAATATGGGAGGTATTGGAACTTTGTTGGAAGTCTCAGCCATGTGAACGGATAAATGCTCGAGCTGTACTTCGGGGTCTTGAAGGGAGTCCGTCCCCATTGGGTGCGGGTGGTGATGCGGGGATGGACGCTGATGATCAGTGGGACGTCTCGTCGAACGATTCTGGTGTGTTTTTTTCTCGGCTTTATCTCAGGTTTTGAGTTCACCCCAATCATCCACAGGTGACGACGAGTTCCCGGTGTGACCGCAGTGTTCCACAGAGTAGATAGGTTGGCTATTCGGGCACTGGTGTCTTCATTATGTTCGAAACCCAGGCTCGTGCACATTGCCGGATATCGTGTTTTCTCAAGCGAAGGTAGAGGATCAGCGTGAAAGCTGGCAGGTGTGTCGGTTTTGGGGGCCGTTTGCGGGGAGCTCGTATGCAGAGAGGCGGAGGGTCAGCCAACCCCGACGGCCCAGGCGTGACATGGGAGGGATTTCGAAGAATTTTCAATCGGTTCAAGAAGAGTTTTCCATGTCCAGACCTTTCGTTTGAAGGGTAGGTATATTCTGGGCGCCGGGCAGTCATTTGTCCGTGTAAATATGATCCTCGACCATGGAGATGGTGGGAGATGCGGAGACAGGGTCGGTGCCCAATCAGTACAACTCGCCAACTGTTCGCCTCTCCACCACAAGTGCAGTCCAGCAGGTTTCACCACTTTTCTCCTTGCCGTATCACACGGAAATCCAATACGCGTTTATGGATCTGAATCCCCGGGCAGCATGTATTATGTGTCACGTCTTTGCCCACTCTGCTGTTACCCTTCCTTGCACACGTCAGCCACGGCCACCAATCCCATTTCCATGTCGAGCTTCGCGGTAACGTACTGTGTGGCTCCGATATCCTTTTCGGTCTTCCGGGTCTTGAGCTAACGGTTTCTGTGGAGTTTTGCTAGACTCGTCTCTATTACTGGGGGCTTCCATTCGATCCCACCCGTGATTTTATTGGCGCGGAGACAAGTTCTGGAACGTGTTACCGTACCTGTTGTGAATCCCACGAGTGGAGCACACAGACTCAGCATCCATGGAGTGACTCCCCCGCATCCGACGAAGATCGTCCGCGATGTTGCGTTGTGGCGGTCACGACTCGGAAACCCTATGACAAGTTACTTTCTGCGGAGGGGCCATAAGGGCTGCGGCACCCAACCTTTCTTTTGGCAAATTTCGTCCAGATATTGACGTACACCAGCTCGTCCCGCCGGTTTATCGCGCGAACGACGTCAGCGACCACGCTTTGAGTTCCCCAACTCGTGTTTTGACGCTTCCGTGGCCTCTCCTCACACTCAGATCGAGAGCTCAGACGAGATATTCAACTGACCAGATGGAGGCGTTATACCGCGCGCTATCAATTTACGGCACCGACAGTTGCCGCTTTCGAGCGCGTAAAACCTTCCCCCCCTTCACATACTCCCCGGTCCTCAATGTCCCAACCTTTACCAGCATCCTCCAACGTCAGCATCATCGGTTCGTGGTTGGTTCGCCCCGGGCGTTGGAACTTATCCTGCGATCCGCCTATCCCTGCACCTCGCCCACAATCGACGACTTGACTACCCTACCGGGGGGGTCTTTATCCTTGCCGATAAGCGCGATATCGAAGCGGCATGATCGTGTTTACAACCACCGTTTGCGGAGTTCACGAAGACCGAACCTCTTCGAGTGTACGCGATCTGTTGTTGGCTCGAATCTGAGGAGAGCTGGAGACCGCTTCGTCACGCACGACGTCAATCCGCGACCTCCCTAACCTCACTCAGCTACCTGGCGGATCCGGGTCTGGCCCTGCGACTAAGTGTCACTGCCCCGTCTACCTCCACAGGAGGTATCACGGAGCTATCGCCGCCAGCTTGACCCCGGTTGGGTTAGTTGCAGTTTATTCTTGGTCGGGCGGGAAGGCGACGGGGACCTCCATATAGCCGTGGAATTGTAGGCTGCATTATGAAAGGAGCGCCAATGGACTACGAGTATCACACTGAGAAGTGCCTATGGTGTTTGTAACTTTGGGGTCTGCGGTCTCGGGAATTGGATCCACCCCATCCTCAACCAGGCCGACGCATTAAATGACTATTTGGAATTTTTTTGCGGGCCGTCGAATACCTTACACCCGATACTGAGTCGTCCATGTTGAACACTCTTGAACAGAATGAACATTTTTTAAAGTGACGCTCGATATATCTCGATAGGTTACTCAGGCACACCATCCACGGATCCGATAGAATTCGAGTGTTGTAGTCCGTCGCACTCACGAATCCATCTGTCCATCAACAGGATCGCGACTCCCGCCGCGCGCGTCAACCGCTGTTCCTCTTTTCATTTTACCTCAACCGAGTTCGTGACGGTGACGATACCACAGAGTTTGCGTCCATACGCGTCACGACTACGAGTTAGACCCACCTTGCGCCAAACATGTGTAGTCCCTGAAAATTCCTTGTGGTTGCCTACAAGAGTGACGGCGTAGAGAAACGTTGACCGAAGGTTCACACTTGATGTCGACGAGGATGGGATCGTGATGGGGGAGTCCGAAGCTTTGAGGCTCAAACTGGTGCTCCGGCAATGGGAAGTTGAGTGTGGGGAGCAGAGGATTGAAATGCGCCAGAGACGAGACTCTTAAGTAACAGTGATATGCGATGTGAACGCAAACCTCGGACTTGCATCGTAGTCACACCTGAATACCGTAGAATAAACAAATGTTCAGTGCACACGGAAGTATCCCTTCCGCAGGAGTTGCTGAGCCGCCCAGTCGAGCCGAGCAGATAGAAAGCCTCTAACCCGAGCCATCTCTCCGGAGATGACGATCTATTATTCTCGTGAGTCATTTGTACATGTTCAGCGTAGGGCGAAGGTTAAAAAAGGGAAACAAATAATGGTAATGCATAAGGGGAGATCAGTGAGGCGAAGAGCGTCAGCAACCCCCGGAAGTTCGAGCAGGGCGTGGTAGCTGTTTTCGATGCACCGACCCTCCAGGGACTCTCTCTATTCATCTCCCCTCTGGGCGGCACATGACTGGAATCACTCGCATGAGCTGTTGGAAATAGCCCGCCAACGATCATAAGCCCTGCACAAAGTTCCATCTTCAGGGGGTGGAGATGCCTACCCCCCGAGGTTATCAATTTACCACGTGAGAAGGGGTACCGATAACCAGCGGGTACGGAACAGGCTGATTCTTCGCGTTCACGGTGTTGAGCGTCGAGGTCTTCACTGGTTCATTCAGAGGTGCTAACAGCAAAACCCCGCGGAACGTCCTCACATTGACGCCGTCGTCACTGTGTGGCAGAGTTTCGATTCTCAGGAGAGGTAGGTTGTGTATCCGAAAGTGTAGGATCGTCCCACCCTTGGCCACCCTATGTGGGTTACGCGTATTAACGCCCGCCGCAGCCACCCAAAAAGAGAAATACCAGTCGCAGATGCACAAAAATCTACCGGTGAGCCTCTCGCTTCGAACACAATCGACTTTGTGTCTGAATCCCATCTAGACGGACCAAAGAAAAGATGGACCCACAGACTGTTTTGACCTCATCACCGTAGTTTTAGCTGGAATGTATAACGCTTGTCTTGTTCTGGCCTCTATGTAGGGATTCAATATTCAGGTCTTGTCTCTGTCATCCCCCCTGCTTATGATTCATGCCTCCACTCACTCACCATATCTTTCCGCCGCATGCATAACCATCTGCCTGCGGCATAGCGAGCGGCGTGGGGTGCATATCGCGAGACTATCTGTGACAACGCTCACCGATATTGGGATCGCGGCGATCCTTGACCTCGCCCAGAATCCCATGTCTAAATACTCGTTGATGCATTCCAAGTCAAGCGAGATCCGCCGTTGCTGTCTGCTAGTGCTATTCTTCCCTCCTGGCTGGCGATTAAAACGTGCCGCTGATCGAAGTCCTCTGGAATGGAAGCGCTCGTCATACAAATGTGACCGTTTTCCTCTGACACTCCTTTTCATCAATTACGACAGTTGATGGCCTTCCATCTGTATTAATGAATACTCGAGGGCTTTCAAGGGAGGCGGGGAGACCCCAGCTACTCTGTCGGGTTGTCCATGAGGGATCTCGGCTACCGGTATCCCTCTACGACAGAGATGATGACATCTAGTTGTATGGGTAGTTACCCAGTCCTTCGGCCGGAGCAGTTACCTACACTGGACGAGCGCGCGACCACGTCTGTCAGGATGACTTTCTGCTCGGACCGCCCCTGGCGATCAATGTGACTACCTCATGATTTCGGCAATTATATGTTAGGAGTATCCGAGCCAATCAGGTATGATCCCACCACCTTGGGGAGTTCTTTATATCTGAAACACATCATTATCGATGGCGGTTTACGTTCAGCCTGTCATTGACTCGAGACAACCTCCCCGAAATTAACTTTAATGAAACTACTCCGAACGGGGTTGTGATTAAGCTGTTGCGAGAGGTACTTGTGTTTTGTGACGTCTTAGTGTAGGTATGTCGTTCCGTACGTGCATGCGCCTCATGTCGACGGCATCGTGCCCTCTGACCTGATATGCTTCCCCATTCCCGGCGAGTCCTTACCGTGGCAGGGAATCGTCACACTGCCGTCTTATTGTCCCACCTCCAAATCGTCCCAAGCCACCGTCTATGGAAACTCTGGGAGGACCGCAGGGCCGCGATCTTTCCTTCGAGTCCCTCAAACACAAGTTATCTTCCGGGAGCGGGCGGGAGTCTCTATACACCCTCCCAATCGAAGAAGCTATTACAGTGATAGACACCCTGGAACAGGTAAATACTAAAGCATCTTACGTCGTAACTGGCTAATGTCAATCAGGGCTCACGGGAGGGTTCTGCTCTATGTACCCACCATCGGAAGAGGTTTTCTATGGTGCTTAGGAAGATGTGCCGTGAACACAGACGGCTGCCTTCCTCGTACACAACCGCCGATGATTTGAGACGGATTGAGGGACTCCCCTGTGAGGAAGGTGGCAATGCAGATGTCTGGCGTGGTGTGTATCAGGGGTCTACAGTCGCAATCAAGGTTTTGCGAGCCAACTCGAGAGTCGACCTTGTCAATTTGGAGAGGGTGCGACCCTTCACTCGCATTCAAAAACCGATATGTGCTGACGAGAGCGGTATAGAGATTCTGTTGCGAAGTGGTCCTGTGGAAGCAGTTCAAGCACCCGAACCTGTTACCGTTGATGGGTGCGAAAATGACTTCACAAACCCTGATGATGGTTTCCGGGTGGATGGAGCACGGTACCATCATGGACTTTATCACCACACGTCAGGAGACAAATCGGCTAAAACTGGTGAGTACTTTCCACGAGGATTGAAGTGAACTCGATCGTAATTGTTGCTTCAGTTGGCGGATGTTGTTCGTGGATTGAAGTACCTCCACGACTGGCCGTCCGTGCATGCAGACTTGAAAAGTGTAAGTCAGACTGCGGGCACCCCATTCAACTGGAAACTGACAATGCGAAGAGCAACATTCTGATAGATAGTAACTACTCGGCACGCATCGCCGACTTTGGGCTCACGAGCCTGCTCCGCCACCCCTCGATCAGCATTTCTGTGAGCGCGCCAGCCTGGGGAGGCACCCCGCAATGGATGGCACCGGAGTTGTTCGATGGGAAATCTCGTCCATCAAAGGAGTCAGATATCTATGCGCTTGGAATGGTCATCTACGAGGTTCGTACGTTATATGCTACCGCTGAACCAGTCCTAATAGATCCCTTCCGTAGGTTCTCGCGCATAAAAGGCCATTCTCTTCCGTTCTCCACTACGTTGTACCTGGACTGGTCCTCGCTGGAAAGCGACCCTCGCGACCGACGAACCATGACATTCTCGGTCTGTCGGAGGATGTCTGGTTGCTGATGGAAAAGTGTTGGGATCTGAAGCCGACCGCCCGGCCCCACATTACAGACATCTTGGCCCTCTTTGAGAAGGCTGCTCATCGCTGGGTCTCCCCAACTTCCAAAGAGATCGCCGATCTCTGTCTCAGCCACCCGACCAGCCAAAACCCTCCCGAGACGGAATCTGCTGATACAATGCCGGACAGCGACAATTGGAGGCGGTGCTGTGGTTCTCGTGAAGCCGGGCAATCGTCACCGACGTCCAGGGGATAGGTTGGGGGGGGGGGGGCAGCCGCCCCTCAGGACCACCGCTTCCTTCTTTTGTCCCCATCCCTACGCTCCCCATTCTACTCGTATATTTTTACCCATCTTCCCCGCTCCAGTTTTATTCCTTCTCCCCACGCACCAGTGCGCTCGGGTGTACATTTTCGTTTCGTGGCGTTGTTGACATCGCGCATTTGCCGTTTGAGTCCATCTGTGTACCGAACTCTCCAAATCCGATATCTTATTCCCCGTTTCCTATCTAGCATACTGCGGATCTCCATTCTGTATCTCACTCGTGATAAGTAGCGATGTACATAGGTCATGTAATGTGCCGTGTGTTTGTAAAGTTGGTTGATTCTGAGACAGGGCGGCGGGGTTCCAGACCTTCGACGCGATCAACCACGCCCACCGCGGAGCGGACAAATAATCCAGGGGGCCGAGAATGAGGATTGGATATACCTCCACAACAAACTGGTGTTGCCAAGAGGAGTGTTTGTGGGTGAGGCCGTGTTTGTGCCGCGACAAATTGATCCTACGGTTTGGTCATAAACATCATCGCTCCCAGCCCAATGACACCCGACCGGAGAGTAGAAGCTAACCCTGTCACCTTTGTTCTGGACGTACACAATTTCTGTGCGAATGGGATGTCACAACAACAAAGAGAAATCCTTCGAACGTCCTGGTTGTGATGATCTAAGGGAGGAAAATGGAAATGATTGGTCACGGACAAAAGCGGTCGAGAAGAACGGCGAATCATTCGGTTGAAGACAATGTTTTGGTCTACATTGTGAATCCTCTGAGGGAACGCTTGGAATTTAATGGTACGCGATTGTATAATCATTTGAATGAAGGAGCGTTACGACACTAACCTATACAGAATGAAGCTGGATAAGCGACCAGCATATGTGAAGTTGTGGTAAGGAAAGGAAGATCAGAATTAGCAACACTTAAGGCACGTCCGCGTCGCGTTCAGTGCTTGACTCTAGATTTTTTCCGCCCTGTGAAAGAACGAAGTAGAAGATGCTTGCAAGGTTAATAAGCACCATGCGTGCCTAACAAACTCGTCAGAACAACCTGCGATGAGTTGTTTTGGTGGGCGAAAAGCTCAGAATTTTGAGTATAGAAATAAAGAGCTCATCAGCCCAAAGAAAGGGCTTCGAAGTAGCGATTCTTTCTTTGCCTCTTCATTGACGACGACTGTTCTAGAGTGTCCACACACCTTGGGTTCGCAAAGAAGAAGAAGGCGAGTCAATGAGCAGAATTCTTTGTCATGGGACGTGGCTAGTCACGAGTGTTTAGGACAGGCGCAGGTTGAACGAACGTAGCAGTCTGGGCGGGCTTTGACCGATCCTTGCCTGATGTCGCCACGGACACCACAACCCACAAGCTAGGGACGCCAAATGACAGACGGTCAAGACTCCGCCCACCATTGCCAACGTTTTAGCTCAGCTCCCTCAGTTTGGATTTAATCATTCCCACTCCAAGTCACCCTCCATTGCCTGTCGCCCCTACCCCCGCGATTATGGCCAGCTGGGGCCATGTCGTCCACCAATCGTCCTCCAACTACCACCTCCCCGCGAGCAGAGCCCAGAAGCGTCGCCTGGAACAGGAAGACAAGATAAAGTCAGGCAGGACGTCGTAATGGAGAGAAGCCCTACTCCTGAACGACCCAAACGAGCCCCACCCAAAAGGGCACGTCGGGGAAAGCCCCGGGAAATGTACTGATACGTAACTGGATAGTCGTACGATAAGAATTTCGTGTCTGGCCGCGAAACGAGGGGCCTCAAGACAAATATGGACCCAACCCAGGCGGCTTTATTCCCCGAAGGCGAGAAGATTGACGCTGACATGATCCAAGGCTCGACTCTTGCAATATTTGGACGTTACAGGACTGTCTGGGAGTAGCGAGTGCGCCTATAAGCCGCGCGTGATAGTCCTTGCGAGGAACTGATTATCTTGAATAAAGTTCACGCCCTGTACTCGATACCTATAGTGTTCGACAAGGTTCGATTAACTATTGGGAATTTCTCCTGTGGAGGAATTGCGTGAGGGATGAACCAACCGGTGTCCAATACTTTTCCCTCTCCTTTTGGAGTACCACACGCTAGTTCACCATCCCGAGTACAACCAGTCCCCACCCACTGCCAGACACAACAAAAGGAAAATATCCATTTTCAGGTGTCGCCCACCTTGGCCTGATGGCGGGTCGACAGACCGCCCTGATCCAGCTGGTCATGCCCGTACTTCGAGCGGAACGTACGTTTTACCTTTCGCGTGACGGACCCGTGGGAAGTGTCTCAAGGTCTCAGATCTCAGATCTCACGTCGGAAGCAAATTTGGCAGAGGGTTGCCGGTCCCGTCTTCCACGTAGCCTCCTTGCTGACCGCCTACGCCTTTGCACTCAACCCTGCCGCCGCCCCACCGGTATGCCTCTCCTGGACAACTGGTGATAGTGTATCCTGGCCGTTCGAGCGGTTTCCAACGGTCATTCAAACGTTCAACGTTCAAGACCAGGGCCCAAAGGACACAGTCTGACAGCAGCCGTCGCTCGCACCAGCGATGCACAGCACAGGGGCCCTCGATCACAGAATCGCCATCATGACGGGGAACACAGGCGTGCAAACTGAACCAGGAAAGCGCAGCAAAGTTGGTGGGCATGTTTAATCAGGTCTGTCGTGCTGGTCTTTAGGATACCCTCACCCGCTTGATGACGACCGTGATGACTAGGTCATCAGACCTATCGATTGGAGGAAGACCCAAAATACGACGTTATTGAGGGCATTAGGCTTCATCTGTAGTATCACGTCTGTGCATGAAAGCCGCATACCTACATTAAAATACAAGGCATAGAACTACTGCAAGAGGTCCGTTGCTTCAATAAAGCAACCAACGTCACAAAATGCAAGTACCTCTTGCAACAGTCCAATTACAATCCCACCCCGAGCAATTTCACTAAAGTTAACTCCAGGTCAGAGGAGTTGTCTCGAGTCGGTTATAGGGTGGACGTAAGCCATCACCGATACCAGCACCTCTGAGTGAACCTCCGCATTTCAGCGGTAAGGCCGCAACTTTTGGCGCCTCAGGGTTTCTCTGGTCTCTGTCCTTGGGCAATCATCAGGATAGGTGTTTCGCGCCTCACATCACCAAACGGCAGCCCTCCAGTGAAGACCCCGGTATTCAACATTGCGAATGTGAAGATACCAGCCTGTTCCGTACCCACTGGTTGTCGGTACCCCTCCTCGCGTGGTGGATCGATAACCTCGGGGGCTAGCCATTTAGAAATTCCCACGACCTGAAGTGAAGTTAAAATGTCGTCAGTGCGGACTTACTCCTTTGAGGTCGCCGTGTACTACACCGTGGGAGTGGAGATAACAAAGCCCTTCTGTTACCTCGCGGAGCTTTGAATACAATTTTGGGTCGGTGATCAGCCAGCCTGTGGTGGAGTTGGACGGTGCCGACGATACCAAGTGAGTACAGGAAGCTTCGGGTTGGAATCCAAGTACTGGATAATCTTGCCAGGGTCCGCCCAGTCATAACATGTGCACGGGTTCTCAGATGAACCTCATGTTGGCGGCAAGGTCCATCATCCCCCCTGACCTGATATACTTCTCCGAAACCTCTACTCTCAGTGAGTCCTCACCGTGGCAGGGAATGGTCACACTGCCGTCGTATTGTCCCACCTCCAAATCGTCTGAGCCGCTGTCCATGGAAAACCTAGGAGAACTTCAGGGCCGCGATCTTTCCTTCGAGTCCCTCAAACACAAGTTATCTTCCGGTAGCGGGCGAGAGTCTCTGTACACCCTCCCAATCGAGGAAGCTATTACAGTGATAGACACCCTGGAACAGGTAAATACCAAAGCTCCTTACGTCGTCACTGGCTAACGTCAATCAGGGCTCACGGGAGGGTTCTGCACTGTGTACCCACCATCGGAAGAGGTTTTCTATGGTGCTTAGGAGGATGTGTCGCGAACACAGACGGCTACCATCTTCGTATACAACCACTGACGAGCTGAAATGGATTGAGGGACTCCCCTGTGAGGGAGGTGGCACCGCGGATGTCTGGCGTGGTGTGTATCAGGGGTCTACAGTCGCAATCAAGGTTTTGCGAGTCAACTCAACGGTTGACCTTGTCAGTTTAGAGAGAGTGCGATCCTTCGTTCGCATTTGAAAACCGACATGTGCTGACGAGAGCGGTATAGAGATTCTGTTGCGAAGTGGTCCTGTGGAAGCAGTTCAAACACCCGAACCTGTTACCGTTGATGGGTGCGAAAATGACTTCACAAACCCTGATGATGATTTCCGAGTGGATGGAGCATGGTACCGTCGTGGACTTCATCACCACACGTCAGGAGACAAATCGGCTAAAACTGGTGAGTACTTTCCACGAGGATTGAAGTGAACTCGATTGACGTGGTTGCTCCAGTTGGCGGACGTTGCTCGTGGATTGAAGTACCTCCACGACTGGCCGTCCGTGCATGCAGACTTGAAAAGTGTAAGTCAGACTCTGGGCACCTCATTCAACTGGAAACTGACAACGCGAAGAGCAACATTCTGATAGATAGTAACTACTCGGCACGCATCGCCGACTTTGGGCTCACGAGCCTACTCCGCCACCCCTCGATCAGCATTTCTGTGAGCGTGCCAGCCTGGGGGGGTACCCTCCTGTGGATGGCACCGGAGTTGTTTGATGGGAAATCTCGTCCATCAAAGGAGTCGGACATCTATGCGCTTGGAATGGTCATCTACGAGGTTCGTACATTATGTACCCCACGAACTGGCCCTAATAGATCCCTTCCGTAGGTGCTCGCGCATAAAAGGCCATTCTCTTCCGTTCTCCACTACGTTGTACCTGGGCTGGTCCTCGCCGGGAAGCGACCCTCGCGACCGACGAACCATGACATTCTCGGTCTGTCGGAGGATGTCTGGTTGCTGATGGAAAGGTGTTGGGATCTGAAGCCGACCGCCCGGCCCCACATTACAGACATCTTGGCCCTCTTTGAGAAGGCTTCTCGTTGCTGGGTCTCCCCAACTTCCGAAGCGATCGCCGATCTCTGTCTCAGTCACCCTACCAGCCAAAACCCTCCCGAGACGGAATCTGCTGATACAATGCCGGACAGCGACAATTTGAGGCGGTGCTGTGGTTCTCGTGAAGCCGGACAATCGTCACTGATGTCCAGTGGGTAAGTTGGGGGGAACAGCCGCCCTTCAGGACCACCGCTTCCTTCTTTTGTCCCCATCCCTATGCTCCCCATTCTACTCGTATATTTTTACTCGCCTTCTCCGCTCCAGTTTTATTCCTTCTCCCCACGCACCAGTGTGCTCAGGTGCACATCTTCATTTCGTGGCGTCGCTGACATCGCGCATCCGTCGTTTGAGTCCATCTGCGTATCGAAGCCTCCAAATCTGATATCTTATTCCCCGTCTCTTATCTAACATGTTGTGGAACTCCATTCTGTACCCCACTCGCGATAATTAGCGATGTACGTCACGTAACGTATCGTGTGTTTGTAGTTGGTTGATTCTGAGACGGGGTGGCGGAGGTTCCAGACCTTCGACGCGATCAACCACGCCCACGGACAAACAATCCAGGGGGCTAAGAGTGAGGATCGAATATGTTTACATAACAAGCTGGTGTTGCCAGGAGGAGAGTTGTGTAACTGGGTAGTCGTACGATGATGATTTTGTGTGTCTGGCTGCGAACCGAGAGGCCGCAAGGCAAATACGGACTCAACCCGGGCGATAGGCGGGCAGGGAGTCAGTAAAGAATGCGAGCCTTCATTATTGGGCGTAACAAATGACCCTGCGGAAGCTTCCGATCAGTTTGGTGATCGAAAACTGGGGAGAGATCATAAACTTTGATTCGACACCATAGCCCCTGTGTCTTGGGAATATTCCGAAGTTAGGTTTGGGGTGAAACCGGGGTCGAGGCAACTGCTAGAGGTACTAGGGTGAGACTAATCAGCCAATCGGGGTGCGAAGAGAAGCGTACTGTGGTCCGTGCCGTTATCCAGACGAAGTGATACCTTCTCTGTGCCGGTGTTTTTCGACAGTATGTGACGGCGCTAAGGATTGCGTGGGTTCTCGACAGAAAGGTATGTCATAAACCGATTCCTAGGATTTTGGCTCCTCTGTGCCTCGTCTGACGCAGAAACCTCATTATCTGGTCGACAGCTGACCGGGCGCCTTTCTCCAGGACCACCGTAACTTCCACGCGGATTGATCCTCGCCAACTGATTGGCATAAGTTCAGCAGCAAAAGAGTACGAGGGATTACCCCACCAGGTTCTTGCTGTTGCTTCAATGGGGAATTTCCCGGTCACGATCTTCATTATAGCCGCCGGAGTCACCTCCCCACCGAACGGGGTTCCACCAATCAAAACCTTCATCAATGGGTCAGATGGTTGACACGGAACAAATCGATCACCTACCCCTAAGATGACCATCCCAAACGAAAAGATATCGGACTCTTTACTGGCAGGTTCGCTCTTCAGCACTTTGGGTGCACACCACCGAGCGCTATGCCCGTCCTCATCGAGAGTACTTCGCTGGGAGCGTGGATTTCGGGCGGTGGCAGCGAGACCAAAGTCCGTGATCCGTGCCTTTCCCGATTTATCGACCATGATGTTCGGCTGAGTCTGTACCCGCCGGCCCGCCGGGGACCACGCTATAAATGACACGACGTACTACTTTGAGATCCCCATGTACCACGCTGCTCGAGTGCCAGAAGTACGCGAGACCTCCAGCGACACCAATCAACTGAGGGGATGATGAGGCCGCATCCTAGTGGAACAGAACTCGACTCACGAGACTAATCCGATCTGTGTCCGGATCTTTTCCTCGCATGGTACCGTAAGTCTCCCCCAGGCACCCACTTCGACACGACCTGGAGGGGTTCGAGCGTGACCCCGATGAAGGGTACGATATGGGGGTGGCTCAAGTTCTTCCATATCACGGCCTCCTTGCAAAAATACGCATAAGTTCCGGAATTACGAGAGTGGGGTGGGTATCGTCGAGCTGAATGGCCGCATCCGACAACGAATCAAGCCCTGAGGATTATGAGATGGGCAATCGACATACTATCGGGCAAAGCAGAGAATGGCTTGTCGAGGCTCTTGAACCTCCTGATGATATCGGCCAAACTGGCGGCAATCCAAAAGTATTGCTGCTTCAAATGCAACTCCTTACCGACTGAAGGCGTATATCTTATTGTGAACGTGATCGGGAGCGGTGTGGTCAGGAACAAGATTTTCGGTTTGAATTGCGAAAGCTATGACTCACAAGTGGTGTTATCGTTGGGATACACAACGCTCGTGATCGCTTCGGCACTGTTAGAAGCTTCGACAGCTCGCTCGTAACGCGTAATCTCCGGCTAAGCGGGGGCAATTGAACAATGGAGGAAGCGGAAACCATATCAGTGACGTCATTAGAAAGAAGAGGGTTGAGGAAGGTTAATTGACCATTGAAGCTTTGGAGATCGAAGCCACGCTTGGGCTTACTCTCCCGCAGACGAAGGTTGTTTGTGTTTTTGGTTCCGTAGCCTGGAGTGAACAAACGATTAGACATGGGAATGAAGCCCCTCCAAATTGGGAATTACCGGGAATCGTGATATCGCAGGCTGAAGCTAAAACTTCCTGCCCTCCACTCCAGACGGCACGCCTCTCGGCAGTCCTCTCAGACTGTCCGCAGAACCTAAACTCGCACTGGATATCGTAACGTAGGATCTCGAATGGGTTGAGATGCTCCAGCCATGGATCAGGGGCCTCGAGTTTGCTACCGTCGGGGGCGGTCAATTGTT
>Ga0307510_10006441_pt1 | contig 13999 bp, 16 predicted proteins | sample 12_EM_MG_FD_207224 | JGI IMG/M metagenome (GOLD analysis project Ga0307510, IMG submission 207224) | Populus trichocarpa ectomycorrhiza microbial communities from riparian zone in the Pacific Northwest, United States - 12_EM | ecosystem: Host-associated > Plants > Roots > Unclassified | place... | reverse complement strand
GAGCCCGACCTCGTTCTACCTCACGCACGACCACAGGTTCACGAGGCGCCTCCCGGGCCTCCTCGGCAAGACCCTCCCCATCACCGAATCGATCCTCGCCCTCCCGCTCGCCTGGGCGACCCACGTCGATCTCACGCTCGACGACGAAACGACCACGACGACCACGACGACGGTCGTGGTGGCGTCGCACATCCCCTTCGCGAATGGCGTCGCGATCTCTCCCGACGGCAAACGAGTCGCGATCGCCTCTACGACGCTCTGCGAAATCCTCTTTTATACTCGCGACGTCGCCACGCAAGCGCTCTCGCTCGCCGCGCGCGTGCCGACGCCGTTCGCGCCGGATAACATCATGTTTGACGAACAAGGCGCGCTCGTCGTCGCGGGACATCCATACTTCCAGGCGCTCGTCGCCGTCGCGGCGGATCTTATGGACGCGTACGCGCCGAGCTGGGTCGTGTCCATCACTCCCACAGGCGCAGAACAAGGCCAGGATGATGATGCTGGCGTTTGGGATGTGGGCGTTCCGGTTCCGGCTTCGCGCAAAGTTCCACGAGTACCCGGTTACGAACTGCGCACGTTGTACCAGAGCGATGGCAGCGAGTTTTCGTCGTCGTCGACGGGACTGAGGGATTCGAAGACGGGGGTATTGTATGTGGTCGGGCTTTACGAAGAGGGCCTGATGGTGTGCACTCCTTAGATGAAAACAGTGTCAGATAATATAGTTATATATGTATTGTCACACATTGACATAGGAAAAGTCAAAGAGGTTGCTGCAGTGTGTATGTCGTCTTGCTATTGAGCTCGGTTGCCGATTCCCCAGGGACGCAGTAGTAGATACATAGAGAAGTGGGGGAAAAACAGTAAATAAAAAAAAAGTATTTGACAAAGAACAACGCCGTCAGGGAACCGTCTCGACCGAGAAACTACAAAACAAAAAAATACCACTCTCATCGCTGAGTGACAAAATATCGGGGCGCAGGGAGTAGGATAGAAGGATCCCAAGGTACCAGAATCGTAGAAGAACCCTATATATAGCCTACCTATTAGACTAGCAATTGGAACAAGGACAGCGGGAATCAGAATGGATAACATAGCACGGAGGGAAAGGGGAGGTCAGAAGAAACGTCAGAACCACGGAGTTGGTACGTAAGTCCTGCACAGAAATCAGCGACCGCGAGGATTGGATGACACAAGTCACACTCACATAGCGCCGACTGCGGCCGCGAACGCAGCAATACCCCACGCAAACGACCTCCGCTCCGGCGTCATCTCTGGCAACCGGGGAATGCGCCTGTTCGTGGCAATCTTTCGCTCCTCTGTTTCGGGCTCCTTGAAGTCGAACTGCAACGACGAATTCTCCACTTCCCGCTCACGCTTCTTCTCCGATCCCTCATCCATCGCCTCGTCCCGGTCATCCGCTGCCTGTTCCCGCACCTTCGCCCCCCGCTGCGCTTTGAACGCCTCAATCATCTCCTTTTGCTCCCGGATGTCTTCATTGGCATCTGGACCTGGTACCTCTGGGATGTCGTCCTCGACAGCGGTCTCGTCTGACCCTGCGGGGGTGACAACCTCCATGCGGCGAGTCCTAAGAGGTGAGCGGATCACTTTTGGAGTTTTCACGGGGCTGGCTACTTTGGGACTACCAAGCTTGGCGCTAGGGAGAGGAGCGGGACTTGTCGTGCGTTGGGAGCGACGAGCTGAAGCTGGACCGAGGGGAGGCTTCGTGGGTGAACTGGCAGCAATGGAAGGTGACTTGGTAGCCGCCGGAGAAGCCTCGCGCCGGCGCTTTGGAGGGTTCGGTGTGGACATGGACGGAGATGGGGTGGGGAGCTGTTTCGGTACAGGTATATCCTTGTCGGGGGTCTGCTGTTGTTGTAGGGCGCGCGATGATTTACGATACTCGGTGTTTGGATCGGGCTTCGCATCCGTCAGCGGGGAGATGATGTCCCCGAGTGAGTAATCGTTGGCGATGCTGTTCGCGACATCGTTCGAGACCCATGTACCAGCGAAACGCGCCTTCCCGCCGCGGTTGCCCGCAGCGTTGTCAAAGTTGGCTTTTACCCAGTTGGCCTCTAACCTCTCTGATTCGTCGCTAGCGGTCGGGAACGCGGCACGAAACATGGTCGTGAGACTGATCGCGCCCGTATCAAGACGACGGAGGATGAACGCGTGACCGGAAGGCTGCAGGAACAATGAGGTAAACGGAAGGCAGATGGAAGACTGATTGGACGCACTGTCGGAACTTTCATGCGCGCGACCTGGAACGGTTAAGGGAAACGCTTAAGAAAAAAAGATTCGCGAACAAGAAGATCATCGACGCACAATCGTAGACTGTCCCTCGCGTATTATTTCTTGAAACTTGACGGTGGGCAAGTTGGAAGAATCAACTGTGATGGGCAAGGCGAGGTGAGGGTGAGGAAACGTGCCGGTCGGATTGGAAAGATATTGAAAAAATACGGACGTGACTTAATATGGGGATTGAGATGCTCCAGAGGAAGCGGTGGGCGGGGAGTACCCATGAGAGGCGCAACAAATTGAGATTGGGATGGCATGAAGGGAGAGTTGTTGGTGTTGTGTGTTGTGTGCTGCGTGACCAGATTTTGCCCGTGGCATGGCGTGGCGTGGCGTTCGCGTTTTTAAATCTCCGCTTCAATTCTCAGATTGATCAACAACAAGTGCATACATACATCCTCACAACAGTTGTGGCCTCGCTACCATTCTCTCCACAAGGTCTTTGTATTTACCCCACCATGCATCTTTCCCTCTACGGTTCTTCATATCTGCGTGCGCAAGCATATCTTCAACTGCAACCCATTTGATTGCTGAGCTCTGCAAGGTGATGACCGCCGCAGTCTCGGGACCAGCCTGTCGTGCTTTGAATTTCTTTCCTCTCAACGCCTCGTGATGCTTCTCGATAAATGCCATACTCTTCAGGGCAAAGCGTGCCCCATACGCGCGGTCCAGCGGAGATGGTACGCCGCCTTGCAGTGTATGACCAAGAGAGGCAGACCGTGCGTCGAAAAGCCCCTCGCCTTCCTCCTTGAAAATCTTCGTGATCACCTCGGTAGTGTAGATGTCGGACGCCCTTTCGTTCCTATCAAAGTCTCAGAATCAACGCAACGATGGCAGCATCCCGACCCAACCCACCGAATCACAACGCGTCCCTCGCTTTTCCCTTTCTCATCGAGACCATATCGCGCCTTGAGCCATTTTACATCCTCGCGCAAGGTGTCGAGGTCGATTCCCACTTCCGGCGTATAGACGATACTCGCGCCAACCTACTCTGTGTCCATATTTACGTATAGTCAAAGAGATCAACACTCACGGCGAGCGCTCCCATCGTCGCGATGTAACCACACATCCCGCCTTGCGTTTCGACGACAAAGACCCGGTTCCGACTCGCGGACGCACTTTGTTTGATAGAGTCACACGCATCAACGAGTGCGTTCAAGCTGGTATCACTTCCGAGGCTAAATTCGGTCATTGGTACGTTGTTGGATATGGTGGCCGGAATGTGGACCATAGGGATGTGGAATGCTGGGTAATGCTTCCTGCCTTGTTCTAGGATTAACACCGAGTGGAACGATTCGAAGCCACCGATCACGATTAAAGCTTGTAGTTGGTACTCCTGGAATTTCGATGCAACACCACCGAGATCTATCTCTGGGAGCGTGCGGTTGGTACCCAGCTCTGAGCCACCGCGCACTGCCCAATTGTCAACACCGAGCCAAGAAAGCTCATGAACATTGTCATCTAAAAGGCCCTTGAACCCATTCGAAATCGCCAGAGGTTTGTGTCCTTGGCGTATGCAGTAGCGCGCCGCAGCACGCGTCGCGGCGTTCATACCACCTGCTGGGGCACCCATACTGTGAAGGGTCAGTTGTGGCCACGGGTTATACGACCAGAGCCCTTACTGCATAATGCCAACCCGTATCCTCTACCGATGACTGATTTTGAGAACTAAATACTGACTTGGGACATTAAAGTCATACCTTCTCAACTGGAAGAAGTGGGTTCCTTTCCAATGTCGAAGTCGCAGTGAACCCTTCCAAGCTCTCTCGAAACTCCGGGTCACGTAAGGACATTGCCTTGTCAAAGTCTTGATTGTGGATGGCCGCCGCTACGTCTTTCGTCTAACCAAAATATAATAATCAGATATCATAACGAGACCCGGACACAATAAAATGGTACCATTTTGACCGCCTCCATTAGTGGCACACGGCGCACCTTGTTTTCCTGCATCCCAATCATATACGATGGCGTGTCCGGAGTTGCCTCGACGAGTGCTTCAACAGCGTCCAGGCCTTGTAACGTCGGCTAAAGAGCATGGGTAAGCTCTCCAGGCTAATGAAGAAGCGAGTATCTGACCCAAATACGATCCCAAGCGCATGGCCTACCGCCACGCTGGATGTGACCAAGGGTCGTAACGCGAGTGTCAAGACCGAGGCGATCGGCAATGATATCTTTGACATAGTCCGCACGAATAGGCTTGAGATTGGCATCATGTGCGCCCTCGGCTACAATTACTATGGTCTTACGCTTGCCAATTTCGCGGTGCTTGATTTGGCGAAGGTCAGTTGTCTCGGCAAGATCAATCACACGGAAAGTGCCTACCCGGTGAATTACTTCACACATCTCGTCCTCCCAAACATCTGCCTTGGATGGACGTTCGGGTATGAGGACAAAGTCTGCGCCAGAACTTGGGAAAGAATCGTTAATAGATATATCCCCTTGTGTAACGCACGTTGGTAGATGATATACAAACCTGACGCCGGCCATCAGTGACAGCCATCCGCAATGCCGCCCCATGACTTCGAGCACGAATGCTCGTGAGTGCGAGATAGCGGTGGAATGTATGTTGTCGATAGCTTCGCATATCCTGTGCAGTGCAGTCGGCGCGCCGATTGTGAGATCCGTCATGGACATGTCGTTATCTATCGATCCGACGAGTCCCACAATCCTGAGGTGCCCATGGCGCGCAACCTGTTCATCCGTGATGCGATCTGACCGGGATTACTGGTGAGATTGCGGACATCTCGGGAAGATGAAGTGAGTGGGGGATGGCGAACCTTGCGATCGGAGCGTATTGATGTGATCCGGCCACTCGGATCGGAAGACGTCTGCTCCTGTAAGAGAACCGTCACCTCCGCACACGACCAATGCGTCGATGCCCTCCTTGATAAGGTTATATGCGGCCGTAAGACGGCCTTCGGTGGATCGGAACACTTGCGAGCGTGCGGTACCGATGAGAGTGCCACCCTATCCTCGCATGTCCCAACCAGGACGCAGGTTTGAGCAACGCGCTTTGCGAAGGGGAGAAGCAAGACGAGCACACCTCCGCAAACCAACCGCGCACATCATCCCATCCAACGCGCACGATATAGCGCCCCTTGAGAGTCCGCCCGCCGGTGCGGTCACCCGTCCCATCACGCAGGAGACCGCCGTCGCCGAAGCGCAAATTATTGATGAACGAAGGATCGCGTATCTTGACGTCGAGCGTCGTCGCGAGGTCGGGCGCATTGGGAGCCTCCCCTTCTGTGTTGCCGCGGACAAGGCCTTCATATCCTTCTCTGACGATCCACGTCTCACATCCTCTGCAGAATTTGCTCACATCACATTTTCTCTTCCCATGGGAAAAAAAGAAGGGGGACGTACTTGAGAATGCCTGCTTTGACGACGGCACGCACGACGGCGTTCATGCCGGCGCTGTCGCCTCCAGAGGTGAGAACTGCGAGTTTCATTGTGAAGTGTTGATGTGTTGCCGTTCACAGGACACTCCGAGGCTATATACTTATCGGAGGGGAGACGAGCGTTGGGGTCGGAAATTATGGTATTAGTAGGACCTGCTCGGTGGGAGAGTGATTAGATAAGATACAACGATAAGCACAACCCGAGGGAAGCCGAAAAACGTGTGTCTCGGCCCCGCCACTACGTTCCCCGTGTGTCCGTGTCCGTGTCCAGGCTAGCCCGCCACAGTCCCGCCACAGTACGTTACCACTCAGGAGAAATTGTATCTCTCGCTTCCAGCCCCAAATCTCGACCAGCCGAGAACGCAACGTTTACGCGTCTTGGATCCCCCGAACAACCAACTCCATGGTCCACCTTAGGCTCAACGAAAACGAACCGAACCCCAACCCCCATGTCAATTTCATCAGCGCGCTGCCCATGGCGGATACGCGCGAACAGGAGCTGGCCCGTCAGCTCCTGCGCGCGTTGGCGGCGCAGGTCAGGCCTGTCATGAAGGCTCACGGGTTCGTCGTGAACAGTCTGGAAGAGGTGCGTTGCGATGGCTATAAGCGCGGATTTGAGATGGAGCGGACGTGTCGTTCATGCGTGATAGTACGAGTATAACACTGTCTTCGCTGGTAGAAACTGGAACAACGGGGAGACTGTCGGTAAACCTGTTCATCTCTCGAAAGCTTTCCTGATGACATAGCGGTCGCATTTACACAGAGCTCGTGCTTCGCCGGCGTGACGGCTCCTTTGTCTCGACGTCCTGGCTCATGGGGACGTTATGCCATGAAGTACGTACTACGTTACTATACCCTTGGGTCCTTATAAAGGGCGGTCAACTAGCTCGCTCATATCAAGGTGATTAGCGTTTCTCTGGGCGTGCCATGTCAGGCTTGTTGACGGGTACACCCAGCACATGGATCATGGTCCCGATTTCCAAGCTCTTTGGAACCAGCTGCGAGACGAGGTCATAGCTCTTCAGGTGAAGGGGTACTACGGGGATGGTAACGATCAGGCGAACTTTTCAACAGAAACGCCGACTGAACAGCACCTAGGGATGTGGTCCTCGGGAACGAGACTTGCCGACTCGGCCAAGATTATCTCCATGGGACCCATGGAAAGTGATCTTCCCGAGTACATGGTAATGAGGGCCCCCTGTCCACGGCTTTGGCATACTCACCATTTTCTGACCAGTGTGGAGGCGCACAGAGGCGCGCGCGCCCTTCAGCACGCAGACGACGTCAACAACGAGCCGCTGGGCCGTCCACTCTGACAGGTGCTCAGACCGCGAAGCGACGCAAAGCAGGTTCTCGTGTCACGACTGCTGGTACTTTCGCTGGTAGCGGTCAAGCCCTAAACCATGATGAGGGTGAGAAAGAAACGGGCAACGGGTTTCGCAAGAAGGCCGGCAGGTGCGTCAATCAATTTACTGCATATTTCCTGCTCGCCTGACCCCCCCCCCATGATCCAGCAAGCGAGCCCGCGATGAACGAGCCAAGGCTGCGGAACGACGCTTATCTGCCTTGCAAGGTGAAGGTAAAAGGAATTCTCTATGTGGCATAGCGACCCTGTTGAGCCCTGTCACACAGCGTCCATAACTACCCAAGATCCGGACGAGAATGACACCGGAATCGACGCGGAAGAATTACGAGAGACCGATAAGGACCGCCGCCAGGCCATGATGACGTCTATGGACGCATCCGAGGCCAAGCAACTGAGAACAGGCACTCTGTCAGACTCCTGGGGCGATTTCATCTTACCGAAACGCTCGACTCCTGAGGGTTACGGCACAGGGGACAAAAGAACCGAGTACCACCCATCACCTCGTGGCAAACCACAACGAGCTGATACCTCGATCGCCAGGTTTATGACATCAGCGCCCGCGGGAAGTGGTGGTGATCTTGAATCACGCAAGTCCAGGCCGGGAAAACCAACACAAGAAGGGTTGTGGCGCAGGGAACGTGGATCGGTGCCTCGTAGAGTCACCAAACCGCCCAACACAACTCACTCCACACTTTCAAATTCCGAGCAGAGTTTGAGCATTGCAAGGGCAAGAGAGAATGAGGAAATTTCCAAGTGGTCATGTCGGGTCTGCACTCTGTAAGCCAAATTCTATTCAACGCATTGCAGCGCCTCATACAGCGCCGTTACGATATTTCAGCGATAACGATAACGATCACCTTGCATGCTCTGCGTGTGCCACCCCTCGAGGCGACACACACTGGCCAAGATCCGTGCATTGAGCACATATGATCACACCCACGTTAAGTTTAGCGAGAAACTCTCCCTCAGCGCAGCTACCGGATCACCACCATGCGGACGAACGATCCCCTGATATATCGCATAGTACCACGTAGTCAGAGTAATTGTGCCTGCCAGGCGGTCGTAAGAACGGCCAGTCTAGAATTTCCAGCACCTGCACGCCAAGAATGAGCGATAGCCAAAGACGGGGGATGAATACATCTTAACAGTATTTCATAGTCATCGTTCACGGCATGTTCGCTTCCGCCGTAAGGGACGTTGGCGCCCCCCTGATATGAGACATGAGGTCCAGCTTTCCACATAGAGACAACGGCCACGAAAATTCCAGAGGGACGTACCAAATGGATGCCGGTCTTTCCTGGAACGTTGACGCCATCGATTACAGCAACTGCGTGATACAGCTCTGACCCGTCGTTCTCGAACCCGCCCTTCACGGGTCGTCTCCCAAAGGGCACGCGGCCGTGCGAGGTCTTGACGAACTCCATGTGTTCAGGTACGAAAGGGAGCAGGTCGTACCTCCCGGTATGCGCGATCTCGGACCCTCCGTACGACAACTGGCAAGGGTGTTCGCGGTCCGGCGTGATCTTGCACGGATGCACCGAGTATTCCAGGAGCGCAGAACCGATGAACACGCGCGACTTGCCGTCGAGGTCTGTGAACGGAGCCTCGCGCGTCCTCTCGACGCCAGGGAACGGGGTGCCGGGCACGCTTAGCGGGATGCGATACCCGGACGGCGGTACCTGGGGCACTGCCGCCACCGCAGCAGCAGCTGCCGTCGTCTTCGACGTGGACGGGGGCGTGTAACTTGGGGGAGGGTCGTGCTGGGTGGATTGCGCATCCCTGGAAGTGCTGCCTCCCTCCCTGGACAGCTTTGACGGCGTCTCGGGGTGCGATTGGTCACGGGTTTCCGGAGAGGAACCGGAGGAGGAGCTCGAGGAGGAATCGACGCTGCGGCGGCGTTGCGATGGAGCCATAGCGAGAGAGATTGCAAAAAAAAAGAAGCCTCGTTGTTGCAACGAGTTGGGTGATCCTAGGATTGTGGTCCTAGGAATGTGTGAAGCCTGTGAACCCGAGGTCGAGATGGGGGTTCGTTCTTAATGATGTGATGGTGATGAGATGCGGTGCGACGCGATGCGGTACAGTGGAGTAATCAGTCTCACTGGCAGCGACCTTATTCTTGCCAGTGGCGTCGCGAGGCCCTTTTTTCAAATTTAGTACCCCGCGAGCTTTCTCCATTCGTTCCAGTTCGGATTTTAGACGTGCAATAATCAATATCAATCAATGATCATGATCCCCCTCACCCAACAGCATCGGCCGACTCGGACGTGATAGATCTTCATCTCGGTTATACAGAAAATACATCACGTCAGGAATATGCCTGCGTGTTACTGTAATCGATCCTCTACCCTTCTTTCTTTCTTTGTTTACCGGTCCGTTGTTTCGGCGGTGGAAGTGGCATTTCCATTGTTTGCCATTGATCCGAGTCAGGCGGTGGAAGATCCAGTGCAATTCGCCGGCTAGAGCGCGGCGAGAGCGGACTGTGCGGTGCCGAATGTGGGGCTCCCGGAACAGATGCTGAGGGGGAACGCGGGGATAGGGGGTTCGTGGGCTGCGCTGGCGCATCAACTTCGATTGCGAGCTTACCCATTGAACTGGTGATCGAGCTGTAGACCGATAAATCAATCAAAGATGGTACACAAAACAAAAATTTCAGATTCACTTTAGCTCTGACCGTCGACCCATCACCCATTCGACACAGCTTTCTTTGAACTGTATCAACATGGCAGTCAGGTCATTGTAGAACTATTGATGTAGCCGGTCAAAGACTTTCCGGAGACAAGGCGCGCAATAGTACGTACTTGAATCCCCTCGTCGAGATGCCGGACAATTTCGTTGTATTTGTGATAGGATAGTTCTAGTGACTGCAACGCGTGTTCTCTCTCCTTCACGGAAGGATCTTCCCTTCGAGATGAAATGAAGGCATCCATCCGGATCTGAACAATAAGGATGTTAGGACGAAGAGGGAAATGATAACCAGCCGACAGGACGCTTTCCTTGGCATTCTCCAGTAGCTCCGACTGCCTCGTTGCACTTTCTTCGATATCGCGCTGGAACTTGTCGTACTTGGCCAGCTCCTGGTCCAAACTGTCCTCGAACATAGATGGCTGAACTTCAGCCCATCTCTCGAAGCCCGCCGCTTCCCTTACAATCCGGACGCTGATATCATCAGCATCTGCAAGGCGCTGTGCCCGCAATACTAATTGGCTGCGCTCGCGCGCGAGATCATCCAGCCGTTCCAACAGCACACGAAGTGCACGTGCATGAGTCTGCGTTTCACTGATCGCCGGTTGACGGGGACTTGACCATACCACGGTAGAGGAAGGTACAGCAGCCTCGAGCTTTGCCTGGTGTGGTAATGGTGAGCCGAAACGAGGGCACACGTCACGTTGAGCTACGTACTTCGTCCCAAGTCAGTTGAGCAATGCACTTTTCCCATTCGTCCCATCTTTGCTTTATGACGGCATCGCTCTCCGCCGCCTGGTTAAGGATGTTGCGATAGCGCTCGGCCTTTGATGTTAGTTGCTCGTTCGCCTGATGGGAAGGTGGCCGTTGGGTGGGAGTACTCCTGCGCAGCTGTTCGTCCTCTGACGCTTCCTGATCGAGGATATCAAGGGACTAGGGAAAATTTGATGAGGAAGTGATTAATTACGATCGATGATATGAGAGCCTACCTCCGTCAGAATGGCCATGGCACAGCTAGCCAACATCTGGACATCCTCTAATGATTTTTCAACACGCTCAGGACCATTCTCCAACCGGATTTCCTCCGCTTTTTTCAAAAGACTGGGCGGCAGACCAATGGGTTTATCCAACGCATCCAATGCGGCGGGAAGATTGTGAAACTGCAACTTCCTGGAACAATTACATGAACCCCCATCTCCAGCTTACGAATGCCGTGACTGACTGTGTATAGGCATCATTGAGCTGTTGTGCCCTGTCCTTGACGGATTCTTTGATCGCCGTGTTCCGCCTGTCGTTATAGATCTCTGGGAAAATGTCTCAAAAGGGGGGAAAGGGGGCATGATTCGCCGCTCACCTATTGCAATCTGCGCGCCCAAGCTAATGAGCTCCCCAAATATCAAATTATTGTTCCCCAAAATCTTCCTAGGTTCGAGAAGCTCCGGAGGTACAGTACTTGAAACCATTGATGCCAGTTGGATGACTGGGAGGGAAGAAGCGGGGGGGACATCCTGATGATAGATTAAATCGTTGTCTCGCTGGGCGCGAGTAAGATTTGAGTCCAAGATCTCCAGGAGTGACTATTGAGTGGTTATCAGAAAAATAATTGGCAAGGGGCACGATAACACACTTTGACGTCTTCCATAACTGCTTTAGACGCTCCCCGGCGTGCCGTGGCAAATGCACTTTTGGCTGTTAACTGCGCGATTGTCAGGCGGGCGACTTCGTGCCCGTACCTAAGGGTCAGGGTCAATAGCCAAACTCAGATCTCCCGGAGCGGCGCTGACCTGTTGCGTTCTGTGTCATCAACTGACTTTCGATACTGTGCCGCAGCACTGAAGTGCAGGTGCTTGACCTCAATATAGACACTCCACGCCTAGGGGTGATATTCTGAGTTAAATGACCAATGGATAACACACGGACCTGCTCACTGATGGCAATTCGCTCGAGATGGGTAGACCGGCGTCATGAATTGCCGATCGGGCATTGTCGTAAAGGGTCGAGACCTGAAGAAGTGGTAAAAATGCACAGGAGAACAAACAAAAAGGCGGCGGTGACTGACCTGAGCCGCCAGCTTTGCTATAGTTCCATTCGAATTGCGACCTGGACTTTGAGGTTGGCATAGTCTGATAAGGCAGAGCCAAACCCGTGATCATACCCATGACCGCCCACTGCCATACACATTCCTGTGCCTGCGCTAGCATGAGTGACTCCATTGAGTTGAGAAATGCTTCTGACAAGTCCCAAGGGAGCCCGTCCTCATCGGGGAGAGAAGCCTTTAGCTTGGGCCATGCTGTTCCCTTCAGGTACGAGAATGTTCCGGCAGAGCTCTCAATGACAGATACCAAATCAACAACATTCGGCCTCCAAGGCTGTCCGAATCGAACCTCACCTGATAAAGCGCACTTGCTCGCTTCACTCCATCCGAAGTTGTACGGTCCTCAGCGAGACCTAACTGTGAATACAGAGAGGCTAGGTTGAATAGCAGACAACACCGTTCGAAGTGGAGGTTGGGTAGGGAAATGGGGATTTCCTCAGGGGAGAAGGTCGACGCGTAAGGTATGTCCAAAGATATCTGGAATGCCGTCAGGCGGAGGTCTGAAAGAAGACCGCGACATCCATACATTTGCTGGTAATTTCGTGAGAATGAAGGCGAGCTGTGCATGATATCTACGACATCATTCGGATGAAGGTCGGAATCAACAAATCTATGCAAATTGAGAACTTACTCAAGGATTGTTTCAACCTGATTGATGTGAACCGAACTATTCGCCGCCGCCTTACGCAGCGCCTCCCATTTACTCAAGTCCCATTTGAACGCATCGGGATGGACGTTGCGATTTTTGGATCGGATGTGGTTGTAAACCGTTTCGGTCAAAGGGAGAACATAGGTTTTCTTGAAGGGGATGGACAACTGGTTCGTCATCCGAGTTAGATTGAGCTCCTCCTGTTGGAGACCAAAAAAAGGTGATAGATTCGATGTAAAGGTAATAGGTGTCTATGATATTGACTGAGCTGATTGGGAGGTCACTGGCTGCGGTTCACACGCTTACCCACAAGTCAGCCTTCGTCGCGTCCATTACGGCACGTCTATTACGGCACTGCACCCATTTACCGTACGCATCTATTCATTTTACCAGCCGACAAACACAATTGTGATCGACTTAGAACGTTACCTCACACAACACCACGCATCACATGCGTGGTCCAGGGCGCAATGCAAGGATCATTGGTATGATGACGCGGCCGTGTTCGAGCCAACTGCCTAACCAGATGTACCGGCGACTATCTCTTTAACATCAACACGCTGCACCAACTCGACGCCCATGCGTCGTTAAATATTTTTTCCACCTTAACAGTAATTTACCATTGTTGGAATATCTCAGCACGGCCTTTCTTCTTACGCGCCCGGTTGTGGAACGTTTGGCCAAGTTACTACGACGCAAGAAGCTTTCGTTCTTTATCCCGATCACACTTCTTTTCTAGGACTTATCCAGAGATCCGCGACCTTAAAAGAGCCCCCCTTGTCGTCGTCCATGACCATTCTCTCTCCCCCCCCCTCATCTCTCCACACCGTCCACATGGGCTCTCAACCGTACAACCAATACGATCCCAGGTGTCATCAACCTGGCCCCTCGCTGGGCGGTCCTCATCCCTCTCGTGACGGCCCAGGAGCCTGCTACCCACCCCCAACGTACCCGTTTGCGGCACCTACGTACGGACCGGCGCCGGCCAGTGGTGGCTATATGCCTCACCCATCGAAGCTATCAATACCAGGGTTTGTAAGTGACTTCTTGCCACGACGTCGAGTCTCTCGGTTGACGTGATTCTACTTTCTGTAGAAAATGGTTTGTCACTTTCGCAGTTGACGTTATCGCTGCACATTGGATTGACATTCCAATTTCTTCAGAACCAAACAGTGAGCGCCCGCATCACCACCGATACGTGGGTAATGGGTGTTATCATCGGTGTGGCGCATATTTGCGCCAAGGTGACCACCACCGACTACTGGACGTCTCGGACTATAGCTGATTGTTGGCCATCAAACAGATCACAGGGCGTGCATATGTGGTCGAATTCGAGTCCGTAGACGGGAGGCGTGAAAGGAGAGAGTTCTCTAACGAGGAATTGAGACCTTATCAACCAGGGGGATAGGCCAGCTCCTTTACGTGATAGGGGCATCCTGGGGTCTATCATCCTACTATACAAATGCCTATTGGCATCGCAAATACGCCACCCGGATACGTCCTGCGGATTGGCTGAA
>Ga0307510_10006440_pt1 | contig 14000 bp, 17 predicted proteins | sample 12_EM_MG_FD_207224 | JGI IMG/M metagenome (GOLD analysis project Ga0307510, IMG submission 207224) | Populus trichocarpa ectomycorrhiza microbial communities from riparian zone in the Pacific Northwest, United States - 12_EM | ecosystem: Host-associated > Plants > Roots > Unclassified | place... | reverse complement strand
GACAACGACAGGGACGCCGACTTCTTTCGCGAGCATCTCGCCCTGGTGGGTGGGACTGACGTGCCCCTCTACTGGGTCAGCGCGTTTTGCGACCAGGAGCGTCTGGTGGAACGTGCCCAGAGCCCCGAGCGTGTCCAGTCGAGCAAGACGAAGCTGACGGACCCGGAGATCCTTCAGGGGCTGGTGAACGCGCACCGCCTGCTTGAGCCGGAACCGTTGAGAGGCATGCTGACGAACCTGATCGTTGGTTCTCTGAACACCAATGGGGAGGCCGACGAGTCGGCTCGAGTTCTGCTGGAGATGGTTGGTCTGCCAATGATCGATCTGCCAAGGGGCGTCGAGGCGGAGGGACTTGTAGGGTACAGTTTGAGATACGAGTGAGTGTGGCTCGACGTCTCGAGATTTTTTTCTTTTTCTCCCTCCATTTTTCATATCTGACACGTTTCTTTATGCCCAGGCAATTCGCAGGACCTTCCGACCTTGTCAAATCGTGCCTTTACCATGTTGGCTTCAGTACGGACTTCAAGTCGACAGCATTAACATGAAATCGTCGTCTAGATGCCTACAGAGTCCTGTTTTTGGAGGCGAAATCACGCGTTTTTCTATTTCTCTCGATGCTTTCTTTCGTGTGTCGTCTACAACCCAGTATGCATCATATTCCCTGAAGCGTCGTCTTCTGTTTTTTCTTCTCGTCCTGCGTGCCCTCGTGTGCTGCCAGCGTAGTACCGCACTAGGTATAGAATCCTCCCAACGTCCATAATGCCATCTTCCTAGTATCTGTCACGTCACCGGCGGTATAATATAGTCAAAGTAAGCCCCTTTTCTGTCTTTTTTTTTTTTTTTTTTTTGGAATCGAGTTTTATTGTCCACGTCTTACGACACAAGACAGCCTAGTTACATCCTTGTAATACTCTGTAACCAGTATAGTAAAGAGGGGAAAGTAGAAGGGATTCAGAAAGAGGGTAATAACATGAATAAAAAGTTTAGAAAAGATGCTGGGTTTCGCATCAACCCTGTGGAGCGCTCACGGGGGATCTGGTCGAGGAGGAAGGGGGCGGAGAAGGACCTGAGTGGCATGAAGGAAGTCACCAAGTTGGCGACCGCCGGCCTCAGTTTGGAAGATGTGTTCGAGGCTGACGTTGGGTCCGAAGATTTTCCGACGGGCTTCAGAGAGCAGAGAGGATGGGGCAGTGCAGGAGGATGTGATTTGTGGAGTGGGTCTGGAGCTCCTTTTCTGTCTATCGATTGGCGTCAGCGTCCCTCGATGGAGGCGCGTGTTGTCACATGATTTCTCGGTTGGGGGACATATATCACTGCGTGCAAATCAGAATATTATACCAGAAAAGAGTTGTATAAAACTTTAATTAAATGTTAAAGAATTATAAGGGTTTTCTTGTTCAGAAAACTTCGAAAAAAGAGTTTAAGTAAATCTCTGGCCATAAAAAAATACTTAAACTCTGATTAGACTCTTTCTGGCTCTAGAGCCTATCGGGCTGGAAAGTAGTTTAAGTATTTTTTATGGCCAGGTATTTACTTATTAATAAACTCTTTTTTCGAAGTTTTCTGAACGAAAATCCTTATAATTCTTTAACATTTATAATAATTAAAGTTTTATTCAACTCTTTTCTGGTATAATATCCTGATTTGCACGCAGTGATATAACCCGTGTTGCCACCGCCACCAGAAACGAATTCGAACCAGTCACGTTACCGTTTTCAATTGAAGTTTGGATTTGGTATGGTGAGTTGCCTCATAATCTGGCCATGTGGTCTCAGGCTGGTAGATTGGTTTAAAAACATGCCCTTGCTGCATGCTGCTGAAGACACAGACCTGTTGCCTTCGCACTTGTGATGATGTTCTTCCCCCTTTTCCTTCTCATAACAGCCCAGCTGGTATGGGCATCCCGGATGTGCAAGTTGGTCGCTTCCGCAAATCGTGCAAATGGTAGTCCTACTGTTACTCCTACAGCGACTCCTGCTCCCACGAGTGTGGGCGCTTCACCAAGTTGCCCCACAAGCTCCTCTCCCGGCCCGTCTAGACCAATCGTAGCTGCGTCGTGGTATGCCGCATGGCATAGTAGCGATTTTCCCTTGCAGAACGTTAGCTGGTCCAAGTACACCTCACTCATCTATGCCTTCGCGTGAGTGTAATGAGCCAAAATATTAAATGAACACCTCCCGAGCTCTTTCTATCAGAATCACAACGCCAGACGCCAGCGTACTTGGTCTCCAAGCCTCCGATGAACAATTGCTTCCTCAATTCGTGCAGACCGCTCATCAGAATGTGCGCCAACACCCCTCCTTTACCTTTCCTGACTCACGACATGGCAGGGTGTCCGTGCTATCCTGTCTGTTGGAGGGTGGACTGGCTCTCTATACTTTTCCTCTGCTGTGGCCACCGATGCGAACCGCACTGCATTTGCCCAGGCAATCATGAATGTCGTCTCTCAGTACAGCCTAGATGGCGTTGAATTCGAGTGCGCTCTTCATTCAACCTTTCATGTTTTTAGTTGCTCACCGATTCCATAGCTGGGAATACCCCAACAAACAAGGAATCGGTTGCAACGTAATATCCGCGGATGACAGCGCCAACTTCCTCTCATTTTTACAAATACTTCGTGGACAAGATGGCGCACAGAATCTTACTTTATCTGCTGCAGTCGCGGTCACACCCTTTCTTGACTCAACTGGTACGCCCATGTCAGATGTCTCCGGATTTGCGGAGGTCCTCGACTATATTGGTCCGCCCTCTCCCACTACTCTATTTTGTTCACCTTTGCCTCATGGTATCACGCAGAGGTCATGGACTACGATATATGGGGATCCTGGAGTTCCGCCGTCGGACCTAACGCACCCTTGAATGATTCATGTGCGCCAACTCCAGAGGGGTCTGCTGTGTCAGCCGTGAAGGCTTGGACTACTGCCGGCTTTCCAACCAATAAAATCATTCTCGGCATTGCATCGTATGGTCACTCCTACCACGTAGACGATGGTAGCGCCCTCGACGCATCCGGAAATCTGAAACTCTACCCACCGTTCGACGAATCTCAGCAGCCCGCAGGGGACAAATGGGATGCCGCGGGGGGCGGCGGCGTCGACATTTGTGGAAATCCGAGCGTTGGAGGTTACGGTGGTAACTTCGAGTTCTGGGGTCTGATCGACGGTGGATTCCTCACAACGAATGGAACCGCTGCTAGCGGGATTGACTACATATTCGATAATTGCAGCCAGACGGTGCGCGCTCTCCTCTGCTTGTGGAAGGAATGGCTTGCCCCTCTGACGACCATTTCGACCTAGCCTTTCGTATACAATCCAACTTCGCAGGTGATGGTTTCCTACGATGATGCCACCTCGTTTGGTACGCTGCACCCGCGTCTTTCCGATGAGAGTTCACTGATTCATGTCTACATCATACAGCGGCAAAGGGCAAGTTCATAAACGAAGAAAGTCTTGCTGGGTTCGCAATGTGGGAGGCTGGTGGGGATTCGGACGACATCTTACTTAATGCTATCAGGTCGGGGATTGGCATCGGCTGCTAGAGACCTTTCGATCTTTCGTTCATGCATTTTTTATGTCCAATGTGCCAACATGCACCCTCGTTATTTATCGAGTATGTAATATGTAATTGTCGAATACTGTTGTCATTGAATGACTGTCATGAGTCATGCTAAGGGACGTCACAAATTTAGACCCATTTTCCATGTGCGAATATGGGAGGACGTCGTTAAGAGAACCACAATTTGCCTCGAAACCTAGCCATCTTTCCTGGAGTTGCAACATGTATAACAGAGCACAGAGAGGGACCAGAGCTAGGTAGAATGCGATGCCGAGTTACGAATATGGTGTACTGGTTCTCTTCCATTTCAGAGCTGATGGCTGGGGTAACTGATAAGGTACAAGGACTGAGACCGCGGGGTGATCGCTGATGTCATGATGTGATTCGTTTATGATATCAGTAATCTCTAGACATGGTGGTGATTAAACGCCATTACTAGTAGACGATAATGGCAGTCATATTGTCGTTCTTTGACATGTGGTGATTCTCACCCTCGGCCACTATGCGAAAGAAGCAGCACTGGACCGACAATCAAGAGTCAAAAACGAAAGGGCGTATTCAAAATTCTCCGGATTCTGGATGGGCACCCTGTTTTTGTCCAGAGTTAATTAAAAATTCAGTGCCCCTCCCCGGCCTCGTGCCTCTCGCAATGCCAGAACGGTTTGCATCTACCGTGACGACAGGAATCATCGACAATGTCATGGCCGGATCCCACGAAATACCCTCACCTCCATAACCGCGGGTAACCCTTTATTGTTGTGTGCCGTGGCTTGACGGCAAATAAGACCCGAGAAAGCGACAGAAGGATCGATCGTTGCCTACGCCTTTTAATAGAGTCCCAGACTCAGGTCTAGCGACTCTAGCCACCACATCTCCGCAAATATGTGTGCCATATCCCAAACTGCACGAGGTAGTCTCCGGGCTTTGGATGTCCAAACACCCTGGCCCGAAGGGCCCAGGCTACAGTCAAGGTCCTCCGAAGATAACTTACCAGTGACTAAAGGATATTGTCATTCGCGTTATTCTGCGCGTTCTCTCTTGCTGCGTTGTTGGGCGCAACAATGCGCAACGCCAGCCTTGTACTGTACCCGACGCGCTCTTCCAAGTTTGTTCAAGTTTGTCAACGGACCCTTTTCTTCAATTGCATGTCAAACGTGAGAATATGTGTCATAGAAACCAAGCCCCGCCCATTCACCATGTGCTGTTGTTATTGACGACCCAATTGTAAGTAAATACCGTCAGCAATGGGTCGAGACAAAGGCAACCCTGTACGTACCAACGGCCCGGATGACGGGAAAAATCCACATTGTGAGTTACTATGGTTAAGTTTATCTGTTACAAAGCAATGTTCCTTAACTTGTCACGGAGTTTGCCGCATGAAAACCTGCATGGCAATTTAGGCGATTCTCTCAGCGCACTGCACCGAATGCACGCCCTTTTCGCAGCATCGCAGCATATTTGAGCTCTCGTACCCTGACGTTGGTGAACATCGGCTTGTCGGGCAATGACCATGAGGCTGATTTTTTTTTCTCAGGCCCCGTCAGGGACGGTCCACTCTCTGCGCCGTGCCTGATCGCTCCGCAGGGGCAAATGGACGTGTGACGAATAAGAAGTGTCTTTGTTTTATGGCTTTTCACAGCGCTTCCTCAGTCTGCTTATCCCTATAGAGGCCATTTTGGATGGTCAATGGATCGTGCAGTATCTGCATTCTGGGCTCGTAGAGGTTCGGTGGAATCACCAGTCGAATTCTAACGTTGAAGGATCCGCGCCGTTACTCTGGTCCAACCTCTTATATCGGCTCGAAGGCTCTGACTTGTCTGACTATTCGTTGATCTGCCAAGTGCCTGGATTAATGTCATTTCACCCCGGTTGCCGGATGTGCCAGCGTTCCGTTTTATGGTTCACTGTCCTGACTTTTCAATCGGTTCCCTGGTCGCCGTGTTGTGGCGGATCCAGTTAGTCTAAGGGTTCTGCCAAGCTGTGATCCTCTCCGGTTTATAAAAAAGGCCTGACATGGTTGACAGCTCTACTGTCGTGCTTTTTTACAACCATGAGATTACTCGTCGCTCTTTACATCTTCCTTTCCTACACTCAGCTGAGCCAGGCCGCTCCCTCGAGCCTTTCCTCTACCGAAAACAAACGGTCCCATTCCGTCCTCTTGGGTGAACTAGCCAGCAGGTCACTGATCAACAAGTGTGGAACTCACATCACCTCGTCGTGGTACGCATCATGGCATAGCGGCGATCTCCCACTGTCGGCTGTTAGCTGGTCCAAATACTCTTCAGTCGCCTACGCCTTTGCGTGAGTCTTGATGACTGACTTGCGCGAAAATTTGACGTGAGGCCTTTCCTCAGATCGACAACACCAGATGTCCACACTCTCGGCCTTTCGCAATCGGACCAACAATTGCTCCCCAAATTTGTCCAGGCCGCCAAGCAACATGTACGTTCTTCCCCTCTCACACGCTGCCCTCTATAACTGACAATATGCCAGGACGTCAATGCTATCCTGGCCATCGGGGGTTGGGGGCCCGGCTCACGATACTTCTCCTCTGCCGTAGCCACCGCGGCGAATCGCGCCGCCTTTGCTCAGACAATCATGAAGACTGTCTCAAAATACCACCTAGATGGGATCGACTTCGAGTGCGCCTATTTTCTATCCTTTGAGTCTCACTCGCTCATTATCTGATCATTAGCTGGGAGTTCCCCGGTCATCAATCGATAGATTGCAAGACCGTATCCTCGTTCAAAGACACTGCCAACTTCCTTTCTTTCCTGAAAACCCTCCGCAAACAGGAAGGAGCAAAAAATCTCATCCTTTCCGCCGCTGTCCAGGGAACCCCATTCATTGGTTCGGATGGCAACCCCTCACAAAACGTCTCGGGGTTCGGGAAGGTCCTCAATTATATTGGTTCGTCTCCCGGGTCGCCTTTCCCAATCTCACACGGCCGCTTTCTGATGTAAACCGCGTAGAAATTATGAACTACGATATCTGGGGTTCTTGGTCCCCCTCCGTTGGACCAAATGCGCCCTTGGATGACTCTTGCGCACCCTCGCCCCAAGGCTCTGCAAAGTCAGCCGTCAAGGCTTGGACCAAAGCCGGCTTCCCGATTCAAAAAATTGTTCTCGGCGTCCCATCATACGGTCATTCCTACCATGTCGACCCAAGCAAGGCATACGATGCGTCTGGCAAACTGAAGCCCTACGTGCCCTTCGACAAATCTCAGCAGCCTGCGGGAGACAAGTGGGACGCGAAGGCAGGCGGCGTCGATCAGTGTGGAAACCAGATCCTCGCAGGCGGCGTGTTCCAGTTCTGGGGCCTGATCGACCACGGGTTCCTTACCAAGAGCGGGAAACCCACCAATGGGACCGACTACACTTTCGATCAGTGTAGCCACACAGTAAGTGATCGGCAAGGGGTCCAAAGATCGTCTCTTCACTAATAACTTTGAAACTCAGCCTTTTGTATACAATCGTAACTCCCAAGTCATGGTGTCCTATGATAACGCTGCCTCTTTCGGTATGGCTTTCAGTTTTTACCTTGGAGTTTCTCGTACTCACAGTTCCGAATAGCCGCAAAAGGCAAATACATTAAGTCTGCGGGCCTCGCAGGGTTTGCGATGTGGGAAGCTGGTGGAGATTCGCACAACATCCTGCTTAACGCCATCAATTCCGCTGTCGGGAACACATGCTAAATGGCGTACGGACCCCATTGTTACCAGAGTCGATAATAGTGTATTATATACTTACGTTTTCACCCGACATTCTTTTGCTCCTTTGCTTTCAACTTTCCGTGATTTGTACTGTGGCTATTACACAAGTCAACCCTTTAGCTGTCCTGTTTGATCTTCGCCTGCATCATGTGTAAGTAATTGCGGAGGAGACCGGTCAAGAAGCTAGCTACGCGATACCATAGTATTTGGTCTTTAATGCTATTCGCTTGTGGAGTACTCGGAAAACCCGTCTGGACTTTTTTGAAGAGACGACAAGACGAGTTGCTAACCTGACCTACAAACTACGAGCGTGATTATTAGTGGAGCTAGTGGAGCCTTATCACAGACAGCTAATGCCTTACCCTCAGCTCATTATATATGATAAGATGACGACCTGAGAGATGAAGAGGAAGAGGATGTACGTGAAATCTGGGGGTCATGATCCCGTGATCTCTCTTGCGCCGACGAGCAAACGCGGACGGTTACGCACGTAGACAAATCCAAGTCACGGTTTTATGAAAATGGGAAGGATCTCCCGCAGTATCTTAATGGCTCATATTTGTATTTGCTATCGGGAGCGGGATGCCAAAGTATTTCATGGGCAGTGGATCTGTGTTGCGGGCTAGTATATGGGACGCACATTCCTCCATAATCACAGGCAGTCATCAAGAAATAGATTGATCGACATCCAGTTTTTAAATACAACAAGTCGAGAAAATCGAGGAAAGGATGTCCAACTTCTGCCCCATTGGACTGACCCGACCTTATTAGCCACCCACGGGGGCGATACGCGATACATCCCAAAGATCGTCACCCTCTACGTCGCTTTTGATCTTTATTCGCCTCAAGAGATTCGTTTTTGCGATCTTCCACGCGTTGCAGAAACTCGACCTTTTCCAAATACCCGCCGCCACGCCTGTTCGCCTCGAGTTCAGAGGCTAGCCCGGACTCCCCAGCGGAGGTGTCGACGTGCGCTTTCCAGTCGAGCGCGGACTTTTCCAACGTGGTGAGTCTCTTCAAACCCTTGCGCGAGTCAGCGGCGGACGGAACATCGGCCAGCTGCACCTTCGGTTTGCGTCGCCCGGGTCGCGGCTTGGTGGCAGTCGACGGTTGCTGAGCCGTCGTCGTCGTCGTCGTGGCTGGTACAGCTGCTGCTACAGAAGGCGGCGGCGTCGGCGACGCGGGGGGTAAATCCCCCGTGGATGGCTTTGGCAGCCCCGAGTCGCCACCGTTTGGCGTAGTTGTTGCTTCGTCTTGGCCATCTGTTGGCTTCACAAGGGGCCATTTCTTGGCGTCGGCTGAGTCCTCAGGAACTTCTACTATCTCGCTGTCGTTACGCTCAAAGAGATTAAACAGGAAGGTTAGTCAGAACAACAAACGGCAACACTCACACAACGTCCTCCCCCGCAAATCGATGTCGCTTCTCGATTTTGACCATGCGCTTGGGCTCGCTCTCCGGTGGCGCGGATAGCGGCGCACTGACAGAGTCTTGGAACTTGGCCCATAACGCCTGTCGCTCGCTACGGCTTATCAAGGTACTCCTCGTATGCAAAGACGTGAACATACCTCTTGGCCGCAGCCGAGTTCTCAGGGTCAAGAGGTGGGTTCTCAACCCGAGGGCGTTTGGTATCGCGTTCCTCCTCGGTGTCAGAGTCTGAGTGTGAGACTGTGTAAATACCAAGATCACAGGCCCACGTTATAAATCACACCTCGTTCGTCGCCTTCTGGGACGTAGTCTAGATCATCTTCTGAGTCAGACTCGTGGTGATTTGAGGCATCAGCGGCGACAGGCATGGTCGTCTCAGTCATAGAACACGCAGATTATGTAATACACTATATATTCGTTCGGGCCGTAGAATTGTTGGACAGCAACAGCGCAACAGCAAAATGCAGACAGGGATACAGGATCGCTTGCTACATGTACCACCCAATCAGTCCCTCGATTTAGACAAGATTCAGTTTGAATACGGAATACAACAACGTCGGTGCTTCGCACACGGGGCATTGTGACGTCTTCATAATCTCCGACGAGATGCATCTATAGTCACGTCACCACAACATTAATGAGCTTCTCAGAAACGAATATACTGCAGGAACGCACTGATAGCAGAAAACGTGTCCGCACATCGTTGCCGCAGGTTGGCGACAAGGATCCCTCCGACACATCCTACAGTAGATATAGGAGACCAGTTTCTCTCCCGGCGCTAGATCAGCTGGGGGTTGGACACCTCCAACAGTCGGAGAAGGACTTGGCGAAGCGACAAGTTTCGCGGATAGCCCAAGCTCTGCCTTGGCTACGTTCTCGGGAGGCGAGGGCTGGCGTACTGCTGCTTTGATTCCTTTTCACTTAACGGAGGCATACAGTATGACGCAAATGTACTCGCTTACCAGGTTCTGGCGCGGGAAACCTCTCAGAGTCACGGGATGTCGGCCGCGCACGCAAGGGGTTGTTGGCGGATGTCCTTGCGCAGGATTGATAAATCCGACGCTGAGCAAGAGAGACGTAATGACTTACATCCTGACGCGCTCAAGCAAGGCAGAAGAGGGGGAATCGATGTGACCTGGTGATGGGGATACTGTCTTGACCGATGTCGGTGAAATAGAATCAGCATCATGATCCATCCCTCCTCTGGTGTTAGTGGAATCGGATCGAAGGGACGAAGCGCGGCTGCGAACAGTATCGACGAGGCTTGCCTTGGGGGAGCCCTTCTCAAAGCTAAACGAGGTAGACGTAGCACCGAACATTGGTGCTGTGACGGCGGTCGGGTTGCGTGAGATAGAGGCGATGGACGGTGCCTTCCCAAAAATACTCCGTGCAGAGGAGACAGGCGACACAGTTCCAGATCTGTATGAGGCGCTGTTACAGCACTAGCTATATATCAGGTCAAGATAAGTGACATCGACTCACGCCGCGACAATCGACCGGGTTGTATTTGAGCGAGCAGGTGACAAAGGCCTCGAGTGTTGAGCAAATGTAGTAACGTCCGGATAATGGGCCGGTTCGGGGCTGTACTTGACCTCACGCTCTTCGAAGACATCGACATCGAGTGCGATGACCTTGTCATCAGAGACACTCTGCGCTCTAGAAATTAGGGATGGGGAGCCGACACTTGACATAGGGCCAAGAGGAGACCCCGAGGAAGCTCCTTCTGGGTAGAACCTCTGCTCCAATTCAGAAGACGGATATTCTACAATAAAATGAATCCATACGTCCGAGTGTGAAGCGGCTGCAGGGCTTTGTGTGGGTGGTGATGTTGAGATCTGTCGCTCTAGAATGGACGCTGGAGATGCCATAGAGCGGATTGGGGTTCTCCCAGAAATCGACAGCTCGAAGGAGCGCGCGACAGAAGGACTTCTGGTCGCGGGGGAAATAGCGCTTGTGTCGGAGAATGCGTCGTGCAAGCTCATCTGCGAAGTCTTCAGAATCAGCCTTCCAGAGTCTTTTATTAGAGGGTTGAATATCGCAATCACATGCTGCAGAATTTGAGTTCAAGCGCCAGGACTAGGAACACTAAGGACTCTACCTTTATCAATGCCAAGTTGTCCTCGAAGGACAACTGGCACTCGGGGCAACGGGGATGCCCTGGAGACTCTTGGTAGTGCGCACCTAGAAGGTCTTCCGAGGCGAAAACAAGATTACACTTTCGGCAGCTAAATCCCGGGTGGCTCGTGTTGGTGTGCTGCGAGCGATTCGTCATGCCAAGATCCAGCATCCGTCAGTGGGGAACGAGTTGGAGTTTACGATTCCCTGCCCACCTGGTCCAGTGCCTCCTTATTCTCAAAACCGATGTCACAAACTGTGCATGATGGATGTTTGGAGGAAATTCTGTAATGTTGAGCCACATCCTCCTGAAAGACCGGCAGGCCGTTGCAAGTATGGCAGATAACTGAGTGATGGACGGAGGTCACGTGCTTTGGCCAATGAATGAACAAGATGGCAGAAAAAGCACTTGGAATGGACTCACATCCTGTCTTGCGGTGTTATCCGCGAACCCAATATGGCAACGTGTGCAGTTTGGGTGCTCGGGAGATTCGACGTAGTGTTGCTCGAGCGCGATTCTGGTAGCATACACTACATTGCAGGTTCTGCAAGCGGTGCTGAGGAAATTTGGACGATGGATGGCGGAGTCCATGTGCTTTGGGCAATGGCGACGTACGTAGACGAACAAGGATAAAATAGGGTTTCAGAAGGGACTCACAGTCTGCATTGCGGTATTATCCAAGAACCCAATGTCGCAACGCGTGCACTTTGGATGCACTGGCACAGGGGCGTCACGATAATGCTGCTCAAGCGCGCTTCCAGTAGGAAACCCTACATTGCAGACTCGGCAAGAAAACCCAAGCGAAGGAGTCGTGCGATGGTCCAACGCCATATGCTTAAGCCCATGGTGACGTATGTAGACGGACGAGGATAAAAGGTTACTAAGAGGGTACTCACAGCCTGTATTGCGGGATTGTCCAAGAACCCAATATTGCATCGCGTGCACTTCGGATGCACGGGGGTGTCGCGATAGTGCTGCTCGAGCGCACTTGTAGTCGTGTATGTCCTATCGCAGATCCGGCAAGAAATGGCGGGCGAAGACGCCCGGGGTTGTGGCGACGCTGGTGTCGCGTAAAGGCTTATCTTGTGAACCTTCTGCCTATGCTACAATCCCATCCACCCGTCAACATAGGTAATTCTTAGAACGCAGGGGTAAGACACCGACCTGGATGAGGACCGCCTCGCTCTTGCAAACACATTTACAGGTCGTACACAAGTAGAGGTGGGCCCAAGGGGAAGTTTGAACATGGTTGAGGAGCGCCTCAGGCGTCACATTCTTGTGGCCACAGGGGCACAAAGGGTGGGGACAAGTGGGCATAGTACCGCAGCTGGTGTTGGGAGGTACTGATCCAAATGCTCGTAAATGTATACGAGTACAACAAGGAGCCTCAAGGTAACCAGGCGCCCAGGGGCAGGTATTGGGTAAGTGTGACGGAACCAACGTTCCGGGCACGCCACGGTGAATAGCTCGAAAGCGCTTACTTCGAAAGGAAGTCCTCCATTGCCGCGTCACCCTTCTCCGAGTCCGGACCCTGGGCGTGCAAAGCATGCCTCGCTAATGAGCCTCGAGGATGTTGCGTGCTAAGCACATGCCGCGCAGAACCACGCCCTACCGCCATAGAGGGAGAACCGGAATCCTTGTGTAGACCGGAACAACGCCGCATGGCCGGGAAGAGGGAGACGTCTGGGAAGGCCATCATGCGCCCTCAGTGAGGATTTCTAAGGTGCGTGTCGTGGATGTGTTTCACTATCAAGAGTAGGCATTCAGCTACGTACAACCTATCTGGGCGGATCGCGGGATACGTGGTCGTGTGACATGCTTGTCCAAACTATCCAGACTTTAGAAGGGTTATGGGACGCCCAACTGCTTGAGACGAAGCTTGGTGGCGCTGGCACTGGCAGGTTATCGACCAATAGTCAGCCAATGTGACCGATCTTCAGCCACAAATCCGGAAAAAAAGTATAGCTGTCTCTGTGGTTGTCCAGAGCCATCGTCTTAGTCACGGTTTTATGTTGATAAGAATTTATTTTTATTTTTGTCTCCAGAGGAACAAGGGTCTCTATGCGGTATATCATCCTTTCCCCTCTGTCATTTTGACCTGTCCGCATTGATGCAATAACGCACGCGGTTGGCAGTTTCGCTCGTCCCAGGGCCATGGGCTATGGGATGAAGCCCTTGTTGATGCGTTGGCAGAGGGCACTTCTGGTCATTTGTGTCAGCCGTGGCATGTGATTCTAGGGATAACGTGCGCATGTCGTTGATGAAAACGTATGGTATGGTAGTTTCTCAGCAGAGTATAAACTTGACCAAAGCGACAACAAAACCCAGGGCCCTTGAGAAAAATTCCAAGACAAGGTGTTGCTTCCGATCACTTTCAACGAAAAGCTTCAGACTTGGGCTTGAGGCCTTGAGGGAGTGTCCGAGCGCGCGCGGCGGACTCGGATCTGCCACGTTTGCTCAATTCAAAAGACTGATTTGGCCGACAGAAGGGACGGAAACTACGGGTGAATGAATGAATGACTGAGGCTACCTATAACTCTTGTCAGGTAAAATATACATAACAGCTGCGACGACTCGGACAAAAAGGAAACACTAACACAGGAAATAAACTTCAGTAATCCTCTAAGTTCGACATAAAAACGACGTTAGACGACGGACCTCCTTACGAGATCCCACATTAACTAAAGAACGACAAGGCTAGCAAAAAAAACTATGGCTATGCTACCTGTCGGGGCACCGCGGCATCCATCCAGCGCTGGCAAGCTGAATGTCACTTCTGTATATGGGAAAATGCTTCGGCCGCGGTATTATCGGGTAAGGTATAGCGTATTCGGTGGATCGTGAAGTCGAGAGCAGGTAATGCAGCCAGCGGGTTAATTAATGGAGGGTCTATGAATCCGATGATGGTTCGCCCTCTCTCGTCATCACGGCATCCATATCTTCAACGTCTGCATGCGAGCTCTAATTAACAAACAGTACAGGATGCACAAAAATTTCCACGTCACCTGGTCAGAACTCGCAGAAGCGATGACGTTCATCAAGGGGGGTCCTGATGACCCGCCCACTTTCCCGTTCGTATCTGAGCTTATTGACTGTCGACCCCACGCGAGGGACGAGATGAATCTCTCGTGGGCTTCGATCTTGCGAATACATCGTCCGGTTTTGAGCTCCCAAATGCGCATCGTGTGATC
>Ga0307510_10006439_pt1 | contig 14000 bp, 24 predicted proteins | sample 12_EM_MG_FD_207224 | JGI IMG/M metagenome (GOLD analysis project Ga0307510, IMG submission 207224) | Populus trichocarpa ectomycorrhiza microbial communities from riparian zone in the Pacific Northwest, United States - 12_EM | ecosystem: Host-associated > Plants > Roots > Unclassified | place... | reverse complement strand
TACAAGCACACAGGATCTGCCTGACACACTGCACCTTAGGTCTTCTGACATCAGCCAGCACAGTAGTTCAGAGAGGGTAGTGCAACGTGGAGGGAGATGATGCACCAGGTGGCGTAGCTCATGATTCAGGCTGCAAGGTGAGGGAATGCAACTGTTCAGAATGCTCAGGACAGGGAAAAAAGGGGAAATAAGCAAGGGGCACTCACCCACTCACTCCACTCGGAGAGGGGACTGGAATGGAAGAGAATGGTCAGACGGGGTGACATCGGGGATGACACAACGGAAAGAATCACTCAACAGCCAGGGCCCGAATCCATGTGCATGTGCATGTGTTTGCTGCTGCGGCAGTTGTGCAGGTGAACGTGGCAGGCATAGTGATAGTGGGGATCCATAGGGACACATATTTAGCATCGGTTGTTGATGTGCACGTTGATTGATGTTGAACGTGGGTAGTGGGTGGGCGTCCGAGGTGGATGGACAATGTCGAACGGGGGAGCAAGGGTGTGTCAGCACCAAGTTGTCAGCAGCATGTCATAGAACATACCAGTGAGCATGGCGTGAGAGGGGGGGCTCAAAGAGAAGAGATAGGGGTGCAGGTAGCGGTGTTTGTCAAGACCTTGTAACGAGCCGTTTGGGGACATCAGTGTTTGAGGAACTGACGCGAGACGTACCGGTGAGCATGAGGTAGGGCTTGAAGATGTAGGGATGCAGGCGGCGGCGTTCGTCGAGACCTTGAGACGATCCGTTAATGGGCATCAGTTTTTGGGGAGAAGGCGTCGTCGCAGTGGGGGCGTCTGATTAAAACGGGGGGGAAGGGAGCAAGCGACGGGCACTTACTTGCTTGTGACTGCAACGGGGAAGGGTACGCAGCTTATGGTTGTGATTCTGGACAGTGAAATAAAAATACAGAGTAAGAAGCGAGAATATGGGGTACTCACAGCGATGGTTGACAAGAGGCTGGGATGGACAAGGGCACAAAAAAAGCATGGGACAGTGAAAAAAAAAAAAGTGAGAGGCGAGAATACAGGGCACTCACAGCAATGCGTTGGGGAGAGGTTGGATAGGGACATGAAAAAAGCGAGTGAACAAAGAGCGAGAAGCAAGAATACGGGGCACTCATAGCGATGGTTGACAAGAGGTTGGGACGGACAGGGGCAGGAAAAAAGCGAGGGATGGGGACACTTGCTGGAGAGGACTACACTGCGTGCAAATTCTTGTTCAGAAAACTTTGAAAGAAGTTTTAAGTAAAACTAGTGGCTCGAATTGCGTCGCGACTTGTGGTCGACTTCAGCCGTTTTTTTGATTTGATTTAATTCCATTATATAACACTTCTAGACAATGAAATTATTTACAACTTGTAAAATAAATGATGATGAGCCCTAATAATGCTAGAAAGTTTCCACTGGTACTACTGCTCCTTGCGCCAACCTTGCCGACTCTGTCCTAGTCCCCACAACCCCACAAAGGCAGCGTTGAGGGCTTTGGTTGGTTCGGGGATGCACACACGCCGCCACGACCATGACGTGCGCTTCAGCCTTGCGACCTTTCTGGATTGGAGGCACACTCTGCCAAGCAGGAAGTGCAGCTCACCATTCATACTGCTGGTTGTTGCTGTTGTCGACGACCCACACTCAATCCACATCTGGCAATCTGCGCCAAGATGTGCGGGTTGAGGTCCTGCATTTGTTGTTGGAGTACCAAGTCAGTCAGGAGGCAGGAAAAAAAAATCGAACCAGTGAACCTTCTTGTCCTTCAGGAACGTGTCCGTCAGTTTGTGTTCTTCTTTGTTGATTGACGTGAACGTGTGATCTGCATGTCAAACGTGTGCACAGTGGCGATGTCGGCACTGACGCGTGAAAACACGACTTGATGGATGTCAGAGATTTCGATCAGCATGGGTTGTTTTGAGACAGGTACTAATAACGAGTCTGGCCTTGTCGGATAGGAATATTCGAGAACAGAGGTCGGTAAAGAAACGGAGTGTAGACGCGGAGCATAGTACAATGAAGAGAATATGGAGGTTGTCTTTTGGTAGAAGGACTAATCTTGATGTGCTCGTACGTTTTGCCGCACAGATGCAAATAGTCAGGGGACATGTCAACGTCGTAGCGACCCCTGGGGGTCAGGCCTAGACAAGAACCTTTTCGAAGCTTTGGATGATGTTGCCCGAGACATGGCTGAGCTCAGCCTTTTCTTTGATGCCTTCATGGAACGCATGCGCGGTGCTCACATCATCGAAGTCATCGTCTTCAGCGTCCGACTTGTTCGAACCTGCATTGGAACCCCGCATGTGCGAACTTTGTCCAGGGACAAAGAATTGTACCTCGACCATCTCGTTCGGTTGACCTTTTGACGGGGTTTTCCGGCGGAATCAGAGGGTGCCATGAACTCGAGAGAGACCTTGGTGCATCTTGAAATGTTCGAGTTGGCAACATACTGCAAGGGGAGCTCAAACCGACGACAAAGGCCAAGTTCGTCGCCTGTGAGGAGTGCGCTTAAGAGACTACAGAGGCACATGTGAACCATAGAATACTCGTGCATAGGAGATTTGATGTGCGATATCTAGATAATGGAGCGGGAGTATGGGTCGTCACGTAAAAGAACCTCACCGATATTCAGGTGGGAGATTGCAAATTGAAAATGAAGTGGGGCACAAGTGTCATGGGGCGATGTTGCTGCGTATGTAAGAGAACCTGTCGTGAAAATGAGTCAGAACAACATGAGAAGATAATAGTACATACCAATCCACTCCGCCGGGCCCAATTCGTAGCTCCCCCCCAGAACCTTGCCTTTCATAAGGAAGATTCGAAAAAAATAAGTGCCGTCAGGAGCCTTCAGATGCACACGACACATATCGCCATCGAATATGTCCCCATATTCCCCAGCCTTGCATGGTTTGATACGCCAGCTATCCAACAACGCCTCAATACCGGGCATTTTGAGTAGACGCGAGTTGTTGCGATAGTGGGAGATACGGGTATTTGGTTACTGGGGTCTTCACGCTGCGCAGGAGGCCTCGATTCGTGGGACCTGGCAAGAAGAGGGGTACGTTGTATGACATACAAGCGTCTTGCGCACGTTGTGAGGCTGCCAATGGAAAGATGTCTCGGCAATTTGGACAGACCAGAAGCAACTCGGATACATAGAAGGATCGACGCCAAGGGTACACATAATAGACGGAAGTGTGATGAAAGGCGGGGCAAGTTGTGGGTCGAAAAACGTAACAAGAAACGCCAAGATCGTGAGAACCGCGTTACATGCTACATGCGGGAGATTAAACTGCATGTGAAGCCAGGATATCATCGCGTAAATGACAAGGAGATGATGAGGGAGTTCTGATATGTTCGCGATCGAATGCCCAGGATGTTGATCGACCAGAAGGGATCCGTGTCATACTCAGTAGGTTGGGATAGAGGAGGCATAGTGTGCTCATCCCCATATTCAAGATCCTGAGCTAGCAGGAGATCATCTCCTGCTAGCACATCTTCATCTGGAAAATCTTCCTGGTACGCAAGCTCCCCTCGATATTCTTTGACAAGGTGATTATCGAACTGCGGCTCAACCAGATCAGAACCTAATCAATTATCATAATTTGGGTGTGGGGTGATAACGTCAGGATCCATGCGCGAGGCACCATCCACAAACAGGCTTGACAAGGGAATTGTCAACCGGATGAAGGGATGCAGCCCCCGCGTATTACGTAGATGAATAGGAACTGTAGTGGATGACTCCCCCACAATATTATCCATGGAAGCGAGATCAGGCTGCCGGACACTTTGCTGACAATTGCTGTGAAACTGTCTGATTTTTCAAAGCCGCTCTCTGGTAATTTCGCTTAGTTTGCGGAGTTACTGCAGTTACAACGGACCAGCATAACATTAAACCTTAAGCCATGGAGATGTGATAGGGGAGACGTCAATGTATGCATGCAAAGTACAAAATATATTAGGTAAGGGCCAAGCCGTCCTGATAAGATAAAAAGTCCGTATGTGTCTGTCTACCCCACGCATGCACCGTCTCTTTACAAGAAATAGCTCAAAGACATCCCCAGTCTTTCGTAACCCACAAAAGACTGGGGATATCTCTGATGTATTTCTTCTTGGTTGCTGTAAAATTGTAGTTAGAAAAGAATATATACTTACTGTTTTCACGTGTTTACAACGTATGTCGGTTTGATGATCATACGCACAGAAAATAAACAACAAAAAGCAGTATTCCATTTTGCTACAACTAAAACATGACAACAAGCAAGACACAACAAAGAGAAAGATGCGACGATGACCAAAACACGACAGCGACCAAGACATAACGACGGCCAACATGCAACGACAACCTAGAGAAGAAGACAACCAACACACGACAATGTCCAACACACGATGAGATGGGTTTTACTTCTTCTCGACCTTGCCTTGTTTCGAGGCCGATGCCTTCGACTTGTCTTCTTCCGCTTTTCTCTGTGGGCATGTAACATTGGGTTAGAATTGAGGTGATGTATCGACATATGCGATGGGAAATATACCTTCTTGTTCTTTTGTCCTCCAGGCACTCCTTCTGTCTGTGAATAACGACGTTGAGGTAGACATGATATGAACATACGTACGAGCTGGTTCTGTATGAAGGAGATCTCCCTCTCATCCTCCATCTCCGGCTCCGTCTCCGACCACGCGGAAAGGTCACTCTGAATTTGGGTCAGCATGACTTCGAAGAGGTGGTTGGTGACCTGGGAGGTGCTCAGTCTTTGATCCAAGGACGAAGCCTTAGGGAGGGCCGGTGTACGTCACAGTACGTGGAGCCAATGAAACGGCTGTCGAATATTGGGGTGGACCAAGCGGGGACACAGGGGCCTGACCCGACATAGAAGGGGTCATGGCGTCAGCAGAGGGCCCAACGCTGAAGTCTATGGCCTGATGTAATTGGTCAGTGCTGGCGGCAAGTAACGTATGACTTCCCTGGATGAGACCGGGGTGAAAGAAAGGCGTATCTGAGTGTTTTGTTGAGAAGAGACGGTGAACTTATAGACATAACGTGAGACGGTGTTTTCTGGCATGATGGTTGGTTAGAGGGAAAATGACTTAGAGAAAAAAAAAAAAAGACACACATTGTCGACGAGCTAAGCAGACCATGGGAAGACTACGATTTACCATTTGAGAGTAAATCGCAGTCAGATTATGGGGGGATTATAGAAGAACGCAAGAGGAAAAAGAGGGGGGGAAGACTAGGATTATACGTCAAGGGCATGAAGACGACGTTGGTTTTGAGTCGGAAAAAACATGGCGTTCAGTCCCACTTATGTCAGCTTGTCTCAAAGTCGGATTATGCACTGATTAAGACCGGGTTTTCCGACAAGTCAGCTTAGCATGTCGTTTTATGAGGTTTCCCCCTTAGATTTACTACTGAAAATAAACTCACTTCCGCAGTGACTGAAGACTCTTCTGAATAGCTGTTCGTAAATGGTGTGAGTGCGAGGCGGCTTCGTAGGCGAGGGTCCGGACGAATCCGACATGTGTACGCCATTCTCGCAATGAGATTACAACTCATCAGGAGCGGTCGCGGGGGTCGTGGGCGGTAATGTCAAGTTGTCAACCTGTCCGTCGGGGTGTTCATTGAGTCTGGAGAGGGGGACGGACGAACCCGATATGTGCTGCTGCCACTGCCACTGCCAGCGCCTCGACTGTTGTCGCCACTGCGGCTAGTGCTGCCCCACTGAGCACTGCCGCTGCCTTTGTTTCCCTTCCACCGCAGATTTCATCTCCTTGTGTCAGTTCACCATTACCTCGGATGTCTCCGCCATTCAGATTCCCAAGCCAGTTTAATATATACATGCTGCAGGACACAATGAAGAGAAGACGTACGACTCAGAGTGGGAGAGAGATGAAAGGAAATGTATGTACGGAAAGTGATGGTAAAAAAACTTACGTTACCACACAAAGATGACGATGGCCCATTAGTGAGCATGACCAGCATGACTCTGCATGAGAGGGTGATTGTTTGAGGCAAAGTTGAGGGCACTGGCGCTGGTGACGACAGCGAGGGCCAGTGCAGACGGTCAACGTCCAATGAGATGTCTGGCTGGGATTACCAAATACGGCTCATAGCTGCTGGCTCAACAAATAACGGACTTGTGTCCGGAGTCCTCCGGACGACAATTTGATTTATTTCTTAATCACTGCCACCACACATGCGACATTGTTCATTGAGGGTACTACGCAAAGTGATTTGGAGAATAAACATGAGACACTGGTGAAGCAAGGTTGAAGGACCCACTGTGAGAACGTAAGGCAGATTGAGTTCAAGGGAGTTGAGATCTAAAAGGGAGAACATAGCTAAACCAATAATGGAGAAGCCACGCGTCAAATGATGGAAGGGAATCGAAGCGGTCCCAGCGAGAAATGTGTTGACACTATCTGACTTAGTTCGATGTCATGTGGCTCACCAAATATGATCGGCCTGGGATAGCATCACTGGAAGCCAACCAGTTGCAGAAATATCCTTGTTATCTGATGTTATATGATACTTTGCTGAATGACCATATCACACCCATTTTTGACAAACAAAACTGATATTCTTTGATACTATGTGACTACAAATTGACATATGGTCCTTTCCCATATCCCCAGGCTCCCCTAGACTGCTCCGCCGCATCCCACACGTCCGCCATGTCCACCGTATCCACCGCATCCACCAAGTCTGCCACGTCCTCCGCGTCTAACCCTCAGCCGCATACACTATGCCCACTGCATCCGCCATGTCCACCGCGCCAACCTTGCATACAGTGCGGCGGATGGACGATGGCCGGTTCGAGTACAACGATTTGTGGAGGGACGCAGCGCGCGATTGGGTCCGTGTCATCAGAATGCCTGTCTCGGCCAGGGAACGAGTAGCCGTCGCTGTGGTCTTGTTGTAATGGTCGTGGTGGTACTTAATCACAGTAGCTTTCATCGCAAACTTGATGAAGTTGAGAGGAATGAACTAAATGATGTTCTCCCAAAGACGCATCAGAACAAGTCACGTAAACGAATAGGAGACTTACCCAAACCAAAGTAATGCCAATCCAATCTGCAGAGATCTCCTGGATATAGGGAAAGCCCCAATTAGCGAAACCAGCGATAATAGAAGCTACAAGTTGCGCCAAGCAGAAGGCAGCCATCAACGCATATGACAGGGCGCTCCATGAAGAAGAATCCATGGGAGTGAGTGACGAAGATGAGCACCTGAGAAATAATGGCAACCTGGATGTAGACAGTGGTGTGCAGTTGCTCATCATTGTGGTCTATCTGACCAGGCGGGGCATTCAAATGGATGTGGAACTTGCACTGGAAGAAGTCCGACTTGAGGATCGCAACAACAAGGATGGACCTGTACATAGGGATTGTAACGGGTAACCCTGGGGTATTTCAGGGCTACCCAGACCCGGACCCGGTAAAAACCCGCACCCGGTCTCTGGGTATGGGTTTTACCGGGTCTGGGTACGGGTACCCATCGGGTTGTATAGATATGAGCCGGGTCGGGCAGGTATAGGGTGGGTAAGGCCTGGATAGCATCATTGTTGATCTGGATATCTGTATTGGGTCAGCATCGCAGCTTGAGAGGGAGCAGACTTACACATTGAAGTCCCAGAGAAATCAGGGGGAGTGTAGTCAGCATTAGGCAACACACAAGTGGTCCTTGAAGGCCCAGACCCTCACGGGCATGCACGCACGGTCGTGGACACCGACGCGAAGGAAGTCAAACCCTCATGCGTTGATGCGCACAAATGAGGGGGAGTGTTGCCGGTCGTAGGCACTGCACCAGCCCTGGCCGAGGGTACCACCAGCGTCGAACCCGCTGACGAGGCTGTGACAGCCGTTGCCGCTAAGCCCAAGGCATTGGTCCCCTGGGCGCAATACAAGGACAGGTGCAGACGCGAAGTAAAGACATCCCCACGAGAACAAGGGAAAGCTCGATACGCTGCCACTGCAAGGCAAGCGCATGGTCAAGGCAATGCCGCTGCAAGGTGAGGCCAACCATGACGTCGAGATGTCGTCGAGAAAGAGCGCGAGCGCGAGATGCACCGAGGCGCTGTCACGAAAACACGAGCGACATCCGAACAAGAGTAAACGCAAACCCATTTGTCTGCAAGGAGAGGCGGCGCGAGGAGATGAGGGCGTGTCAAGGTGCTGCCGCAAAACCACGGGCGCAAGCATGATACGCTGCCACGAAGGAGCCCAAACGAGGGTGCCTTGGCACTTTGGGATCCTGGAGGGAGGCTGCCCGGAGATGAGATCATCAAGTCGAAGAGGGCCGGCAAGGCCAGCAAGAGCAAGTGCAAGTGGCGTCGCCCGCCAGAACGAGAAACCTGGCCGCCTGAAGAACCAGTCAGACAGCAGCACATTCCACGACAAATCCACCACGCACCTGTTACCATCCATCACCGTTCCATCCTGCCATCGGAAAGTCCGCCAGCTTTTCGTCTTGAGGCCCATCGAGAGGGTGCTGCGTCGTCCTGGAAGATGTCGGGGCAACAATGCCAACAAAGCATTGCAACGCCACCGTTTGGTGGCCGTCACACCCGAGTCACACGCCGTCACACCCATCCCCGCGCCATGCACGCACAGTTCCAGCCTCTAGTGCTCTAGCCTTTAAACCTACCAGTACCCGCCAAACCCTCGAACCGGGTAAGGGTTCTGGTCTGGGTAGAAAATCTCTACCCAGACCCTGACCCGTTTACTACCCAGGCTGAAACCCGGCGAGTTTACCCCACCCGTTACAATGCCTACCTGTACAGCCATCAAAACGCGACCGAGAATGAGGAGCGGCAGAGGGACTTATTTTTAGAGCATCAAATAGAGACCATAAGCTATAGCATAGATGATAATTTCAGTCAGATCCCAACTATCTGGTTGTGACAATGGCAACACGCGATCAATGGAAAGCGTCAGGATAGTACCACCATTGAGAAGCACAACGATAAGAACCATGGAGGGCGTGAACTGGAAACTTGTAGCAGAACACTAGGATGGAAACGCAGACAACGATATGGATTGTAACAACACTGGTGTAAATGGTGTGGTTTCGCATGCATTGGAATATAATACAGGATCCACGGATAGCATGGACAAAGGTCAAGAGACCTGGCTCCGTCAAGACGATGTAGGCCGCACCATGGGCAGCATCGGTGGCACCCTCGACAGCAATACCCACATTAGCACGTGAGAGGGCAGGGGCATCATTTGCGCCATCACCTGTCATAGCACAAAGATTGCCAAAACCCTGGAGGCGCTTGCCAATTTCAAATTTGTGCTCTGGGAAGACACCAGCAAACCCATCGACGTCCATGATCATATCATCGAGGAAGGCAAATTGGCTGCCCGGGGGAGGGCCATCCTTGAGTACCTTGGCAGGATATATGTGACCACCAAGACCTAGGTGACGGCCGGTCTCCTTAGCAATGGCAAGCTGATCACCAGTGACACCGAAGGCGAGGGAATCTTCGATTGTTTGCTTGGTGTGTTCGTGAGATGGACCGAAGATGGCGAGGAGACCAATAAGCTCAAACCTGTTGCCTTCAGACTTGTGATCATCGCCATCGAGCTCCTCGTACACCACCGCAAGGGCACGGAGACCATGGGAGGCAAATTCCTCAACATCGGCTTCGAGGCAGTTCTTGATACCATCAGTCTTATTGCAAGAGCAGAGGTCAAAGATGATACCAGTCATATACCCTTGGTGACACGTTTAAGCCTGCCCGAGGCCTCATCACAGTAGGTGATTTCAGTTCGTTTGTCGACGGGGTTGAAAGGCTTGAAGTTGAGGAACTTGAAGCTGGTGTGAGCACGGCCCGTTCACCAAGAGCGCCAACAACGGAAGCGTCGATGGCGTCCTGGTTCTCCGCGCGAGATGCGTACGCCACAAGGAGGATAACATCGTCAGGAGAGAAGGCGGCATAAGTTTTGATAGTATCACTGTCGATCATGGTGAGCTTGTTGTGGTGAGAGTACTAGAACACAGGATGGTGACACCTACAAGCTCCTTGACAGCGGTGATATGGGTGGCGATAGCCTTGAACCGCACCCACCACACCTGCTACGTCCACCGCGTCTGCGACATCTGCTGAGTCCACCACATCCGCCGCCTTTCCTTCGACCCTCGCCAAGGCCTGCAGCCATCCACAGCGCAAGACAGATGACATTCAAGTTTGCGACGATAAACGAGATGCAAAGTTATCTGTAAAGAGTGACTGAGTGAGGAACATCAAGAGAAGCAAAACATACGTATCGGCAGCAGGCTTAAGATGAGGTGAAGGGGGACTTTGAGGGTCAGAGGAGAGGGACAAGGTAGCAAAGGCAGGTGACGAGGGATGGGGGCGAGGTGAGTGATGGTGGCAAGGGAGTTGACATAGTGGAATGGTGGTGTCCGCGGTCCACCAGGCCAGCATGTATGCCAATAGTTGACGCGGATGTTGTTGAGACACGCTCAAGTCACAGCGTATCGAGTTCGAGTCGAAATCACATGAAATGGACTTGAATGATATGAGGAGAACTAGCACCCCTCAGTCAGTTTTACCGGCCAGGTCCCCACGTCGAACTAAGTCACACGGTGTCAACGAATTCCTCACTGGGACGTTTTTTTTTTTGCATTCATCGGATTTATTACGAGAGGACTCGCTGGGACGTTGAACCTGAGGCGAGACAAGACAAAAGGGGAAAGATTAAAGATCTTCGCAAAATCGAAGGTGCTAGGCACGGCGACTCTGCGTTCGGCATTGGAAGCTTGAAGATGAAGATACTCAAGACGATGGCACGCAAATGAGAAGAGAAAATGCAAGGGAAACTTTGAGAGAAATCATGACACAATTTATGTACATGTAGAGTAATTAAACTACGAGTGACCGCCTGAATCTAGGAGTAAGCAAAAAAATCAAACCGGAGACGAGGAGCACAGGGAACACAGGATACGGGTAAGGATGAAAGGGGAGGTAGTGAGAGCAGAGACTTGAGAAAAAAAGGAACACATGGGGGGAGCATAGGATGAGCTCGAAGTCTAATTGTGTTGATCCGTTGCACAACCATATTCTTCACCAGCTGGTTTGGGTTCTTCGTCAACGAACTCCGAGTCAGATTCCTGGACCTCCGGATCGGGTTCTCGGGCTGCCTCCTCGGGGTCTGGGGCTGCTGGTTGCGATTCTGAGGCAGCTGCTCTCTTGCGAGCGGCGCGTTGTGCAGCTAAACATGCAACAGATGATTGATCGTCTTGGGGGAGCGTGTTATCCTGCGGACGGTCATTACCGAACACCCAACTATTACCCATCGTCATTAAGCACATCCATTTGGGAAAATCCAAGTCTTCTACCTGGTCCACCAAGCCAACGTTTCTTTGGCCCACTCTTCATCATCAAATAGATGCATGATATGCTGGAAGAAGGAATTGGCATTAAAGTTCCCATCCTGTACACCCCATGACCCCTTCGAACTGAGGACGAAATGGGACCTTGAAATGTCAATTAGAAATATGCAAGTAATAAAACGAAATGGTGGCTCACCAAGACTGCAACATATGCGATTGTCACTGGCGTTACCTCCGTCATGCTGTAAATGTCAGCGATACACTCCTTGCCCGGAGTTTTTCCCCTTTCTTCCTTCATGGCGGTGCGCGGTCCGGTGAACAAGTGCCGATAGCACTATAGAAAGATTAGCCATGCATACGCAAATATAATAGAACGACTTACTGAAACCAAAAAGGGACTTTGCAGAAGTTTCTCGTCCATTTCATTGGGGTTGTAGTCATCTTCTGGATAGAGGAAAGATGGCCACTCATTGTGGGTGATGGCGCAGTCCCCATTGTGCACATCACGGCAGAATGTTTCTCGGTCCTTGTCAAATTTGTCTTGTAGACGTCGAGGGCAAAGCAAGCGTGCAGTCGCATGGTGACAGAAGCCACGGGTCTCTTTGTCAGCTTTGCGGTCTAGCACCGGGATGTCTTTGACAGGGCGGATGTAGCCGATAGCGTTCTGGCGAAGTGATCCACAATCGTCCGAGCGACCTCCGTTTGCTGCTTGGTCCAGCTAACAGGATGATCAGCAAGATATTACATCCAGAGATATCGAACACTTACCAATATAGCCAGTTTGTCAATCCCTGATGGGTCATTTATCTGAGTCCATTCTGTCTGTTCCTTGAGCCCTGGTATGAATGCAAGCATTTTCTGGTATGCATCCAGTATCGCTTGATCCGTATCAGGGTCTCTGAGCATGATAGGGGTCAGTAGATATCTACACGATAAGACGCATTACTTACATAGAGGAGGCCTTGGGGGGAGTTGTGGCCAGTCGAGATCCCTCGTTAAAGGTCGACCGTACGTGTATAAAGGGGCCAAGGAATCGAAGCATGCCGCGTGCCCTTCTATGGAGTTGACTGGCATCTGCGGTTGGGCTATGAAGGAAGGTGTGACAATAGATGAAAGAAAAAACCCAATGACACGTACTCCTCAGGCAAGTCGGACTTGCGCCTCTTGGAAGACCGTGACAAACCAAGAAAATCAGTGACCGCCTGATTAAGCTTGCGTTTGTCGTTCCTATGGTCACTGGGTCCATCGCGTTCCCTGTTGCTATCCCTAGGTTGCTGTCCATCGCTTGCTTGTGAATTGGCTGCTCCTTGATTGTTGTCCCTCCGTCGGGGCTCTGCAGAGGTATCATGGCTCCCTCCGGAGTTCAGCCTGGGCGCGGATGCACTGTGGCGAGCACCAAGCTCATTGCCACGCCGAGAAATGCCATCTGAGCGGTTGCTGGAGGATGACCGATTTGACATGCTTGGATATGGGTGGGATGAAGCAGGCAAGGAAACAAAATCACGTCGCGTTGTCTTTAAAAGTGGTGACTAAAAGGAAACTTCTCAAGTCGGAGAAGTGCCTTCCACCAATGGACCACTATTAAAAATATGAAAAGGTGCGGACGGGATCCCTCCTAGTAACCATTTTATTGGGGAAAATGCCCGTCCTTGTGCGGGGCCTTGTACCGTAGTACGCACGGGTGCATGTGCAGGGTAGCGGAAGCTATCGGCACTTAGTTAGCCAAATGCACCCTCACTTAGAATTCATATGCGGGATAACTCACCAAATCCCATCCGCCAAAGTTTCGATTGCTTCATCATAGTCCCGAAGTGGAAATGGATGGCATTCGCCAAGTTGATCTGAAGGCATTAGCCGTTTCATACAGCAGCCATAGTACGTAGAATTTGCGATGTCCCAGTCAAGCTTTGAGAAAAACAGAACCCAAATGGAGCTACTGAGTGCCACTCGACTTGACCCATACACAGCAGATACTTGATCGGGACCAGGGCACCAGGACTGCCATACGTAAAGTGGGTAATTGTCAAGATAGGCTCCGAATTGGCCCCCTCAGCTTGAATGAGTGGTCGCGCGGCTTCTGCTGGCTCGATGGGTGGTACTCCATCAGGCCTCAGGGATGGCTGCGTCAGATGCTGTTGGACCATCAGTCAGAATTCCGAACGCACCAGCACCAAGGCTGTCAGCAGCATCGGCGGCGTCAGGGCTCCACCAATCCCGTCCTTGTAACCATCCATGAAATCATCTGAGACAGATATGTTAGTTGAAGGATCAGCATGACACTTGAAAACTTCACCTTCATCTGCACCGGCAATCTGACATCTTGACTATCACATACCTGAAACAGGAGAAGTGCCATCATCACGGAACTCCTCAGAGTCCCATAAGGTGGGATTTGTGTCAGATGCAAGCGGGTGTTGGAAGAAGCTGTCATGGGTGAACATCTGCTTGCATGCCTGACACCGGAACCATGTTGTAGCCATGGCATCATGAAGGGATGGGGATGAACGGGACTAAACACAAACAGTTCATATCTTCAGCCATTCAGATGGTATCATCGTAAAAGGGGGGGACATACCTTAATCCAAGTCCTCATTCCTCCCATCCTTGTCCTCACTGGTTGTGTCTTCCGTCACTCACTCTTCTCACTTCACGGTTTTTTTGTGCTTCGCTGATGGCAT
>Ga0307510_10006438_pt1 | contig 14001 bp, 11 predicted proteins | sample 12_EM_MG_FD_207224 | JGI IMG/M metagenome (GOLD analysis project Ga0307510, IMG submission 207224) | Populus trichocarpa ectomycorrhiza microbial communities from riparian zone in the Pacific Northwest, United States - 12_EM | ecosystem: Host-associated > Plants > Roots > Unclassified | place... | reverse complement strand
ACTTTGACTATTAAATTAGAGAAAAAACTACATCAAATTGTAAAATTGGTCTAATCATGCACTAATGATGTGTTATTTAGCATTTTTTAGGAGTGCTAAATGGAGGATGACTAAAATTTAAAATTATTATTTTTTGTTTAAAATTAAATATTTTTTTTTATATTTTCAGATCGTTTTGATGTGTTTATATAAAAAAAAATAAAAAAAAATTATTATTTTGATGCATTTATAAGTGAAAAACACTTTGAAAAGCAACATCTATCATACTTCCAAACACACCCTTAGGATGTATTTGTTTTTGTGGTAGAAACCGCGTTTTATAAAATTTTCATTTTTTTGTTGCTTGAAAATAATGTTTTTTATATATATATTTGAATTGTTTTGATGTTCTTTTAAAAAATAAAAAAATATTAATTTTATATATTTCCAAGTGAAAAATGCTAGAAATAACTGCCACCACAACGTCGTTAGAGCTCGTTTGATATTGTGGTATCAGTTTCTCTTCGATGTGTTTTTCGTTTGGAAATGCATCGAAATAATTTTTTTGATTTTTTAAAATTTATTTTTGACATCATCACATCAAAATAATTTAAAAACACAAAAATAAAATTAATTTGAATTAAAAGTAAATAAATAAAATATTTATTTTTTTAAAAAAATACTTTTAAAATATAAAAACAAAATATCCTAGGTCCATGATGGTAAGAATTTTTGACTGGGCACGAGAATAGGAGATCAAATCTTTCATCCCAAGTGATGCAAAACCTAGCAAAACGAGTCAGTGTCTGAGACATAGTGATGTAAGAGACCCAACTTGTTCCTAATTACTGACAATGGCTGTGGACTGTATTAAATAGTTGTAGACCCAACATGTTTTAAAAGAACCGAGACAACCATACATGAGGGCGGAGCAAAGACCAACCGACACAACCATCCATTAAGATTGATGAATTGCAGATCAAATGAACATAGGCGGCACATCTGCTGAATGGATCTCGAAATGCCTTGTAATTGGTTAAAATAAAGATCAAGATCTGTAGGAGAACTCGTGTTTTCCACTCCTAAAATCAGCCCAGGAGCCGGCTTCATGTGCAACAGAGGCACGTAAAGAATCTGAAAGCAGTTTTTATGCCAACCCAGCAGCGACTTGGTAATGTAACTCTGCTGGTCCTCCTTCACTGGGTCCAGGTCCACGCATGAGAGGGGCCAATCTAAAAGTCTATTGATTCTATGTGCTGATAACATGCAAGCCATGCTGCAATCATATCTATTTAGCTAATCAGGATTCAGAGCTGTTGATGAGACTAGCCAGCCACATTTTCCTTCATAATTTGATTATTAGGACCTTAGCTAGGTTCACTGAAAGAGAACCAATGGTGTTATATATTATATCTCTAGTGGCCATGGAGAGGCAGAGGAGTTAGGCCCTTTCTTTCCCATGAGCTAATAAAGTTCAGTCCTCACACATGGAACAATGGTAGGTAGAGCTAGCATTTCTTGATTGTTCATGTTAATTAGGCAGCAGCATCAGTCAATTTGCCTTATAATTTTTGTCCCCAGTGGCCAATTCGTTGTTTGTAGAATCTCCTGTTCGGGTTGGATTTTCCTAATCCAGTACTTCTAGTGATCTTAAACAACTTGGTGACACAGTTACATATGTTGTCCATGTTTTAATTGTATTTTATTCTTAAGAACAATGCTGACTTTATTGAAAATCACTCCCTAAATGTCCCAACCATTGAATTCATGGGATCCGCTGATAAGATCTGCTTGTTAAATGAATATTTTAATGCAATAATTTCCTCAAATTATCCAGACATTAACTAACCAATTCTTGTAATGATGATATTTAGCTCAAGATTCATATGTATTTCTTGTGAACTGGTTTCGAAAATGCCCACAGTTCAAGTCACGTGAGTTCGACATTGCGGGAGAAATTAAGATATGCAGGTATTGGTTAACAACTCATTATCTGATTTCTCTTTTCATTAAGTATCATTTCCTGATTATATTAATTATTTCTCAGGGCCCTACGTTCCACAGCTTGCCGAGTTCATTTATGATAGCTTAACAAGAAACATCCCATAAACTTCAAAGGTTTATTGTGAGTTTTCAAAAATCCATTCCATTTCTCCCGTTCATGGATGCCCATGACATGCTTTTGGAATTGAGAAGTTTTTTTTCATAATCTTGCTTCATGAAAACAAAATAATTTTAATTGGTTGGTACAAAGTGTTGAAAGTAAACTGATCTCTGAAAATTAGTTGAATCGATCGACCGATTGGAAGCAGGTCGACCAATTGATGCTAAGCAATTGGGTGTAATAAATTGAAGCGGTCAACCGATTGAGAAGTGGTCGATCAATTCAGTTGGCAGAACACAATTCTTGTTCAGGTTAGGATTTTCTTGTATTAATTTAATTCTTGATTATCTACGATTTTATGCCTATAAAAGACTTGTAATTCATCATTGTTAAGCAGTGCAAAAACAGAGAGAATAGCTAAGAGAACTTAGAGATAAACACTTAATAAAAGTATATCTTCCTCTCAATCGTCTTCTTGTTCTTGAGTTTTTGACTATGTATTACTGTTTTTGATCTTCTACCACACTTATCTTTCTTCCAACAAGTGGTATCAGAGTTTATGTTTGATTATTTAACATGGTCAATCCAAACTTCTTACTTCAATGTTCTAGGTTAACAAAGAACAATTATGAAACTTGGTGTATTCGAGTAAAAACTTGGCTAGGCTTCCAAGATGTATGGGAGATGGTTGAAAAAGGCTTTGATGAGCTTATAGATGGAGTAACATTGAATTCATCTCAAAGGAAGGTTGAGCAAAAGGCATGAAGGAAGGATCAACAAGCACTAACAATCATCCACCAATATTTAGATTATGTCACTTTTAAGATAGTGGCCAATGCAACAACCGCTAAGCAAACATAGAAAGTTTTGCAAGAATCAAACTAAGGAGTTGACAATGTGAGAAAAGTACATCTATAAAAGTTACGTGGTGATTTTAAAAAGTTACATATGCTTGAATCAGAGAATATTTCAGAATACTTTGCAAGCGTATTGGCTATATACAATCAAATGAAGAGATATGGGGAGAAGATGAAATAGACACGTGTGGTAGAAAAGATCCTAGGCTTGTTGTAAGAAAAGTTCCATTATATGATGGTCGCGATAAAGAAGTCACAAAATATGGATGTTCTTTCAATCCAAGGTCTCATGGGAAAAGTACAAACCTATAAGGAAATAGTCAATGAGATTCAAGAGGTTGTGAGTGCACAAGCACTATTTTCAAAGCAATATGGTTTTGGATATTTCCAAGGTGGTAGAGGACATGGACAAAGCAAAGAAAGAGAAGGATGAGACAGATTTAGAAGAGAAGGTTATGGCAGCCTCAATAGATCAACCGGTTGACTGTATGAAGTAAATCGACCGACTAGTTACACTAACAATGACAATCCAAAATCTAGGTTTGACAAATCAAAAGTTAAATGCTATAATTGTCAAAAGGTAGGTCATTATGATAGGGATTGTTGGAGTCCAATCAAGAGGGTCGAGGAGAATGCAAATCTAGTGATATAAGAGGAGAAGGAAGTCACTCTATTACTAGTGCATGATGAGAGAATGCAAGATAAAAAGAACATGTGGTGTCTAGACAATAGAGCCAGCAATTACATGTATGGAGACAAAAACAAGTTTATAGAGCTTGATGTAGCGATTAGAGGTAATATCACATTTACGAATCATTCAAATGTTACCATAAAAGGGAAAGCTACAATTTTGATTAAATTAAAAGATAGAAGTCATCAGTTTATTGGTGATATCTATTATATACCAACACTGAAAAACAACATATTGAACTTAAAACAATTATTGGAGAAGGGGTATGAGATTAAGATGAAAAATCATAATTTGACAATACTTGACACTAAAAGAGCTATAATTGCAAAGGTATTTATAACAAAGGATAGAATGTTCTTACTAAACATAGAGATAAATGTGTCTAAATACCTAAATACATGTGTAAAGAATGAGACTTGACTTTGACATATGAGACTTGGGCATATAAACTTTGATAGCTTGAAGATTATGGCACAAAAATAGATGTTAAAGGGTTTACCATCCATAATACATCCAAATTAGTTGTGTGAATGATGTTTAGTGGGCAAACAATTTCACAAGAGCTTTTCAAAGGAATCTACATCAAGAGCAAGTCAACCTCTACAAGAAATACATGTTGATGTTTATGGTCCTATAAAACCATATTTGTTTGGTAAAAATATGTATTTTCTATTTTTTATTGATGATTATAATAGAAAAACTTGGGTATATTTCTTAAAATAAAAGTCTAATATGTTTAGTTGTTTTAAGAAGTTTTTGTTCTAGGTTTGGGCATGGGCTTGAGTTTGGATGTGAATTAACTATAAATGATTTTTTAACTTATAAAAAATTATTTTTTATCAATTTATTTTTATTTTTATTTAGTCATCCAATTAATAACATCAATCTTGATTTCAAAAATTAGTATAAAAAAGAGTTGAATGTGAGATGTTGTTCATAACTTACAATAGCTCTTTGCCTTCTTCTCTTTAGATTTTTCAGCTTCGTTTACCTATGTTCTTGCTTAGTTTTTACTCTATTAGCTCAGGTTCCAGTATTTTAGAGGGAGATTTTTTAGTCTCCTTGTTTCTTTAGGATGAAATCTCATTGAATTTCCAAATCTCTCATATAATTTTTTTTAACCAAAAAAAAAATCAAATGGATTAGCAGTAATAAGTGAGAGTTAGATTTAGATTTTTTGTATACAAAGATTTTGTTTTAGGATCATAAAGATAGTGAACTAATTTGATAGGTTTTCTTGGGAAGAAGATTTTTTAATCCTTCACTTTTGCTTCTTGGTTTTAATTTTACTTCAAATGAGAGAGCCAAAATAACTTTTCCGACTTGAACCCGGGTCATCCGGGTGAGTGCCGAGTTTCCTAACCACCCGGACTTGAAAGGAGTTCTGGGCTCACCCCCTTCATCGCTCACCCATCTATGTTTGGATCAGCAGGTTTTCAGAAGCACAGCACTTGTGCATGCACGCCAGAGATTGAGAAAGAGAAAACAATGGAAAAGCATGGCATTATGGATGCAAGCGAGAGAACACCAAAAATTTCGAATTCTATTACTTCTGAAGATACAATAGCCTAACGTGATCGTGTCAGCGATTGAACATGCTCTTCTACTTTACAGTAACTCAAAAGATTAAACCGTGATGCTGCAACAATTAAATAGCTTTGAAGAATTAATGAACACTAAAATGGTCGACAGCTGGGCCTAAAACTCAAACACAAAGCCTTGATTTTGCTTCTTCCTTGTGCTATTATCGAGTTCCTCATCGGTCGAAGAATCCAGGGCCTGCCTGTGAAAGAAGTTCCTTGCCGGCATCCTTCCCCATCGCAATCATATCATCAAAAGCATATGGACCTTTTCTTGAAGTTTCCAGTACTGAAGAGAAAAGGTGGAAAAACTAAAGTGTCATGAAACGGCAGAAGCTACGTGAAACTGAACATACTAATAATTTAATTATTTTGATGTCCGCACATAAAAATTTTTAAATTATAAAAAAAATTAATTTAAAATAAAAAAAACAAATTTCAAGAATTTTCAAAAATATTTTTTCAACGCGAAAACAAACATAACATACCACGTCTACCATCAGGAGAAGCAACCAGCCCCTTAAATATGCAATCACCATTTTCATCTTTTCTAGCATATCCAGCGATAGGAGTACGACAGGACCCGTCTAAGGTTTCAAGAAAGGCCCTCTCACATGCAACTGCTAGTCTTGTTTCCTCGTGGTTCAATGAAGCCAAATAATTAACCTGCAAAAGGCAGTAACAAAAGAACATGATATGTTTTATGAAGCCAAGTTATTTGCCTGCAAAACCCGCACCAGAATGGGCCATCAACATAAAATCTCCAGGTTCTGATATTAATATATATCCTAATCTATGGCAGTTATGTGGGGCATGCAGAATTTGGATCAACTATTTCATGTATGCAAAGCTTAGATGAACTAAGGTAACACACCATTTTATCATCATTGCTTCGACACGCAATTCCAATTGCACCCTGGGCAACTGCTGGAAGCATGTCATCAAGTGGAAGAATGGAAGTTACATTTTCTGTCATATTTAAGCGTTTAAGTCCAGCTAATGCCAATAGCGTTGCTTTTACAACTCCTTCATTAAGTTTTCTCAGCCTTGTCTGAACATTGCCCCGAAAATTTTCTTCCACCTACAAAACAAAATCATCGAGAAACATACATTAGAAGCAATATAAGGATATCAATGATCAAGAGATACCAGAGAACCCTGAGAATAAGCTCAACAAGCTAGAAAACGTGAAAAATCCTAAATAATGACAACTGCCTCAAGAATGCTTGCTTTTCTAAACTACAAGAATATAAAAAGCTAAACAATATTTCAAATAAATTTTCATATATCCCAATGTACCTCCCTCTCTAGAACTCAAACAGAAAAAGGAGTTCTACTGTCAATCACAACGGTTGTTGACAGTTGACAGTTGAAAGTTGACAACGGACACTTCATATGGACTACAAATAGCATTTTTCTCTTGCCTTGAGCAAATCACATCAATGGAATGGTTTTGAAATCAAGATTGCACTTCAAGTAACGCTTACAAACGACAGCTCCATACTAAATAAACAGGCATGATAGCTTTTATAAGCGTAAAATTAAATTTCATGTAAGAGCATCTGAGCAATTTCCTATCATTTCCCAAGAAGAATTATATTCAGAACATGTGGCTCAATAAACTTACACTGAGTGATGGATATCTGTGGAGTATTTGTGACTTTCTTCTGAGTGAGGCAGTTCCAATGATACTACCAGCAGGAAGATCTGCTAGTGAAGCTGCACTCAAGGAAATAAATGCATCCCTAACATCCTCACGTGGAAGGTTACAGGGGAGGATTGTCTTCTCTGGTAAATATGTAGGAACATCTTTCATTGAGTGAACGGCAATGTCAATGTCACCATTTATCAGTGCCTCGTCTATTTCTTTCGTGAACAATCCTTTCCCACCGATGTCTGCAAGTGGTTGACTTTGTATCTTATCTCCTGTTGTCTTTATTATCACAATTTGTATAGCTCCTTCTTCGGCTAGATCTGAATGCGAAGCCATGAGCTTGTCTCGTGTCTCATGAGCTTGAGCAAGTGCAAGCGGGCTGTCAAACATTTAGAAAGAAGATCAAGAAGCAGAACAACATAACTAAATCCAAAATATTTGGCACAAGATCATAAAAAGAAACAAAATCTAACTGTCTTTGCCATTCAACTAGCATGTTAAGGTCCTGGACCTACCTATATCTACTCACAAAGTAATGTCAAACGCATCATTTTCAAACAAAACTCATTGAATTTAAGTGCAAAAACATACAAAAATGAAAGCTTTTGTATAACTATAACCAAAACATACAAAGATTCAAGAATAAAACACCGATATCTAATACATTCAAAATAGAGACAAAATCAAAACCACATTTCACAGACAAGCTAATCTAGAAGATGAAACTGAGTTAAAATCAACTTAAACTGCATCTCTGATTAAACTGATCAGCAGAGTCACAGCCGAATTTCTTTTACCAAGTCAAAATCTAAATCAATAACAGCCAATTCAATAACAGAACTTCCAGTGCAAAGATCATTAATTTGAAGAACATCCCGACAGTCTATAGAAGCACATGGACCAGAAAAGAGCAACCTTAAATCTCCCAAAAACCCAGAAGCCAATTTCACTCATACACCAAAAAAATCCAAGTATTAAACAAAATTAAGTCAAACCTTAACAAACAAACCGAAACCCAGAATTTAGATTTGACCAGAAAAACTTTTGGGTACCTTCCTCTAGTGCCAATTCTAATGAGAGCAACTTTAGCTTCCTGGGTTTGCTGCTCGACAGCAACAGAAGCCTTGACAAAACTCAAAGTCTGTTTCTTTTTTGAAAAAGCTTGAGTTTTTAGAGAAAACCCAGTAAAAGAAACAGACCCACTAGTGCAAAAAATGGCTGGACTTGATGGACGGGACATTAGCGCTTGGCTTGTACATAGAGAAGATAGAGTCTCCATTGACAAGAGAGAGGGAAAGAGAGAGAGAGAGAGAGAGAGAGAGAGAGTTGTTGTTTAGCTTTCAAGGGATGGTTTTGTTCTGTTGGATTGCGGTGGGTAGGGGTATGTGAATCCTCTGCTTGAATGCTAATGGATCCTGCCTGGAATTGGATAGGATAATGGGATTACAATTACATGCCTCTTTGTAGCCTACTGCTCCGTTCCTCTACAATGTTTGGCCCATCATTCCTTTACGTTTTCTTCCCCCTGTTTTTATTTTATTTTTAAAAAAATTAAAAAAAGAAAAAACCACTTTTACCCAATTATAAGACCTAGCCGGGTTTAACGGTCAACATATCGAAAGTCTATCTTTTTTCATATCAGTGAAAACACAAGGAATTTCTTCATGCTTTGGAAAATTATATTCACTTCCTCAGTCAAATTAAAATTTAAAATTGTGTGAAATAACGCTACTATCCTCGTTCATAATACGTTGCGAACTAAAAAAGACGACATAACACTCGCCCTCACTCTTATTTCTCTCTCTCCATGACATTCTCTCTGCACAGGAATGGAAAAACACCAAATCGATTTAAACAAATTAGGATTTTTGAGATAATTCTCATCGTATTCAACACCTCTAGTCGCTTCTCTTGCTGCTAATGTTGCCTCTGACGCTGCATTGCTCTCATCGTAATGGCAAAAGTTAAATGGAGGCAGAGATACTAAAAGTTAATAGTCAGTTCATACCGTCGAGGAAGTCGACGTAGCAGTTCTAGCTTTTCTTCCATATGCTGTGATAGAGATTTTCTAATTTCCTTGTTTCCGCCGTCGAAGGAAAAACAAAAAAGGGTCGCCATTTAACTGTTGAACTTGCTGCTATCTTAGGAAGAGGCTTAACTAGCAGTGTTAGCAACTTCTCTTCGCTTTTCTATTGTTTTTGAAGTTGTATGATAAGAACTTAAGTCAATCCACCCATCTCACAACACAAATCTTTAGCAAGGTTAACCTTCAAATAAATTCTTATAACTGTGCATTTTTGTTTATGATCATTAGGGAAATAGTTGGTCCGATTTTTTCCTATACCAAATGAAATTCCATGATGTACACTGTTGCATTTCTAAAAGAGTTGTTTTTTTTTTTATTATTATTATTATTTGTCTTCAAAGACAAATTTAGTTCACCATACTATATGGCTAATTATGATAAGTTTGGTGAGAAATTTGAAACTTGATACTGCCAGTGAAGTAACGTATATTCTACTCCAATGATCAAGGAATTAAAAGTCTCAAACTTAGGAAAAGACAGCTTATTGATGAATAATGTATGAGAAAAATAAAATTTCCCAATTCATGCAAAGTGTTTCATACACGAAAAAAAGAAGCACAAGTTGTAGCTGTTTGCTGTTTAGGTGGTGTTTGATGGTTAGAAAACGAGGATAAATGATTTTTAGGGATATCATTAGAATGGTGAATTGCTGAAAAGTTTTATGTTGTTCGGAAAGTATTGGTAATATTTTGATAGTTACTTTTTAGGGTATACTTTGAATAGAAAGATTGATATAAAGAGAACAAATAATATAAATTCATGACTTGCTAAAATATGGCTTGGTTGGGGTATAATTCATGATAACACAAGTCTTAGGGTGGAGGTCTTAAGAGGGAAGTACATCAGATCGAAGGACCTCATTCCACAGGTCTAGGCAAAAGGTAAAGACTCTCTGTTATGGAAAGCTAGATGTAAAATATGGCCTCTAGTTGTTGAAGGGGTGAGAGTGAGAGTACTGTTCGGTTTTGGAGGGATAACTGGTTAGGAGGGTCTTGGGCTGCTGGGGCAATATGCCACTTGAACCATTCCGGAGGAGCTGATTAATTCTTTTGTTATGGAAATGGTGATTGATAATGAGCGATGGAGGTGGGAATCTCTTGCTCACTTGCTCCCCATACAGCTAGTGATGATCTTGGAATTACCTTAATTACCCCTCAAGTGCTATGGAATGCGCAAATTAATAAAGTGAATCCTAGTCGTCACAAGGACTCTATTTGGCGATGGGTTTGGAAATGGAAAGGTCCAAAAAGAATCAAAGCATTCTTATGGATAGCTGCCCAAAATGGTTTGTTAACAAATGAAGCTAGAGTGCGTAGGCATTTTACAAAGAATCCTAGCTATTGTAAGCAAGTGTCAAAGTCTGAAACAAACACTAACTAATCACCCGAAGAATAGGAACTATACAAGTGATAAGGTTGTTATAGTATAGAACTCTAATTGTTGTATTTGGTTGAAACTCTGGAGCATTGTCTTTGCTGTATATATAACCTCTGATTCAATGAACAAAGGCTATGCCTTTACGTTTCACATAACAGACTATCATCCTACATAGTATCAGAGCAGTTGCACTGAATTTTCTTCTCTCCGTCTAGTTCCAATTTAATCACCATGAGTGATTCCTCAAACACCACCCTTGTAACAATTAATGTTACAGCTCAAGCTCCGCTGAAACTCAACAGCACCAACTACCTGTCATGGTGACTTTAGTTTCAGACACTCTTCATTGGCTATGACCTGCAAGGCTACATAGACGGCACCAAGCCATGCCCATCACAATATCTTACCACCACCACAGACAATACCACCACTCAAACCTTAAATCAAGAGTATCACACCTGGATACGTCAGGACCAGCTAATTTTGAACGCAATCATAGGATCCATTACACCAACAATTATTCCATTTATTGCTCGAGCCACAACAGCTCGCGAAGCATGGAATATCCTTGCAGCCACATATGCCACTCCGTCACGGGGTCGCATCAAACAGGTAAAAGCCAATCTAAAATCGTTGACCAAAGGCACACTCAGCATTACAGACTTCCTGCAATCAGTCAAGGCTAGAGCTGATGAATTTGCAGTCCTAGGGGCACCTGTAGACAATGAAGATCTGACGGACAAAATCCTAGAAGAACTAGGAGATGACTACAAAGAATTGGTAAGAGCGGTGCAAGCCAGGGAGAAAGCCATTAGCTTTGATGAACTTCATGAAAAACTATTGATGTTTGAAGCCTCACTCCAGACAACTACCAAGGCTGTTAATTTGCCCCCCACTGCGCATCTCTTCAATCGCACTAGCGGCAGGTATCCCTTCACCAACGCTGGTCGATCCACATCCAACACCTCGGGTGGAAATTGGCGCTCCTCTGCTAACCAACAACACCGCTACACAGGACAGGCTATGGCCACTCACAACACAACCACCAACAACCGATTTCAACCAAGGCCATATCTGGGGTATTGTCAAATATGTAGCATTCAAGGTCACACAGCGAAAAAGTGTCCCTCATTCTGTCTTGTTCCCCTCAACAACCAAACTTCCAGCCCCTCTCCGTGGCAACCGCAGGCTAATCTTGCAGAGACTAATTCCCCAAGTCCTTCTCCATGGCTCTTGGACAGTGGGGCTTCCCATCACATCACGGCAGATCTCCAAAACTTGGCTCATCACTTGCCCTACACTAGCACAGATGATGTTATGATAGGGGACGGTAAAAGTTTAAGAATTACACATTTGGGCTCCTCTGAATTTCAATCATCCACTCACTCCTTTAAACTTACCAATATATTATGTGTGCCTGATAATAAACGCAATTTACTCTCAATATATCAATTTTGCATTGATAATAATGTCTCTGTTGAATTCTTACCCTGGTGTTTTCTTGTGAAGGATTTGTTGACGGGGGAAATTCGCGCAAAGGGTACAACTAAAAAAGGTGTGTACGAATGGTCGTGCGTTGTCACCCCTCATGCTTTTTCAAGTCTAAGACTCACTGCTATAAATTGGCATTCTCGATTAGGTCATCCAGCTCTTTCTGTTTTAAAAACAATTTTGACTATGCATAATTTAAATTCGTCTTCAGTATTCACAGATTTTGTCTGCAATGCGTGTCAATGTAATAAGAGTCACAAGCTACCTTTTTCTGTCTCTACTTTGAATTCTCATAAACCTCTTGAAATAATATTCTCTGATGTATGGACCTCACCTCTTTTTTCTGTTGATGGTTTTAAGTACTATGTTATTTTTGTGGATCACTTCATTAAATACATATGGTTTTATCCGCTAAAGAAAAAATCTGACGTCAAAAACACCTTCATTTGCTTTAAAGCAATCATGGAAAATTATTTCAAAGAGAAAATTGTGACTCTGTATTCTGATAATGAGGGTGAATATATTGCCTTAACAAAATTCTTTGTTATGCATGGAATATCTCATCTGACAAGCCCCCCACACACTTCTGAACACAATGGCTTTGCTGAACGCCGTCATAGACATATTGTAGACACAAGCCTCTCACTTTTAACTCATGCATCTTTACCATGTATTTTTTTGTTTTACACTTTTGCTACAGCGGTCTATCTTATTAATCGCATGCCTACTACTACATTACAAAATCTTTCACCTTATGCAGTTATTTTTCAACATGCCTCGAATTATGAAAAACTTCATAGTTTTGGATGTTTATGTTATCCTTGGCTTCGCCCATACACTGCTTATAAATTAGACCCCCGATCCAAACCATGCATTTTCCTCGGATATTCTTTAACCCAAAGTGCTTATTTATGTTTTGAACCCGAGTCCTCTAAAATCATTGTGTCTAGACATGTGTCTTTCATCGAGAATATTTTTCCATATCATTCTTTACATAAACAGGAGTCACAAAGCCAATCAACCGCAGTTGACATGTGGATTCCACCAGCTATCACCATCCCATCATCCACCTCTACATCTTCTACACACTCTTCTGCGGCTGCACCTGATGCGCGAACTCTCACTCCAACCTCTTCCCTGGATTCTTCCACCACTCCTATCCCTAACCCGGCCTCCCCAACTCCAGCACCATCAATACCCACACTGTCAGAACCTCTCCCTTGCCACCCTATGACAACCCGTTCCAAAAACAACATTCACAAATCCATTCAAAAACTCACATTCACTACCACACTAAACACTCACCTAAAAGAACCCACTACCCTTGCACAGGCCATCAAAGATCCAAATTGGCGATCTGCCATGCATGAGGAGTTTAGTGCTCTGTTACGGAATGGAACTTGGACTTTAGTCCCCCCTGTTTGTGGTTCTAACTTGGTTGGCTATAAGTGGATTTTCAGGATCAAACGCAACTCAGATGGCACAGTGACTCGTTACAAAGTCAGACTCGTGGCCAAAGGGTTTCATCAGCGCCCTGGCCTGGACTATCATGAGACATTCAGTCCCGTGGTGAAACCTACGATAGTCCGTCTGGTTCTCAGCATTGCTGTCAGCAAAGGATGGAAACTTCGCCAACTTGACATTAACAATGTATTTCTTCAAGGCACCCTGGCTGAAGATGTCTACATGGCCCAACCTCCAGGGTTTCATGATCCGGACAAACCTGAGTTTGTTTGTAAACTTAGAAAAGCCATCTATGGCTTGAAGCAGACACCTCATGCTTGGTATCATGAACTACACAACTTTCTGCATACTTCGGGTTTTTCTAATTCCTTGGCCGATACATCTCTTTTCATCTTCCATCAGAACTCTCACCTCATTTATTTGTTGGTTTATGTGGACGACATCATTGTTATAGGGGATAATGAAAATGCAGTTAATAAATTCATTCACTGTTTAGCAGCTCGATTCTCCTTAAAAGACCTGGGTCCTCTGACATATTTTCTGGGGGTTGAAGTCCAACCTCATCCCGCTGGTGGTATGCTTCTCTCTCAGCAACGGTACATTATGGATCTTCTCCACCGAACCAATATGGCCCATGCAAAACCTACGTTTACTCCTCTGCCTCCTGGCTGTAAACTGAGCTTGGACATGGGTGCTTCTCTGGTTGATCCTACACGCT
>Ga0307510_10006437_pt1 | contig 14002 bp, 16 predicted proteins | sample 12_EM_MG_FD_207224 | JGI IMG/M metagenome (GOLD analysis project Ga0307510, IMG submission 207224) | Populus trichocarpa ectomycorrhiza microbial communities from riparian zone in the Pacific Northwest, United States - 12_EM | ecosystem: Host-associated > Plants > Roots > Unclassified | place... | reverse complement strand
GGACTGGAGATGGGCAGCGTGTGGATCCGTCTGGGTTCCGAAGTTGTCATCGTTGAGCTCCTGAATAGCATCAGAGGTGCTGGAATCAACGAGGAAATCTCATATGTCCACTGTATCTTTCAAATTTCCCTGCATTGGCCCTTTATGTGTACTGGATTCTCAGAATGCAATTCCAAAAAATGCTAACAAAGCAGGGCCTCAAGTTCAAGTTAAGCATGGTCGCCTGTCAGATGTCCCATACTCTGAGCACTACCAGCAGCGAAAAACACCCTGCACATCCAGATTCCCCCACTCCAACTGTGGGTGTCGTCACGGCAAGACTGGAATTCGAACCCGAGAGGAACCGCTAGTGGAGGATTGCACATGACTAGTATGCCCAGGTTGTCACTGCACCACCATTTGGGGCCGAACCATGACGGCTTGTGTGTATTTGTCATCAAGACCATCCAGCCCTGCTGATGGCCCCGTAATTTCACACAGCGAGCAAGTCTCTATCTCAATACACTCGCCATCAAGCCCACGTCTCCCTCCCCTTCAGCGCCGCCACCGGCTGTCCTCTTGCATGGCTACGGCGCCGGCCTAGCCCTTTCTTCCTGATGTTTCCGGCGCTGACTCGATGGGCCGGCATGCGTGGAACATCTGTGTATGCCATAAATTGGGTCGGCATGGGTCGCTCCACGCGTGTGCCATTTTTCGAGTCCATGTGAAGCACAACAACATCCCGGGCCGCGTGTACGAAGCCGAGTCTTTCTTCGTTGGGTTGATCGAAGAGTGGCGCAAGCGCCCAGGGCTGGAGAAGATGTCACCCATCGAGCACTCGCTTGGCATGTACTTCAGTGCCATCTATGCGCTGCGACATCCGGAGTGCGTGCAGAGGTTGATCTTGCTCTCCCCTGCAGGTGTCGCACACGACCCAAACAATATGGCTCTGTCGAGGGAGAGACATATGATTGGTGTAAGGTGTGCTATGCCGTTGCATACAGAAAGCACCTGCATACGGGGGTATTGGCTGACGCTGACTCAATCCCCGCAAGAACCACGTCCCCTTGTCTTAGCCTCTTCGTACTTGTCATTTCGTATTCGTCAGCAGTGCCACCATCGCGTGCTCCGATCAACATCGCCACATTCGCCTTGTGCAATCTATCCTTTCCATCTTTCCTTGTCTCTGACCTCTTCGCCTTTGCTCCTGTCACGCACTTGACTCCGACGCACCACAGCCACATACACTGCAAGTCCTTTGTCTTCGAGCTCAACCTCCGTCAACATGGTCTCACCCTTGATGCGAGCTCCCCTCCATGGATATAGATGGATTTCATACGCTCTGCTCAAGTTTCTATTGTTCCCTTTTTCCAGTATCATTGATTTTCTTCTTTTGGCATTCACTACCCCTTACTTTTCGGCTTTCCTCACTTGTCCTGTGCTCCTTCGCATTTTGTATTCCCTTTCATCCACTCCTCCTCGCCCATTTTCCCATCATACTCATTCTCTCCCTGTGCTCCGGCTTGTGCAATTACTTACTCTTAGATTCGATGATCTCGGACAGCCACTCATAGATTACTAGCGTCTGGTTTGTATAAATACTGGGTCTTGGCCTGACTGGCAATGTATCTTCTCCCTTACGTTCCCTCCACTTTGTATGCCATTGCTAAGACTCTCACCTTCGACCTGTCGACATTTGACTCAGAGCCGCCGTACTGATCAACTTTGATGTTACGAAGACCTTCTTGCCTTCTCGCCTTCAAGTTCTTGTGTTCTCATCTCGCCTCAGGTCCAATCCAACAACTGCTTATCGCCATCAAAGCCTCAAATCATCTCCTTTGTCCCCTATTCATCATGTGGCTCTTCCTTTCTTGGATTAGCTGCTAACTCCTTTTCTCTCTATCTTTCTAGACTCAGATCTGCCTTTTGAAACTCTCTCACGGGACTAACATCCTTGCTTCATTGGAGAGGATGGACCCGAAGTTGCGGACAGCTCGCGGTGGCGGTGCTGGACCAGGAACAGCATGTGGAGAACAGGGAGGAGAGTTGGAGTGGCTTCCATTTCGTGCGTTCAAGCTTTTTCTGGGGTCCCATGCTTGTGGGCAAGATGTATCCCCCTCCTGTGTCACCTCACCATTAGTTACTCCCAGCGGAAAATGCACATTACAAGGTTAAATTATGTTGAATGAGATCAAATAATAATTTTTTTTTTCAATCTGATTCAAAAAATTCTGAATGAAATTGAAGCAAGGCTTGGAATTACTGAAACCACTTGGCACACCAATCTGTGCATGTATGTGTATGCATGCGTCACATGTGGGTAAGGTTTACCAGATTTGGAACCATTGGCTATATGGCGGTCTGGTCTAGGTCTTGCTTGCAGGCAATGGGCCCTCATGAGACTGAACACATGACCAACGACACGTCACTTGTTCGTGTGCGGCGCGGCTTTATTCTTCTCTCCATCCTCCTTTTGTCTTGCTTTCAGCGCTATTGTTACAATCCTGGGCCCTACCACCAATTTTCCACCATTTTATTCTGCGCTCTCGGTCACTCATTCCCCACTCGTTCCCTTACGCGCCACTCGGACCGCCACCAAACCACCTGACAAGTCACCTGATGGATCACTTGACTATTCCGCAGTCAACTATCACATGCCATCACTCCGCAGTCCGCAGCACTCCGAAGTATCATCATTTAACCCTTTATGGATTGCCAGCTTATGATGTGCTATTCTTAGACCGCCAGCTCATGATAGAGCTATACTTAGAACCACCACGTCATGATGCACCTTACTGATATTTCCATATTTCTCTGTGACTCCTGTGACCTGTTACTTCTCAACTTGTATATAAGCGCTTGTACTTTTAGCAGTTAGGCCCTAAGCCTAACTTGGTTTTCAATCCAAGAATTGTAGCTTCCACCCAGGACTCTAAGAGTCACCAGCCCGAACCCTTAGTCGCTTCAAAGCCCCCTTGAAGCTCTCCCCTCTACTTCTATCAGAACACTCAGAAGTCGCCCTTATCATTGGGGACCTACTTGTTATACTGCGTAGCCAACCGGTACCGTGCTACTCACATGATCATTGCCTTAGGAGGACAACCCACTAAGCAATCCCAGTCGTCGCCAAACCAAACCACGCACATCGCGTCTTTAAGGCCCTTGGACCTTAACACAAGTTAGGCTTTCCTATGAGCTCTTGGAACACAGAGCTGTTACCACCGTGGCGACCATCCAGACATACACACTCAGCAACAAGTTCACACAAATCTTCAGGAGACAACAGGACGATCTCCCAGAACACATTAAAGTCAACGTATACTTCGACGATCAAGGACTAGAACATCCAGACACCGGATACTACCTTGATACCCAAAGAAAACAACACTTGCCTATCGAATTCATCAAGGCCAACGGAACCTACTATTGGGTTAGACTCCACTTCAGACAAAACCAGTGGGAAACCAATCAAAGCAGAATATACAACGGACCAGAAGTCGGCTGGTGGATCATATCAGACCCTCAGCATCCCAACCACATCTTTCACGAACAAGAGGCCCGCGTCCCTCTCACTATCGCAGCAGTTACCACAGCACTTCAGCAGCTTCCTACCCGCCCCAACACCCCAGATCATCCAACCACAATGGAAGGACAACAGGAAGAAATTAACGTCGCTACTGGGCAAACCCAGCAAGAAGTGCAGAGGATCAATGTTATCACTAGTCCCTCTAATGGTGCACTCAAAGGAAACCCTCCATTCATATTCGATGGAGACAGAAACAAGACCACCAAGTTCCTACTCAATTGGGACCTATGGCACACAGTCAACCGAGCCAATGACACCATGAAGAAACCCTTCTCTAGGATTGTTACCATGCTCAGCTATATGGATGGCACTTGTGTAGATGCCTGGAAAGGAGAACAACTCCTAAAACTCCAGGAAGCAGCAGATAACGGAGTCCAAGAAACAGATGAAACTCTCTGGACCGACTACCTAGAAAGATTCAGGAACGCCTTCACCAACCAGAACCGCCGATCCGAAGCTTATCAGGAGCTATGCAAACTCAAGCAAGGAGACAGTCTTGATGACTTCTTTGCCAAGTTCAAGCAACTCGCCTTTGAAGCAAGTGTTCCCCTAGATGACAAGGGAACCATCGAAACCCTCAAGCACGGCATGACTCAAGGACTCACTAGCGCCATCATTAACTCCCCCAACTTTGACCCTACCACTAAAGACCCCTGGACTTTCAAAGAATGGGAAGAACAGGCCTGCAAATCCCATCTTAAATGGAAGGCAGCAGCCGAGTTCACCCAACGACGTCAGGGACTTTTCCAAGCTTTCAAGCTTTCCCCTAGGCAGGTCAACAACCCAGGAAGAGGCAGTTACGGAAGAAACAACAATTGGAGGAACAAGAATGACCGACACACCACCTCTCAAGGAGGATATCACATGGACGTCGACGCTACAGTCACCACAGACATCAATGCCACTGCTAGTGGACAACAACACTCCGAGGCCAAGAAAGCGGACCTCATGAGAAGCAACTCATGCTTCTATTGTGAAAAACCAGGACACCGAGCTAACATCTGTCGCAAGAAACAAGCTGACCGTGGTAACTTCAGTGGTCGCTCCAACAACCCTAGGGAGCCAACCAGGGTCCACGCTGCACCCATTATGTCAGACATTCAAGACCTTGACAAACTCACTGACTATCTGAAAGACAACATGGACTCCTTCAGCGAAGAAACTAGACTAGGCTTTGTCGAAAAGCTCATGCCAAAGGATTTTCCAGCGGCCCTCAACTGGCTGCCTTAGTTAGGCTTTCTGACTCAATAGTATGTTTGTAAATAAATCGAATTCAATACAACTCAAAGTTCCAATCGCACACTATCGAGGGACAGCAGAAGAAACAATCTTGCTTGACACTGGAGCAACAGAAAACTTCATCGATCAAACTACTGTGGATAAACTTCGCTTAGGAACCAAAAGAATCCCTTATGCACGACCAGTATACAACGTCGATGGAACCTTGAACCGAGCCGGTTCTATCACTAAAGCTTGTGACCTACTCGTTACTCAAGAAAACAAGAAAGAACAAACAAGATTCTTTGTCACAAACCTAGGTCGCGACTGAATGCTCTTTGGCTACCCTTGGTTCAAGAAATTCAACCCGGACATCGATTGGGAGAAAAGCAAACTCAAAGGACCCAAGGTCAAAATCGAAACCTTACTCTACAGCACCCTCCAACATGCAAAGAAATGGATCAAGCAGAAAAATCAAGACAACGAAGACCTCATCCTCAAGACACAGACATGCGCTCTATGGTCGGGAGTCACTCCTTCAGAAATGAGGGAAGGCCCGGTAGAGATTAACCGCACGCATACAGCAGTCGAAATGGCCCATAAGTACGCATCGGAACATGGGAAGGAGGAAGTCACCCTCCCGGAAGAATTCAAATGTCACACGGCACTATTTTCGGACGAAGAGGCAAACAAGTTCCCGCCAGCTCGTGGAGACAGAGACCACAAAATCGTACTCATGGACACCGCCCCCACTCGCTTCAACTGCAAAGTCTACCCGCTCTCAAGAGATGAGCAGGAAGCGGAGAACAAATTCATCAATGAAAATCTGGAAAAAGGCTATATCGCACCCTTGGACTCCCCCTATGGCTTCTCCACCTTCATGGTCCCTAAGAAAGACTCGAAGGAGAAGAGATATATCATCGACTATCGCCCTCTCAACGCAGTCACCCGGAAGGATGTCACCCCACTCCCCAATCTCAAACAATGTATCAAAAACTTGCAAGGAATGGAACTATTCAGCAAGTTCGACATCCGCTGGGGTTACAACAACATCCGCATACGGGAAGGTGATCAATGGAAGGCCGCATTCAAAACACGTCGGGGACTATTCGAACCCAAAGTTATGTTCTTTGGGATGAGTAACTCACCAGCCAGCTTCCAATGGTTCATGAACAGTATTCTCAAGGAACTATACAAACACTTCGAGAAGAAAGGCATACACGACATACAATGCATTCTCCAGAACTACATGGATGACTGTGGTATAGGCACCCTCCTCAAGGACTTCAAATTACACGTTGAAATCATCCATTTCCTATTCGACCTACTTGCACGTCATGACTTACACCTCAAACTGTCAAAATCTGTCTTCCTGCAACCACAAATGGATTTCTTAGGCGTCCGAATCTCCAAGGAAGGAGCAACTGTCGACCCAGCTAAAGTCACCGGACTCAGGGACTACCCACGCAAACTCAAAGACAAACGACAGGTTCACGGATTCCTAGGAGTCGCCGGCTACCATTGCATGTTCTGCCCAAATTTCAGTATCATCGCCGCACCGCTCACAGCACTTACCGGAAAAGACGTACCATTCGAATGGGGACCCAAGCAAATCGAGGCCCAAGATAAAATCATCACCCTGATTACCAGTGCACCCATCCTAGCCAGACCCGACCCCAATAGACAATTCGAGCTCGAAACTGACGCTTCACAGGTTGGAACAGGAGCAATACTTTACCAATGGGACCCCCCTATCACTAAACCAGATGGCACTCAGAAACCAGGACCATGATGACTGGTGGGATTCCACTCCCAAAAATTCACGCAAACTGAGCAAAATTACCCCATCTACGACCGCAAGTTCCTCGGAGTCATGCAAGGACTCCGTTGCTGGTCCCACTTGCTCAAAGGAACAACTATCCCTGTCCTGGTGTATACTGATCACGCGAACCTTAGGTACTACAGAGAGCCCCGCAAAATTGGGCCACGCGTTGCTGGTTACTTACCAGAATGCGAACAATACAACATCTTGCTAGAGTACAACCTGGGGCTACCAACCGAGCTGACGCACTATCTAGGCGACCCGACTATGAAGGACCAAACGAAATCAACGAAGACGTTACTGTATGGCTGGACCAATACTTCTGCGACCAACATACTTCAATCCGCGTATTTGACATGGACAGCATAGGAGACAATTTGGACTCAAGAATCAAGCTAGCACAATATCAAAACCAGAAAACACTCAAGCAATGGGCACCAACTCACAACCTATCCCTACTGGACGGCACTCACTGGCACCACAGAACGGCACTTGTTGTTGTGGCAGACAATGACCTTAGGAGGGGAGTAACATCCCTTTTTCATGACCACGAAACCGCTGGACACGCCGGAATTTCCAAAACCCTCCAACTTATTGCACCCTACTACTGGTGGCCCAGAATGAAAATCTTTGTAACTGAGTATATCAAAGGCTGCACTACTTGCCAAATGACTAAAGTCAACACTCACCCTGCTCATCCTCCTATGTTCCCTATCACCCCAGCTGAAAACGCTCAACCTTTCGAAACTGTCGCTATGGACTTTATCACCAAGTTACCCCTATCAGGAGGATACAACACCATCCTCACTATCACCGATACGGATTGCTCGAAGGCATCTGTCTTCATCCCCTGTAACGAAACAATCAACTCTGAAGGAGTTTCCCTACTCTACCTGAACAACGTTATCCCTCACTACGGCATACCTCACAAGATAATCTCGGACCGTGACGTCCGTTTTGTATCCAAATTCTCAACAGAACTATGCTGCATTCTAAACATTCACCAGAATATCAGCACAGCCTATCATCCTCAGACAGATGGAGCTAGCGAACGAACTAACCAAACCCTTGAACAGTATCTCCGTGTATTCTGTGGTACTCAACAGAACAACTGGCACGCTTGGTTACCCCTCGCTCAGTATACTAAGAACTCCTGGCCCTCTGCTACAACCAAGAAAACACCATTCGACCTACTCATAGGCTATACCCCACAAATACATCAACCCACCAGAAAAACAGACATCCCATCCCTTGAACAACGACTCTCAGCTATTAACGAAGCTAGGAAAGCTGCCCAAGAGGCACAACGTAAAGTGCAAGAATCCTGGATCAAAGAACGCCCATGCCATTCACCATTCCCTGTCAAATCCAAAGTCTGGTTAGAAGGAACAAACTTACGACTACCAAGTAACATCACACCCAAGTTATCACCAAGGAGATATGGACCTTTCAAGGTAGTCTCCCAAGTATCCAAAGTCACGTACAAAATCAAATTACCCCCTACCTGGAAGATTCATGACGTATTCCACGCCTCCCTACTCACGCCATACAAAGAAACCGATCAACATGGTCCCAACTTCCTGGAACCACCACCTGACATCTTAGAAGGCAAGCCAGAATGGGAAGTCAAGCAGATACTCAAAGAACGACTATTCGGTCGATGGAAGAAGAAGCAATACCTTGTGCACTGGAAAGGGTACTTGCCAGCTCATGATTCCTGGGTTAACTCCGAGGATCTTCATGCTTCGGATCTACTAGCGGACTTCGAAAGTCAACCAAGCAGTATAAGAACCCTTGGAATCTTAGACGATGCTTTCTATCCCCCATCCCCATGTCTTCCATCAACCACAAACTCCCCAGCACAGGATTTGCCACCTCTACCGTCTTCACCTTGGGCACCGACGATGGAATCATCCTCATCCGCATGCATACAGACAACAATCAACTCTACTTCTTCGGAACCTTCATCAAACGTGGACACTTTGACATCTGCTACCATTGGACCACTTGGCGACCAAGAGAAACCCTCGATGCCATCAACATCGACCATGAAGCAATCATGGTCCCAGTTGATAACGAAGAACCTATCCTCAGGGTCGTTGTTGACTATCAGAGAACCTCCCTTGCTCCCCACCCTCCTCGATATCAACCCAGACCCGCAACCCCCTTCAACATCATCCCCGTTAGCGCTACTAGCGAGAGTAGCAGCAATGAAACAACCATTACCACCCAAGAAACGGAAAACATTCCACTTCACGTCACCAACCCCACCCCCCCTACTCCCATCGAAGAAACAGAGGACGACAACCAGTCCGAACAATATACCAATGACAGACTCATCCCCTCAGACCACCTCCTCCATATCGCTCAAGAAGAAGCGTGAGGAATGCATCAAGGACATGGTCCGACTTAGCGACAAGTGGACCCTCCTCAATAACAAATTCAAGAATACTTCAGTCGCCAAAATATTCAGAAAGAAGGACAGCAATGCCACCCTCTACCTCTACCACTTCCATCAACGACTCTACGACATGGTTACAAAAGAAATCCTCCTTACCATCGCAAAAGAAAGAAATCTCCAAAAGAGGACCATCCTCCCCTTCGGCACGCTATCCCCTCATTACCAAACCTTGAAGGATCAGAACTTCCTAGAAGGACTTCGAACACTCCTCAAGAAACGAAGGAAAGACATGCGAACCCCTTCACCTGTATTCATACCCGGCCCAGGCCCTTCAGGAGGAATAGGGGAACCAACCGTCGTCGTCCCAGAACCACTGTCATCAGCCCCAGTCACTGCACCACCACCTCACGTCGGACCAATACCAGTCATCCGACAGTTCATCCACCCATCGTCATCTCTACCTCAGGAGAACATACCGTTACCACCAATTGTACCAAGAACACCATCGCCACCCCTAGTGGATCTGTCACCATTCATTCCAATACCTATCCCTCCTAGCCCACTACATATGGAACCTCCTCGCATTGCATCACCACCACTCCCTCTAGTACCTTGGGGATTACACCGACGACAATACTTGTCAATGGAACAATACGAATCACCATCTATGGTTACTAATGACCCCATTGACATACCACTACCACAGTCACTCACTCCATCGCCACCACATAGAGGAGCAACACCTGTTATCCCAGCCCCATGGAATAGGTCACCGACACCAGAAGAGATTCCACTACCACTGCCATTACCGGTTATAAAGAAACACATGTGTCCTTCATCCCTTGACCTTATCCCCCTTCCATGGGATATACCACCGTTCCCAAAAACTTCTCCACAGTCATCGCCCCCAATTGCGTCGTCGTCATGACTCCCTCTTAAAACACAATTCCTCCCCGAAGAACCAATGCCACCCCCAGTTGAACCATCACCGAAATTCCCTCTTATCGTCTCAATGACACCTGGTCAAACCAAACCCCTATTACCCAGACATCCGGATTCAAGAACTCTACCAAGAGACAGACCTACCCCACCGGAATGGGAAGAATTCCAATCACCATCATGCTTAGGAAAGCGAAAGGAACTTTCACCCAAGAAAGGACCTTCATCCCCAGCAGCATCATCATCACAACTACCATGAATTCCACCCATTCGAACCACCCCTCTACCAGAAAAACATGAAGAATTCATTCGTGAAAGAGGACCGTCTTGGAAGGAATCGCAACCTTCTCCTAGTACAGGGAAACGACAAGAGTCACCATGACACGTTGCAATGCCACTCAAACATGAGCGAAGTGAACCTGGAACATCACGATCAATGAGCCCTGAGGAACAACCCACTTTCCCTGACTCCCCTGAATGTGTCCCTACCCCTCCTTATCCACTCACTGGTGAATCACCAATGACACGACCCATTGCAATGATGAAGCGTAGTCCATCCATTACCCCTGAATCTTCAACACCCTCTAGTTTCGGACTTGGCAAACTTTACAGAACTCCAGTCCAAACAATCATTGAAATCGAGGACGAACTCATGGAAGAAGGACAAACATCTGATCCCAACTCATCAATGGAAGAAGGACAAATTGCAGATACAAGACAATCCACTCCAGACAGTATGGATATTGGGATACCTTGTGTCCCCTCCAATTGGTTGCAACCCTCTTCACCCTAGGTTGTGTGGTAACGACCACTCTAGGAAGGGTGTCATGTTACGATCCTGGGCCCTACCACCAATTTTCCACCATTTTATTCTGCGCTCTCGGTCACTCATTCCCCACTCGTTCCCTTACGCACCGCTCAGACCGCCACCAAACCACCTGACAAGTCACCTGATGGATCACTTGACTATTCCGCAGTCAACTATCACATGCCATCACTCCGCAGTCCGCAGCACTCCGCAGTATCATCATTTAACCCTTTATGGATTGCCAGCTCATGATGTGCTATTCTTAGACCACCAGCTCATGATGGAGCTATACTTAGAACTGCCACGTCATAATGCACCTTACTGAATATTTCCATATTTATCTGTGACTCCTGTGACCCGTTACTTCTCAACTTGTATATAAGTGCTTGTACTTTTAGCAGTTAGGCCCTAAGCCTAACTTGGTTTTCAATCCAAGAATTGTAGCTTCCACCCAGGACTCTAAGAGTCACCAGCCCGAACCCTTAGTCACTTCAAAGCCCCCTTGAAGCTCTCCCCTCTACTTCTATCAGAACACTCAGAAGTCGCCCTTATCATCGGGGACCTACTTGTTATACTGTGTAGCCAACCGGTACCGTGCTACTCATGTGATCATTGCCTTAGGAGGACAACCCACTAAGCAATCCCAGTCATCGCCAAACCAAACCACGCACGTCACGTCTTTAAGGCCCTTGGACCTTAACAGCTATCCTTTCTCTCTCCCCTCTCTTTCGCACATTACTGGCGACTCACTGGGCTCAGCATCTCGTATGGCACACCGTCTCTCGAATTCCTCTGACCTGGTTGGCAGCTTGTCATCTCGATCTCGACTGGCACCTCCTCTGCCGTTGCACCCCCTGTAGGCACATATGCGCAGGCATTGTTTGCAGCTTTGTTCTGGGACGCGCCTGTAGCCTGCACCAGAAACGGTGCAGAGCATAGCTGGTGCTCGAGCAGGGGGGACACCCTGTTCATGTTGGCCTTTGGGTTGCACCTCTTCCTCATGCCCTGCCTGTGTAGGCAATGCGGGATGAGTCAGGGCAAGAGCGATGGTCATCTATGCAAGTTTCATACCATCGTCTTCACAAAAAGACCCAGTGGACCCTGGAGGTGCAACGCCTCTGTAAGCGGTCGTGATTAGCGGGAACAACCCTTGAGGTTTTTCATTAGACCTTGTGGCACAGAGTCCCATCTGGGAGCCTTCGCGAAGGCGATATCCTCTGCCGACGCCCTCACCAGGCAACATGATGCAGTCTGTGGCTTGATGTATCGCCATCTTCACATCTGTCTCTGCTTCTGCAGGGCAGGCATCTGAGCCGAGGGACTCGTCACCTTGGGCAGTGGTGGCCTGTAGGTCTTACTGCTGTCAAGGAAGAGTGATGGTATGCTGGCCTCTCAAGATTGTCACAAACTGCCGACCCTGTAGAAGACAACGACGACGCTCAAACTCAAGCTATGCCCCCTGACTCCGGCGCCTCCTCTGCCGTCGTACCCCCTGTAGGCACATATGCGCAGGCGTTGTTCTCGGCTTTGTTCCAGGACATGTCTGTAGCCTGCACCAGAAACGGTGCAGAGCGTAGCTGGTGCCCGAGCAGCGGGGGACACCCTGTTCGTGTTGGCCTTCGGTTCGCACCTCTTCCTTGTGCCCTGCCTTGTGTAGGTAACGCAGGATGAGTCAGGGCAAGAGCGATGGTCGTCCATGCAACTTTCATACCATCGTCTTCACGAAAAGACCCAGTGGGCCCTGGAGGTGCAATGCCTCTGTAAGCGGTCATGATTAGTGGGAACGACCCTTGAGGTTTTTCATTAAACCCTGTGGCACAGAGTCCCATCTGGGAGCCTTCGCGAAGGCGATATCCTCTGCCGACACCCTCACCAGGCAACATGATGCAGTCTGCGGCTTGATGTATTGCCATCTTCACATCTGTCTCTGCTTCTGCAGGGCAGGCATCTGAGCCAAGGGACTTGTCGCCTTGGCAGTGGTGGCCCTCGGGTCTCACCGCTGTCAAGGAAGAGTGATGGTATGTCGGCCTCTTATGTTTCTCACAAGCTGCCGACCCATATCAAAATATACAACAACCATGACGATCACGACCCCTCAAAACTCAAGTTGCATCCCATCGTTTGTAGGTATGTAAGTTTTTTCTATCATGCTCTCCATGCAACTGTCCCAACAATGCCACTATTCCCCACTGCGACAACGCCACCATCTCCACCCCTGTCCCCAATCACGGTGATGACAGCGCTGTCATTATCCCGATCGTGAATGACCACAGCCCTGACTAGGACTGGGACTACGACTACGACCATGACCAACGACGGTCACCGTAGTGGCAGGATCATGTCAAGGCAAGCTCGATATGGCCACAAGATGGGCAAGGTGGTGAAGCGAGGGCGATCGATGTTGGATCACCGAGGTACGTGGCAAGGCCGCTGTATACGATGGGTGCAAGGTCAAGTGAAAGACGGGTCATGTGAGGCGGATGACAGGGGTATCGGTGCACGGTGCGGCAGGGCGAGACAGTGGGCCAACGGTATGGGGTTGTTGACGATTGTAAATGCTGTATTACCACAATTTTCCCAATCTATAATTTTCCAAATTTCTAACGAATGCACCGTCTAATCAAGACAGAGGATTTCACAACACACTTTTGCCACAAAACAAGAAATCATCGACGTCGATTAATTTCGATGTAGAGGTTTCTAATGCCACCCGACAGCTCTCCCGTACTACAACGGGTACATCCTCCTGTGTCATATACTCATTGGGATATAGGGAAGTACCTCTGAAGTGGGAAAACGTCCGAGCACTTCAGCCGCCTTGTGGTGCACCATGTCCTGTTCTTGGGGATTTTGGAGGAGGGAGAGAGGAGCTGGCCAAGGACGAAAGCAATCTTGGCAGCAGTTGCATATCGAGCGGCTTCAAGTGTGCGGGATTCTGTGGCAGCCCAAATCCAGTGGGAATAGAGGCCAGGACTTGGGGTATGCCTAGCGTTGGTTGTTGATGTGCACATTGATAAATGTTGGGTGCAGGTGGTGGGCGTTCGTCCGGAAGTAAATGAACAGTGTCGAAAGAGGGGGAGTGGGAGTATGTCATCAAGTTGTCAGCAGCATATATGCAGGAGGTACCGGTGAGCATGGCATCATGAGAGTCGTGGCATCATGAGAGGAAGGGGTCAAAGAGATAGGGGTGCAGGTGGCGGTGTTCGACAAGACCTTGCAACTCGCAACGATCCATTCGAGGGACTGGTT
>Ga0307510_10006436_pt1 | contig 14003 bp, 18 predicted proteins | sample 12_EM_MG_FD_207224 | JGI IMG/M metagenome (GOLD analysis project Ga0307510, IMG submission 207224) | Populus trichocarpa ectomycorrhiza microbial communities from riparian zone in the Pacific Northwest, United States - 12_EM | ecosystem: Host-associated > Plants > Roots > Unclassified | place... | reverse complement strand
TCAGCCCCTCTGAGAGACATAAAAAAACAAAAAAACAAGAGACCTTACCAGAGGGGGCAACTCTGACTACATAGCACACCACTCAATTATTACAGTTTTTACGGTAGTTCGAGTGAGACTCTGTGCGCGCGCTAAGAGCGCACACGTCTAGAATGATGTAGAATTTTTTGGTTGGGATAACCAGCCGTAACTTTCCGGGGGGGGGGGTCAGGTTCTAGGCAATCGCAATTGGGGGAGGCGGGCTTTTATTTATTTATTTATTTGCAGTGTGTCTGGCTGGAGGTTCAGGCTACTGCAGGCATCTGCGGATTCGCTTGCCGATCGGGACGAATATAGTATCAAAGCTAGCCAAATCCGGGGGAATATGTGAGGGATTGAGTTTGTGGGGTACTCAAGTACTACGAGTACAAGTGAGTACTCGTGTACCGTCCAGCGCTAGATACTTACATCCTCGAGCGCAATACCCTATTGATAGTGAGTACTAGTACCGTAGGCTATTTACTCTTTGCTGCTTGCTGTCTCCGTCGGCCCAGGATGGGTTTGGTTTGGCGAGCTATTACTCGTAAGAGCATTGCGCACTCCAGCTAATGAGATCCAACACATCCTGGAGGCTGATCTTATACCCTGATAGGAAAGCACTGACCCTTCGACAACTCTGGGGCTGGAGCTGGAGATTGGTGGCGTACCGGTACGCGAGATAGCGGATCGGAAGACCAACTGCGGTACCAGTACAGTACTTGTGATGGTGCTGACGGGCCGTGTTATTCGTGTTATGATAAATTGGCATCTTATGAATAGACGTTTCCCCCCATTCTGCACTCGGCGATCGAACAAAATGGCATAAAGACAGAACAGTTTGGCAACAACAACTCCCACAATGGCCATGCCGCTATGGTTACCGGTATTTCTGTCGATCGCAGGTTGCTGGGATCAACAAAACAATGTCACACCATAATGTACCTCAAACTCCTGCACAGTGAACCACCACCACCACCCCACCAACCCCCCAAAATCTCACAACCTTTCCACCGCAAAAACCCGCACGAAAAAAAAGCACACTTGAGTCTCCACTCCCTCCACTGACACTGGTCAAGTTCCACACCTTTCCCCGCCACGCTCCACAAAAGAAGCCATGCCAAGAGACCAACCGCGGGCTGAAATATCAAAAAGCAAAAAGAAAAGGGAAAAAAAAAAGAATGAGAAAATTTGAATAAAGTCCCTTTTGTGTGTGAGCGAGCAAAGGAAAGCAACATAAAAGCCCTCCTCCTCCTTCCAACTTGTGGTGCAGATTTTTATTTATTTATTACCTCCTTTCTTCCACTGCCAAAACCCCTCGCTCTTGCTACTTTACTCTCGCTTCTCTTTTTTCTTACATTTATTTATTTTTCCTTTTTTCCCCTTCCCGACTGCAGGATTAATCGATTGAGATTATTCCTCCAAACGTTCGCTATTTAAAAAAGAGGGGAATAAAAAGAAGATAAGATAAGAAAGAAAGAAAGAAAGATGCGGTCCTCGAGTATTCTCATTACGCTCGCTTCAATCGTTGGGATTGTCGCAGCGCAGCGCCCTTCGACGAGTACGCCGTCGTCACCCGTGTCCGTTACCACCAGCACTACTAGTAGTGTGACTACAACAACGTGTACGGCTATCGGGGGGTGCAGGCCTGGAGCGCCTGGGGGAACTGTATGCTAGCCTATCCTCTCCTCTCCTCTTCCTTCGTACTCATCACTAACGGGGTTGGACAGACGACAACCGATTCTTCGAGAACTTGCCCTACTTGCACGGCTACTGCTTCCGCTGTGGTAAGTCAATTTTCCCCTTTTAGTTCAGTTGGAGGGTTATCTAGGCTTTGAGAGTTTATTTGCTGATTAATCAATTGATTTAGCCTACGACCATTTCTCCTCCCGTCGTCGGGGGGGCTAACTCCACCACTACGAGCGTGCCAACCGGCCCGTCGAAAAATATCACCCATACCTCCTCGTCCGGTGGGAATAATAAGACTGCTACTGGCGGTGCCACCACGAAACCTGGTACTGCACCTACCAGCAGTGGCGGCTCCGGCTCGGGTGGTGGCTCTGGTGGCTCCGGCGGTGGTGGCTCCGGCGGTGACTCTGGAGGTGGTTCTGTTAATACGGCGGCAGCTCCTTCTTCTACTGGCGGCGGCGGTTCCTCTGGATCCAGTGGTGCCGCAGCTAGGAATGGCGGGAGCGTGGCTGCTGTGGTGCTGCTTGGGTCGCTTGTGTGGCTTTTGGGATGAATGTGATGGGATAATAATGTTAAGGATGGGCAAGAATGCGTTTTAATGTACTTTTGGTAATGGTTAATGTTGATTAGTTATTGAGGTTTAAAAGTGTGTAGCTTGCGTATTTAATGGGTGTTGAGAGCGGGGCATGGCTTTTGTGCAAATGTTGTAAAAAACAAGCATTGAGTTTTGTTGTTAACTACCGTACCGTATTCGTCTAGTGAAAAAATGGATTGCCTCGCGATTGATTGACGAGGAAATTCAAGAAAAACCTTCTCCCCCAACCAACCAACCAAATTACACTCGCAAATTATTATTATTATTACCAACCTACGGTATGATAACTTACTGGGAATCGAACCCCAGGACCATCTCAAATTTTTCATGAAGCCTCGGAACAAGTCTCTGCAAAATGAGATATAATATTATATCCCCAAACCATGAGGCCCTCTAATAATTATGTTGTTTGGATCATCAAATACGCACTACGATGTGTTGTTGGTATTCTTGGGAAGTTGGTGAAGGAGATAAGTAATAATAATAATATTATTATTATAGTTATCATACGTCCATTCTTTTTTGGAGGCTCCTCCTCCTCCTCTTGTTATCTGAATATCCATCCATCCATCCCTTCCAGCCGGAAATTTCTGTTGTTGTTCACTCACCTACGATGTCCTGTCTATTCCTTTCCACCATATTTTGTCAAATCGCCAGTTGCCTTCTTACAGTTATATATCAACTCTTGGCGGGAATAAGTTCTGGGATGGACGACCGGAGCAACCGGAATCCCCATGGTAGTGATTAGAATTACAATTACAACTATAATGACTATTGATAATACCATGGCCTGTATTTTTGTGTCCAGCCTTCTCTCTCCAGGAGCATGGGATCTGGTAATAGGACTTTTGGTGTTGACTACGGTATTGACATGAGTTGTGGGGAATTGTGGTTGCATCCGTTGTCTCAGGACGTATTCTCGCCGCGGGTACCCATCTCTATAGATATCGTACAGGACGACTAACAACTTTACAATTTAAGGAAAAGGGCTGCTTCCAGAAACCCGAGAAATTTACGCTAACTTTTTCTTATTTAAGAGAGGGGATTTTGCTCTACAAGTGTTTTTTCCCTTTTTTTAAACCCAAATCTCGCACTCAGAAATAGCAATTTGAATCAGAAAGTGAACTCCCGTCCTGATAAACCTATTGCACCAGCGCGAGAGAACATTTCCGCATCCTTTCACCAGATCCAAATACCTGCCCAGCCACATATATGTACATTTGCCTATTTAGGAGCGATCATAAGCTCGGGACGAACAAGCCGGTCGAACTAAGGTTCCGTCAGCACCTGCTCATCCAGACGACCCCCGCGAGAAAGGAGGGCAATGCGTACCTCATCACTAGTCAAAGCGCCCAACTCCAACGCCGACTGCTTCAGCGTAATCCCCTTCTTGTGCGCGTTCTTGGCAACTTTACTCGCCATGTCATACCCAATCTTCGAATTCAGGCAGGTGACCAGCATCAAGCTCTCGTGCAAGAGCTTCCCAATCCTGTCCTCATTCGCCTGGATCCCCACGACGCAGTTGTCTTTGAAACTAGTCATGCCGTCGGCTAGGAGGGTTATGGAATGGAGGAGATTCTTGATAAGGACGGGTTTAAAGACGTTAAGTTCGAACTGGCCTTGCGAGCCAGCTACAGTTATTGCGGTGTTGTTGCCTAGAAGGGGTTAGTTGGTAGACGGAGGGAGAAAGGAAGAGTAGAAGGTACCCATCACTTGTGCGCAAACCATGGTTATGGCTTCGCATTGGGTTGGGTTGACCTTTCCAGGCATGATGGAGCTACCAGGTTCGTTCTCCGGGAGGCTCAATTCACCGAGACCGCAGCGGGGCCCAGACCCCAAATACCTGATGTCGTTGGCAATTTTCATCAGGGAGCAGGCGAGGGTGTTGAGCGCCCCGCTGGCCTCCACGATGGCGTCGTGGGCTGCCAATGCTTCGAACTTATTGGGCGCAGTCTTGAATTCAATTCCAGTCAACTTGGACACTTCTGCGGCAACAGCAACATCGAAGCCCTTCTTGGTATTGAGTCCGGTACCAACAGCAGTTCCTCCCTGTGCCAATAGCTTAAGTCTAGGAAGAGTGGTCTCAATCCTCTCAATACCATATGCCAGCTGGGCAGCATACCCCGAAAACTCCTGGCCTAATGTCAAAGGCGTAGCATCCTGGAGATGCGTCCTTCCAATCTTAATGATTTTCTCAAAGGACTTGACCTTCTCCTGGAACACCACCAACAAAGCTTTCAGGCTGGGCAACAATTTCTCCTCAATCTCCATGACGGCCGCGATATGCATAACGGTGGGAAAGGTATCATTGGAAGAAGCACTCATGTTGACATGATCGTTCGGATGAACCGGTCTCTTACTGCCCATCTCCCCCCCTAGGATCTCGATGGCTCTATTGCTGATGACCTCGTTTGCGTTCATGTTGGATTGGGTGCCGCTACCGGTTTGCCAGACCACGAGGGGGAAGTGCGGGAGGAGCTTTAAGGAAATGACCTCATCTGCCGCCTGTTGGATTGCCTTGCCAATGTCCTCCGGTAAGCCATGGCCCATGTTCACCGTTGCCGCTGCACGCTTGAGGATGCCGAAAGCTTTGATAATTGCTGGGGGCATACGGTCGAAGGGTTGATTGATCTTGAAGTTGGTGAGGGAACTGGCGGAATAATCGACTTTATTAGCCTTTGATACAGTAGTTTCTTGTATCAATTGACGCAAGCAAGGAGGTGAATAAAACAAACCGTTCAGTCTGCGCCCCCCAGTACTTGTCCGCTTCGACCTTGATCTCGCCAAAGGCGTCTCTCTCTATTCTAAAATTATCTGCCTACGAACCAAATGCTCAAGCAAAAAATGTTAAAGGATTAGCTCACTCACCGATCCCAAACAAACACTAACAGGCCAAAACGGAACAGAGGGGGAAGCGAACCATATTGTAAGAGCTCGTCGAAAACTGTCTAAGAAACCGCAACCTTGTGATGCTGATGGAGGAGGTAGTGTTGTTGCGGCGAACATTCGGGAGCCGACCAGCTTCCCCTCGGGAAGATGTGATAACCGCGGGGAACCAGCCTTGGCCAGCGAGGGCTGGTAGTCGTCCTCCCCCTCCTCGGCCAATAATTCGCAAGGAAGCGTTCATCATGGTACGGGCGGGTTGGTGTGACTCGATCCTTCTTTTTTATTTCGCGGCTTGCCCCTAGCGGTGTGCCGACAACACTGAATAGTTCTAGGTGTATGGTTAACTATGCAATTGGCTGCCGTAGAATCTGGCCTAATAGAGCCAGGTGCCAGTGTGGTGACTTGCAAGACTATAACCACCTTCGGGGAAGATTTGGATCACCTGGGCATCAAACAAGACGGCTCTCTGGCCAGTTAGCAAGAGAAATCTCGCTTTTTCTTCCGCATAGCATAGTCCAACACCAATTTTACTCACTTGGCAACGGTCTCTATGAGGCCAGATTCTACGGGTATTGTCCCCCCCAGCCCCTAATAAACCTCTACCGCCCACCCGGGTTTAGGATGGTTGACCCTAGCCTATTGAGTGATCAGGAGCAAATATACGTAGACAATCTTGTGTTCATCATGGCCATGCTGAGTGCTGCTGACTTTGCTCCACTCCAAGCACTACAGTACAGTATGCTGCTCCTCAAGCAAGACTTTTTCCTTGTCATGATAGAGCAAGTAGACTAGTGCCCAACATTGTGAATGAGTCTAAACATCATGGCGGTTTAAGGTATGCTTTACTCATTGCTGGCAAGTCATTGCTGATCGCAACGCTACTTGTAGAATAGTCTCTGAATGTCATGTTGGACCACTAAATTTACGTCGAACTGTGGGGCACTCTAAAGACTGCGCGGTCATGGGCCTGCGAGCGTTCAGGGCTGTGGCGCTCGCGCTGCTGCATTGCCACGAGTATTAGATCCACTATCAGGCCAGTGGTTGTCGTCAGTTTAAATGTCTAACTTAACTCACCTTTTGTCGTTGAGTTCATACAACTCAACGCGGCTGTAGGACGGCAATCCAAGAACCTGAATACCTCCTAACGTATAAAACTATGTTCAAACATCTATTATACTGGCACTTCTCTCCCGGATCATATCGAGTGCATATTTTTAACCCTCTACATACAAGTAAATGCTGCCTCAATATCTTATGACACCACATTAAATTTTGATGACCATGATCCCCCCCCCTTTTTTCGTTTATCAAACAACACTCACGACTATCCCTTCTGGCTTTTTCAAGTTTGCCCATTTGCAACTTATACAACAACCGTCAAGACTAGTAGTTTTTCCCTTTTCCAAAAGAGCAAGAAAGCCATCCTAACCGTGATAATATAAAAAAACATACCCCAAAATAAGATAACCCCACCAAGAGAAGACGTTAGAATATTGGACCAAGAAACAACTCTTTTCACAGAAAAAGGAGCAGAATAAAAAGAGAGAAAAGGCAAAAAATAACCGAACCAACAATGTATCAAATCATGAGAGGTAACTAACTACGGAAAAAGATGATCGAAATAAACCCCGTTGCCCCAAACCCGCAAGAATAAGCCTTGATGATGAGATCGAAGGAAATTGAGAATTGAAAAATAATATAGCACCAACCCACCAAACCAATTGAAATGACATCGCCGGAAGCACCAGAAAAAATGAAAGTTGAAAGACCCAGACTATTCTGTCTATAAGAACCCTGACTCTTGTAGTAATCTGTAGAAATAGATCGGCTTACGTCAGAACCTAAATTTCCCCATTTATAGTTCTAGAGTGTGCTCGCTCCCCCACCGACTCTCATGTCCTTTGAAGTTTTAGGACTTCCTATAGCTTGGCTTTCATCATAACCAAAAAAAGGGAGCCGGTGAAGGAACGAAGGAAAAGATATGATGCAAAAGGGTAAGGAAATATCAGGGGAAGGATTATAGAAAATCGAAGTACCTCGCAATCTTCTCATCCTCACGCTCTCTAGGCTCGAGGCTTAGAGACAGGTTATACATATCATTGACATCTCTAGCTGACTGCATGTTTGAAATGATATAATCCTGGAGCTCTGGGACAGGTTGCAAGGGGTACGGGACCGATTGATATTGCTGTATCTCTCGGATAATGTTCGCCGTCTTGACTCGCTTGTCGAAGTTGATATGCCTCTGGTCCCCTTTGATGAAGTCGTCGTTGCCATCTGCGACAAAGGTAAGATCTTTCAGATAGACACCTAGGACCCAAAGTAAGCACAATACCATCGCACGCATAGATTAGACGAAACAAACCCAAGAACGGGACACACGGAGGATTGACTATGTGCAGCATCTCTCGATATTCCGCAAAGTTCATAGTAGCACCCATGAGAGTATTCATCCCCTCCAGTGTCTGGTTGGTTCTAGAGGGAACATGTTCCCATGTCCTCTTCAACCGATGTATAGAGGATGTCTGTAACGCAGCAAGAATAGCGGTAAGTGTCGAAAAGTTGTTCAAAAGCCGGCATTTCTATCACAAGTTAGCATTTGCGACCAGTGGCTCTACTTCCGCAAATATCTACCTCAGCGACAGCAATGAAATGCTTAATGACAATCACACGTTTCCGAACTTCAGTCTGGGTGAGAATCATCTCCGCAACCCAGTTTGTCAGGCGATTCGATTGCATGATAATCGCACGAATGTTTTCGGCCGGGTCGGGGCCTCCAGACGAAGGCTGCTTACTCCAGCCCTTACTAAGACATTCGGCAGCCTTTAACTTGCCATATGACTTAGACTCTATGATTGTGAGCTGTCTCGCAAACTCCAGCGCATCAATGTCCAAGAATTTGAGCTTCTTCATATGTTTTGGCATAATCGGAGGAGGCGGCTGGACGACCATATTAAGAATTAACCGCTTCATCTCTGGTTCTTGTCCCCGAAGACGAGTTTCAATCAAGGGCAGCACTTGACTAGTGCCAGAAAGCTGTGGAAGCATGACATCCTTCGCAAATTGATACATCTTCTTCAAGAGCTCCCTTGCGTTGTCATCCAAGCCCTCCATCCAATTTTGTTCCAACCACATCTTCAAAATACTCAACACGCGGACCCTGATAAGTTTCTGTTTCTTCTCAGTCCATATCTCAAATTCAGAATTGCTCAAGGCGGAAGGAGGCTGGACAGTAAATCTCCTGACAAGCTGGTTAAACAATTCGGAAGCAGTTGTGAAAGATCGATATGTCAGTAAAAAGGTGCTGATGAAATTTGAATCCAGCATGTCATGACGAGTAACCCGTTCAACCAAAGCAACTAATGTCCCACCCTTAACCTTGTTCTTTGCGCCATAGATGATTTCTGAGTCATAATCACAATCAAGATACCAAGGAGTCTCCTGTGGCGGCTCTTCACCAAACACTCGAGCAGCCTTTGAGCCGCCATTCGGCCTACCAGCACGATCCATGGACGACGTAGTCCGAGGTGCCTGACGCGAACTTGTACGTTGGTGCAATGGACCTGGAGTGCGATTGACTTGATCGACAGGCGAAGCATCTGGTTTCCGAAGATCTTCAGTCCGAACATCCTTATTCGGCTCCCTCTCTCGTCTCTCCTCAACAAGCAATTGAGTTGAGAAGTTGAGAGAACTGATGCCACTCTCTACTTCTTTAACGTAGATGCGCACCGAGTTCAATCTTTCTTCTAAAGGCTCCCCACGTACAGCAGTCCACTCGTCGGCCAACGGTGCTGTCACGACTTGACAAGCAAGGAAAAGCTCGGCAAAGGAATCGTGCAATCGCTGCTTCTGTGTCGAGAAATCAACCAAGGTAGGATGCTGAGGAGTTGCCGACAGCGGAGACATATTTATACTCTCAATTAAGTTGAAGTACCTCTTGATCGCGTCGAAAGCGCCCTGGGCTGCGCTGATAACATGCGTGCCTATGATATCCTGCTCATATTCAGAAACAACAGATTCGGTATTCTCCAGAGTACTCTCCAAGCGCCTCAGGGCAGGTTTGACGACGCCACAAATTTCCTCCATTCTCTCAATCAAATTTGGTGTGAGGGGTAGCAAAGGATCCTCTGCAGGAGAAAGTGCAGCAACCCCCGATGTCTTCGATGATACAACTGCCTTGCCAACACCCTTCCAGTTTCCGCCAGCATGACTTCCATAGACAAAGCCCGGCTTCAACCGTGGAAGCTTTTCGCCCCGCTGCGCTCTAGCAACATCAGCAAATCCAAACACTCCTATCATCACTTCATCGGCCTCGCCCAAACACTTTGATTCTGCATCAGCCGGTGGGCAATCTGTAGCAGCAACATGTGAGGATAAAACTAGCTTCGAAAATGCTGCCATGAAATGCCTGTAATGTGGGTTGAGAGCCTTATTGCTAATTATTATCGAGGGCTGTCCAGAGTGGTTGTCGGTGGTCGCTGAGCCCGCCGCAATCAACAATCGAAGCATATCAGAAACATCCTCAGCTCGGGCGACATATTGAGCACGATCGAAGGCATTAACCGCCTGTTGGTACCTCTCCACAGCAAGCCTTGTGTTCTCGATGAGCTCGTCCCAAGATGTAGGCACCGGCATCCCCCCGTCGTGGTACGCGCTCGGAGCAGATTTCGTGTTGATAGTAGGAGAACCAGCGTTCAGATTAACAGCGGTCGCAGTTGTTGATACGGAGAGCGACCGCAAATGGCCGGGCTGGAACGAACCGTTGAGACTGCGGGCGGTGTCGATGGATGTTGAGGCGCTGTCCACAAGGGTAGCTTGCGATTCGCGACCTACAAAAATCGTGTCAGCCCACAGACAACCAAACATTGATAGGGCATAAACGCTGCAAGTGAGCACTGACTTCCTGGGTCCTGTAGCCTCTCGTTAGCAAGAACTAAGAATAAAATAAAATAAAAAACCACCTCTGGCCATTGGTCTGAGGGGAAAACCTACCCTTGATGGACTGTGCATGGACAAGACCAGCATTTCTCCCTCTTTATCCGACGCGGACTCCACATCGTCATCTCCAAGGTCATGATAGGCTGGCTCTTCTCTCTCATAACCCCTAGCCATCAGCTCCGGTGGTGGGCGTGTCTGCTCAGGGGCCGAGAAATTCAATCGATCCCGGGGGCCAGACTCCGTCGTTGATGTCGGGGTTTCCAACGGAAGTTCAGTTCTCGTTACCCCCGTTATGGTATTAAAGTAATATAACCTCCCATCTGGCGTCGCCTGCGGAATCCAGAACGCCGCCTCATCATCGGCCCTATCGTCTGTTCCCTCCAGCGGTAATACTGGAGAAGCCAAACCATCTCGTTCTGAGTCATCGTCATCGTCATCATATTCATCATAAGAATCGTCCTCGTACATTCCATCGCTATCATCTAGAGGTGATTGGGTATTTCCATTTCCAGTCAAATCATCTGGAGAGACCAAAGCACAATAGTTGCTCGGAAACCACCCTCTCTGGTCGTGCACTATTCCATCCCACCACCCACTCTCCAGCTGTGTGATAACCTGGATCACGTCTCCCTGACTAAAGCTCAAACTAGTAGGGTCTTCAGAAGCGTAATTGTATAAGGCGCGCACATACATTCTGGAGGGTACTTGAATTTCTTCCCGTCGTATAACTCTTTGGGGCATGGCTGATGACTCTCTAACGTTTGAAGAAGAACGTTCCCGGGAAAAGGAATTTGATGTGCTGTTGGACCTACCCTCCCGAACTCCACTTTCAGATACTCCGTTCCCCCCGCTCCCGGTACTCAGTCCGTTTCTATCAACGTGTGATGAGTTTGGTGAAAAGAGAGGGGAGTGCCGGGCGGTTGCAGTGGCAATCATCACAGGAGAAAGATGAGGTGAGAGAAGATCAATTTAGTGTCCGAAAGTTAAACTGACGAGAAAGTAACAAGCCGTGGTGACCCGTCGAACGAAACCGAGAGCAACGTCGTTGGACCCTGTAAGGATGTAGGGGGTTGCGGAACCCAGAAAGAACCGGATCGAGGCGCTGAACAACAGGCAAGCAGCGGGGTCGGAGGATACTCAACCACGACGAAAACAGTCGAACACTTTGGGGTTATTCCTAACGTGAACAAGAGGAAACCCACCAAGATGATGTTCAACAACGCTTCCCTACTACTGGGAAAAGTCGCTAAGGAGCAAAAGTTGCGATGGAAGAGTAAGGAGGGGGGGAGTTGTAAGATGTGTGTGGAGAAGGGCGACTGTAGGGAGAGAGGACAGACAGAGACAGGCCTGGTGACCGGCAGCCGAGAAACTCAGCAACAAGCTCTAGCGGCTCCGGAGATAGCCTTCTAAGTTTTGTTCTTTTTGCTGTACTAGTACTCGAAGATATTCGCTTGATCGCTTTTCCTCCTTCTCGTAAATTCTATTTCCTCTCTTTCTTTCCTTTTCCTTCCTTTTTTTCTTCTTTTCTTTCCCTCCGTAGATGATGAATTCGAAGCAAGGATTTTAGACTACCGCATGCAGCGGAAAAAAAAAGGAAAGAAAAAAGCACAGTGAAATAACAAGTCAGCAGCACCAGTGGGGAAAGGGATGTGAAGAAACCGCCAAATCGAAAGAGAGTCTGGGAAGAGAGTGAGAAAAAAGCGAAAGCAATGGGCCGGGCAAGCGGGCAGGTAAAGCACACGCAGGGCCAGGGCAAGGAAGCAGTGGGAGGAGGGTGGACGGTGATGGTGGTGATGGTGGTGAATGGGAGAACTACCCTACAAAGTCGGGAAGAGAAAGGATGAGCGAGAGAAGAGGAGGAAGGTTCACACTCACTCCTAGCTTCAAGTCCAGATCCCCCCTAGTCTCGATAGTCTACGTGCAATACTTCACTTGGACTGTAATGTACAAGTATGTATCCAGCTCGGATTTATTTATTTATTTTCGCCAGGTCTTCCAGAGACTATAGTTCTTGATACCTTTCTCCCTCCTAAGGCAAACTTCGAGCCCCCGGCTCAAAATAGTGGGTTTGCTGCAGTGTCTTTTTACGTCCTCTCCCCGCCAGAGTTGTCTTGCCCCTGCGTCTCAGAAATCCATCTAGTTAGCACGATTGCCCTCATCTACAAAACAAGCCGCCGCTATCCTACTCGTACACCCACCTCCACTATCTCCGACAACAATCGAATCCATCCATACAATTACATTTCCTCCCCCACACAGGCAACCCCGTCCTCTCCATCTATGTAACTCTGCCGGCACTGTACCCTACAGCACTCGAGTACAGTGCCCTTATCTCTATCTCTATCAAGCATCCATCACCCCACCACTAACTCCATTTCTTCCATCCTTCCATTCATCCTTCCATACCAGAATAAATACCGAAAAAAGAAAATAAGAGGAGGGAGCCAAGAGAAGAGAATCAATCAAAAGGAGAGGAAAAGGAGGGAAAGACCCCAAGATATGATGGTCAGATTGTGCACCGAAACCTTCAACCATCTTCCCTGCTCCGGCTCAACACGCGAGCAGCACAGACGACGCAAGTTGTATCAGACTTCACCCAGCGAAAGCCCTCCAGGCGACGCCCCAATTGCTATGATAAAGTACCGGCACTCCAGTAAGCACCCCAAAAGCCACCATTACCGAGAGGAAAAATACTGTGGGCAACCCTTTCCCCCTTCGCTCTTTTTCGCCCCGTCCGTTCGCTTCACTCGCCCCCTCTTTCACCCTCTCTCAGAGGAAATCCCCCGCTCCGCGTCCCCCCATATGAGAAGGGATTGAATACAGAACATTCTATGGGAGCACGGTATCTATACTTGCAAGGATTCTGGATTGGCCAGTTAGTGGAGTGGAGACTTTAGTCATATCATACTAATGCCAATGTCCAATGGTACTTGCACCAGAAAGTAGGCCATAAATAATTTGGAAAAGAAAAAAAAAACACGTTTTTTCCCCGTCCTCTTCCTACTATTGATTGCTTCGCTACCGTACAGCATCAAATTGACAACTGTTTGGGATGAGCATCTGCCGTAGTGGGCCTAGGCTTTCCCAACGACATAATTGTGCCGTACCTGAGAACACTATGCTGGTATTGAAATTGCTTGAGGTGCACATCTCCCTTTGCTATCCTGTCATTCATACACAGAGTTGGACACTACTCGACCGAACGCAACGCCCTACAGTGCAGCAATTGATATTATATAAACCCGGGGCCTGGGAAGGGGGAAAAGACGAGAGAGAAGGTGCAAGAAAAACCCCTCAAGCCCATCATTCCTATTGCCGTTAATTAACCAAAATCATTTAAGTACCGGTTTTACCTGTGCGAAAACAGAATGATACGACCCCAGTCCCTCAAGCTTCCCACAACTCCACAATTTTGGACCCTACTCGTACTTTACCCCGAATAGAATAGCGAGATCCTGCTCAGGGCACCTATGCCGAGAGAAACATCGGTGTATACTCCTTTCAGGTCTGCTGAAGGACTCTACTGTACAGTACTCGTGCATAGCTAGAAAAACTAGGCAACGTAAGCAGTAAGGATAAGGATTATAGCAGCCCAGTTCCGTGCCAGGAATTAGGAGGACAAAAATCAAACTGCTAGCCTAGCAACATAGGAAGGTCTGAGATTCACTTTGATGGGACTAGTTGCAGGCTGTTCTCAGCTGTTTATCTTTCTGTAATGCTGCATCTCTGCCCGAAGTCAATTTAGCTTTCAGTCGACACAGAAAAAGTTTTCTACCACCACCACTCATCCTATAGAGCGGGAGACCTAAAACCGAGCCCCTTGCTACCTAGGATTATTCAGAATACTTAAAATCGGTGCCTCGGCATAAATCCATATTAC
>Ga0307510_10006435_pt1 | contig 14005 bp, 6 predicted proteins | sample 12_EM_MG_FD_207224 | JGI IMG/M metagenome (GOLD analysis project Ga0307510, IMG submission 207224) | Populus trichocarpa ectomycorrhiza microbial communities from riparian zone in the Pacific Northwest, United States - 12_EM | ecosystem: Host-associated > Plants > Roots > Unclassified | place... | reverse complement strand
ATGCAATGCATAAGGTGTGATTCTGCTGGATTCCTAAGAGCATTTTATGTGTTGGAACCGAAATGTATGTGGATGTTCATACTTGAATTTGTGTGATTCTGCTGGATTCTAAGAACAATTTGTGTGTTGGAACCGAAATGATGTCGATGTTCTTGCTTGAATTTTGAGATGGAAATAGGTTGCATCATGATTTTATGACTATACTTGTGATAAAAATGAAATAGAATCTTTATGTTTGTAGAATTGTTATCACTTGTGTTGATGCATTGCCATGATACAAATGTTAATGTGAAAATGCATGGTAGTAGCAATGCTAGATGCCGATGCTGGAAGGAATGAATTTGGAAAACCTTGCTAAATGAACATGTGTTGATGTTTGTGTTGTTTGATGATGAATGATGAATGGAGTGTGATTCGGTGAGATCTTATATCCACCTAGGGTGAGAAACATTGGTAGAGGGAAGCCTAGCATAAGCCTTACGCTTGGTCGAAGGGAAAAAGTGAAACCAGAAACTACCACATCATCACTGTTGATTTCTGAATCAGCAGCGACAGGGGTTGCATTGATGATTTCTGAGTCGACAACGACTCAATTTTCTTCAACAATTTTTGCGTCAATCGTAAACCATATGCGCCGACAATTTCAGCATCAGCCGTGAAACTGTGTTGCGTTGATGATTTCTGAGTCGGTAGCGACTCAATTTTTATCAATGATTTATGAGTCAGCAGTAGCCCATGTGGGCTAGTGATTTCTGCCAAGTACGTTGTCCCTGTGAATTAGTTTTCGTTGTCGAACTCTGTGTCGCCAACAATCATTTTTCGCTGCCAAATTATGGTGTCACCATCGAACAAGTTTTGCTGTCGAATTCTTTATTGCCAGGGAATCTGTTTTTCATTGCCAAACTCTATGTCGCCAACGAATCAATTTTCGTTGTTGAACTCTGTGTTGCTAGCAAATCAGTTTTCATTGCCGAATTGTGGTGTCAGTAGTGAATTAGCTTTCGCTGTCGAATTGTGTTGTCAGCAGTGAACCAGTTTTCGCTGTCGAACTTTGTGTTGCCAGCGAATCATTTTTCGCTGTCAAAATATGGTATCAGCAGCGAATTAGTTTCGTGGTCGAATTCTGTGTTGTCAGCGAATTAGTTTTCGCTGCCGAATTATGTGCCACCAGTGAACCCGCTTTCGTTGTTGATTTGATGTGACAGACCTTCATAACAGAATTGACTTAAATGTTTGTAACAATTTCATTATATGATTGTGTAATACGTGGAACACTTGAATGTAAACATCTATATTTTAAGATATGTATAGTGACGAGTTGTGTGATTACCGAATGCAAACATGCTGACTTGTAATCATTGATATGTAGGTGGTACGGCTGGGATCGGACCTTTGACCGGGCAAGGACCCCCCATAGGAGGAACAAGTAGGTGGTTTTCACCTTCCCCTTACATAATGCTAATCTATGAAATGTTTTATTACAAATGTCATAATATCGCATTAGTATGAATACTAAGCCATCATGGGAGTGTTTGTTTTGTGATTGATGATTAGTTTCGGTTAATAGCATCTTAAGTGGATGACTGGGATGAATAGATCATTAGCTTCGGCTAATGACATTCTGAGTGGATGATGCGGTGAATAGATGATTAGCTCTGACTAATGGCATTCGAAGCAGATGATCGGGTTGTGATTGATAATTAGCTTTGTCTAAGGGCGTCCTAAGAGGATAGCCAGATTGGGAAGTTATGAGTTAGTTTCAAGAATTGATGCGTTCATGTGTACTATGTTTTGTGTGTACCAAGTAAATGAAAGAACTACGATAACAGAAAATAACGATAATGTTTTCCTTAAACTATTTATTTGCTTATTATTAATTATTTATAATTCTTGTAAATATTTGTACTGCAGTAAAAACATCACACCAATGAGGTGCCTAGGAACCCCATTGCACAGGACCCTACTTTTGTAAAGAATCATGTAGTCGCATTTTAAATCACGATGTATTTTGTATGAGCAAAATGTATTAATATATAATGATTACTTGATACTTTTTTTTAAACTCGTAATGACTATTATTAGTTAAGTATGCAAACTTATGACTATGTACATATATTATTATGTAAACTTGTATTTATACAAATGCGATGTTATATGTATGAGTGATGTTATTGCATATGGATAATAAGTGGAAGTTGGTTTATCAATTTTTAAAATGATATGGTGAAAAAATATTATGTTGTTTTGGCTTTGAAAAAACCAGGTTATTATAGTCTTTTAGCCCAATAATACTCCTAGATTTGTCGCCCAGGCTATTAAAGAAGCAGGGTGGATTCTTAGGTATGGGGTTCTTCAAACATCGAGAAAGAAACTCATCTAAGACTTTTGTTTAGCAACTTGTAGGAGTATGATTGTCATAATTTATACTGTATTAACAAAAACATAAAAAGCTCATGTTTTCATTGTATTGCAAGACACTGATCATCACAGATTGGAACATTGAAATGGACATTTTGCTATTCTAATAAGAATCAATAAATTTGTTATTAAGGGTAATACGGATGATTTGATTCATTTTCAAATTGAACGAGCGCATAACGATTCTTTCACATTTAGTCAACATAGTAAAATTACTAAATCACTCTTAAAAACAAAAACAAAAACAAAATTAGTTAACTTGCATTCAGGGTATTTTTTTATATTTTCCTAATGGTTTCTTAGTTATTATCAAGTTGACTTAAGGACAATTTGAAATTTTAATATATATAAAATATGGTTTTAAAAGTAAAAATGGTTGGCACGTGCAATAGCGGGTGGGCAACGTGAGACGCGTCGCATGGAGACCAAACACCTCATTTCATAACAGCAATGAAAGCATCTCGACATGGTCTTCCCGGTGGTCAGGCGCATGTGCACAATGACACAAATGTTGGGTTTTGATGGACTTTTTTCTTCTCTCCCTTCTTCTTTCTAAAATATAAAAGTGTATTGTGGTTTTTTTATATATATCTAATTTGATCCTCATTTTTTTAATTGTTATTTATCTTATTGTTTTAATCTTTTTTTTAATGATCTCTTTCTTCAATTTCTTCCCTTTTCGTTTGGCTTCATTTAATTTATAAATCGAATTTGGTCATCATTCTTTTAATTGATGTTTTTTTTATCTTTTTTCTAATTGAGTTTTGTTTTCAAATTCATCCCTTAGCATTTGATTTCTATTTATTATTAAGTTTGTCTTTATTCTTTTTATTTCAAATTTTTTTGTTTTGGATCTTTTTTTATTGCATTATTTTTTAAGGTTTGTCTTTATAGGGTTAGTCTTGGGCTCATAACCAGGTTTATGAGTTTCGAAGGTTAAAACGGGTAGACTTTGTTCTTTTTATGTTATTTTATAAAAAAATAATAATTTTATCCTTCAATATTTTTTTTTAAGTTTAACGTGGGTGTCCGGGCCAGCTTGCGCGCACCTCGACTAATCCCACGGGCCCTGAAGTTAACGACCATGTAAGCCTCCAGTGGCCATCATATGAGCAACGAGCAACCACAGGGCTCGAACCTGAGACCACAGAGGGAGCAAACCTCTTGATCGCAAGCTCTTACCACTGGGTCACCACCTTCAATATTTAATTTATTGGGAATTGGTCTTCATACGTTTTTTTCACTTTCCTTTATATGGGTTTATCCCAATCCTATGACTATGGTCGTGGGGTTAGCGGGTTAACCCGAGTTGAATTAAATTCTTTTTTTTGTTTTTTTTTAATATCTCTCTTAAACATTAGTTTTTTTTATAATTGAGTTTCATAGTTTTATTCAATTTCTTTTCGATGATGTTACCCTAATATCATGATTATGTCACATATTTTACATATTGATCCAGGTGGGCTCAAGCCGGGTTTTCTTTTACTTTTTTGAATTATATTTTTTTCTTGAATTTCACCCCTCGATATTTTATTTGCTAGAAATTGAGTTTTGAGGGTTATTAAGGTCTCATTTAATTTTTGTTTCGTTACCAAATAAGATTCTTCAAGATTTTATTTTTTATAAATTGATTTTTTAATTCATCTTTCAACATTTGATTGATTGAGAATCGGTCTATATGCTTCTTATCTTTTTGTTTTTCTTTCTATAAGATTATCTTAATCTTAAGTCCTTGGTCACGGGGTTAGCGGATTAACCCGATTTGATTGAAGTCTTTTTTTAATAAAATTTTTTCAGTTTCATCTTTCAGTATTTGATTATTTAGTAAATGAGCTTCATAGTTTTATTTTATTTTTTCTCAATGAGATTATTCTGGTATCATGACTAGATCGTAGATTTAACATGTTAATTTGGATGAGCTCGTATTGGGCTTTTTAACCTTTTTTTTCAATATATTTATTATTATTTTATTATTTAAATTAACTAAATTTATTTAACCAGTTAATTAAATAACTTTCAGATTTTTTTTTTGCTATTTTAGAAAAACATGTAGTCGCCTTAGCTTCTTTTTTTTTTCTGGCTTGTAGCACAGCGCGCCACCTATCTTAATAATGCGCTTGCCTCATTGTTAGGGTGGTGGAGTCTCTTAACGAACGACGAATCCTAGTGGGTTCGAGTCCTGCTTAGTAAATTTAAACAGAGCATGCCTTTCGTCTCGGAGATGTATAGAGGAATAGCTAGAGCGTGGAAAATGCTTCTCCGATCCTGGTCAATTGCTGTTGGAAGATCAGTTCATTTTTTGTCAATTCAATTCAAATATTTATTAAACTTTAAAAACAAAATTGAAATTTATATATATATTTCGTTATTGTACTTATTTGATACAAAGCAAATTGTTGATGAGGAAAAATTGAGACATTCCATATGAAAACAAATCCAAAGTTGATGTATTTTTAGAAAACAATTATGAAGTAATGAATTTAGAGAAATAACTTCCCAACTTTAACAATTATATACATTTTTCTACAAATAATTAAAAAATAAATATGTAAAATAAGAACACAAAACATAAAATTTTTTGTAAAATTCCTAAATACCAATCAAATTTCAAAAACAATTGATCATATCATTTTGGATACATAAATAACAGCGATATACATAAATAAGCGTTTGAAATTACGATAACTTGTGTTTTTATATGTTTTACAAATACGTTTCATCTGAATAAATAATAAATTGATAATTTTTAATTGATTTTTAATAATTTTGATATGCAATAAAAAAGGTATTAATATATTTTTTCAAAAAAAATAAATTTTAAATCATTGGATGTCAAAAGCAATCAAACACTAACGCAAGAGCACAAGAGTTTGATTGAAAGAAAGAGTATAATAATAGAAGATATCACGCATCATTCTTCATAGTCTCTTAAGGTCAAAACACAAACTTTTTGGGTTTTGGAGAACCAAAGAATATAACGAGAGAGAGATATTATCGTCAAAAGACGAGACACCTCGAAATGTCATTGTACAGACTACAGTAGCCACCCAATTAATATTATTATTATTATATTCTAATGGCAGCCAGCAAAACGCATCATCTTATCGAGTTTTATTTAGAATCTTGAACTCAATTCAATTCAATGGGAATTTTTCTCTTTTTGAATCACTTTTATCATATCTTCACTGGACAACCCTTCAGACCAGAACAGAACCGAACCCACACCACGAAAGAAATTAAAGTACTGCCACATCATTTCGCTTTCACTCGTAAAGCATGATGTTCTCTTCAACGCTCAACTGCAAGAACAAACAAAAAAGCAGACGATAAATCACTAATAATAGTATTATACTCCACGCAGGCAGGCAGTCTTGCGATACGATAAACTAAGTAACTAACTTCTCGGTGGAGATATGCTAAGGGTGTCGCGTCTGATAGGACGGGTGGAGGAGGTCCAGCTGGCAAGAAAGACGCGCTAGATCGGAGAGAGGGCTCCCCCTTCACGTGCCATTCACGCCCCACTTCTTATGCGGGACGAGACGAGGCCACCTGTCGATCAATGCCATAATTTGACAGGTGTCAAAATCATCGATCGTCTAAAGAGGGCCACTTTTGTCTTCTTCCTAGAACCAGGTCAGGAACACCTCTCTCTCTCCTCTCTCTCTCTCTCACATGTCGCGTCACGACAAATTTGAACTAGCAGTACGAAGATGTTATCGTATGCAGACAAATCTTGGACTCCCCAGAATGTCCCTTTTTGTCGTCTAGGAGTGGTTGGTTCTTGCGTTACGCTTCGAGGTTATGGATCTGAGGTGGCACACTTTCACGGTTTAAGGGATTGAGCTGTAGTAGCACGTGGCAATAGAGTGGTGTTTGAGATATCAGTTAGCACGTTTAAAAAGCAACTTAATTTTATCTTTGTTTTCAGTTACTACTTGGTTGTAAATTTTAATTTAAACTGTTAGAAACTATTTTTTATTACCAAAACATTATTTCGTGTAATGCAGTTTTAAATATTTTAATGGAGTAAGATTCTTTCAAAAAATTATTACTAATCAATTTTTTTAGGAATGAAATCAAGATATGTAAAAAAATAACAAGATCTGATTTCAAGTAAAAAGATACACATGGATCTATCCTCTCTTTTTTTTACAAGATATAATGACTTTTTCACAATGCATAAATAAAGACTAAATAGAAATAAAAAAAACATTTTTTTTTACCTTTGTTATGGTATGATTAAAAAAAAATAAAAATAAAAAGAGAGACTTGATTCGTAACTCTGGAGCACTTGAATTTTGAAATTGATATGTTCATGTATTTATTTTGAATATTTTCTACAATTATATAATTAAAATAAATTACTATAAAAACAAATTAGAAAAATTTAATTAACTCAATTAATTTTTTAGAATTTTGGTATAATAGTCAAAACAGTGACTAATCACCTATCCAAGATGAACAAAATTTATACACTTGTTTTTTTCAAAAACTTAGAAATCAAAGAAAGAGTATTAATTTAATATACTTAAACTTGATATAATACGAAGCTCAAATGATATGAATCCGATTTGCTTTTAAAGTCAATGCTTTTAGATTTAGCTATACATTGATTCTATATGCCTGTAAATCTGACGAGAAGTTAGACCCAACACTCTAGGGCTTAGCTATACGCTAAACTCAAGTGTCTGCAGGTCTGGCAAAACGCGAGACCTAACACTCTAGAGCTCAACTACTCGTTGAACCCGAGTGCATATGAATCTAGTAAGATGCATGATCCAACAACTTTTGGTTTGGAAACAATCCATGTCTAAATATACCCAAAATTGAAAGTCTTTATAAGCCCTATCTTAGGTCACAAGGCCATATTATAGTCATTAACATAAAATAATCAAAAATTAGGATAACCATTTTTCTACACTTCTGAGCATGTAAAAGTCTTTTAATAACATGTCTTGTTCTAATCATCATTAATGTTGATTGAATGCTATTTCAATAAATATTAATATTGCATATAAAATAATATATAAAGTCTACTACGGATCCTTCGTATTCTCATCAACATTAATGTTGATGTAATAATTATTTTCATCAATATTAATATTATGTAAGAAATATTTCTTTCTCTTCTATGTTTTCAAAAGAAAATGATTATTCACAATTTTAGTGAAATAAAATAATTCAAGTACTATAAATATTCTTGAAATCATCTAGCTAAGGAGTTTATGTTTTTTTTATTTTTTCAAATATTTTTATTTTTATTTTTATAACATTTATCATACATAAATAAAAAAAAATATTTATATTCTTGAATTTTAAGCTTATTGCTATTACTCGTGTAAAATCATTTACTTCAAGAAAATGTTATATATATAAGCGCGGTGGGATTTAAATACAAAATGGGGTTTTGAATGTTTTATTAGAAATCTCATCTAAAAAAACAGAAAATCGACAAGGCTGCTCTGGGGGAGGTGGATAAATCCGACGTGGCAATTTCCATGAAACTCGCAGGGTGTCTTGGTAATTTCAACGAAAAAAACAGAGAAGCAGAGAGAAAGAGCCTTATCCATTATTCAACGCAACCTTTATAAAAGCAGACCAATACCATCTTTCATCTTCTCATCTCCATATCTGTTTTAAATCCGCTCCTTTTAAATTTAAGCCCAGCTAAGGAACTCCTCCTCTCTATTCTCTTCCAAATGGCCACAAGTAAGGGCTGCTTTGCAAGGCAAAACTACCGATTCCTTTCAACCGACTTGACCCACCACGTGCCGCTCGCTCACAACTCACCCTTCGAACTCGACGAGTCCGACATCTACTACCACACCACAGCCCGCTCTAACTCGCCCGAGTTCCGCAAGCCAGTCCTGAGTTCCCGCCTCGCGAAGAAGTCAACTCCCGCTGCGGCTGCCTGCAGGCGAACAGATCCCGGGGGCAGGGCATGCGGGACACCGTCGTCGCTGCCGGTTAATATACCAGACTGGTCTAAGATATTGAAGGACGAGTACCGGAGGGGGCCTGACGTTGTTGATGGCGGCGGCGACGACGACGACGACGACATGGACGGCGATGATTGTTTTGATGGCGGAGTGAGGGTCCCACCTCACGAGTTGTTGGCGAGGCAGATGGCGAGGACGAGGATTGCGTCCTTCTCGGTTCATGAGGGGATAGGGAGGACTTTGAAAGGGAGGGATCTAAGTAGGGTCAGAAATGCAATTTGGGAAAAAACTGGCTTCCAAGACTGAACAGAAACAAAAAGTTTGGGGTCTATTAGAGAAATTTGGGAAAATAACAAGGGGATTTTTATAGAGAGAGGTATTTATTACGTTAAGAGGGCGTACGCGGTAGATGAAACGACTCCATTTTGTTCTTTTCTTTTCTTTTTTGAAGGGGTTAATTTTGTTTTTGTTTTTTTCTACGGCTCCGGTGTGGTAATTTTTAAGCCCTGTGATATGCTAACTTCTTCGACATTGTACACGACACTGGAATGAGGAAACTACGATGCTTTTTTTTTTTTTTAATGAAGGCAGTTACTATATGTGATTAATTACAATTTGAACATCGATGCGTGTTTTGGCTGGTGGAATTTCTGTGTATTATTTTCAAGTATGGACTATGGAGGTTGAAATTGCTGGGGAGGGAGATGGGGGCATTTCTGGAAACATGGATGAGAAGGAGAGAAATTGGTTTGAGGTTCAGCAAAGGGGGGGTGGGGTCTGGGTTTGATGTGGGTAGGGCTGGTAAGAAAAGCAGAGGCTACAATCATGAATAAATGACCCATCTTGTCGCCTACAGGATAGTTGCGTCTCGTAATAATCATATTTAAACATGTCTTTTTTTAAGCGCGATTGGTTATATTTATATAATCGATCGGTTTTTTACTAATAAAAGCATATTTCCTTTTTTTTTTTTTATCTTGTATACTACATAATAAATTCCAATAAAAATTTTAAAAATTATTTTTCATAAATCTGCCCTCTTCCATTTCCTTTACAAAATTTGTGTTTACATGTAATTTCAACGTCAAATTTACAGTTTTATTCATAACTGCTGCTACTAGATTATGAAGGTATTATTGTTGTCAATAGAAATTAAATTTCTTGAATCTAGAGATTAATTGTTTTCAAAGCTTAACCGAGCTTCATACTAGGACATTTCTAGACCCGAGTTTGCCTATTAGCATTAATTTGAGGACTTAATTAATGCTTGGCAATACGGGTCTATAAAAATAATAATAAAAAAGAGTTAATATTACAGAAGTAACCATCAATGCTCGTGAATGATTTATAGCGTGGTTGTGAGTGCTTTTCAAATAATTTTTCGTGTCAAAATGCATGTCAATGATGTTTTTTCATTTTTAAAAAATTATTTTTGATATCAGCACATCAAAACGATCCAAAACGTATAAATCATATTAAATTTTAGCAAAAATAAAAATTTTCAAATTTTTTTGGAAACGCGGGTTGAACCACGTTCCCAAATGCTTCCTTAGAGTGTGTTTGTTAATGTGATAGTGGTTGTTTTTTAAATAACTTTTCGTGTTGAAATACATGTCAATTATTTTTTTTTTTTTTAAAAAATTATTTTTGATATTACCATATCAAAACCATTCAAAATATATTTAATTTTAATAAAATATATTAAATTTTTTAAAATCACGATTTGCAACGAGTTTCGTAACTTTTTTTTAGTGACGAGGGAACATGGGTACTAGCCAATTAATCTTGTTAAGGGGATAAGATAATGGTAGGGTAGGCGGGGCTATTGTGCTTTATCCTAATAACAGTGCAATTAATTATCTTCGTGGAATAATTATATTATAATGATTCTAATTAATGGTGGGGTTTTTCTTTAATCATTCTAGGGCAAATGGATAACAATCAAGACATTGGATCTGCTGCTTCTGAGAGATTAAAAATTGCAAGTCTTGATAAACAAGAAACTGGATATCAAAATATGCGATCTTGGTGTTAGAAACCACACGTGAAATCCACCTAGTACAAGGGCGATTTAATTAAATTATTATCCATTAGCTTAGAGCTGGGCAATAATTGCCAGAAGTGGGTCTCCTGCGATTTCCCTCTTCTTTTTTATTATAGAAAGTAGATTATTTAATGTATGGTTGTTAATTATGTGTATGATGATTTTTAAAAGTATTTTTTAATATAAAATATATTAAAATGATATCTTTTTAGATTTGTTTTTTATACAATCATATAAGAACCATATATAAGAAATTCTAAAAATATATAAATTTGATGTCTTTTCATGTGAGAAATAATTTGAAAAACACTTAAAAAAATAGAAGTTACTGCAATTCCAAATAAGCACTAAGTTAATGTTTTATATATATTTTTTATTTTTTTAAATCTTATTAAAACAATTGAAAATCATCAAATCATAGTATTTTCAGTAAAAACATTCTTATTAAATGCAATACAAACTTATTATCAAATATGGTTAAAAGCATGTTTGGAAACGCGGATCAACTCGTATTTTTTTTTAAAAAAATATTTGTTAAAAATTAATTTTTTTTTGTATGTTTTGGATCGTTTTAATGTGTTGATCTCAAAAATAATTTTTTTAAAAAATTATTTTAATACATGTTGACATAAAAAACACTTTAAAAAGCAATATCAGCTATAATCATAAACTTATCTCTACTTTTTGGATTTTGAGTTTGACACGCAAAGGGATGGCATGGAGGGAAATAATGATTTTGTTTATTCCAAAACTCAAATAGATTTGGCTATTGATTTAGTGAAAATATATTTATTGTTAATTTTAATACGTAGATGTTAAAAATAAAAAAATAAAATAAAAATTAAAACATATATATTATCATGATACCAAAACACGCTCCGAATATCAAATGTCACTTTTAGGAGAAAAGGCCTAAAAAGGGAGAACACCTCATTGGCTCAAACCCTTTTACGTAATAGCCAAACAACAAGGACTACTCTGTCACTAAGGAGAAAAGAAACTACTTTGATTTTTGCCTCTTCGTTTTTTGTGGCTAAATGAAGAAACGTTCCAAGCCACTAAAAACACACAAAATAAATAAATAAAAAATAGCTGTACCACCAGGCGTCTGGAAATGCTAAAGGATTTGACAACCATTTTTCGTTTTAAGGCAAAGATTGGAGGAAGGATAGCCGTTAGATACATCTATATATGGTAGGGTACCCTAGTGGCTAGACTGTGTGAATTGTGGTTTTGGTCAAGTTTTGGCGTCGTTTTCATTGTCCTGTCTCTCACTTTATGGCGACATGGGAATATGAAAATGAAACTGTATTTTTCTCTTGTGGGAAGTGTTGACATGATGTGGTCACCATGACTTTCATGGCTCTCATGAGGCCATGGGAAGAAAGGTAGGTGCGTGGAAGAACTTTTAACTTGGGATTGCGACGGGTGACTTGTGACTTCAGCCATCTTATCGAGCTTGTGTACAAGTTTAAAAGTATTTAACTATGATGTTGGCACGCGCTTCATAAAGTATAGAGAATATGAAATAATTGTAAATAATAAAAATATAAAGAGTATTTTGGGTATTTTAAGTTTTGCAATTAAACTAGATTTAATATATTTAAATTTCATGGTCCCACATCTAATAGCCATGGTTTGATATTTATCTATTATTGAAGTATTCTAAATAAATTTTTTTATAATTATTTTTTATTTTTTATAAAAATATATTTAAACTACCATTGAAATATCACTACCTTGAAGCATTTTAAATAATTTTTATTTTATAATTGTTTTATATTTCTTATAAAAAAAACATTTAAACTTCTAATGAATTATCCTAAATCAAAATGCTAATTAATTATTTTTATAATTTGCTTTTTTATAAAAAAAACATTTAAACTAACATTGAAATATCATAAACAAAAATGCTAATAATTTTTTTTATAATTTTTTTATTTGTTATAAAAAACATTTAAATTAACCTTAAAGTATCCTAAATCAAAATGCTAATTAATTTTTTATATATAATTTTTATAAAAAAAATATTTAAACTACCCTTGAAGCAATATAAACAAAAATGTTAATTAATTTTTCTTATACTTTGTTTTTATTTTTTTTATAAAAAAACATTTAAACTACTCTTAAAGTATCCTAAATAGAAATGCTAAATAATGTTTTTCATAATTTTTTTTTATTTTTATATAAAAAAAAACTAAAACTACCCTTGAAATATCCTAAATAGAAATTCTAATTTTTTTTAATTTTTATTATTCCTACAGAGAGCTAAGGGAAGTACCAGTGATCGTCATCGTTGCTGTGCCGTGGCCTTTGGGCACCAAGAAGTGTATGACGCTCGCTGCATCAAGACTTGAAGCTCAGTTCAATGAATCAATCATTTACTTTGACACTAACGAATACTGATACTAAAAAAACTTTACATATGTGAGCTGCGTGATTTATGTCAATTAACTTGCGCAAAAGAAATTGAAATTGGTCTTGACCTACTGCTTTGGTAAAAATACCAGCTGAACATCTTAGAAATATGGCGATTGCAATGTTTTCTGCGCACATAGTTGTTTTTCTCTTCTTTTTTTTTTTTTTAACGTGCGTGTCCGGGCCAGCTTGCACGTACTTTGACTAATCCCACGGGCCCTGAAGTTAACAACTATGTAAGCCTCCAGTGGCTATCATATGAGCAACCACAGGGCTCGAACCTGAGACCACAGGAGGCAAACCTCTTTATTCTAAGTTCTTAGCACTGGACCACCACCTAGATAGTTAGTTGTTTTTCTCTTTTTCCCTCTCATTCGGTGGTGTTTGAAGCTGGAATCATGACCTGAAAAGCTTTTGTTTTGGAATCAACATGGAACATTCTTGCAGATTGCATTACAAATGCAAATTACTGCTTCCACTTGCATTATAAATCAGGCAAAGCTAGCGTTCTTCTTACTCTGGCTTTAAAATCATTACAATTTTAAAGCAATTACAACCCTATTTATACTAAATAGAAAAATAAAATTAAAACAAAATATTCTCTTCGAATAAGAAAACTAGAAAAGCCTAATAATATTTAATAATAAAATAAAAATAAGAAAAAATAAATTTTTAAAATGAAAAAAATAAAGATAATTAAAGAAATATTTATTTTTTTCAAAAAAATCATGCATCATTTTATAGCTAGGTTAGTCAATTCATTCAAAAACTCTCATTTTCTTTGGTTCCAACGTTTCCTCCTCGTCACCTCCCTTTCCTATGGTGCAAATTGATGAAATAATGGAGAAAGAATGTCATCAGATACACTATAAAACAAAATGGGGCGGATTACTTCTAATTCTTTGATTTTGTGGTTAATTACCCTTAGTTTTGCAAGTTTTGATTCACTATCAGAAAATTATCAAAAACAAATAAAAATGCAAATACTGATGGAAAAAAAGTCTATCGGTAAATTACAATGACATTTATCAACATAATATTTTCATTTGTATTCACTGATGAAAAATTTATGTCGGTGAATATCAAGGGAATTACATACATTTGAAAATGAAGGAATAAAAAAAAATATTCGTGTCATTATTACAAATAGAATTACCAAGAAAATAAGTTTGTCGATGATACTCGT
>Ga0307510_10006434_pt1 | contig 14008 bp, 12 predicted proteins | sample 12_EM_MG_FD_207224 | JGI IMG/M metagenome (GOLD analysis project Ga0307510, IMG submission 207224) | Populus trichocarpa ectomycorrhiza microbial communities from riparian zone in the Pacific Northwest, United States - 12_EM | ecosystem: Host-associated > Plants > Roots > Unclassified | place... | reverse complement strand
CTCTACCTCCTCTTTTCCACCACCCTACGTATCATCTTGCAAATCCTGCTCTCCTTCCTATCACTCCCCAGAACACTGCATACCCACTTCCTCCATAATGGCGCGAAATATCTTGAAGAGCACTATCACACGCCGAACGCTTTCGCCCTAATCACAGGCAGTGCCGACGGGATTGGTCGGGCACTTGCTTTAGAGCTTGCTGATAGAGGGGTATCTCCCACTCTCCTCCCACCTTCCCTTCCGTTAGTCCAAGCTGTGCTGATTTTATATCAATAGTGGAACATAATACTCCACGGCCGAACACAAGCGCGCATAAAACCATTGCTGGAACACCTTCGGGAGAGGCACCCCCGCCAGGAATTCCTCCCTTTGCCCATCGAGGCAGCGGAGGTTCGAGCTGGGAGTGTTAGTCAAGCGCTACAGAAGCTAGGGCCGGACATCCGCGTGACGCTATTAATCAACAACGCCGGCGCAATCCCGCCTGTAAGGGCGTTCCCGGGACTGAGTGATGAGGAGATCATTGATAACGTGGCTGTGAACGCGACGTTCGGAGTGTTAATCATTAAAGCGCTAATGAACGGGTGGTTTGCTAGAAGAGCCTGCGTGCTCGCAATGGGGAGCATCGGGGCTGTTATGACTTTGTGGGTTTCCTCTGCGGAGAATTTGGGGCCGAATAGAGGGGGCTGATGATGGAGTGATAGGGCAGGAACTCCAACCTACTCTGCATCGAAATCATTCACTCATAAGTTTTACGCCTGTTTGCGAACCCAACTATCTTCCCCGCATCCCGCGTTTGCCACCACCGCCTCCTCCTCCTCAACGGAGTTGGAAATCCTCCCAATGATAGTTGGGGGAGTGCGCACCAAACTGACGCCCATATCTGGAGCCGGTAACATATTCTTCCCGGCGCCACAAGAGTTTGCCCAGCACGCATTAGCAAAGGTTGGACTTGGACGGGAGGTCTATGGGTACTTCTGGCACGAAGTGCAGATGTGGTGTATTACTGTTTGGCCGGAGGAAGGGGGGATGAGAGGGTGGGTTAATTGGGTCATGATGCGCGGGGTGGAGAAGTCGAGGGCTGAGGGGTGGAGGAGGTTGGGTGAGGGGGCGAGGATGGTTGATGGGAGGTTGGTTGGGGGAGGGAAGGGCCTTGAGGGGGGGTCGATGGAGAAATGGTAGAAGCGACGGTTGTCGAAAATCCTGAGTATTAAAAGGATAGATGTATAAACTGCTGGGCATCGAGTACGGTGAACCATGCTCCTAGTAATTTGCGACCATTCCCCCACACTGCCCCGCATAGAACTCGTCCGTTAAGTTGGTGCAAGTGCGTCCGGGGTAATAGAAACCCTTGCGCTCAACCACTGGGTAGGTCTAGTAGCCATACCCATGCTAATCTCAGATAGACCCCAATACGCGAACCCCGTTCGCCAATCGATTGTTCGAATTTTGCGTTGGAAAAGTACTCGTACAATCGATGATAACTTTTTCAATTGCGGGCAGGAGATATCCAAGGATATGTGAATCCCAGTCCTTCGTCTATACACGTATTGGCGGGGCCACGGTCGAGACCGCCTTCTACCTGAGGGTGATAGGAAAACCACCTATTCCGGTAAATTTCATGCAGGTTCTCGCTGTCAAGCGTTTATCGGCATTGACCCGGTCACTATCGGAAAGGCCTTAGCACAACTCTTCTAGCCAAGTATTCCTCTGGCTTTCAAGCTAAAATTCCCTGAAGTTCGGCATACGAACAAAGAGATGAGCTACCTCATGCTAAACACTCTCGTGAAAACTCCCGGAGGCTTAAACTTCACCACTAGCGACAACCCCACGCCAATCCATCGTCCCCCCCGCGACAACTGCAGTACTAGTAACCCTCCTTCCCTCCTTCCCTCCTTCCCTCCTTCCCTCCTTCCCTCCGCCCGTCCCTTACTTGCTCCCGCAACCCCGCTCCCCCGTTGGACGGAACATCGGTGAGAAAGTCCCATGCTTCAATCTGCAATCACAAGCTCTGACAATCAAAACCCACCGCCGGTCCATCAACCAAACAAGTCACCCTGCAGCCATTCTGCACGTGTTTGCTCGTTCGCCCCACCAACAGGGGATAAGCGAGTGAGTGGATGTCCATAGCACCTGCGGTATCTCTTCTAGATAGTTAGATAGCCGGGTATGTTGGTATGGATATGGAAAGCCGGGGGTGAGATAATACTCGGTTCCAGTCACGTGACCCCATGGGTTTTTCGGGGATGCAGGTATCTTGTGGGTGACGAGGAATCCCTCTGCTCGAGTGCATATGGTTGGTGCAAGTTACGGGCATATGGCCCGACACTTGAGTCCGAATTTTGTATGGGCGGTCAGATAGGCACAGGCGGGTTGCCATGTAAAATTTTTATCACTGTGTTCGGGTTCTGAATGCCTGTAACTTGTATAGTGCGAGTAGGGTAATGAGGGGCCTGCGATCAAGAACAATGGAAACGAGCGATGGAGAGTGCGTTTTGTGAAACGTGGGTCGTACTGTGCCGGGCAGGGGCAGAGCGTAAGGGATGAAGGTGTTGAGGTGTTTATTGTCCTTTGGTGATAAGAGTTGAGAGGGTTTGGTGGTTGGACGGAGGATCAAGTCTGGGGTCGGTGGATGTTTGTATTATAGCATTACCACTACCGTATTGTTGGATTTTATCATTAGGCTTATTGAGCCCTAGGGGTGTGAAGCTGATTGATATTATATAGGATACTGCGGTGGTAGCGAGGACTCGCTCGACCGTCAGAAATTCAATCTCCCACAGGCCCTCTTGTGCCTGCCTGCCTCTGCATGGATTGTGCATCTAATGTTGCTCCGACCCACCGCCTGATGGACCACTCTATCCTCCAGATAGCCCTGCTATGCTATGTTTCTCAATATTGTACGAGTACGAGTAGTAGGAATGCGCACCTACACTGCGGATCATTTCCTTATGTTTGCCTCCCCCGGCGATCGTTCCCATGTCGCTTGTTTGGTGCCGCTTCAGGTGGTGTCTACGAGTACCGTATAGGAGAGAGCAAGCAGACCTAATATATGTGGAAGTAACCTTGACCACGTCCACAAGCCCCCCCATCATTGTTCATCACGAGGTCCCACTATCACAGTACCAATTAGCATAATGAGTACCAATCAAGAGGGTTACATGTTAATATTATAAAATTTGGATTGTAAATTGTCTTTTGCACTTTTCTCGAGCTCCCTCACGAACCAAAAACAGATGCAACAGCCCAATTTTCGCGTATCAACACGCATACGAGTGTCCGTCATGGCATAAACAAATGCTAGGAAATAAATCCCCCACTCCCTTCGTCTTGCCTATCAATTTTGTTTTTCATTTTTCTCTCCTCGCTTACTAGTGGGTGTGCCCTCGATAGCTACGTTTACCGAGACGGCACTCTGTACTTTCCTAAAGTTATCAAGATGGCGCTTACAGCACTTGTGCCCTTCAATAGTCACTGCCTGCTGCCAACTTTGCACCATCATGAGCATTTTACCGGTCGGACCAAGTATGATAGCCGTAACGTTTTCGGCAGGAAATACTTCCCGCGTCACTACCCTACGGTATTACCTATCCAGCTCTTGACGTCGGGAGTCTTGTCTTTGTCCCCCTTCGCAAGGGTATCAGCGATCCAGTCCTGCAGGTGCCCACCAGAAAGTTGGTAAGCGGTTAATTCAGGTAATCCGGAAAGCAAGCCCGGCCCAGTACGAAAACATCTCCCGGCACATGTACGAGTACTTGTACAGTACCAGTACTCTACTGGTATTTGAGTACTGGCGCCCTTAAAAACTCGTTGGATCCACGATCCCATGATGGCCCCCGATCTCCGCAGTTGTGGTAGAGAGAAGGAGTGGCGCTCTCTAGATGCGGTATGGCTGGGGAGAGATGGATCTCATGAGCTGGTGTCCCTTAGTCTCAAAAAATCGGTGGAATATGTCTTAGTTTGAAATGCCAAGGAATATATTCCCAGTTAAGGAAGGAGACTCTCCAAATGCCAATAATCCATTCCCAATTAAGGAAAAATAAATCTCAGATCTTGTCATTTTCTTAACGAGATTTCTTGGGCGCAGCACCCGATGGACGATGGGATACTTACCCTGCTAAGCCTATTGTGTTTTTAGTACGGCCATTTCCGCTAAGTCATCTCATCGTGGATTCAACGAGTTGTGTCAGACGAAGACTCAACCCCACCTCCACTCGGTTGATCAGACTTGAGCTTACCCGAATAGGTTATGTGTCACGTTTCCTATCTGCATGACCCCACGCCCTTCCCCACTGCTTTTTTAACCCTATTTTTGCTTTTTCTATGGGGAATGTAGCCTTGGTTTGGCCAGATGGAAGCCTTGTGGCCCTCGCGTGTGAGCCTGGCGTGGGTGTCAATGCAGGAGAAGGAGAGGGAAGGATGGAAGGAAGGAGGGAAGGACGGGGGGGGGAGGTGCGCCTGGGCGCTATTTAAGCCTTCTTACTTCCCACTCCTGCTCCTCCTACCCATTCCATCTTTTCTTCAATCCTTATCTCGGCCCTGTTTTAAGGAACCACCGCAAGCATTCTATTTCCGAGACTATTTCATGATCCCGTTAGCACTGTCACCACCGACACGACGGACGAACGCCAACTTACCTTGGCCTCATAGGTCTACCTACCGCTCAAGTATCCGTCACCTCACCTCACGCCGTTGAATAATTCTAAAATGGCCGTCCGCAAAACCTCCACAAGCACCCTCTCCACAAACTCCTCCTCTACGGTCGGCTCACCACCACGCCGATACTCTACCCTGGAACCCATAAAGCCTGGGGCTGCTACTCGTACCTCGATCTATCCCCGGGCCCGTCCCCGCCAGCGAGCGAGTCCTCGTCCACGGACCTACGCAACTCCCACGCGAGGCTGCCCGCGAACACAAGCAGCGAAACAAAAAAAATCCCTACCAAAGAAGATGCTGAGTGGCACTGGTCAGGTCCTGGGCTTCTGCGCCTGGGTGCTGTGCTTCTCGTGCGTTCTTTCAGGAGGCCGGGAACTCGATGAGAAGCATCCTCATCGAAATCTCTGACTGACGGCGGGGAGGGGGGGCGGGTGGTAGCGCGGCCATGAGGCAAAGTAGTGGACAGAACCCGCGATAGTGTACGAATAAATTTTGTGGCTGGAAGATCTCGGCGTTTATTTGGCTGCTTTTTCCTGCTATCTCTCTTTTTTGTTTTTAGCTTTTGGGAGTTTGGTTGCTTTTTCGCGGTGTTGGAACGAAAACCTATTTGCTATTGGGTCTTTCCATTTCTTTTTCTTTTGGTTAGGTTTGATACCCGGACTGGATGGCAACGGAGGCTGGCCTAGGGGGTGATTTCACACCTGTCTTCCGAGATAGCGATTTCTTGTACTTTTAGCATTAGCGTCGAGAGATAAGTCATTGGATGCATTTGATTCATCGCGAGCCTCTGCACCTCAACCCCGCCCAACGTTCTCGACATGTCCTGGTCGGAGAGTTTCCCGGATTCCGGCGCGAGACTGTCAATTGTCGATTCTGCTGGTGTGGATGTTGTTCTTTTGAGTGGGGGACCTCAGTGTATCCCGTCAAATTTTGCTAGGGGCTGCTGAGTGCCCGATCTTGCTACAGTGACAATTTTTAACGTAGTTCATGAGGCAAACGGGCATAGGATATCACTCGGTATTCCCGCTAGCGAATGGTGTTGTGGTGAAAACCTGAGTGAAAGGGAGGCGGGGAGGGGCGCGAGGGACAGAAGGCACTTAGATAAGCTTTTAGCGTCCGTGTGGCGAATATGTTGCTCTAGTACGAGTATATACCGGTAGAGTACTCGTATGGGAGCTCTGGATCTTGCTTAGTGCTATTGCCCATGTGCCTGGATATCAACCGACATCCCCGCGAAAGAACCAATGGCATGAAAATAATAGGACTAATTTAGAAAATTGTAACACCTGCGTGCGAAATAAGCGGTGGTACAACAGGCTTCGGATTCGGAGTGTTTTTTCTTTGATTAGAAAATATGGTTGTAAAAAAATATACAAGTTACAACAATGAATTAAATAAGAGGAGCTGTGGAGGAAGTCAAGTGCATTAGGAAACACAATAGTATGCTAACTGCACTCGAGTATATGAATAAAACCAATGCAAGCTGATATAGCTCATGAACACCTATAGAAGAATGAAGTCCATAGTAGAGAACCGAAGGGGAACGGAGTGGGCTATGCACGAGATAGATATCTGGGGCATGGCAAACGTTTTTGAAGAAATAATGCAGCAAGCTACAAAAGAGGATTACGGTGTCTGACATAATTTATGTGTAAAAATCAGAAACAATCAGAGTCAGTTACTTTTGATGTTACTGTAGCTGGGATGGCTGTGGAGCCTGCAACTAAAACCTGATAGGAACTGTGAATATGAGTATCTAATAAGCTTTTGGAAGATAGTGGGCTTGTGGGCTCTGGGGAGACTCAGGTAGTATATGAGGTTTAAAAATTATCGGAGGAGTCGGTAAAGGAATCTATGAATATATATATATAATAATATAATGTAGACCCCTTTCTCACTATTGGGGTGCTTAATCACTTATACAATATGGCAATTGGGGTGGTCATAGATTGGATGTGAGACTTTTAAAATTTGTTAAATGTTATGATATCTGTCGAGCTCTATCTTGACGTAAAAAAATCCAGACTGGAACCCCAACCACGCATTCCTGCTCTTATAGGAAGAAACTGCACTGACAAAGATCCTCTTCACACCAAACTGTCCTCCAAACCAGACCTCTAAAATGAAAAAAACATACCTCACCAAGCCTACAATGGTTGATCTTAGTTTGAAAGCACCAGCGCCGCTTCAAGGTGTCAGCAACCCTGGGGTTCCACGAGCCATCAACTGGTTAGCCAACCCATGTTGGACGGACAATAGCCGCACCAAGGTCATATCATGGTCTAAAGTACCCTTCCTGTCAAACACCCTCCTTATGATGCCTGTCACTGCGCTCTTGAGCAGCAGGAAATACTGCTCATGGGGGCCAGGGGGCTCCCGGCCAGCAGGAGCTCTGGCTCTCGTCATAGTCCTAGGGCTCCTCCGCAACGGTGATGCAAATTCCATGGAGTGGAAAGGAGGGGATATGGTGGAAGGGTGGCCGTATTTATAGGGAACCAGAGGATAAGACAAGAGGTTTCGCACCCTGGGGTTTTCTGGAGAATGTGAGGTTTAGGTTCCCGGTAGGGTTCAAGGGGTTTGGGTATCTTACCTTGCTTGTTTTATCCTATGTTATGATACTACCTGTATGTATCATACTTGATGCTAAGAAGTGCCATCTGATCATCTGATATCTCATCAGACCAGATCTTTCTTTTCTTTTGCCCGGAAACTTATTCTCGTACAAACTTTGGACATGCATCAAAGGGAGCAAATCGTTTCCAACCCCTGATGAGTCATTAGTCCCCCACCCTGGACTATCGTATACTGCTACCCAGGGAAACCGGGTATGATACTGCCTGGATTATTTAATCAGGATGCTACCCTCGGCTGCTCCCTGACCTTACCCCATCTTCCCGCTTCCTGGGGCCGGACCACCACTACTGGCTGAAATCATTGCAACTCGGGGGGGGACTCAGGAAAGGCGGGTGGAATCGAAGCAAGAAAGAAAGGAAATTTTATTATATGTGCGAAACACCACATGAGCAAAACACTTAAGTCATCCAGCAGCCAGCACTTAGGGGAGCAAATGCAAATTCTCCGGGTCTCGGATAGGCCTTTGATACTACGGGGATGCTATATGAGGGAGATTTAAATATTATAATGACGAAGCATGTTCTACCATCACCTCCATAAGCTAACCTCTATTCAGTCAATTCGACTCTCCGGCATTGGGCATGTTCTACTTTGAAGTATCGTCCAGCATCGACATAATCATGGTTTCTTTCCATCCCAAGCTAACTGGCTGTGGATCTGAGTTCTTCTTCTGATACTCGGAGTTATCACTGCAGTCCAGGACTATGTTGCGAACCCTATTCCCCTTCTAGATTATGGGCCTTCTGAACTCTGACCAACAGGGGGCTTCTTTTTTTGGCGTAATCTACAACTCTATGGGGTACCCCCTCCGGTATCGGCCGGTTCCCGGCGTGATGCCCGGTTCCGCAAAAGAGGGACCGAAAGCTGGCGAAAAACACACTAGGCGTATATCTCCAGCAGCTTGGATCCTCCTCTACTTTAACACAGAATCTCATTCGACTGGCCCCCGCTGTGAGGAAAAACTCTCTGCCTTACTATTCCACACCTATTATTGCTAGATGGTAAGTTATGGCATAGTCGGACTTATTTGCACCGTTATTTCACCTTCCCCTTAGCTACTTTCCTAATTCCCTTTGCCTTCTGGAGTTGAATAAGCACAAGGGTTCTTTAGGCTCATCCTGACTAGGATTCCGGCTGTCTCACTTTGGGCCTAGAGTGATGGATTGGCTCCCGGGTGACAAGCTGTGACTAATTCCATGACTCAATCCAAAGCAACCCGATACGAGACTCGGGAATAATACATTTTCATAGATCCCCGACCACCCAAATTCCTATTGAGACACGGTTCTTTTTTTCTAGATTAAGGGAAGCCTTGAGGCGTGTGTGGGGCTCATGTGCTATCATATCCTTTATCTATAGGTTAGGGTAGAGCAAGGGGGGCTGGTGGAAGTACCCGGTGCATTTGAGTGACGATTACTGAGCTAGGGTGTTTTTCCTTCATTATACCCTCCACTCCTTTGTGACCCCTCTCTTTAAATGTGTCAGTATTTGCAGAGCTGTAAGGCCAGCAGTACAATCCAGGATCTACGAGCGATGATCTGGGAAACTAAACTGGTGTTATATATTCTAGGAATCTTGGGATCTACTTGTAGGAGCTTCCAATATATATGTAGCTACTCACCCGTTTTTGAACCATCTCCGGGATCGCCTAATATTAAGAGTGGACACACCCGGAATGGGGTTCGGTGGTTGGGAGCCAAAGATGAGGGCGCCGGAGATCAGACACCAAGTGAGAAAGAAACTAAATTCCAAAATTAGGACCCCGGCCACCCCACTGAGGTAGACTAGAAGGATCAGATACAGGTCTAACACAGTTATCTTTATGATTAACATTGTGTTATTTCTGCTCCCCGTCCCTGTTACTATTCTAGTTTCCGATGCCGTTCTGGGGTTGTTGGCCTTTTGTGTTGGAACTATCCCAGCCTGTTTTGAGATGTTCTTTCCTTGCTAAGGAAAACCCTAGTGATTTTGACTCTCTACTATTTATATGAGTATTCTTGTATTAGGTACCAGTCCCAGTCTACATAACGGCCTCGAGGCGACTACCAGGAGGCACAAGATAGACAACAAATGTTTGTGTCTTTTTGGGACTGAGGTTTCGGAGGACTGCAGTTTTCAATAAGCCCGGTAGCCCCATCAAAAGGGAAGTCATTTCGCAGTCATAACCGTTGGTCTCAAGGTAACCGTGGGCTGCAGCCTTTTACCGGGGATTGTGAGTGATGGGGGGTCGATCAAGCTCGAGTAGGAAATCACACTGCAAGGTAAAACCGCCGCCATAGGAAGCACCACTGTGAGCCCTCCGGTGGGGCGAGCTTCGTAAGAGACCCGGGGGAAAGAGTGTGGCAGGAAACAAGAGAGAGTGTCCGTTGTTCGATGAAGTTGTTGATGTATGATACTGGGGAGACAACTCAACGTAGAGCTAAATATACCTTGTGGTGGCCGACCGGGTGGTTGGCCCACTAACTTTATCACATATCGCCGGAAACTAGTCCCCTCAAGACATCAAACCTGGTGACAATCCTATCGACTAGCAGCCCCTCGACCGACCGGTCAAGCGTATCCTTTGATATTGTCTATCTGCTTGTTTGTAACAGAACAACATTGTTATATATTATGAGTGATTCTTAGATAAGCAGGCCTCTTGACCAACCAGTCCCACATATAACAATGTTTGAACAATAATCTATCATTTATGGAGTAGTTCTAAATCCCAAGATATTTGATATATTCACAATTGGGCAACAGTTAAAGCCTACTACAATCTAATTTTATAAGGAATCCATGGATTTCACCAATAGTGACACCTGAGAGCCTCCATATATGCAAGTACTCAAGATTTTAATCATCTTGTATTTGCAATAAATCGTCGATGTACAGTCAGAAATGTCTATAAATTTAATATGTTCACCATTAGGCAATAAATACCAGCTCCATGGAATCAAATTTTATAAGTAATCAATGCATACCTCAAATAGTGGCCACTGAGCACTGCAACTTAACCAAGCAGTCAAGATTCTAATCATCTTATATGTGAAATAGATAGAGCACTTGCAGTCAGAAATACTTATAAATTTGATATATTCTCTATCAGGTATTGGGTAAAAGCTTAATCAAATCAAATTTTGTGGATAACTATTAAATATGTAAAATAGAGGTATAACAATGGTAGCAGAAGAATAGTAACCAAAGAAAGTATGAGAGGAGAGGAAGCAATTGACCAGAACAGATCAGAGGTAATATGGTTAGACAAAAATAAAGACCAAGTAGAGTTAAGAATATGACAGGGAGGATATTAGTTTAATAACTACAAGTAGTGATTAGCATGAAGAACAAGTGAGAAATACAATATATGATGGAAACTTACTAAAGGAAGCTCAAAGAAGAACTTCAGGATAGACAATATTTTCGGTGTGAGTAGGTGTATTCTCGGAGGAGAGAAGTGTTAGTCCATCAAGTGAGGTGACCCTAGAGAGAGCCACATAGAGTTGTCCATGAGTGAAGGCAGAGGTACGTAGATCTACACCAACCTGCTGCAAGGACTGTCCTTGAGACTTGTTGACAGTCATGGCAAAGCATAGACGGACGGGGAACTGAGTACGCTGTAAGATAAAAGGGAGGTCATCATCTGAGGTGGTGAGCTTGATCCGCGGAAGAAGGCAGATCTTGCCATCTAACTTTCCACCCATAATGGCAACCTGCAGGCAGGTACGTCTGATACCCAATACTCTCATCCTCGTACCATTGCATAGACCTTCCCTAGCACTCAGATTACGTAGCAGTATAATCAGTGCTCCAACCTTGAGTCTCAGACATGATGGTGGAATAGATGCCAGGCTAATGCTCTGCAAATATTCCATGGCAAAGGGCTCAGCACCACCCGCATCTTCTGGAACTTCAACATAGTTTGCAGCTTCAAAGCGATACTCCTCTCCAGGCATCCTGTCCACCAGCACATCATTGAAATCATTTACTGTATCATTACGGAAAGCCAGGATAGCCCTCCCAATGAGTGCTCTATGACTGTTGACTGCATTATTCAATAATGGCTGTGGATATAGCTGATCACAGAGTTGGTCAACTGTACAAACACGGCGGATATACCTTGGTAGTTCAAGGTGTCCATGTAGCAAAGGGTTTGTAACAATGCCTTTAAGGAAAGTGAGAAAGACCTGATTGGCATTACTGGCGATGACACGCATACTGGTCTTGAGTTGAAGGACCTGTAAGTTTGCCCAGATCGATGCATGACGAATACATGCAAGCACAGTTGCCTGCCTTGTACCCCGACGAATGACAGGCAGGATCTGAGCAAAGTCACCACCCAGTACAACAGGAATGCCACCAAATACTCGCAAATGATTAGTATTGCATATATCATTCAATGTTCGATTCACAGCCTCAAAGCAAGCTTTGTGCTGCATTGGGACCTCATCCCAGATAATCAGAGAGGTTTTCCGAATGAGCTCTCCAAGATTAGAGTTAGGAGTAATATTGCAGACTCCATTGACATCATTGGAGAGTGGAATCTTGAATCTTGAGTGTGCAGTCCTACCTCCAGGAAGCAGCTGGGCGGCAATCCCTGAAGATGCGACACACAATACTATCTTTCCTTGAGCCCGCAGGTGGCTGCATAGACAGTTATAGAGGAATGTCTTTCCAGTTCCTGCTGGACCATGTAGAAAGAAGGCATTTGGTAGTTGCTGTTGTTGTGAGTCTTGCTCGTACCTCTCTACCGCAGTAACAATTGCCTGGAAACTGGCAACTTGTTCCTCATTTAACTGCCGTCTCATCACATCTGCCAACTCCCTCTGCTGCTCCACCTCATACCCCATCTCCTCTCTAACCAATGCATTCTCCACTATTTGTCCCGCCATATTCCTCCACTCTAGTACTGGCTGTGGTAGACCAAACTCAGCTAAAGTTTTACCATACTCATTTAAGAGTTGCTGAATATGGTAAAGTCCATAGTCTAGTGAAAGTTCGTCGTCCATACTGTTACCTTCAGCCGGAACAATAACTCGCCCTGTTCGAAGTAGATGTGACAGATCATCACAAAAGCTGGGCCCAAACTGCTGCCATATTTGCAGTGGATTGCTAATAGTGGTATGTTGCAAGGCCATTGTAAAGAGATGACGCAATGCATGACCGGTCATAAACTCCTGGCCATCACGAAACATTGCAATCCACTCTCCATCATCCTCCAAAAGTCGCAATGCGATACAAGCCAACTTGAAGGTTTCATGGACTATACCATCCACTGTCCGGAGGTGTTCAAAGCTTGTAGCACCTCTTACCACAGTGAGGAGCAAGCGCAAGTAATAGCGTTCACCCATAAAGGGGCTGGCAGCATACATGCGACCAATTGACCTACGCTGGGTTCTCGGCTTCCAACCCTTCTTGCGTACATAAACATAATGTAAAGGGAATTCATGATACAAGTACTCTCTTCCATCTGCCTTCTCAGAATTGTACTTGAAGTAGGCTATAAGGGTTGTGATGGAACTATCCATTCGCTGGCGGAGCATAGCTGGATTCTCTCCTTCTGCAAAGTATATTGCCTGTTGATTTGGCAGATGTAGGTCAAGATGCATGACTGGTGGTTCTTCACCATGGGTAGAGAATTCAAACAACCGCCAGACTGCCTCTGTTGGACCAATATAGCGACCATGCAGATATCTCTTAATCTCATCATGCTCAGAGTCCAGGATAACTGTAGCGCGATCACCCCCCTTGTAAATATACTTGTGAATATACTTGACAGCTTTGACCGACCCACATACTTCCACGTTGATATGTCCCTTGTACCGTAATGACAGGTATGGACTATAGGGAACAACTCTTCTATTATCAATCATGGCTGTAACATTGGCTCCATTCCTGTGAACAACAACGGAATAAGCCTGACCTGTATCCTTTCTGCGATAGGTCGGATAGCCATCCTCATTGATAATTGTCTGCTCTTGAAAGGAACGAGGATAGCCCTTACGGCAGGTCTGTACAGCAAAAGGGTCAAGTCCTTGCATGCAAAGAGCCTGACCATTATGAGCTATGCAGTGTGTATGTACCATTGTTGTTTCAATAATACCTCTCAACTCCTGACTAATGGCATCATCAGGAGGAGGGAGTTCTGCACTGATAAAGCTATCGATATTCGCAGCAGTCAGGAACTGATGGTCAGTTCTGAGGAATACCAGGAGGTGTAAATGTGGTAGGCCCCTCTTCTGGTACTCTATTGTCCAAACCCACCCCAGCCAAGGGCCAAAGATTTCCTTGTGCCGAATCTGATCCAATAGATCACGCACTTTGAGATTGAATACTCTTGCAACAAGATCAGGCCTGTCAGCAGCACTCTGACCAGGCAAGAGCTCATTTGCAATCTCAACCCATTTAGGGTTAGCGGTAAAGGTTATGAAGAGTGAAGGTTTGCCAAAGTGACGCACAATCGCTATACTATCTTGGTATAGCTGTTGCATGAACCTATCACCTCCCACATAACTTGATGGCAGAACCACCTTCTTCCCAATACGCTCAAGATCCATGTCAGCCACTTCTAAAGCATCACTAAGACCATTGTAGAGATCCGCACGAATATTGGCTTGATGAGAACGTATCCAGCTAAGCTTGTTCTGATCACAAACTGCCCAAGCATCCACAACAAACTGCTGGAATAGTTTCTGGGCACGGAAGAGGGTAGCTGGCTCATTGCGCCTCGTATGCAGAC
>Ga0307510_10006433_pt1 | contig 14011 bp, 14 predicted proteins | sample 12_EM_MG_FD_207224 | JGI IMG/M metagenome (GOLD analysis project Ga0307510, IMG submission 207224) | Populus trichocarpa ectomycorrhiza microbial communities from riparian zone in the Pacific Northwest, United States - 12_EM | ecosystem: Host-associated > Plants > Roots > Unclassified | place... | reverse complement strand
GGATAAAAACTGGACATCTCAGATTTTCCAACCATATATGGTAGGCCTACTAACTCATCCATATGAGAGAGAAGAACATGTTAGAAGTCATGTTTAAAACTTGCCAACAAACAAGGAAAGTCAGAAAAAAAAATATTTTACATATGATTTGTGGATTCTTACAATGCAAGGATTTAATTACTTGTGGAATTCTTATTTTGCAAGAATTCTTTACTTTTTAAGAAGATCAATTAAGAAACAATCCTTATTTGTCAATGATTCTTTATGCAACAATAATCCTTATTATTCAAGGACAATAATGGCGGTTTTGAGCTTGTTTTTCTTAATGCACAGTTTTATGCTAATAAGCATAATATTTTATCTGATCATTTGATCAAACCGAAGTTTTACTAGAAGATTATAAAGGCTTTGTTTCCAATAGTTTTAAAATTTCATAGCAATCAAATACTAGAAAGGCCTTATGATAAAGTCTAGACGCTATTGTGTTAGAGTTGTGTTATTTTTCTAGTTGATTTATGATTTTTTTTATTTAAAATTCTTTTGTTATTTTTTCAGCATCTTTTATGATATTTTACCTAACATAAATAGGCTTATTTAACTTGTATTTAGGTTTTTTAGAATATACATGACTTATTTCAGAAATAATATTATATGTGTGTAAAATTGCTCATGCTCGTGGTTCTTTATTGAACTCTTCAAAACTTATCAAATAATTATGTATTTATAGCATTCATCATTATACATTTTGTTCTTAGTTTTTTATAATCAAAGGGTTAGGGTCTTTCATTAATAACTTTGTTTCATTGATTCAAGTAATCATTGAATCGAGTTTTTTTATCAATTTGATTTTACTTTCTTAGGTTATGTTTTATCTTGTTTGTGGGTTCAATGGTTCTTACACTCCAGATTCACATAAAAAATTACATTTCCAACAATCATATTTTAGGAAAGCATCTAATAATCCACATACCCAATACCTCCTTAAATGCATTCATTCCATTCTTATCAACTAAACTATATGGATTGAGAAAAATAATATTATTTAATTTGAAAGCATATTTTATAATAAAAATTAAAAAAACTAAAAAACTAAAAAAAAGGATAAAATTAAAAAACCTAAAAAAATAATAACTTGTAAGATCTAAAGGTTGGAATAATTTTCATAAAACTTCATAAATAAAAATATGGCTATATAAATGAAATAAGTTTGTAAGTCATTGATTTTTCAAATATTTCATTAGTTAACCTCATAAACAAAGCATATGTATGGTTTATTTAAATTTTCTTGAGATGTCTGAACTCTTTAAATTTTTAGTTTGTTTGAATATTCTTTTAATTTTGTCCAAAAATAGCAAAACCAATATATGAGAAAAATATCAATATACAAAGGTATATGAAGGTGAAAAATTCATAAAAGGTATTTAAAATAATACAATTAATAAATAAGGTAGATGAATATATTGAATGAAACGAACCGTCTACCCCATTTCCAGTCATATAAGATATTTGATTATTTTCTTTTTGATTTTGAAGTTTTGTCAATTATGAATTCCCTTCTTTCTTACAAGATAGTCATTTATTGTACTTTTATTGGTCAAAATTAACATATATATATATATATATTCAATGCTATAAAAAAAAATCAGTTATATATTGTATGGTCAATTATAGAGTTGTATAAACATAAAAATAACACAAAAAATCAAAAATCAAATGTACAAATTATTGAGAAGACAAAAAGTATGAAAAATTACTTAATTCCAATCCTTATAAAAGCACCGCACAAAAAAAAAACGAGACTAGATTTATTATGGTGATTTTTATAAATAATGTTAAACTCTAAAAAGATAGGAAATCCATAAGGTTGCTATGAGTTCAAAGAATGGTGGTGTGAATACGAACATAAACAATAGGCAGTTATGATAATAGGATCAGATGTGGGCGACACTAATAAAGAATTATAGAAGAGCAGACTCGAGTATAAAAATAAATTAAGACCAATAAAAATGGAAGCTTAAATCACATGTGTAAAAATAAAGTGTTTTTGTATCACAAAATAGCATAGTTTTTAAACTCGGACTGGCCCGGCGGGATGACCCGGGACCCGGTCAACTCGGTGGTTGGACCGGTCCGGGTTTGTTAAAAAACAGGCCGGTGCAACAACCCGGCAAAACCCGGTCGACCTGGTGGGTCGACCCATGACCCGGGCAAACCCGGACAAGACCCGGTGTTTTTTTTTCCTTTTCAAATGTGGTTTCTGCGTAGACCGGGGAAGAAGAAGGAGGGGCTCTCTAGTTTTGGCCAAAAGGTCAGAGGGATGACTAAGAGGGGTAAGGGAAGTTGTGGTCGGGCATATCTGCAGTCTCAGGGACGCCATTAATACTTCTCCCCATCTAACCACAAACCTTATCCTGCAGATAATAGTCACAATACGCACGATTCAAGATTGGGCTGCCCGACCCTTTATCAGTGACAACACAGGCAAAGATGATGAACCCTAAAAGTGCGGCGATGATGAAGAATATAGCAAATAGCTAAACCCATATCAAGGAAGTGTTTTGATAGCACGCGCCAGCGAAACCGGCTAAAGAAACAACCATGATTGAGATCCCAATTACTATCAATGGCCACTGTAAGAATTTCAAACAATCTGTGTTGTTGGCTCTGCCGCTTAGCCATATACCATCTCCTAGGATGGGTATTGATAGCAAAAAAGTCAGGAAGTTGAGTACCCCTATCAAGTGATTGCTAGTTCTCATGGTTGATCTTTCTTTGTTTCTCTCTCTCTATTTGCAACAAGTGCGTCAGATCTGCTTTGTCTCTCTTTCTTTCTTTACTGTTAATTTTTAGGATGGCCAGTTTTAAGTGAAAGAGAGCATTTGATAGCAACAAAGGTAAAGGCAACAAAGGTAAAGGTATAACGTTTGCAAGTGTGATATTTTGTTTTATTTGAAGGGATCGCACATACATATCCTTGCATTTATGCGGGTTGACCCGGGTTAACCCGGGTTGATCCATAAAACCCGGGACCCGGCCTCTTGACTGGGTCAACCTCTGGGTTGGTTTTTAAAACTATGCAAAATAGTAATGTCATTCAATCATAAATTGGAATGAAATAAATGAAGGGTTAATGTTTGTGGGAGTTCCTCTGCTTTTGATTTTATTATGATAATGCCCATCCATTTTTTTTTTGTATTAATTTCATCATTTTATATATATTTTATTTTTACTATATTATTTCATTAAGTTTTGATATTAATGGCATTAAATCTTAGCATTAAATATATAGAATAGTAACATGTGTCCTATGCATCTTTTGTTATAAAAAAAATCTTGAAAAAAGTAATAAAAAAGTGACGAGCTAGAAAAAAATTGTATATGACACGTTTCACTATCCTATGCACTTAACAATGAGATTTAAAGTTGCGAGCCTCAAACCTTAACTTTAAGATGTAACTAAGACAAGAAAATAAACATAAAAAGATGAAATTAATACAAAGAAATGTAAAGAATACCTACAAGCATTAACCCATTAAATGATGTATGGTCTTAGTATTTTAAATTGGCAAGAAAAGAAAAAAAGAAAAAAAAACATTGGTTAATTTAGACTTTCTTGACTATAACACATTATTATTATTATTATTATTATTATAAAGCACTTTAAGACAACCTCATGAAAAAGACAAACAATATCATTACTAACTTTATATGACTTCTTGAAATGATTGTATATGATGATACAAAAAAAGGCCTGCAAGACATCACCCACATCAAATGGGTTTTCCAATACACTATCCTAGGCACATACCTCAATGTATTTTTTTTAGTTTTAAAAAGTCAGAGCAGTCACTGCACACCACCAACTAATGCACACTTGCATGCCTCTGCGCACATTAATTCTCTATGTATAGTAGAAACATCAACTCTCCACCAATGGTACAATGAGCACCACAAACCAATGACAAGCATCAATCTCTCCACTAATGATTTTTATTTTTCACAACTTACCAAGATGTCACTCTTCATCATTGCTTCACTCACCACGAGGCACCTGTAACTTTAAACATCACAAGGTATTTGCAACACCACTCTCTATGATTTATGAGGTAAGCTGACGTGAATAAAATCTATAAATTCTCTGGTCACCAGGTAAAAAATCCAAGCTAGACAAGCTATGTTACTGTATATGCCTTGTAGCCAATCAGTTAGTTATACGTTTACTGTCTCTATTCATGTAAAAGCATATTTATTATTAATAAAGATTTTCTTTATCTTTAATATTCATTTATATTTGATTAATGAGTCTAGAGTAAAGATAAATTTCTTGGAACAAAAATATTTTGCAAAGAAAATTATAAAATTGTTATAATTATGAGATTCTTATTACATCAAAGCATTGTTCTTAAAAATTCATGGTCGATGCTCTATTAAGACTAAACATTAATTAGAGTCATTGAGACTGATACATATTAATTATGTTCTTTTTTATATATAAAAAGAAGTAATTGTTCTCATAAGCTAAGGTATAAAAGATACATAGAACTAATATGTAGGTGTTTGTCAGATGATATGTACATTGAACTGATTTGCACGAGAATTTTAAATAGAGAGATCGCATATGTCTATGGAAAGACTAACGTAAAAGTTGTGTAAGTAATCCTTAAACTTAAAAAGAAAACATGATCTTTAAGTAATCTTTACTCAAATTCTAAGTGATCTTAGATTGTTTAATGAAATTCTTGGGACTCTTATTTTTTTTAAATTATCATTTTCTTATGTCTAAAAGTTCTCGGAAACCTAACAAGTTTAAGTCAGTCAAACACATTCAAGGATTTAACACCAATTTATTCAATCACACACCTCCTATGTCTATAGTTGTTTGAAACTTTAAAAGGTCTTCAAATAATATTATTATACAATATTTTATATTTTAAATCATAACAAAAATGCATTTTTGTGCTTTTTAATGAAATAATTATAACATTATTTATCTATTGATGAAGAAAATATAGTAATATTTATAAATTCTTCACAAATTTACCAAATTACAACTTTCTTTTTATAATCCTGAAATGTATTTTGTTGTGATGAAATCAAATACTTAAAACCCTAATTAAGTAACAAAAAAAAAGTAAAACCTTAAACCCTACCCTAACCTTCCAATCCATCTTCAATTCATGGCTGAACTAATAAGATTATTATCTAGTCAATTTGTGTTTCCATTTAATTTTTTTGTTATTTACTAGCAATTCAAATGGGATAACCTAAGTCAATGAAAGTAAAACCACACTATCAAATATAGGACGGACTAGATACGCATTCATGCCTTTTGCTCCTGGATTGCCTATTCATTAATTTACTCCACGTTTACTCATTAATGATTGATTATAAATTAATTATATTTTCGCATAACTAATTTAGAATATTATTTAATTTAGTCTTTCTAAATATATGAGAAAAAAAAAAAGTATCTGGAATTGATCTAGAGTGTATGTAGGATATCACGAAGGTTAGGGACCTCTCTGCAATTTATTTCCTCCAAATCGTCGAAAGAGCAAATAAGTTTTAAAGCATTAACCGGCAAAGAAAACAAAACCCTAAACCCTAGCCTTCCAATCCAATTTTTTTTTTCTGGGCAGAACTTAAAACAGCTATAGTTGACTATTTGGGTTTTCAATTCTTCAAATATCTCTGTTCCTTGTTTGTAGTTGTTTGAAACCTAAAAGTAAGATAGCAAAATGGAGGGATTACTGAAATTTGTACGTCAGGACACGAAGCCAGGGGCTTCCTTGTCTGGTAATTCTTACAACTTAAGCGAAAAGGCTGGATTAACTGCAGCTTTATCTCCCCCGGACCAGTCTCGTGTTTTGATCACCAGGCCTCCCAGGTGCTTTTCTTGTCCAGTTATTTACTTTCTTTTTTCTTTTGGAGTAATTTTTTTTTTACTTTTTTTTCCTTTTTTGGATCGTCCAATTACTTGCTGACTATGATATTGAGTGAGCCCTCAATTTCCTTGTAAGGCTGTGTATCTATAATTCAGGGATAAAGTAATTGTTGTCTTTATAATAGAATCTTTTTATTGCTCATTGGATTATGATTCAGTTCCATGTTCTGCACTTAATTTTTATTGGGATTTGTAGTGCTAATTATTATCTGTGGACTTATTTTTTTCCTGTGAAAAAGGGTTCATCATGCCTTTGTGAATTGGAAAAGTTACGGAAGTGCACATTTGCAAATGTTATGTGTAGTTGTGTATCCTAGCCTTCATAGGAAACACAGTCTTTGATTTGTTTGAAAAGTTTATTCAATGGTGGTAACTCATGTTTGCATATGTGATCTTTCTTGTCACAAACAATCTTGTGTAAATTTCTATTAAATTAGCGAGGAAGTAACCAAAATCTCCCAACTGGTTTGGTTCTCAGTTAGAGCAGTTTGAATGTTTCGTTTCCAGATTTTGGACAAATGTATGCTTGCTGAATAACTTTCAGATATTTCTCATAAATTCTCAGTTCTCCGCAATTTTTAGTTAAGTTCCAAGAAATGGTCTGATTTACAGTGCTGCCAAAATCGTATTATTTGGCTCTGGTTCTGTCATTGCCAACTGAATTGTAATTACTGCATCTCTGGCTTTCCTTATAGACCGTGTGATTCTTCATCTAATTGCAGGCAAATGGTTTCTCTGTGGACTTGCTCAAAGATGTGTGCAATTTTCTTTGTTGCTGGAATTGTTGTTGGGTACACGCTGAAGAAACGTGTTAGGAGATGGGCTGCTAAGCTTCTTAGGAGGTTGAAAGATGACTGACGCAGTAAAAACCCTTTTGTATGTCATACAACTGATAGAGCTGCTTATGCTTGTCTGTGTCTCATGCCAATGACATCCTATTAACATTCTAACATTTTGCAAGTTGCTCATTGATACATGTATAAGTTATTTGCAGGCTATTTCCCCCCCTATATAACACCGGTAATCTCTGTTGTTGTGGGCTTTATTCATCAAATCATATTCAAGTATGCAGCCCTAGAATCCAATGGCATGTGAATTTCCTTTCCATTCACTGCACTGCACTCTGTGCTGTCTGATGAGCTTATTAATTTCCTTTCCATTCACCACCCCAGTGCCTTGCTGGCATGTTATTGAAGTCAACTTATGGCCCTTCTCCATTTTGATTTGGAAATACAGCATGTTTATATTAAAATAATTGCAATGATCTCTGTGAACACAATATTATAACTGCTCCTTGTGTCAACACAGCTAAGCTGTCCATTCTGAAGGTTTTCAGGAAGTATTTTCAACTATTGGAATCCTTAGACAGATTAGCAGAAGCATCAAAAATCCTTTAAAATTCTTTCTCTCTCTGTTTTTCTTTTTTATTGAACATCTCTTTTGTGTTGGACACCATTGCTATATCAATATAGTAGATAACTGCATCTACATCTTTCTGAGCTACATATAGGACATGTATACATATAAATTTTCCCTCGGTTTTTTTAGTAATTACAAAAGATGATGATGATAATAATAATAATAATAATAATAATAATAATAGCTTGACTTTCAAATGGTGTTCCTCTTGCTTCAGAAATACTCCTTGTGAAACTCAAACCTTGTGGTTGTCTTGTGACTCAGCTCCTGGCATAGCTTCTTCAGCTCCTTTGCCAACACTGGCATCCCGCAATAGAACACCCCTGCATTGTAATTTAACAAGCTGTTTTTTAGTAAAAAATTATAATACTTGTCTATTACCAAAAGATTGCAGAAGATCGATGCCTTGTATTTTCAACCGTAATCTGGTCATTACATGAAAATGGTGTTTTATTAATTTGTATGCTTTCCTTACCTACTGTGCCAAACGGATGCTTTGAAGCAATTTTGTTGAACACTTCTTTCCAATTTGGTCTTGCAAAGTGTGTCCTCACCTGCAACAAAATAGAGCCAAATGATGAATAAGTTTTCTTCCCCCCTGCGGTGCTTTGAATATTTGATTTCCCAGCTCCCACCAGTTATTGATTGGCGGGTTGACCTTGTTGTCTACAGTAATTTTGACAACCTAAAACTTTATATTTATCAGGGAACATACTCGAGTGCCTGACACGATGTCAACACCATGTTTCGCATGATTGAGAGCTTGGACCATGGTGATCAAAGTTGACCTTGCATCACCTTCTTCGTAAACGCTTGTAAGGTAGTTGTGCAGTTCGATTTGACCCTATTTTGTTGTTATATAAGAAGAGGGAAGGTTAATACCTATCACTTTGTAATGATAGCCGTGGCAATTTATTTGAGACATGGATAATGAAACATGGGTTGGAAGTTTTTGTCTTACTTTGTGATCCATCTCTGCAACTTCATCCATGACTCCTTTAAACCATTCAAAAGATCCAGGCTCTCTAGTAACCCAGTAGAAATGAGCATTGGTAGTCCTCTGTGTTCTCTTCTTGCTAACTGGTGTCATACTTGAAGATGCATAACTATTTGAACTGTCATCTGACCGACTGTTTTCAGTGTTTGAATCCTAGTAAAACATAGAAAATCAATTGCTGGATGTAAATCTTCACTTTATAATAGTATAATATGCACAGATGAAATCTCAGGGAATGACATTTACCATTTGATTATCTGCTGTTCGTGTATTATTCAAAAGATCTCTAAGGATGCTTATGAAAGGGGTAGCTCCTATGCCAAGCCCCACGAGAAGCAAGACATCGTAATTTCTGTAGTCTTGTGCTGGAGCCCCATATGGACCATCAACATACAGCTTTGGTTGTCTGCAGCAATGCAGGCATTTTGCCTCAATATTTTCACAAATTGTTTGAATGCAAGTCTAATACAGTGGAGTTGCTCAGTGTTTAAATAACCTTGTTTGATCCATGTGCCCAAGTTGACCAAATTTGGCACGACCAATAACAGATGGTGAATCATTTTCCTCGGTGAAAACTCGCTTCAATTCCTCCGTCCAGTCTCCGACTATCCGGATGTGAACACTGAGATAGTCATCCCCTGGTGCTGAGGTTATAGAGAATGGGTGCCTGAAAGGGACTAGGTTCATTTCTTTGAAACATGATCATATTTCATAATAATAATAATTATTGTAATTAACAGGAGTTGTTATTTTCAGAAACACTACCATTCAAAGGAGGAAATTGCTGGGCATTGTAGAAAAATGTACTGCCCACTTTTGTACTTAAATCCCTGTGGCTTGGACAAGATTAAGCTGAGGACATTTCCCGGTAGCACTGACACCTATCCGAATCAGGTCATGTTAGACTCTTCTTGCCAAGAAAAACAAGAGATCATCTAGAAAGCAGCGCTAAAGCCTCCAAGAACTTGACTAATTACCTTCAATAATTTTACAGAATAATGTTCTGATCTACGTGTTCTCACATTTCGTTCAACCATGTAGAGCAGCAAGGGAGCAGAGATATACATCCACGTCTGGAAAATCAGAAAAATAACAGATGTTACTTGCTAATTATTGATTATCTTGTCACAAAAGCTTCGAAAGTTCTTACTGTTTTCTGATACCACTTGTGGGCTAAGAACAAGAAGGTTCCATGGACGAGCAGCAGAATATAGACCACACCAGTAAGATGATGAGAGTACCAGAACGCATTGAAACCTGTCAATTTGTTGAAGGGTGCAGGTAGTCTCACCCCATTTCTCCGGAAGCGGCCTGTTGCCAGAGTGAATGCAATGGTCAATAACACCACCATAGAAATCCCAGTCACGCCTTCAATACCAGTCACAAGTTCTTTATATGTAGGCTTTTTATTATTGAAATCAGACGCAATCAAGGCAAAATTTTCAGGAGACGAGTTTATCAGACGGGGAAAGTCACATAATAGATGGTTTCCTGCATGCAAGATGACTCCAATTACTATAGCGCCTGCAACCATCTGGGAAAATAAGGTAAAAGAGGGGGTCAGGGACTGACGATGTTTTTAGCATGTTTCTATTAAATATTCACTTCTTTCATTTGTTTGGCTTGTAGAATCTCGGATTGTTGCTCCATTGTTAACAATGAACAGAACCTTAAGCAAAGGCAAATCGTATATGAATTTCATTTCTTTTTATCTATTAATTAACCTGTCCAAATCCTTTGTCAATTATATATAATTAGCATAGTAAGCCTTCTTACCTTGTGGAAATTAATATTTTCATCAAAAGGAACAAATGACCTTGCTCGAGTGGACCGAAGCCAAGTCAGTGTGTTTCGACAAACAGGTAATAGAATTAGAGCCATGTTTAGTTTGAGAGTCTCTGCAGCACCTTTGGCACTCGCCAAGCAATAGCCCATGACGTGAAATGCAGCCTTGTTCTTGTATTGAAGGAATTTCCAGACGAATAGGCCAACCATTATCATCACCCACAGCGATAAAATCCATGCCCTTTGCCATTTCTCTAGAATTAAATTCCTCAATTTAAAGCTTAGCCTATGCATCACGTTCCGGGGTTTGATTGAACTTATGTTCTGACTCCAGCTTACACTTGCTGTACTCAATGGTCTGCTGTAGTTCATGTATGTGTCCCTTTGTAGAAGAAGTGTCTCTAACTGCCATAACTGAAAATGGGAAATAACTCTTTTTTCTCTTAAATCTTTTTTTTTTTTTAAATGAAAAGACTAAGCCCAATTGTAAGTTGGAGGACTGAAAAAGTCAAGAAAACTTCCCGTTACTTTTTTTAGTCATGAATCTTCCGGTGACTTTATTACTGAATATTAAATACAAGTACATGAATCATAAATTTATAATAAATCATGAAACCAATAAAAGAAAGAAATATAGTAAATTGAGTGATTTGTGGCATCCACTACATGATTTGTGGTTTTCATGACGAGGCCCGAGGAGTCCTCGGGCTGAATGTAAGGGGTGCTAAATTAAAAATAATTTATTAATTTTATTTGATATTATATTAATAGTAATTTTTTAAATTATTTTTTATTTAAAATTATATTAAAATAATATTTTTTTAAAAAATTATTTTTATATTAACACACCAACACAATATAAGAACGTTAAAAAAATTAATTTAAAACAAAAAAATATCAAAAACACAAAAATAAACCGACTATTAACCTATTCAAAAAGCTGGAACTGAGGTAAACAATCAGCTTGATCATCATTTGAAGGTTGAATTTGTTATTTACCTCGATGTATCCGAGGTTTTCAGGATCAAGTTCTTCCATTATCAACGAAGCATATTCTTCTGCTTGTTCTTTCAACTTTGACAGTTTATTTGCAGAAGCACTGAGCATTATAAGCTGGGATTAAAAGAAAGTAATAATGTCACAGTTAAAATATTATCTGGCATCGGTTGCTCATGATGTGCATGTAACTAACTACTTTATAATAATAAATTAAAAAAAAAAGAAATGTAGGGTGTTGTCATGTAAATATGCTTCTTGACAAATACTTTGATTTGATTGGTAGTAGTTAACACAGTTGTAAAACATGTCTCCGATTAATTTGCTTAATTTGTGAGAAACCTATATATTTTAATGCTAAAAGAATTAAGAAATAATACCACTTTCTAAAACCGGTGAATGCATGCGAAACAACACCATCAGGAATAAACAATTATTAATGTTTTTCACCCGAAAATAATAAATCTAATTGAATTATTTCTTCGAATAGCAACTCTATCATAGTTGGTATTGTGCATCTCAGTCAGTAGTGTAATATTATTTAGGAATCTTTTGGGAGAATAATATTATACTACTGAAAATATTATTACCTCCTGCACTTCTTCTCTTATGATCCTTCCGTCTTCATTGCTATCTGCCCTGCAATGCACCAGAAGTTTCAGGTTTCTCGTTTTCCGATTGGAATTAAAACCAGACTATCAGCAGATTAATTAAAGAGCCCTGGAACTTGTCTGAGAAGTACTGATCAAACGCCCGAAAAATATAGGCAGATCGAGACGACGGTGGTCATGCATGCTTACCACCTGAGATTTATGCTACAGTCTGAAACACCACCGTTGAGTTTGTACGTAGAACTTAAAGATCGTCAAATCCCAATTGCTACTATGATTTTCAAAACATTCGGGGGTGAAAATAATGAGAGAGAGAGAGAGAGAGAGAGAGACGCACATGTCAAAGAAAATTTGAAGGCGCGCGTCAAAACTCTGGTCAGAAATCTGTAACCAGAAATCATGAAGCTCTTCTTTGCTTATTTTCGTTATTCTCTGCCTCTTCCTCCTCGCTAGTGCATCAAATATACACACCGCAAACTCCTTCGAATTCACCATCCCTAACACAATCGCTCACACACCATGTCAGAAACCCAACAACAAACATAAAATTATTTATTTTTAACCAGTGATTATTATTAAGTAACTATTTACCTATACATTCACCAAAATCTTCTCTAGCAAGCAAACCGTCTTTAGAAAGCAACTTGAACCTGGACTCGACTCGTTTCCACAGCTCATTCGACTCAGACGTCGTACCGGTTGTCTTATTTATAAACCTCAACCCTTTCAGTCCTCTTTGAGCGCTCAGTTTTGACCTGTCAAGCTTGGCTTTCAATTTCCGTGCATCTCTCGCCGAGATTGCTCTCTCTTCATTCTCCGACCATGTCGTTCTCGACGATCTTGATCTTAACCACCCGAACTTCCGCCTAATCCTCGACGTTGCCGACAAACTCCTCTCTAAAATCCCCGCCGCAGCACCACCGCCAGGCGTACTCGGAGTTGACATAACTCTACCGTTCGGATTAACACTGCAAACAACAATGGAGTCTTTCTCGAGCTCGAGCGTGACCTCAACTAACTCATCTTGGTTGTTTCTTCTCAGGTCGTTCAAGAAAATCGGCAACATTGCACCGCCAATCTCGCAGTCGCTGGCGGTTTCTGAACCGTCGAGATCATCGTCTGGTAAGTCAAACGTGCGGCTGTAATTGGATAGCCTGGAGCTCGTCCTCCCAAACGACGAAGTTGATTTCATTATGTTTTTAGGTCAGACTAGTTTTACTTGTATTATTATATTTTTTGTTTCGTTTTCTTGATGGTTATGCATAGAAATGGGATGCAGAGAGAGAGAGAGAGAGAGAGAGAGAGAGAGGAAGGAGATGAGTTTCGATTGACACGCTTGGCTTGGAATTCTAGAGAAGATAAATAAATGGTTTACAAGTAGCAAGGCCGTCCTAAAACATGCAAGACAAACACTTCTCAACCGATCTCTACACACGATTTCAACGCTTGTCTACAAGCCTATTCGGACAACTCCCATTAATTAATTTGTATCTCACCCTTACAATTCACTGTGTTTTCAATACTACAGTGTACCGATTTTTATTTTTTTTCCATATCAGATATATAAATTATTTTTCATGGCTTCATTTTATACTATTCACCCTTATTATTTAATTTAATTTTTCTTTTCCAATCTTATTTCCTTTTATATATAAGATTATATCCTTCTTTGAGTTGACGGAAGATTGTTTAATCTAAATCTTGTTATCAAGTATAACTCTCATCTAACTGAAAATATCCAATAAGCTATTTAAATGTATCTAAAATGATTTTTTTTAATAAATTTATATTATTATATCTAAGTGTTTTTTACTTATCTTTAAAAACATGACAGTAGGAAGATACAGAGTACCATCTAGATTTACAAATTAAAAACTCTTTAAAATTCTTAGTTTTGATTTAATTCACTGTCATTTAACAGTTTTACTAACATTAGTATTTACATTAGCAGTCTGTTGGTATGTATGTTACCAATAAAATCATGGACAAAAACAATCATTCAAAAAAACTCTCGTAGGTAATAAATATACCGAAAGATTTACAGACAGACAAAGCATGTCAAAAGACAAATACATCCATTTTATTCCATCAGTAAATATAATATATCATTGACAAAATATAATCTACAATTTTGTTAGTATGTTAACAGTAGCAGTGATATTTGCAGTAATTGTTTTTCAACTTTTTGGAATATATCGATAGAATAGTTTCGTCGGTAACCCCATCAATAATAGTGGCATTTTCAATAATTCTTTTCCA
>Ga0307510_10006431_pt1 | contig 14014 bp, 7 predicted proteins | sample 12_EM_MG_FD_207224 | JGI IMG/M metagenome (GOLD analysis project Ga0307510, IMG submission 207224) | Populus trichocarpa ectomycorrhiza microbial communities from riparian zone in the Pacific Northwest, United States - 12_EM | ecosystem: Host-associated > Plants > Roots > Unclassified | place... | reverse complement strand
AGCCGATAACTGCCATGCATCAGTTAACAGCTACCTCTCGGATGACTCACAGGTGTAAGAAACTACTTCCACTTCTATGCTTGTATCCAAACAACGCTCATGGCAATACCTCAGGGGGGAGGAAGAAAAATGTATTAGGAACAAAGTAGATCAAGAGCCAGGGGGATGCAAAAATAAAACCCAAGACAATGAAAACTCCAAACCACACCATCATATCTCCATGGAATAGGAATCGCCCACAACCACCCCAAGGTCTAGACTACAATTAGAAGTTGGTAAATCTCTCTATCTCACTTCATAGAGGAAGGTGTCTAGTGATTTAACAGGGTATGTTGATGGAGTAACCCCATCGTGGTATGTTAGGTTAGGGCACACTTGTAGGTGTGAGCAGGGCTATTGACCAGACCGCGCGGTGGTGACTGGTGTTGTGTGGTAGGAGCCCACTGTGCGGGCCACCACAAACTGTATCTAGTCTGAGCTGCGTTCCTTTCTCTGGATAATCACTTCTCATGGTCAACACACCCCTTTGTGAACACACTTGTCATATACATCGAATATCGAACACATCTCAGTTTTCCTATCAGCGCCTGACCCGGATCGTTCTTGTGACGACAGTTCCGATCATCGCTGTGTCCTTGCGGTGCCTGTACGACGGCATATTCCCTGCGCGGAAACCAGACCTCCATCATATGTAACTGATTTGTGGATCACAACAGCAAATGATTTCTTGCCACTTAAGGAAAGATTTAAGTAAAGCTTCTGTGGCGGGCCTACCACGGGGGAAGGAAAGGCGGCGGTTACTAGAAGGTGGTGTTTCAGACTGTAGGAGGAGGCAGGAAGTGACGGGAGTGGGGGTCGTTGCGGTCTAGGAGGAAATAGGGCGGAGGTTATCCGGCGCCGGAAGCGGAGGGGGAAACATTGCCTCCACAGCCATACGCGATGCTGGGAGTCACGGATGCTGGGGGCTTTAATAGCGCTATCACTTCCGCATGGCCACTACTAGCAGCATACCAGAACGGTGTTAAGCCAAACAAGTCCGGTTTATCAGGGCAGACGTCGCCCCGTCCGAGTAGTATTTTCACAACTCCTTCGTGTCCATTCTTAGCAGCACTATGAAGTGGTGTTCGGCCGCAGCGATCTAGTTTGTCAGGGTTGACGTCGTCCCGCCCGAGCAGCATTCTAACCACTCCCACGTTCCCACTATAAGCGGCACACCAGAGTGGTGTCCAACTGTTGTTATCTGGTTTGTCGGCGTTGATATCGGCCAGCGCCAGTAGCACTTTAACCACTCGCTCGTATCCATAAAAGGCAGCACTCCAGAGCGGTGTTCGGTCGTAGATACCCCCTTTGTCAGGGTTCACGTCGTCCCGTCCGAGTAGTGTTCGCACCACACATTCATACCCTTTCACAGCAGCACACAAGAGTGGTATTTGGCCGTGGATATCCGGTTTGTCGGGGTTGACGTCGCCTCGTCCGAGGAGTATTTTCACTACTCCACTGTGCCCATTCCAGGCGGCACACGAAAGAGGCGTTCGGCCGTTGATATCTGGTTTGTCCGGGCTAACCTCATCCCTCCCGAGTAGTATTTTCACCACTCCCTCGCGCCCGTTCTCGGAAGCACACCAGAGGGGTGTTTGACCGTGGTCATTTGCCTTATCAGGGTTAACATCTCCTCGCCCGAGTAGTATTTTTACAATCCCCTCGTGGCCATTTAAAGCAGCCCACCAGAGTGGCGTCTCGGCTGCATCATCCGGTTTGTCAGGGTTAACATCTTCCCGTCTGAGCAGTATTTTAACAACCCCCTCGTGCCCGCTCTGGGCGGCGCCCCGGAGCGGTGTTTGGCCGTAGATGTCCCCTTTATTGGGGTTGACATCGTCTCGCCCGAGTAGAAATTTTATCACGCCTTCATGCCCATTCTGGCCAGCGCCCCAGAGAGGTGTTCGTCCGTTGATATCTGGTTTGTCGGGATTGACGTCACCCCGCCTAGCTAACATTTTCACCACTCCCTCTTGGCCATGATAGGCTGCGCTCCAGAACGGTGTCCGGCCGTACATACCCCGTTTGTCGGGGCTGACGTCGTTCCGCCCGAGCAGGATTTTGACCACTCCCTCATGTCCATTCTGGGCAGCGCACAAGAGCGGTGTTCGGTCGCTCCCATCAGGTTTGTCGGGGTTGACACCTCCCCCTTCGAGTAGCATTTCAACCACTCCCTCGTGCCCATTCAAAGAAGCACACAAGAGCGGGGTTCGTCCGCACCATTCTGGTTTGTCTGGGTTGACGTCGTCCCGTCTGAGTAGCATTTCCACCACTCCCCCATGTCCATTCTCTGCAGCAGACAAGAGTGGTGTTCGGTCGTTCCCATCCGGTTTACCGGGGTCGACGCCGTTCCGCCCCAGTAGTATTTTAACCACTTCCTCATGTCCATTCGAAGAAGCCCACGCTAGAGGTGTACTGCCTGTGCAGTCTGCTTGGTTGATGTCGCAGAATTCGGCTCTTACCAAGCTAGCTACGATCTCGACAATCCCGAAGAAAGATGCACAGTGTAGGCTACTAAACAACGAAGGTCTGTTGAAAGTAACGGGGGATAAACCAGATTCCATTGCCTTCAAGAGGATTTCTATGGAAATATGGTTATCGTAGTTGTCAAATAGCCTCAGCGCGAGTTGCTTCGCACAATTCGAGAAATCCCTTTTTGCGTGTATCCCCCAGTACAGAGAAGAATATTCCAGAAAGGGTGTTCCGGAGAGATCGGGAGAGGGACCTGTCGAAAGCGCCATGACCTGACGAGAATTCAGATAACTCAAGCAGATCTCTTCCATTGTGGAGTGAGCTGTACTAAAAAGCTGTGGGTGATCCCGGAGGTGCTCCGCAACCGTAAAATGGATTAGCCGGACCGTGGAAGCCTTCTGGTCTGCAGCAACAAGTCCTTGGCAGCAGGCTAGCACCGTCTCTATTGAAGGAACATTATCGGAATCTAGATCCGGCGATCCTATCTCGATCCCAAGCGCGTGACACAGCTCGCCGACTTTCAAGGGCCGCTCCGCATGAGAGATCCACATCAAAGCAGCCATGCCGAGCCGAGACTTCTCTCCACCCTGTCGTTCTATCCGACTCAGCATCTCCCCATAAGCGCCTCCGAACCCTAAGCCATCGGTCATTGCGTTGAGCCTTTGTCGCCTACGACTAATAGTGGTTTCCTGCAAGATCGCATCGATTTTTAATGAGACTAGCAGGAATCTAGATATGTATCAGTCATTAGATAAGTCGAGATAGCTTTTCCTGTGTCTTTGCTTCCACCGGTACCTACATTTCGGAAATCTCCTCTGGAATTTTCTTCAGGATATCTGCCCTCAGGCTGCTGTCCATCGCCTCCGGAGTCGTGTCTTCGCCCAGTCTAGTCTTAAGATAACCGATGATATCAGGTCTCCTGGGAGTGATCTGTATAGCTATTACTCTTCCAGGAAGACGCTTCGCAACCTCACCCTGGATGTGCGGCCTTCCTGTTATGAACACCCGAGTGCCCGGAGACCTCCGCAGAACCTGATTAAGCGAATTGAGAAGCTTGACTCGATATCTCGCGACACATTCATCTAGAGCGTCTATGCATATAAATGTGCGCTTCCTAGAACTGGTGGTTTGCAGCATTTTCACAATCTCAGCAACCTGCGGTCCCCGTCCGTCAATCACCATTCTGTGTTCCTCATATGCTTGCTCTATTTCCTCGGGTATCTCTTCCAGTCCGCTCACGACCTGTTTGAGCAAGGCACCCAGCATACTCGCCGATGACTGCTCCTTCTGTGCTGCAAAGTCGAAGTAAAAACATGCAATCGCCACCCCCCGGCCTCTGGCCTGATCGCATAACCTGTCTATCACCAATGAGCTAACATCGCATCTTGTCAGCGCTTGCCTTTGTCATTCCCTTTCTGGAGCTTCTTCCATGTTACCTAATAAAAGTTTTTCCGACCCCCGGATCCCCATAGCAAAATAAAACTGCGTGATCGGATTCACCTCCCCCACCGCTCGCGTGCCAGCTTCTAAATTCCTCGGCTTGTAAGAGCCATTCCCCCACATTTTCAACCCGGCTGTCTTGAACGTCCTGGTGCCGTAACTTTGGATTCAGCGGAGATAACCACGCTAAGATATTAGATCGATTATCGGCAGCGGCAAAGTTAACACTCGTGTTGAAAGCGTTGATATTATTACTGAATGATTGAGACATTTTCCGTTTTCAGTTTTCCGTTTCTTGGAATATTGTAGATGATAGACGATGGAGTCATTCGACTGCAGGTACTGGAATTCCTCAGGGCTGAACAAAAGCGGGGGTTTTTGTGGAACCTAACCGATACCTTGGGACCCCACAGTCAATATGATCTACCTGTGCAACCGGAGATTACGCACATCTTCAAGCCCTGCGTGGATGCACGGTACTGTACCGTCAGAGCACAAATCCCTGGCTGCCACGAACGATCTCCTCGCGAGCTTACGGTGAAGCTGTCCGCTCTGCATATATACAAGCACATTGAGCATTATGAATGAGTTAGTAGCAAGATTTAGATATCAGGAGGCCCGCCGGTCAGGAGCATGGCCCCTATTGGATATCGGTGGATTTAGGCTGTGGTGCGCGCGGTTGGCGGGTTTTGTACCGGCTGTCCGCCATTGAAAGCAAAGCTGGGAGGCGAGAGACCCAACCGGTGCAATCTTTCAGTTAGCGAACACCCGAAATTAAAGTTTCGCTTAAAATGCCTAACCCATTACAAATACAGAATCGCAGCGTGGTTTTCGGTGATGTCGATGCGGGTGGGAACTCTGTTTTTAAAGCCTTGTGCCAGTATTGTGCGATGCAACGGAGTGTGCCTTCTCGATACCCGACTTCTCAACTGACTGTCAAAAGCCACAACTAAAAAATACTTGAAAATAAAATAAATACATAATCCTAATTAGTGTCATACCGTCCATCTGCTTGAATAATAGTTTTTTTGTTGTGGTAAAGGAATGGCGGGGTTCGTGAGTGAGGGTGAGTGGGTGCGAAGTGGTGGTCTGGAACGTTGCGAGGACATGTTCGGTTATTTATGCTAAGGGACAATACCATCCTAAGTGTTGTGAGGATATGGACTCTACTTTTTGATCTTCATCGAGACAGCCAAGTACTGTGCAGAGAAGCACAGCGCTGTGCGCTGATTCAAAGAGTGGTTGGGTGCCATGAATAACCCGCCGCCCGGCCTAGGATGATTCACCATCCGGGATGTATGATACTGTATGATACCGCTAAATTAGCCAAGAGAAACTCCGGGCTAACCCTCTCCGAAATCTGAAAAGAATGCCGTCAGAAAGATACTCTTAGTGCAGAGGTGATTCTTAATGGCAAATTAAAGTTTCCGGAACGAGCAAGGCAACAGTACACAGAAGAAATACTATGGGGTAATCACAGGATTAGTTTGGCTCATTACTTCGGTAAAGTGTTCTGTGTTTTCAGTAGGCGTGGCGGAATTATGGTGGCTAGACTCTTTACAGAAGGTGCCGTGCCGAGCACAATGGTGAAAACAAGGTGGCGAGCGGCTCAAGCAACGGTACGGTATTCCAAATAGGCCCCATTTTCTCCCACTCTGAACCCTTCAAAAATCGGCTATTAATTTCCTATGAATACCCTACTCCACAGAATGGCAGCGGAACTACTACAGTGCGATCCGTGCAGAGTGCCCAAAGAGGAACCCCAGTCTGCCTCAGTCTGTTCGCACATCCTGCCGCAATTGGATGCTATTTTCTCTGAGAAGATATCCTAATTATCACTGCCCCTTCCCCGCTGCTTCATAAGGCAATCACAAACCATCACTCGTCTAGAGGACTAGATCTAGCTGCCCGCCTATTTAAACGGTAGGCTTACGTAAATTAGCATACAGCACAGCAACCAAATTTAGCATTATACTGTGACCTCCCGTAGCCCCACAAAACACTCTTAACTAGATCAGCACAAAACAGTACCTTCGATCCTAACAGAGCTACATGAGCCGGAAAAGGTGTGTTGAGGGCTGCCCTGGCATCCAGGTGAGTGGGGGGGGGGGGCCGATCCCCTCTTCCAAGCACCGAATAGAGCTCCCCTCGACATCCTATTACTTTCCCTTCGGCATATTCCTTCGCTCGCAATCATCCTTAAACTCTGGCCGAGGCCTCCCCACTAAGTCCCGCGGAAAGATCCCCTGATCCACAGATTGTAAATATAAAATTCCCTCGATACAAGAAGCCTCAACCTATTAGCGATTTTTGCGATATGGTGCACAATGGTAAGAAACGCTATTACCCGGCATCGAATCCTATAGTAGGAGATACAATATTTTGGTATTGGATGCTGTAGGTGCAATTTACCGTATGAGATAAATGCTATATGGTACTGTAGTGTCCTAAGGATAACAAGATTTTCTCCAACCCACTGGGGAGCTCACTTGGGTTCATCCACCTACCCCATCATCTTCCTGAATGCCCTAGGAAAGGGGAAAATAATAATTGCGGTTGGTAAAAGGAGACAAGGGGAGCCTGGGATATCTATCCCACTCGGGCGCACGGTGATAGTAAGTAGCGCTATGGGTAGTTCATTCGCTCTAGGAAAATCCGGGCTATGAGTAATTAGGGGGGTTGGGGGTTCACTTCGGGGCTTTCATGCTCCCTAGGGGACTTATTTTCCTCGATGGGCAAGAGTGAAAGGTGTCGGTAGCCTTCCAACCTCGCTCTCGGACCCGGGATTCACACTAAACGAGGTGTACTTGTAACCGAACCAGATTACACTCTTTCTCAGTCCCAAACACTTAAATACAATCGCTGATCAACTTTGTACTGTGGAGTTTGAATTTGGGCTATAGTGTTTACCGAAGACGCTTGTTTTATTTCTTTTAAAATTGCACAGTGGATATGTGCTAGTGGCGGAGGGTTGGGTAGTATTAGTTGCTACAGCATGGGATTGATTTGTCATAGCTAGGGGGGATCGTGGACTTGTTAGTAGGCGAAGTGGAATAGAGCGAGGGAGAAACGAACAGCGACAGCGAGAAGTGAACTCGAGGGTGAATGGAATTTTCTCCTTGTCTTTCGCCACTATTGTTTTTTTATATCATTCTTTCACCTTTCAGCTTCAATTCTACGACGATACTCTACTTGTTCCTTATGTGTGATCAGTGATTGCCCACTCCCGGCTCCTTTGTTTGTTTTCTTACCTTTCTATCATTTCCTACTCTAACCCCTTTAAACCTTTTCACCTTTCTACGAGGAGCTACGGAAGTCATCGTTTCAGTACCCTTCCCCAATGCATGAACAAAACTAGTACGATTATTACGGTTCGTGCAATAAAAACTAATTCCGTCAGTCTGTTCATGCACACTTCTACACTTGGCAGCGCTATTATCTCCAAGGTAACCGCAATATCGCCACCTGGCTCTAAAGTAAAAAGGAATCATGGACCATCACTCGCCAATACCTAACGAGTTCTATTTGAAAACAGCAATTTAGTGTTGGCTTCCTACCCGGTATTGTGGGTATGATACGGGTCTTTGTATGGGCTCACTAGTTGGTATCCGCTACCACTAGGTAAAGTACATATATTATGCTTCGCTGAATTAGATATTATGGGGAGTCAATTGATCTCCCGCAGCCATAACACCGCCACCTTCCATCAGGTTTAAACGGCAAGTTTACCTACAGTAAATTCGGGTGACAAAAAGCTCTAACTAACGGCCATTCTGCGCTAAAACCGAGCACCCCGCAAATAACCCCCCTATCACCCCCAATGAATCGGGGGATTCCACTTTTGACTAAATTAAACTGGGAACAGGCAGACAGTAGTTTTCAAGAAAAAAACCGGTATAAGGTTTATGGAATTGAGAAACTAGAGATACCCTGCAAAAAAGGTGGTTGTATGTCACCCTCATGCCCGGTCTTGAGTCGCTTTCTGATCTTGTCACCCCATTAGACAAAAAATCAAGAATTATTAATTGACATGCCTGATGTCTCCATTACAGGAAAAAAAGAGCTGTTCTCATGCCTCTTGCAACTTCTTGAAATTTCTTACCTAGACAGTATGGAGCTATGAGATTTTGAAAATAGCTGTTTTTGGTGCAAAATAGCCAATGGCACCAGCTTTCTGAAACCTGACTTCAGAATATTACACACCACTATGGAATACAATACTATGACCTCTCGAAGCCCCACCAGGCGCCGTATACAAGCACAAAATAACACATTGTATGGAGGAGCAGTGGGCGGGAGAAGATTTGCTGACGATGTGTACATGGGGTAGAGAAATCTCAAATTTAGGTTTTCAATAGATTAATAACTGCCGAGATGGTAGATAAATATCGCGCATCTAACTTATCTATTCCTTGCTAGTGCTTTCTATAAGGGCGCTCAGATGCTAACCCAAACCTCATCTTTAGGAGTGAGGGAGCGCGCGATCTGCAATTGGCGATGCAGAGCCGGCTTGTTATAAGGAATATTAATAGGTTAGCCAACATCCTGTGTGGAATGGGCTCCTAGAGCAAAATATACCCGTTTTCGGTGTTGACCTTATCGCTGAAGTTTTCTCTATCGCTAATGCTGCGCGGATAGCCTCCCAACCACACCTTCGGCTCACGCTGGGAAGAAAGTGGTATGTAAATATGATCTAACCTATGTTCGTCGTGAGCACTAATCACCACTGTACCATAGTAAACGGCTAGCTCTCAAGTCGTGAAAAACCCTTCTGCATATTATTATGTTTTCACTATGCTTGAATTTGTTCGGCGGATGTGCTTGGCTTTGTAGCGGGAGTGTGAAGGATCGTTCAGGAGACATGCAGATGGTATGGATACGGGAGAATTCTCAACAATATATTCTACCAATGTCTTTCCTTTGTTCTCACGGGAGTACACGGAGGAATAAGGGCATGCGGTAAATACAGAGATAGGTGTGATGGCCTGTGGAAGGATCAGGATGTGGCGCCTGGGCCCCACTTATTCACTTGTCTCTACCATTGGTTTAGTTTTAGAAGAACTCAGTTGAGAGCTAGCGAATGAAGGAAGTAAGAACAGTGAAACTTACATTCCATATCCTTCCTCCAAAGTGCCTGAGTTCCGCGTGAATTCTCTTAGTCCGTCGTCTACTCCCGTGCCCTCGTTTTCCACATTGATAGTATTGAGACCGCTACCGTGCCATGCTTCCGAGGGGAGGGAAAAAAAACCCTAGGGAATAAATAAATAAAAATAAATCTGCAGAGAATTTACAACCTCAAAAGAAGAAAGAGTAGATGTGGCGGAAATTCTGAGGCGCACGGCCTATTTGAACACAACAGAAATAGGCGATCTTACTCGGGAAAGATAGGAAAGACGGAGGTTACGACAGGGTTTTGTTTTGAACTACGGGAGAAGGTAAGAAGTGTTGGAAATTCACAAAGGTTCCATATCTAGGGAATAGGCGGAAGGTGGAAGGCTGATAGTGTCACACTATGATGGTTGGGGAACAGCAGGAGATGCAAGGACTGTAAAGGATTGCCGGAGACAAGGAAAATTTTGTAAGGGGAAGAAATCAGACTTGAGGATTTAGGGAAAGCATTTGGAACAAGTTTGAAGTTGTCTGAGAAAAGCGGAAGGTCATGGAGAGAAAGTGAGTCTGGGTGAGGTCGAGAAAGAAAGGGTCTTCTGTAAAGTCAAGTTTGTGTATATACAGAGCACCTCCGGCGACTTGGGAAGAAAAAGGAACCCAGGTTATTCTCTACCAACATAGCCTATTTTTTAGGAGATGGGAAGGGGTGAGCAGTGGTTAGGGCGGGCATGTTTGAGGGGCCGTTGCCGTCTTTAGGAAGTAGCATGTAGGGTATCCGTGGTTGAAAGCGGTGAGTGGAGAAATTCCTCACCAGCCTTATGTACCGTTGGGAGGCGTAGGTGGTGGGGGCTCTGGTGGGGCTAACATTCCCTTATGGCGAGAGCCAGCAGCCCACGATCGTGATGTTCGGCCGCCTTTTATCTGGTCTATTGGTTTCACATCGTCCCGTCCGAGTAGTATCCCCACCACTCGCTTGTGCCCCCCGGAGGCAGCACAATGGAGGGGCGTTCGGCCATCCCCATCTGGTTTGTCAGCGTCGACGTCACTCCGCTCGAGTAGGATTTTCACGACACCCTCGTGGCCATTCTGGGCAGCAGTCCATAGTGGTGTTCGGCCCTCGGTATCCGGTTCGTTGGGGCAGATGTCATCCCGTTCAAGTAGCATCTTCACTACCCCCTCGTGCCCGTTCTGGGCACCAGCCCAGATTGGTGTTTGGCCACAGATATTCGGTTGGCCTGGGTTGACATCGTGCCGCCCGAGCAGCATTTTCACAGCTCCTTCGAGCCCATTCCTAGCAGCACCCAGTAGGGGTGTTTGGCCGCAGTTATCTTGTTGGCTGGGGTTAACGTCATGTCGTCGGAGTAGTATTTTCATGACCCCCTCGTGCCCCATCAGAGCAGCAGTGCAGAGAGGAGTTTCGCCATAAATGTCTTGTTTGTTAGGGTTGACGTCGTCCCGCCTGAGTAACATTTCCAGCACTCCATCCTGTCCATTCCAAGCGGCATCCCAGATCGGTGTTCGGCCGTAGATATTTGGTTTTTCGGGGTCCACGTCGGCCCGTTCGAGTAGCATCTCGACAATCCCCTGGTACACTTCGGCAGAGGCACGGAGGAGCGGTGATCGGCCTTCGGTATCCTGTCCGTTGGGGTAGACGTCCTCTCGTCCGAGTAGCATTTTGACCACTTCCACATGCCCATTCTCAGCAGCCCGCGCAAGAGGTGTACAGCCAGTGTAGTCTGTTTTGTTGATATCACAATCTTCTACCTCTACCAAACCAGCTACAATCTCGACAATTCCGAAGAAGGATGCACAGTGTAAACCACTGAACCCAGAATATTTGTTGGTAGAAGGAAGGAAATTCCGTGCATCTCCACCCAAGAGGAGCTTTGTGGAAATGTGGCTAGTGCAGTCCTCAAACGGCTTCAGTGCAAGCTTTTTCCCCCTATCTGAGAGATTTCTTTTTGCATGCATTCCCCAATATAGAGAAGAATATTCTAGAAAGGGTGTAACTCGGAGATCGGGAGAGGAAGTAGCGGAAAGGGCCTTCACCTGATTAGAATTCAGATAGGTTAGGCATGTTTCTGCCATAGTTGAGTGAACTCTACCGGGGGGCTCAGGATGAGCCCGGAGGTACTCTTCAAGAGTAAAATGGATTAACCGGACCGTGGAAGCCCCCTTGTCCATGGAAACAAGTCCTTGACAACAGCTGAGCAATGTCCCTATTGAAGGGACATTGTCATCATCGAGATCGGCCGATCCTATTTCGACTCCTAGAGCGTGACACAGTTCGTTGACTTTCAAGGGCCGTTCCGCGTAAGAGATCCACATCAAAGCGGCCATGCCAAGCATCGCTTTCTCCCCACCCTGCCCCTTTATCCGACTCAATGTCCCACCATATGCGCCCGAGCAGTATATTTGCTACTCCCTCCTGTCCACTTTCAGCAGCACCCCAGAGCGGCGTTTGGCCATAGATATCCTGTTTGTCGGGGCTGACGTCGTCCCGCCTGAGTAGTATTTTTGCAACTCCCTCATGTCCTTTCCTAGCAGCACCGCAGAGTGGTGTCCGGCCGTTGATATCTGGTTCGTCGGGGTTAACCTCGTGTTGCCCGAGCAGTATTTTCACCACTCTCTCGCGCCCGTAATAGGCGGCGCTCCAGAGCGGTGTCCGGCCGTAGATACCCCGTTTTTCAGGGTTGACATCATTCCGTCTGAGCAGCATTTTTACCACTCCTTCGTACCCCATCTCAGCAGCACGATGGAGTGGCGTTTGGCCATAGCAACTTGGTTTGTCGGGGTTGACGTCGTCCCGTCTAAGGAGCATTTCTACCACTCCCTCGTGCTCATTCGATGCAGCAGAGAAGAGCGGTGTTTGACCGTAGTTGTCTGGTTTGTCAGGGTTGACGTCGCCCCGCCCGAGCAGCATTTTCACCATTCCCTCATGCCCTTTCTTGGCAGCCCACCAAAGTGGTGTTGCCCCCTCGCTATCTGGTTTGTCAGGGGTGACATCCTGCCGTCCAAGGAGCATTTTGACCACTTCACCGTGCCCACTCGCAGCAGCACACCAAAGGGGTGTTTGGCCGTAGATGTCAGGTTTGTCGGGGCTCACGTCGTCCCGTTCGAGCAGTAGTTTCACCACCCCCTCATGTCCATTCAAAGCAGCACACCAGAGCGGTGTTTCTCCAGACTCACTGGGCTTGCCGGGGTCGATGTCGTCCCTTCTGAGCAGTATTTTCACGACCCCCTCGTTCCCATTCACCGCAGCCCACCAGAGTGGTGCTTGGCCGTCGATATCTGGCTTGTTGGGGTTGACGTCACCCCGTTCGAGTAGTATTTTAACCACACCCTCGTGCCCATTCAAAGCAGCAAACCAGATTGGTGTTCGGCCGCGGATATCCGGTCTGTCAGGGTTAACGTCGTCCCGTCCGAGCAGTGTCTTCACCACACCTTGGTGCCCATTCAAGGCAGCACGCCAGAGCGGTGTTCGGCTGTACATATCTGGTTTGTCTAGGCTGTTGTCCTCCCTTGCAAGCAGTACTTTCATCACTTCTTCGTGCCCATTCAAAGCAGCCCATGCGAGAGGAGTGCTGCCTGTACAGTCCGTTTGATTGACATCACAACCTTCCACCCCTACAAAAATGTCTACAATGTCGACAATTCCGAAGAAGGATGCACAATGCAGGCCACTGAAGAGTGAAGGTTCACCAAAATCAACAGGGAAGAACCGCGATTTTTCTCCATCCAAGAGGGTTTTTGCGGATATGTGGTTGCCGTAGTCGTCGAATAGATTCAGCGCAAGCTCTTTGGCAACATGTGAAAGCTCTCTTTTGGCGTGCATTCCCCAGCATAGGGAAAAATATTCCAGAAATTCGGCCCCCCGGAACTCGTGAGAGCGACTTGGCGAAAGAGCCCTAATCTGATGGGAATTCAAATAACTTAAGCAGGTCTCGGCCATTGTCGAGTGAGCGGCACCGAAAAGCTCAGGACGTGCCCGGAGGTACTCTTGAAGAGTAAAATGGATTAACCGGATCGTTGAAGCCTCCCTGTCTACCGCAACAAGTCCTTGGCAGCAGGCTAATAATGCCTCTATTGAAGGAACATTGTCATCATCAAGATCCGGCGATCCTATTTCGACTCCTAGGGCATGACACAATGCGTCGACCTTCAAGGGCCGCTCCGAGTGCGAGATCCACATCAATGCGGCCATGCCCAACCTCGATTTCTCCCCTCCCTGTCCCTTTATCCGACTCAATGTCTCACCATAAACACCACCCAACCCCAAGCCGTCAGTCATTGCATTAAGCTTTCGTCGCCTGCGGCTGATTGTAGTTTCTTGCAGGATCGCATCGACATTCAACGAGACTAGCAGGAATCTAGAGATATTTCTGTCAGTGGGTGACTTGAGGTAGCTTCTCTGGTACCCTCATTTGTACCTACATTTCAGAAAGATCTTCAGGAATTTTCTTTAAGATATCGGCCTTCAGACTACTGTCCATGGCCTCGGGCATTGTGTCTTCGCCCAGTCTGGCGTGAAGATAACTGATGATATCGCGTCCTCGCGGAGTGATGCGCATAGTCGCTACTCTTCCAGAAAGATGCTTCCCCACCTCAGCCTGGATGTGTGGTCTCCCTGTCATAAATATCCGTGTGCCTGGAGACCTTCGCAGAGTTTGGTTAAGTGAATCAAGTAGCTTGACTCGATATGCTGTCTCGCATTCATCCAGGGCGTCGATACAAATGAATGTATGTTTTCTGGTGGCGGTGGTCTGCATCATCTTCACGACATCGGAAAACTGCGGTCCCCTCCCGCCAATGGCACTTCTCTGCTCTTGGTATGCTCGAGATATCTCCTCCGGGGTCTCGTCTAGCCCGCCGACCAGCTGTTTCACCAGGGCGCCCAGCACGCTGGTAGAGGACTGCTCCTTTTGGGCCGCGAAGTCAAAGTAAAAACATACAACCG
>Ga0307510_10006430_pt1 | contig 14014 bp, 10 predicted proteins | sample 12_EM_MG_FD_207224 | JGI IMG/M metagenome (GOLD analysis project Ga0307510, IMG submission 207224) | Populus trichocarpa ectomycorrhiza microbial communities from riparian zone in the Pacific Northwest, United States - 12_EM | ecosystem: Host-associated > Plants > Roots > Unclassified | place... | reverse complement strand
CCAGGCAGACGCTAACACCCCCCAATCCGTACGATAACCACCGTCCCCCCCTAAAACCCCTTGGGCACCTATAGCTGATCATAGCGTCCTTTATAGTTTCTACAGAATACCTAGCTACGAGTAGTTTTACCAACAAATTTATGCGACAGCTCTCTCTCTGTGCCCGAGTCCAACAAATAATCGCGCATAGGGCATACAACATAGCACTGGACCTTGTATAACCACCGATAGCCACCTAGCCCGCCCGGGAGGCCATTCCCCTATGCAGGAAATACGTATATACTTCCACTTCAGTGGGATATGGAAGAACCTCGAGTTGACACACAGTCACTATCGCGCCCCCGCTCGGTTTCGTTCTCGCTCTTAGGAGAATTTAGCTTGCGGAAGCGGTAAACTTAAATATCATGAGTGCTCACTCGGCCATCGGCGAAGGTGGAAGCTCACATTCACATGCAAATAATTTACCTGATTCTATTTACTTTTTTTCCCTCTAGTTCCGCTCGGAAACTAGACTACCTACTCGAGTAGTGCTCCTCGAGCGCCATATTTGGGAAAGATTTGGGAGGGTGGAATCTTCTTCACATGCTACGAGTCAAGAGGAAAAAAAAGAAAAAAAGAAAGCAAAAATTGCCCCTCCTTTTACCCACAAGATGGGGAAAGAAAAAAAAACAAATCTCTGACCCCAGTTTCTGATTCGCAACGAAACCGCACTTGACCAAGAACTTGGGCGCTCGGACCGAGTAATCGAATCCGCATGATACAATCCCGCCGATCCCTTCACTTGCCAGTCTAACTTAATCCGAAAATCAGTGAGGTAGAACCACAAGGACACAAAAGATACCTCGGTATCGCCAGTCTTGGCAGGGGCAGAGATACGGTGCTAGAATCCATGGAGGGGAAGTCTGTAACCCCCTTCCCCCCCGCTCCGACTCTTTTTAATTGGTAGAAGGCAGCCAATAAGACCGTTTTGAGGTTGAGAATCATGATGAGCTGAACATTTGCGCGCAAGCCGTTTTGTGGCCACGGGGGTTACACATCTCCCATATCGCCCCTAGCACCACACTGCGGGGGTTGGTTGGCGGGGTAATTGCGATTCTCATTATGGTTATCATCATGGCTGTCGCAACTTCAATTTCATTCCTGCTTTCTATTGTTTGCTAGCTCGAAAAACTCGGCACCCTCCTGACCCCAAGCCTTCAGGAGTTGGGGGGGAGGGGGGAGAGCTAAAACCCCGAACTCTAGTTGGCGTTTTCAAGCTAGTGAACGAACGCTGGGGGGGGAAAAGCAAGGAAATCTCGAAAGTTTGCGACTAAAGAACGAGGACCCGTTGGAGAATCACGATCACTTTGTGGAGATGGCCAGGTTTGTTGTTCTCATTAGGTTATGGATTTTGCGTGCATGCAATATGTGCGAGTGCATAAGTGCGGGGAAATGATTTTTCCGGAGAGGTGCGTGACATGGTTGCAAGTACTCGAGTATCGTATATTTAGTTTCCCAGCCCTTTTTTTTTTGGCACCTCGTATTCTCTTTCATGTGATAAGGGAGTTGTTCTGGAAATTTGATTTATGATAAACGGGATCTACTGTGCTGCATCTACCAAATACTGTAGCGTGGCATCACAGCGAACCACGGGGGGCAAAGATTACTGTAAATCACTCTCATAGCTGAATACGGGCAGAGGGGGAGAGGGAGAGGAAGAGAGGCATTCACATGTGAAACAACTATCCAAGCCTAACGTTCTAGAAGTCATGAGACCGGGGTCACACACATTATGCTTCTGCACCCCATAATTGCGCATGCGGAGTTCCAGCCTGTGATGGGCTCTGCTAAATTATTATCACCCATGGAATAGCGGAGTACGAGTAGAGTTTGGCTAGCTGAAGGATGGTGCAAACTTACCTGCCAAGCTAGACTCGTAGTAAAAAGTTAAGCCTTCGTACGCTTGAGGGAGTACTCGAGTAGACCCTGTTTCATGGGATATTTCAAGCTCTATGCGGTGTCTGTAGTCGGTGGGTATGGTGCAAACGTTGGGAAAGTGGACGAGTTCGGTGTGCCGATGCGCACCCTTACACCTTGTGGCTCCAACCCGCCCCCCTCCTGTGGCTCCAGGCGAAGACGAGGTGGGTTATCCATACTATTGGTATGGTCAGTGTGGTTTATTAAGCAGTAGGTCATTTCCTAATATGGTAGTGATATGCGTATAGTGTTACCCTGTCGGGTAACCTCCCGGTCGGAAGTGTAGTGCCAAGATATGGCTTAGCTTCACGCCTAGCTGACTGGGCCGGCTCTTTATACAAACCTGAATTAGTCTGGCTCCTTCAGAATATTCGGAGAGTTCCTTCTCTATCTCTGGGTGGTGATAAATTGAACATATTTACACAAAATCTTAAGTGGTTGTTCAGCTGCGCGGGTTTCTAGGTTAGCTGAGGTGCTGGTTTTGTCGTGTCTGAAGCAATAACCATCAGAGCGAGTGCGGGAGCAAGCGAGTAACCGGAGCAGCTTGATGAACTCTTGATTTTTTGTTGTCATTGTAGCATCGTCTGACTTGGATACACCACCAAAGGGAAATCTTTATATTGTACAGGATGTCAAGGCTACAGGGCACGTGATGGGGAAAAAAAGAGAGTACCAGTATGATACGAAAGGGACAAAAGGAACCACAAAAAAACTCCATCACCCCCACCAACCCAGTCAACAAAGCTTTTTCCGTCCTCCGCTATACTATGTATCGCAACATAAATTGTAACCCCGCCCAAACCAAACCGGAAAAACTAAAGGGGAAAAAAACCAAAAAATGACTATTGGACAATTAGTAAAAAATATGGAAAGCTTAATTAATCTCCGTCTCTAAAACCTGAATAACATCGTCGATATCGAAATCCACGCTATCCAGGATCCTAGTCATGTCTTCCTCCAGCCATGAGCTTGAATTCCCGACGAAGTCGAGCGCTCGGGTGCCACCAAGGAAGCGTTTCTGACTCATCAGCGGTGCATCGTCATAATGTCCAAAGAACGGATCATTATCCTGGCCATCGAGGTTGAGCAGGGCGTCTAAGTCTCCGTTTTCTTCGTCGGGAGCGCGAGGAATGGATAGGCACGGTGTCATTGAGGCGGGCTTTTCCGATGGGAATAGCAGTTCCTCGCGGACGCGGAGCACGCCATTACTACCAATTGTGAAAGTACTCGCAGAGTTCTGGGGTAGCAGGTATGGGGTTGGGGACCGGTGATCATCGTGTTTTGGTGATGGCGGAGACTGGAGGAAGGTTTCTAATTTGAACTGGAGTTCGTTCTCATCTAGGTGTGTAGCATCAGGAATGTTGATGTTTTCAATGTCAGGGGGCGGGGTGAGTGCTGCATTGGACGGTGGAGCAGAGGCGGGGATTGTGATTGCATTGCTGCTGAATGGTGCACTGTGCGGGGAGCTAGCACCAGTGGGCTTTTGAGGGGTCGGATGGTCAAGGTTCTGATGGTATCTTGTTCTCCTCCCTTGGCTGAACTTCTTGTGGCCGGTAACCTGGATTTCCGCTTTCTTGATAGCAGCCTCCAAGAAATGGGTTGCATAGTCGGCTGCCGAGTATGACTGCCGAAGCCCTTGCATCACCTGCATGCAGAGGCCAAATCCCTCCAAACTAAGCTCCCTAGTTAATGCATTTGATGATTTGATGTCGAGCAAGTGAATGATCACTGCCGGGAGCATGACGGTAACACTATGGTTCTATCAGTAAAGGTGAAAAAAAAAGAACAGTGGTTCGCTCCTACATACCCAGTGGTTGGGAGATACTTAACGAGATCAAGGTCTATGAGTTCCTCCGCAAGGCGAGTAATCTCGGAAGCTGCTTGTCGAACCTTCCTACGGGAAATCTCCTGAAGTTCAGCATCGCCGTTCCTCGCTGGCCAAGACGCTGGTGCGGACGGCAGAACCTGGGGTCTGTGAAGAGCGCTGACAGTCGTGCTACAAAGTAAATGATCAGTCATCATTATCATTCCAAAGGGTATCATAAGTTAGATGTTTGGGTAACCTACTAATAACACATGTGAAGGAGATTTCTGTGCAGGGTAAGGGCTTCATCTACCGGAGCATTGGCACCAACTGGCCGATAGATTGCCTCCTCTGGTAGCCCCTGCACCCATCTGGCCAATTCCTCATCACATTTCTCCACCTGGCAACACCCAAGATTCAGCTTTTTGGGCAACAGCATCATGGTGGTTTTAGTGCTTCCATCGGCCGCTAAACTTCCTTGGTTGGTGTTCAATACTGAGTACTGTGCGGAAAGCACTCGACTGATTACCATACACAACTTGGCTTTCTGGATGCATAAGATAGCAAGCTCTCTTTGCCGACGTGACTCCACTTCCTTCCTCTGCCTTTCCCCATAACTCCAGAACATCGAATCCTCATCACAATCAGGGCCTGTATCAATTGAAAAGTCATCTAGTGTAAGCATGGGTACATCGCAATCCTCGCTCTTTATTCTTGTTGGCCTCCTCATTCCCAATGCCACCAATCTATCCCGCATGAAACAGCACCACCAAATTCGCTTCCACAATTTCTTGCGGTCGGGATCCATATTTGAGTTTTCTGGGTCTCTGTGTAGACCAATTGTATGCGAAAGGGATATGGCAACCCCCATCCAGTGCCATGTATCTTTTTGGTCATCTGGTGTCTCATACCAATATGTCATGAGCAAAATCGCTTGAACGAGTGACATCCGGTCTTGTTCATGGTCGAAATCGTAAAGCACCTTTTTGTATCGGTTAGAATTATTAGGTTATAGCAGAGAGACTACACATACCCTAGCCTTTGTGAATAATGCCTTCCGAGCAGCTTTGCGTGTTGGATATCCAGCAGCACGAAGGCTTTCCATATCGACAAACTAGGAAGTTCGGTAAGTCCCTATCAGCTCTGGAGAGGAAGGTGCAAACATACTGCACTTCCAGTGAACATCACCGCCTGAAAGAGCAACAGGCTAATTTTCCCTTTACTCCCATCGTCGGAGGTAACGCTTCTCAAAAACTCCTTCCTATTCAATAGCGGCATATACGGATGTACAAAATCAAAATGGCTCCGAAGTAGCTCGCTTCGCAGGGGCTCCTCCGGGAGTGTTAGCGCACCCTTCTTTATTAGGTACTCTAGATCATCGAGAGGAATCTTTATAGGGGTAGGCTTGATAAAGGCCGGTAGTTCAATGTATGCTTGTGAGATGGTCAACAATCTGCGTGGGTGCGATGACGAAGCCGAAGTTTGTGTGGACAGTGAATTCGCCAAAGAGGGAAGAGATTCGTGGGACGATGCGTAAGATGCCCGACGGTCACGCCCCATTCGCAGGCCTTGTGCCTGGTCTGTTTACAAAAAAAAAAGTGAGAAGGGTTTCGGATGATGAATTTCTTTTGAATACACAGGAGCTTTGAACGCACAAATCAGATGAGGCACATGGCCACTACTCTCCTTGTCGGAGTGAACGTCGATCGGCAGTGCCGAAGGAGAGCCCAAAATACCGGTATGGGACTCAGTATTATGACAAGCGTTAGTTTTCCTTGGTGAGACATTTGTCTGCGTTTGAGCGGTTGCGTCGGCACCGGTGTCGGAGGCGGAGCCGGTACTATCAACCTTGGTGCCCCAGAGTTTTCTAGAACAAAAGGGTAAGCTTAGGTAGATTATGGGGGGTAATAGGAATTCAGGACCTACTTTCTTCGTTTGCTCTCTGTAATAATGCACTCTACCTCATCCAGTCTGCAGTTTGTGCAAGGGGCACCATGTTCAACAACGTTGCAACGCACTTTTCTCGCTCGACAGCATTGACAGGCCTTTGAAGCTCGACGCTTTACCGGGCGAAAGTTTGAGCCGTTTGTGTTTCCAGCAGCTGCGGTAGATCGCTTTTGACCCGCAGTAGCAGGACTATTATCCGTAGTCGTTAACTGTAGTGCTGTGTTTGTAGTAGTAATAATAGCAGAGCTGGGAGCAGACGTTGTAACTGTCGTGCCTGGGAGGGCCATAGCCAGTGACGTTAATGTGAGACAGCAGTGTTTGGGCGGTTTTGGTGGGTGGCAACGGAAGAATTGACTGGAGTCTGCAGACGAGTTTGATGCTGAGGTTTGTTACAATGATAATGTGCCCAGCAGAATAACGGAAACCCTCGATATTATAGGCTGAGGATGAAGGAGTGAGAGGCGTGGGTAAAGGGAGCAGAAGAAGGAGAGGGAAATCCAGGGGAGGCAAAGGTCATGTATATAGCTGAGGGGACGTGGGGCGGCGGTCCAACGGGATTAAAATCACTCCGTTCGAGACAATCTTTGAACACTAACCAAGTGGAAAAAACGAGCCAAAAGGGTGGGTAGGAATTGACATACGGTAATGGACATGTACCCGTCATCCATTCCATTCCTAGTTCCACATCCTTTGAACTGCAAAATCTGTGTGCTCGAGCATCCCATTTCCTTGTAACTGTGTAGGTCCTGTCGTAGCTTATTTACCTTACTCCCATACGAGAACCTACCGCTTCCCTATACCTACTGTGGTAGCTATCCACCCTCTTCACCTACGTAGCAGATTTCCTCCCCGGTGCTCTGTTACCATCAGAACTTGAACAGAAGTCTCCACAATCACCATCACCACCGTGACCCAAGGTATCAATTATTGATCTCAACACCAGCACCATCACCACTGCCACCCACTCCACAATCACACTTGACTTCCCCACTCGAGTAGAGTATCCTGGTGTCGATTATACCACGCCTAATCCACTCATCTATCCACCCACCCACCAAATCTTCCAAACTTACACTTTTATCGTCTCCCTTCCCCTATTCCAAGTATGGTTTGACGTTCATCCATCCCTTCATCATCCCTCCCACTTCCCTCCTCCCTGCTTCGGCTTTATTGCGTCCCCCCTCCACGCAAACGGGATCCCCCAGAGTCTCAGCACAAGGCCCGGCCAACGCTCTCCGTTATTGTGGGGCAAAATACTGTAACGCTTCCTGCCATAGACTACTTGACCCAGGTACCTGACTGGCTACTCTGGGAATATATTCAGACATCCATCAGCCTCTTGCTATTCCTAGTGTGACGGGCGCAGACGCTAGCCAACGAAGAAAGAAAAAGTATCTTAAAACCCCGGATTCCTGAAGTGGTTGCTAAATACCAAGCATTGGCAGAGGGCATGGATTGGATGGGGTGATCCGGAGCCGCCGCTTTGCACGCATGTGATTACTGTATGGTGGTGCTCCAACATCATCATACTTGTATCAACGGATGGTATCTACCTACCGAAGAGATCGCGTGCCCCTCCTCATGGGTACAGAGGCAAGACTCGCCAAAAAAAGAACGAGAGTGGAAAAAAAAACTTTTTAGGAGTGAGACTTGTACTACTGTCTATGGTATCATCCGTGAGCACACTATTGAAAGCTGCAACCTCACGATAGCTGGGTAACGCAAGAAAGCCCAATCGCCATGAACCTGGGAATCGGCGAGACTAATCCGTCTCTAAAGGAGTGTGTGGAGTGGAGTGAGTAGCCGGGAAAAGCAGGCCCCATGGCGCTGGCAACTTAGAATTAGCCTTCGCGACCGGCCTATCCATGACAACCAAATTTCTCCATCATATGCTATCGTTTTGCTTGCTCCTGTGCTCGAGCACAGTTCTCGAGTGTAATTTTGCTGGGAGGCAGGTTTGGGGTGGGCTTCGAGTGGGGAGTTTGCAATTGTAAGGAAAAAACGGTTTAGCTGAGTAATATGCCAAATATAATGTCCAAGGGAGTAGGATCACTACAATTTTGGGACTAGAGATCTAACTCGGAGGGGCACTGTACTGGATCGAGTGCGCTCTCGTGACACCTGACCCTGCTGAACACAAGAGAAACCCCGGCTATCCCGGCTGCCGGTCTGGAGGCCAAGAGAGGATATAGAAACACTTGCGATAAGTTCCATGCAAACAATATGCATGATACCGTAGTCAGACCGGAATCGCCCCCCCCGCCCCGAGAAAAGTAGGAGTCTAGAATGCGTCCCTCCCACAAAGACCGGTAACTGGGACAATGTTTAATACCATGGAGGGTTAATCACCCAAGGTATGAGTGGAGAATCTTGTTTAGCAAGTGCTTCCGTGAGGGTGGAAGCATTTTATGCTGAGGGCAGAGAAACCTGTGCGATTTTTGCCGGTACAGCACACCTTCTGTTATCGTCGGGCGGACGCAGGCTGTTTGTGTGAGAAAAATCGGTCTTCCCCACTCTCACCCCGCCCGGCTCCTCCGACTCTCAGGAGCCTCCAAGATAGCCGCCCCCTCGTCATAAACGATAAGTTGGGATTACTAAGCCGCTCATCACGTTCCCACCAGTTTCTTAGCAGCACCTCAGTCCATCGGCATCACGGGAAACTCGCCGGAGACTACTATCACGAAATTCCGGAGGACGGATTAAATCCCCCCTATTATTCCCACTCTACTCCCAGCCTGAGCTAATGCTTTCAAAGAATTGCGATATCGACTGCACCAACCGGAGCGATAGGCGACTCCGCTTCCTCCGGGAATCATCAGAGTTTGACTTCGTCTCAGAGGAGACTCGAGTCTCTCTGCATCAAAGTTTCGCTAGCTAACCGGACTTTTTTTCTCTCTCTCGCTCACCGTGGTTTGTTATCTCCGACAGGACCACTCCTGACATAAGGGTCTTGGTTTCACTACAAATAACCTTGCGTCCCGATGAAACGGAAGCCAAAACATAACGAGGAATTGAATCATCGGTACGGTAGACCAGGCCAGATTGAACGTTGAGATAACTCCACCCAAGGCACCACCTTTATGACCAGTCGTAGTGCCAGATGATATACCCTCCTCGAATGGAAGTACTCGAGTCGATTACATGCTAATTTTCCGCTCGTATTGTGCCTATATAACCCCGTGCTATTGTCAGCGCCAGTACAGCACAGTACTGTACAGTACAGTTAATCCTATGACAGCGCCCATGCGCCGACGCACGTCAGACTAGAACATCAAGCTGTGAGCCGAGGCATCTACCAGCCATGTGGATCTGGGCTTAGGTTTATACACACAAAACACAGTGCGAATGGTTTTCAGGTTCGAAAAAGTAATGTGGAATTGAGGGGGTCAGGTTAGGGGATACAGTGTATCTTGCAAGTGCTTGGGAAAGGAGCGAATGGCCGAGTGATCAAAGAAGTGGAAGGAACAGGAAGCAATTATTATTAATGACTCCCGGTGTCATCGTATGCAAGAGCTTCCACAGCGAACAGCCATCGTCCTTGTATGAACATCCGTCAATGCTTGCAAGTGCTGGGATCCGATTTTCCCCGTCCTGATCTATCCCCCCCTCCGCGCAAGGCCAGTATAGGGGGAACCTTAGGCTATGGATAGCTCTCGCCGTTGAGCATAACCCCTGGTATATTGGCTCATACTGGTAGAGCACAGTACTAGCTGTTCGAGCAGGTGTACCTGCGCTTAGCGGCTACCGCAGCGACAACCTTTCTCAATCAATCCCCTTGCGAGGCGCAACCCCGGCACCACACATAGAAAGATAAGACTACCGTAGAACAAAACATCACTCACGCGCTCACACTGACACACACTTGCGCTATTTGGCCCTTTTTTTTCTTCCACTTCTATTCCATTCCTTACTTCACCTTCTTTTCTTTTTTCTCCGGGGTGGAAAAAACTCTCTCCTGGACTCCGAAACACCCGTACTCACCTCAGCCCTGTCGCCTTCTCTGTCCCATCGGAAGAATTAGGAACCTACCGGGGGTGCATCGGGCCTTCTCCATTTTTCCGGATTAAACTTTTTCTTTTTCCTCCTTCCTGGTTTCCTTGCTCTTGTAGGCATAATAATGTTACTCATTTTTTTCCTTTCCCCTCACATTTTGTACGTTCTTTTTGACTGTGTTTTGTCTTTGCTGTTATGATAAGGAGTATCTGGAGCTTGTGGTGGATGGAATGCGATGTGGGTTATCTTTGTTACTCACGGGCGGATGGACTAACGGATGGGTAGATGGTTGATAGGAGGGATGGGTGGATGCGGCGGACTCTCCTCTTTTGCCCTCCATACTCTAGTCTTCTAATTCCGTACAGAATCTTGAACGTCACACGGTTCAAGTATTGGGGTCTTACTTGTACCTCCTGGAGGTAGTACATACATAAGTGGTAGTGGTCATGGGGAGGGTTAGGTGTGTCAGAGGATTGTGCAAATATACTGCTTGATGCTCCGGAATGAGGTCTTCACTTTCTTTCTTTCTCTCTCCCGCTATATTTGTTCCTTCCTCTTATAGATGCAGGTGCACACCCTGCGTCCAATGACCTCAACCTGCAGTGAGCAACAGTATTTGAAAGCTCTTTTCCAGATTGGTAGGTGTGGGTGGCTTAACGACGTGCGAGTAACTTACAGTAAATCGGTGAACTTGTTTGTCAACATAGTTGTGGTGGGAATTAACTCAAATTCGTTAATTTTAACAGACCCAACACCTGTATATCTCTGGTTTTAGTATCAGCGGAAGAAGAAGAAAAAGAGGAGGGCCGAGAAAAAATAGACACTGGGTAACAAAATACCCTATTAAATTTTGGTAGAGCTAAGGGAATGATAGACTATCGCTTTTCCGCAGGGCGAGATAGTCTTGGGAACAGGGGGGTCTCTAAAATGGGGATATGAGTGTGGTTTTGTTAGAACCTGCAGCCACGGGATAGTGCCCCTAATACCCAACTACAATTGAACTAGTTCTAGATGATAAATACCTCCAAGTTGTTACGCAATTATACCAAAGTCCCTGTTTATGCGGGATTGACTAACCTCATCCCCAGATATGAAGAAGATACTAAACACTAGTCAAGTAAACCTGTCAAAGATTACATACCTTATTTCATACCTACATACATATGATAACACTCTCGAACCCCTTGATACTACCAACTTTCCTTACCTGTTCTCTAAGATAGTCGTTTATTAAAATAAGTTATATAAGCCACAAGAGGGAAAGAGGGGGGGGAAAACGGTCGAAAGGCCCTATGTTCTTTTTCCTAGGAAGTTTTTTATCCACTAGCCAGGCTGCCCGGGGTGGCTCGACACTCCTTCAAATATTTCCAATATCTCAACCGACAGGATTTCTATCAAAATTTAATATGAGAATATGTCCATTCCACCCCCCTCTGCTTTGGCAGAATCCTAAACTCAACTCAGCCAACTACACCCCTAAGCACATCCAACGAATCTGCACACTCTCTCCAACTGAGCCGGGAACCTAATCTCAATTCTCTCAATATTGGCAGAGATTTCCCTAATTTCTTCCGATATCCGGGAGGCTCTCACCTCACAATTGTTTTTTGAAGACACAAGGGAAAAGCTCCTAGGTTTCTGTTGTTAGCGAGCAGAATTGGAACTTCAGGAATGTGAGAGAAGGAGGGGGGTGGGGGGAGGTCGCAGTCACTGCCGGGTTCGCCAAGCGAACTGCCTATGGCCTCATAATTTGATTTCGCCTTCTGTTTCTGTTCCCTGATAATCTAAGTCGATGGGGAATTCTGGGGGGTTTTAGGCACGCATCTGGTGTTCCAGACGGCTGCTGAAGGAGGTCAGCATGGTTGGGAAGTGGAGAATTATTTTCCAAGGTAATTGGGGGGGGAGTCTAGGTTTTGTGGAGGTAGAGGAGTATTAAGTTTTCGATGGATGGATAGTAACTTTAGAGGGTAATATATGAGGAAACACCGCTCAGTATGGGAGAGAGCTTCACATATGGCGCACTCATTTTTTGGTGTTAGATGGTGCTTAACTTAGGCTATATTTGGGTTGAAGAAGATGCTGAGGCACTTGGGGTCTATTGAATGTCGCCCGCCGCTAGTTTTTCCCTCTCTGGTGGAACGGAGGAAATGATATTGGAGTAGTGTTAGACATGCTGTGGGGGAGGTTCTTAAATTTTGTTACCCATGATGCATCTCGTGCTCTGGGGTGGGTCCACGAATTGAAATGGTCATGAAGAATCACTCGCAAAGCACACAGCTGACAGCCAGTAATCCTAAAGGAAAGTTAGAATGATGGGCCAGGAGTAACCCTTCCATCTTGGCTGCTCCTTCGCGAGGTGTAATACTTTAATGGCGTCCGACCAAACCACTTTCAATAGCACAAGACCAAGTATTCTAAAGGTCGTATAAATAAACCAGGTACAATATTCCCAACCAGATGCCCGCCAATCCTTTCTCTGGTCTGTCTTGCCTGAATAAAAGAACAAGGGGTAACTAAAACAAACAGATCCATGATATACCTCCCTAATAGAGCCCAAAACTAACCTATTACCCACCTAAGCACGTCCATCGAATCTGCACACTCCTCCAACTCCTCCAACTGAATCAGAAGCTTCGTGTCCATTGCCGTAATTCTGTTCGAGATTTCCAGAATCTGGTTCGATGTCTCCTCAATATCTTCGGACATCGCTTGAAGGCTTGCGATTGTATTCCGAAGGCGAAGCCGGAAGGCTAAGAGAGTGTTAGTGGCAGGGCTGTAACCGCATATTTTGAGATCAGAGATGAGGGGTGGCGCGGCGTACACCCGTTTTTGGGATCAGGTTTCGGGAAAGCGGGGAGCTTTTTGACACCGGTAGGTTTGATTTTTGGTTTGATTTTTGCTTCAGGTGCCACTCCTATAACTGGTCTAGCCCGGTACACAAATTGATCTGGCTTTTTAGTCTGCTTCGGAGGTGTTGGTGGTGGTGGCGAAAGGTCGGAAACCCCTTCGTACTCGTTGCATACTACCGGTATCTCCTTTCTCGCGGATCCGGATATGGGAGGCATGTTTGAGAGGGGGGTGTTGGCTGCTTTGACGATAATTATGAAGGGTTGTGGAGGGTGCTGATGGCGTAGTCTCTTCCTGGGAGCACCAACTGTGGGTGTGTGAGGGTTATGTAGGCTTGCCATTGCTGGATGATCATAGCGTCTACTAACTTGGTGAAAGGTCCTCTTTAGTGTCTGTGTTCCCACTGAGACTGGTGACAGAAGTGCTATAAGCAATTCTTATGAACAAGCTACACGAAGCTATGTACGTGCTCCTTGGAACTCGAACAATGATATACAAGTGAGTACAATAGCCATTCGGTCACAACCCTAAGGTCTCCTGAGTGTCTTTAGCTTTCCCATACTTGCTCTACCATCCACCATACCGTAGAACTACACCCAAGGCTTACGCCATGAACTAGATATGAAAAAAGGTCCGAGAGCACTGTTTCCCATTCTGGTCGCGAGAGGCCCCCCACTTACTAAATAGATTTCCAATGGATGTGGGAGATTTGAAAGCTGGCGACAGCTCTTTGACCCCACCACATCCCCGCCATTCTACCCCACCGCCGGATTAATATCTCAAGATGAGCCTTTCGGAAGCGGCCTCACAGGATCACCTCCCCTGCCTGTCTCAGACATACTTGCTCTAGAGCCTACCTACGATGCGGCGCGACAGGGCCGTGCTTATCTATTACTCGCCCTATATCTTAGGATTCAACACGGTCTCAAAGCCCATGAATGTATCTTAACACAAGTGCCATGAATGTATCATGCCGGTGTATGACAGCAGCTACTAATAGACTACAAGGCTCGGTTTCTTCCCATCGCCCACTTAAAAAAGAGCCCTCTATTGTCCGATTCCCCAAGCTACAAGCCCCTGGCATGAATGGACCGAACACCGCCGGGGTCACGGGAGCTGAAAGTCCTTTGCCAAGGAGCCCCCTGGTGTTCGGTCCATTCATGCCAGGGACCTGTAACTATCATCCACTATATCCTGATTGGTATATAATACATTACGCATATTCCACCCCACAACCCCCCCGCTCAGCCTCAGAACACCCTCCGAAATAGCCCTTCTGCTACTCCCGTTTAATACTCGAGCGTACCGTACAGGTTTTACAAACGAATTGTACACTTAGTACTGCACGTCTTGTACTTACCCCCCCCCCCCCGGGCGCCACCTGGTACAATACTTATCTGCTCAAGCCTCCCGGCCCAAGGGAAGATTTTAATAAGTACTGTAAAAACTGGAATAATTGGCCCTCAC
>Ga0307510_10006429_pt1 | contig 14016 bp, 18 predicted proteins | sample 12_EM_MG_FD_207224 | JGI IMG/M metagenome (GOLD analysis project Ga0307510, IMG submission 207224) | Populus trichocarpa ectomycorrhiza microbial communities from riparian zone in the Pacific Northwest, United States - 12_EM | ecosystem: Host-associated > Plants > Roots > Unclassified | place... | reverse complement strand
CCTCGCCACCATCAACCTTTCACCCCCACCCCCTGCCCCCCCCCCCCCCCCTGCTATATCATCCCTTTGAAACTGAGAGGGGAGAGAGCCCACCGGTGATAGATAAGGGAAAAGGAAAAAGAAAGAAAGTCGGAAAGTCTGAAAAGGCGAAGAGGGGAAGAGGGGAAGAGGGGAAAAAAAGTAGAAAAAAGTGGCAAAAAAAGAGAAGAAAAAAAAGGACAATGTCGTCGGTGCAGCTTCCACTTACAAGGGAGTCTGTGCTAGAAGCACACGAACTAATCAAGTCGTATATCCACCGTACTCCTGTATTCACCTCTACAACGCTATCAAAGCTCGCATCATCGGGTGATACGAACATCAACCTGCTCTTCAAATGCGAGAATCTCCAAAAGATCGGCGCATTCAAGATTCGCGGAGCAACCCACGCCCTCGCCCGGCTCACGGACGAGGAATTGCAGAAGGGTGTTGTGACCCACAGCTCGGGTACTCCCTCCCCCCTTCACCTCCCTTCACCTCCTCCTCCTCATTGCCCCTCACCCCTCCCACCAACCAACCAGCCCAACCCCCCCAACGGAGGAGCTCAATGCTAACGACAAAGGTAAGGCAACCATGCGCAAGCACTCGCACTCGCGGCAAGAGAGTCCTCTTTGGACAGAGGCTTCAAGATACCCTGCTACGTCGTCATGCCGCGCATATCCACGCCGTCTAAGATCGCCGCGGCGGAGGGGTATGGGGCGCAGGTGGTCTTTTCGGGGTCTACGTCTGCGGAGCGAGAAGCTGAGGTCAGGGTAGTTCGGGAGAGGACGGGAGCGGTGCTTGTGCCGCCCTATGATCATCCACATATAATACTCGGACAGGGGACTATGGCTGTGGAGCTGGCTGAGCAGGTGGAGGAGGAGCTCGGGATGTCATTGGACGCAATTATTACACCTTGTGGGGGCGGGGGAATGCTTGCCGGCGTTGCTGTTGCGTGCAAGGGGACTGGGATCAAGGTTTTTGGAGCGGAGCCGAGGGAGGGTGCGGACGATGCTTGGGGGGGATTGAGGGATGGGAGGAGGGTGGATAGTGTGAAGAGCCTGACCATAGCCGATGGCCTGCGCACCCCGGTTGGGTTGACCAACTGGGAGGTGATTAGCGATAAGAACTGCGTTTCTGGTGTGTATACCGTCAGTGAGGAAGAGATCAAGTCAGCTATGAAATTAGTGGTCGAAAGGATGAAGATCTTGATCGAACCTAGCTCCGCTGTGCCGGTCGCTGTGGCGCTCTACAGCGACGAATTCAGAGGGGAGATGCAGAAGCTTGCTCAAGGAAAAGATGTGAATTTGGGGATTATTATAAGTGGCGGAAATACCACTATCGACAAGATTATAGAGCTCTTTGGAGTGAAAAACTAGCATAGACGCTTAGGCGATATAGCAATAGAGCGGCTTGCGCAGTCATAGTTTGTATCTGGAGGCCCTCGATTCCCACCGCTAGTTATCAAACATTTCAGTCTGTCGTCAGCTCATTTCTTTCTTTCGAGAATTGTTACCACTAGTTGGGGCTGGCTCGCTTCCGCCCTTTCGAATACTATTTCTTTCTCCTCTCAAATGCTTCTTTCAGGCCTCTACGTCTTTTCAAGCCGGGTACTAGTTAGGACGAACGGGTGTTCTCTTTTGTTGTTCTTTTTGTTCTTTCAATATGGTTTCTTTGAAGACTTTTGTTTTCTCGATTCATTGTTGAGGATACAGAGGGATCCCGGTGGCAATGGCAGGACTGTTGTTCTCCCTAGGGATATGTTTTTTAATCAATAATCTTAACCGCTAACCGTAGCCACTTCCTCATCCAAACGCTTGCCGGTTGCTATACTGCCCGAGTGACTATTTATGATTAGTGATCTATTTATGAATATCCCTGGTAGTCTGCTGTGCAGGGGCGGATAATGCGTTGTCTGTCTTCTTGTGCTTGTCCTAGGCAAGAGATATTTGGAAATACGAACGGTGAGTTTGTGACATGCAGCGGTTTTCTGCTGTATATTTTTCGAGTCCCTGTTTCTGGGTACTTCCCTGCCTGGATAAGTTGGGTGTGCTGGCGCATTTTACAACTTCGGTTCTGGAGCTGTGGTAATGGAGTAGACGAAGTCCATACGATAAGGGTATTTTGGGCGAGTATTTGGTGGTAGAGTTGCTGGGAGAAAACATACCAAGTCGTATATAGCCTCAACTCGCGCGGGGGATATGATAGTAGCGATTGGGGTCATTTGGTAACCTGATGGCCAAAGCACGCACAAAAATTCCGGGTCTTCGGGCAATCGTTGTACAACCACGATAGATGGAAACAACATGGAAAAGCGTTCAAAAGGTAGTTTTCCTATACGGTAATGGCATCCGCACAAAAAAGTGTTATTTTTTCCCCCTTCAATTCTCCTATCGTAGAGTGCTGAGGGTGGAGTGGAAAGTTCTTTCCCTCGAGGGATCATACCTGCCGAGACTAGGGACTGTTCGTATGGGACCCTTACAGGAACACATTGCAGCACACCTTGCCCAGCTCATGCGCCCACAGCTCCGTATCGTACAAACTCCTGAGGGAAAGGGTCTGGAGTGAATAAATATTATATTATTATACCTCAGACATGTTATTTTATTTTATTTCAAAAAATTTCCAAAGCTGAGATTCAAGATATCTTTGTCAACAGTGCTTCCAGTTCATCCCGTCCGTCCAGGACGGGGTGGGGACGACGAAGGACGGGACGGACTTCCTTGGCGCCGTCCTGGACGGGGTGCGGCCGTCGACTGCAGACACGCAAAAGTGCGCAACGAGGCAAATACTAGTACCCAAACAAGTTTAAGATTAAAAGAGGAAATAAAATAAAAAAAGAGGTGGTGCTCGAGCGTCCGACCAGGGGTGGTAGTCGTCGGACTACCGTCGACGACGACGACTGGGAACACTGATCTTTGTATGGTGGCTGGGAGACCTGTGTTTTGACCCGTGTTTAACAAACCCGACGTGTTGGTAAAAGTCGGATATTTGGCAATTTCGGAGAATTACTAAGCCCTTGTGTGTAATATTTTTGCTTTTCTCGACCCGGTTCCAGACTCTCGGGACCCACCCCAAGGTAACGCCAAAAAAACAAGAGAAAGACTTGAACAACGACAGCGTCGAAATAGTGTGATAAGAGAAATAGGACCTAGGAACGATGAGGAGGATCTGAGGAGGATCGGTTTTACATGTCTAGAACTATATTTTCTCTTGTTAGCGTGAGCTTGGATTTTGGATGTAGAATTATTTGTGGTTGTACCTGGTAGGGCCTGTTTGGATACAACGATTCCGTTCTGTTGCCCCATACAAATGGATGACCTTTTCCCTTCCATTTTAAAACGGAGAGAATGATATTTTCACAGCAGAAACGGTCATCCAACAGAACGGTCTCGTTTTTGCCAAACAGGCCCTAAGTTGGCTGCAGGTGCCGGAAATGTTGAGGAGTGTAGGGGTTTTCCATTGAGAATAGCCATATTCACAACCTTCTAGAGGCACTTATCTAGTGAAGCTATTTGGGCCAAAATTTCAACTATATGTGCACCAATTTGCTTTCCAACCCTTTAGAACTCTGTACCTAGGCTGGCTGAGGAATTGTCAAGAGAGCTATAGTTGGCCACTGGTTTTGGCGCGATTTCTGACAATTTTGGTAGAAAAATGGCAATGCTTGGCGCTGTGTTCAACTTCAACTTTACTTTACAATGCATGCTAATGTGTCCAAAAATTCTTTTAATAATCTGTAAGTGCTTGGAGAGGCTCAGATATTTGAAAGAATTTCAGATCGGGGCATTGGTTTTTGAATTTTTTTACGGCTTCAGAATATGGGGAAAGGAAAGCATGGAGTATGGTAACATGATTTGGGCCGTTACGTGCCATTCTGCTCACCGATTTTGTCACCAACCTCGTATTGGCGCCACGCCACGCATTGCAGGATTTGGCCATGGCGGTACGGGGGATTGCGTCGGTATTGGAAAATAGGATATAGTCGCCCCCGCAAAACTCTCATAACTTTCCAAGTACTACCAATATTTACTCTTGGAAACACTCCGCTTGCCCTCTCTGTTCGCTGTTCAGTAAAACAAATCATGATAAAAGTTTGCAATGTCACTGAGCATGTCCAAAAACAGTTAACCGCAAGGTTTTTGTTGTTCTATTGCTCTATTGCTGGTAATATATATAGCTTTGGGGGCACAGGGAGGAGTATGAGAACTCTATGGACGGGGCGCACAATGAATGAACATCTACAGTATTTACGAGCTGGAGCCTGGCTGAACATGATATACAGTTTTGAAGGCGTTCGGATATCAAACCCTTTGGCTGAGCCATATAGCAGCCTTACATCCACCTCTGATAACATTGAAAAGGACGTCGTAACCTTTAGCGCCCTGCGAGTCATGCTGAACAGCAGTGTCAAGGCTAGATAGCTCCTGTCAGTGGTATTCTTTGAAAATTTAGACGTCAAATAAAGGAACGTACTGCTCTAACTCATCGTCTCGAAACTCCCTGATTGTATCTATGAGTTCTTTCAATTCGCCATTTTGGAGCAAATCCTGATCATCCTTGAGCATGCCCAATAGTGTCCTCAGCTGGTCATTGTAATGACCACCAATCTCGGTTTCTACAGCCTCTGTACATGCCATTGCCGCCTTCTCGCCAAGAAGGGCCGTTCCAACCCCCAGAGCATATCCCGCTACATTCCATAGTGGGCGTAAGGCGGTGGGGCGGATACGGTGTTTGGCAACGAGCTTGTTAAAGGTTTCGAGGTGGTGAACTTCTTGATCCCACATATGCCGGATCAAAGGTTTGAGGCGGGGATCACGCTTGAGAATTGCATATTGCCCTTCGTAAATGAGATTGGCCCCTAGTTCGCCGGCTTGGTTCACACGAATCTGAAAGTAAAATTAGGCAATCATTAAAGGAATTGGGGTGGTATCAATGTTTAAGCGAGCTGCTCACCGCGCTCTGAAGAAATTCTCGCTCTTTCTCCGTGAGGGGCCGTTGCTTCGGGTTGAGCCCGGCTTCCGAGGTGTTTGCCGCTCTGGTTGATGCTAGTCGATGGAAATATAAATTGGAGGGGGGGGTATATGGAAGTTGAGATCGTTGCTGACATCGCAAATGCGGTAGCAGTGGGGAGAGTCTTCTGCTCGTCATGATGGCGTATTGCTGTAGGGATATCTGGAGGAACGAGGCCGGGTGAGCTTATGCTGAGTCTACTTCTGGGCGGGGAGGTAAGCAGGAGGAGATGGAGGTGCTGTGTCGGAATAAAGATCTAATAGGGTTTGATGATCGATTTCAACACCCCAATCATATATGATAATGGCTTATGCGAACGCCTACGGTAGGATATGGGTGCGGTACCTCTTCCCTGGGACTTGATACCTAGAATGACTAATCAGGGCATCGGTTTCCGACCAGGCGCGAGTTAGACCAGCTTAACAATTGCTCAGTAAGTTACTCTTGTCGCTCAGCTACCGTGCCAGTAGTCTACCGGTGTCCACTCGGCGACTTCGCGCCTCCTGTTTCTTCTCTCAACCGCCGCCCTTAGAAACACCATCTTGACCACAACAATCGTTAGGGACACGTCCTCAGGGTGACTGCTAGCCTTCCCTCCTCACCCTCAGTCTTCTGTACTCCATTCCTTCCTTCTTACTCTACCACCAGTTTTTTACTCACAAACTCACCATGTCTCTCGACAACGAACTACTGATGCTTGCTGGTGAGGAAAATGAGGAAGATTTCAAACCTTCTTCACCCCCACGTCGTAAACGAACCTCTTCGCCAAACTCTGTCTCTCCTGCGAAAAAGAGGGCTAAGCCTACTGTCCGAAAGACAAACAAGAAAAAAACAAGAAGGGACAGCGATGATGGAGGCGATGAAGAGTGAGTATTCTTTCCCTCCCTTCGACATGGACATGAAAATTTCTGTGTTTTTGTTTGACTCTTTGCGCCCCTTTTAAAGGGTGTTCGCTACCTCGAATATTCTCTACTTGCTAAAGACGAGCTAACGATTCTATTAACAGTTCTTCAGGGCTGTCGGACGCCCCTTCTTCATCAGAGGAAGGCTCTCGGTCTGAGGCTGAGGAATCTATGGACCTCGATTCCTCCTCTGACGAGGAAGATAGCGTTCAGGATCTCTACCCGCTGGAAGGCAAATACAAGGATCAAGCAGACATGAGAGCGTTGCTTGCAATGAATGAAATCGACCGGGAGGCTTTGTTAGCAGAGCGTGCTCTTCGGATTGACCGCGCTCAGCAGAATCGCCACCTTCGCAACTTGCTCAAATCGAGGAATGCAGCTGACAAGGCGAACGGAGCGTCTGTATCCGGGGCCAATCGCAGATCTACTAGGACCAAGAGCATGCCCAAAAAGACCGAAGAAACCACTAAGAGGGGTAAGTTGGATGAGCTCCGGAAGACCCGAGAGGAGCGTAGTACTCGTGCTGCCGGGTCCGGCAAACAAACTGGCGACGAAGAGGATGCTCGTGCAAGGAGGAGGAGCATCAATGAAGATGATGAAGATAAGGCTTATAATGAAGAGATTTACGTTAAAGAGGATGATAGAGAGATCCTGATTGCGGACGTAAATAAAGCGAGGATTGGCAGGACTGGATTAGCAAAGCTTTGCGATTATCCCGGTTTTGAGGAAGCTGTCACAGGTAATTTCGGTGACGTGGCGGAAGACGTGTTTGTGTGTTAACGTTTGTCCAGATTGCTTTGTCCGCGTATCCCTCTTTGATAGAGAGACAGGATCTACTTCATATCGTCTTGGCTGGGTTAAAGGTGAATTGATTGTTCGGTTCTTCTTGATTCGCTCTAATATCGTTTTTTAGGCTTTATGAATGGAAAGTATTACAATATGCTCGACGGCAAGCGTCGCACGAATCAACATTTGCGTGTTTCGCAAGGCTTGGCCGAGAGGAGCTTTGGGATGGAGTTCATGTCAGACAGCCCAATTACTGAGGTATGCTTGGCTATGATCGCGTCCTCAGCGGTAAACTAACTTGTTGAAGGCTGAGTTGAACCGGTTTAAGAAACAAATGGACTTTGACCACTGCGCCATGCCGCCCCTGTCTTTGGTGGAGAGAAAAGCTCGCGAACTTCGTGAACTCGATAGTCGTGTTCTTACCCAAGACGAAGTCAATGAGATAATTCGAAAGCGCAATTCGGACAAAGTGGACACTGTCAATATAGTCCTCAAGCGTGGCCGTTTACGTGATGCCCGCGAGGCTGCGCAGCTTAAAGGAGATGAGGTTGAAGTTGCCCGTGTTGATAAGGAGCTTCAGGACCTTGGCGATCAACATGGCAAGAGCCTTGTAGTTCCTAAATCACAGATGGATCGCCTGGCAAAACTCAATGCGGCGAATCGCAAAAAGAACGTTGCTGAGATACGCAGGGCTGAGATTGAAGAGAAGAGGGCGGCCAGGACTGCCACAGTCCAAAACCCGTTCATGCGGGTTAAAACAGTCGCTAAGACTAGACATAATCTAGATGGGGGTAAAAGGGAAGGGGAGGACTCTCAGAACGCTAGCGGAGACTCGCAAACCGACGCAGAGACGAAACCCAACCCCGCTGGCGTTGGTTTCCTTAGCTCTTCTGCGAAGGGAAGAGGGAGACTAGGCGCTAGTGTCGACGACGTTATTGCGAATTATGACTTTGGCATTGAGATAGATATCTAAGCAATCGGTGACGGAAAGTGAATATCTCTCCTTTATATTTTTCATTTCGGGTTTCTGCATGATGGGGTTTTTCTGGGTGAATTGGCTGTTTTTTTTCGTTTCTTCATTGCTCAAATGTTATACAATCGATTCAATCATGCAAGCCTATTAATTTTATCAATACACGGAGTCTTGGGTTTTTAGTCCCACTTTTTTATACATTTTCTTTAGCATATGACTGTCAACAATATATCAACATCTATCAAACCTGCTAACAAAATAAAAACAAATCCTCTTGTGCTCGTTATCTCGGTGGGGAACTTATACGTTGGTGTATATCTTCATTATATTCTAACAGACAGGTGTCAACAATATTTAGGAAAAACAAGACTCCGAAACCAGTTAAATTACTTCGCCTAGGAAATAAACACAGAGCCGGCTAAAGAGATAAAACGAAAGGAGATCTCCCACAAATCTAACTAGCTGGGAACGCAGTGCGAATGCTGTTAATTATTTCTTCTCGACTCGAATTCCCCCCGTATCGTCGTCATTGTCATCGTCGTCGTCATTGCCGTCGCCATCGTCGTTCGCTTCTTCCTCCTCGGCGCCATCCTCCCCATCGTCCCGTTCGTCTTCTGTCGCATCGCCCTCGCCCTCGCCTGATCCTGGGAGGGCATTCAATGCGGCAGCGATAGCCTCTGCTGTTGCCGGCCTTGCGAGCAGGACATTTGGATCCTCCACCGGATCCCACACCAGGAATCTCTCAAACGGCGTTTCATCCGATGATTCCGCTACGAAGTCATGCATCTGTATAGCGGATGTGTCTGGCTCCCAGTGGTCACAGCTGCGTGCGTACGCCTCCTGAGACAAGCCTGAGCATACATATCGGAGTCTACGGATCTCCGAAGACATTACCCTGGTGACGAACGATCTCCTGGGCCGAGTGATGTAGCGTATATGTGTGGCTCTGCGCATTGACTCTCTGCGTTCTATTGGGTGAGAGTGCGGGTTTGTTGGGGCCATTGGTTTGAATTTGAGGATTTGAAGTTGGTAGTTTGGAATTGAGGATTGAGCCTAAGAAGCTTTTGGGAAGGGAGGGAGGCAAGAAATCGGCAATGTCTGAGGAGGGTTATACTAGCAATTGGGGTCTCAAAGAAGGATCAACTGCTGATGGTGTTTTGATCGTGTCCTGATCCTCTGGCTTTATACCATTTATATGGGGGGGGGGGGGGGCAAACCCCAGTCGCTGATACGGCGGAGACAAAATATATCCAAGGCACCTTGCTGAGTGCCAATCACGCTGATGTGTGCCAATAGCCCTGGCGACACATGAATTGTCCCTCGGTCACCGCCAACGTCCATCTTTCCCTCATCCTCCGCCCCGGGTCCCCATAGGCTGGGGCCATGTCGGGAGAGGGGTACCTTGAAAGGAAAGGGAAGGGACAAAACGGGAAGCTCACAGTGGCCATGATAGGGCAACTGAACTTTTTTCATTTTTTTCATTCCATTCTTGCATTACGCATACATGTGCTCCACTCGTTCGTTCTCTGCTTCATTCATGGGCTGGATCCATACCGTTAGGAAAGGACAGCTTACATAGGGTGGCATCGCGGCCAAAGCGCGAAGAAAAGTCGCTCAACGTTCAATTATAGCAGCTATCTATCAGGAAAGGATGAAGTACCGTGTGACCTAGACCTAGCAAGAGAATGATGTAGGGGCAGGACATGGTAGCTGGGACTGACGATCGTCCAACCCGTCCTTCCTGAGGACGGGGCACGATGAAATGAGACTACTACTATGGTGTAGAATTTCCCTTTCCTGGAATTGCCTTGCATTTTTACCCTTGCTTTGTATTAGATTTACTCCCGCTACCGGCACTTCTTGGTATCTTCCGTATTCGGCCCTTGGCGGTTTCTGTTTTCTTTTTTCCTTTTCGCTTCCGCACGCTTTTCATTCCTTCCTCCTACCGTACTTGTGTTGTGGGATAGCACCGGTATACCAGAAATGTTATGTCAGTTGACGAGGAGGGGGGCCGTTCCAGAGACCCGCACCAAGGTGTAACCTGTAGGGGTTGGGAGAAGCAATATCATGACAAGGGGTGGCAGAGTACCGGTATGTACAGCACCAGAAAAAGGCATGGCAGCGTTACAAGGGGTGGGGATACTAAAAATCTTCTTGTTAATGATGTGCCGGTCTCTCCCAGCTGCTCGGGACACCAAAGCCAGTATGGTGGGACTGATTCCAGCGTTAGGGATGCGGGAACTATTGATTGCCGGGGTATTGAGCCAAGACGGGCTTTAGTTCCAAGTAGTCATGGCTTTGGCATGAGCTTATGTACTCGAGCACAGATATCACTTCCACCGACCGACAGTGGTGCCTATCCGGGGCCCCCCTGCCCCGGACTTGTACTCGTCCCAGGCAAGAAGTACCCGGAAACAGGGGGGGTCAATTTTGTATGAGCGCTCAGATAATTGCAGGGGGTTTATCATACAAAAATCAAATCCCTGTTTCCGGGTACTTCTTGCCTGGGACGAGTACTCAGTATCATGGCGAAAAATAGTCGAGCGGGGCGGGGGGGCTGGTTGGTAGGAAGAGTGGGAAAAAAAAGAAAAGTAAAGTAAAGTAAAGTAAAACAACTGACTGACCCGGGAGCCTGGAATCGGATTTTTTAGTTCCCCATCCTCCCATGTATTGGCGGTCCTCGGCAAAAGACCGTCTTTGGAGGCTCGCGATGAGTTAAGTCAGTTGAGCCGGTTTGAATTGAATGGTTTATGATCAGAGCTAAAATCTTTGCTAAGCGATGATAAAAAGACACCGGTAGGATACTCGAGTACTGTGCTGTACCTGTACTGTGTTCGGGTCGGGGGGGGGGGGGGTGGGAACGTTTGACACCATGGCCCCTTTCCTGAGAGGTCGCTCGTTGGTGCTCCATTGTGCTGGGATAGCGCTGAAATCGCATAATACCGGTATATCATATGAAGGAGGGGCCTTCCTCTGTAAGACGTAAAAAATCAAGGATTTATCAGGAAAAAAAAAAACTTCCTCTATGGGGCGTGGGGGTCACGGCCCATCAAGACTGCACAGTGCTGAGTATCGGCACCCGCACATTACTCTCCGGGAGCCCCAGAAGCCAAAGGAAAAACAATTTCCCCCGTCACTATGGGTTCATCGGTCACTCTACCGTACCCCCCCCTTTCCTCTTCCCCCCTCCTGGGCTCTACCGGTACTCGAGTAATCATGCACATACTCACAACTCGGGTGCTATACGCAAGCCCGAGGACAGCTCTCGATGCAGACACGTCTCGCTTCACCTCTTTCAAACCATCGATCCATCCGTCCGTTTTGCCCTGTGCATCTGCTTTTCCGGTACCTCGTGTTCTCGACTCGAACGTACCCCCCTTCATCCTACTGATTCTATTAACCAGTCCTCCTGCATTTGGTCCCACGTTTGTTTTTGTTTTTTTTTCTTTTTTTGGAGAGAAAGAAGGGAGGGGATAAACAGCCCTGCACCGTCCGCGCTCGCTCTTCCGAGAATAGGGTCCGCAATCGGGAGAACCGCGGAGTAGACACCCCAAATCTGTGGTTTGGGACTGCTCAAACGGATGCCGGTATTGCTAGTATGCGGTGAGACATCCGTTAATCAAATAGCTACTATAGTACTCGAGTACGGTGCCTACCGAATTGTTCTAGGGGCATCGTTCAGGCACTCGAGCAATCCGTACCAGGTATTAATTCCTTTAGAAAAAGGGTGAAGGGCAAGATTATTTTTTTCTTTTTTTACACCTTAGCTTTCCCTATTGTGCTGGTATGCAGTGCTTTGATTCTTGGACAAACGCTTGAGATGCTGTAGGCTCATGCTTGTGGAGATTTGGGGCGTACTACCTCGTCCTCTACATGCAGACCCACTTCTCATCCAACTCATCGTTATTCTCGGTCCTAGCTCGTTCTTTGGAAAAAAAAAAACCAGAGAACGAGAGCTCGAGGCGCAGGAGATATTATGCACACGTCCCAATTAGTATCATCAGTACGGTTGTGCTAAGAGATATGTTTCAGGGCTTATGTACAACGATTACACCCCTCTTCTATCTCTTTCCCCTTCTACGCGGCCACAATGCGCACAAGAACCTGGGGCGAGATTGATCCGCCCCCAAAGCACTGCAGCTACCGGTTCTTGGTGATGACTTCTAGCGATGGATGCATCTCGTATTTGGGCCGGAGCTTCCTTCCTTCCTGTGATGCGGGTATGATATGATAGGTGAGGGGCAATCACTGGAACCTGAACGTTGGAACAATAGCCTTCTGATGTGAGAATCTCACAGCGCCAAAATCGCATCCTGGTTTCTCTCAGGATCTGAATGAGGGGAAGAGCTCCCTGGGGGTTCACGTGACACATGTCTTTCTTTTTACTATGGTTTGATAATTTTGATTGTGATGCCACGTTTTCCGCCGTTCGCCCGCTCTCCTGAAATATCCTTGGAGGGTGTTCTGTACTTCCCGCAGCTGAACCACTATCCGTCCAATGGGACAGCAGTGCTGCAGAGAGCTAAGCTACTAGAACAATGGGTATGGTGGTCATTGTCAACTTTATCTCAGGTGCGGGACGGGCCTAAGTTCAACTTCCATCAATTGTTATCAGTGCACAGGACAGAGGATTGTGGGGCTTTCACTCTATGTGCTTTGGGTTCTCGTTGTATTCCTAGACAGATGCGGGGTCGAGCCATCTGGGTGGGTAATGATCAGGGATTTGTGGATTGCTCTAGCAGATGTGTCAAGGAACGATAGACATTGGTCAAACCTAGTCACGTACATACTTGCCTCGACCGCGCTACGCGAGAGAAACAAAGAGTTGGTCGTGGAGCTTCCCTGGTACACGATGGGGACAGCTTTGCTGTTGCTGGGATTTGGGATTTGGATTGTCAGCAAGACTCCAACAGACACCGAGCGTACAATCAACTGCACTGCGTCGTTACCCCAGCGAAGGCAGTGATAGTCGGCACTCCAATAGTTGGGGATGCGCAAAATTCTCTCGTCGGCCCCACTGTCATTAGCACCGCCCTCTGGGGATCACGAGGTTATGAGGTGATTCCTGCCAGAAGCCTTGGACGCAGGAAGCGATCGGGGGGGGGGTACGTTATCATTGATGCCGCTAGTATGATATATGGCACAAGCGTAGATGAGAGTCTGTTTTGGACGCTTGTGCCCGGGCGAAGAGCTGATGATGCATGCACCTGTTAGGGGCTGACCACTGGACTCAGGGAACGACTGCACCATCCAAAGCTCTAATCATGCCTGACATGCACACTGCCTCTTACCAGTTCACGCACTATACAGTGCTCTTAGGCCTGCTGCCTCTAACCACTGCTCACTTTATTAAGCTGGGTATCTGGTTTGTCCGCTTTAATAATCCCTAGTGAATCCAAGTCAGTCAGCCAGGACTGCATCACGAACTACTCTAAGCCCGCAGAGTAGTATCTCTCGTGTATGGTAGGCTAAGGCATAGCAGCCAATCATGCACCATATGGCAGTTGCCGGTAGGAACAGCCGCGCAGTACTCTATATTATCTGAAATTACTCTGCACATGTCTGATACGAGGCTGCCCACCACCCGCTCTCTTCAAGCGGGTGCCCAGTCACTGTATGGTTGGCTGGGCAATTAGATCTACAGTGTGCTTGTATTAGAACGGTAGCTCTCTATTACGGGTAGGCTGTCGAACAAATGTTGTGGTGGAGTAGGCCACGCCTACAGTACCTTCAGTGCGTGTGCTACAGACTGCAAGATGAAATTGAACTACAAGAGTAGTAGCGCGGTCCCACTATTCGGGTAGTTCCCTCCTACCCCTTGGCTCCCCTATTTTACCTTCCAACCTAACTCGCCCATTGGACGAGTGTATCTTGCCTGAACTGGGGAAACGGCTCCTATGAAGGCTGCCATTGGATGGGGTGGAAGAAAAATCTGCAAGGGGAAACGGAAACAAACTTTTATTACTGTACCCACAACAGAGCACAAGCCCACCACCATAACGGTGCTCTTTACAGTACGGATTTCTTAGCGCACTGGACGGCGGGTAGAGGTTAGTTGACTGCAGTACCGAGTACTCGTACAGTAGTGTTGCGGGTACTGTAACGGGTGCCACTTTAGCACCCCGTTTTCCAGGTCCTTCCCCGTAGCAGGTTTTGGGACGGAGCTGCCGCCCAATCGCAAAATTTGCCCAATTCTTCGGTCAATACCGTCTCCTGCGGAAGAGATAAAAGCGATGTCAGTTTCGCTTTTGGTGTTACCATACTAACCTAGGTTTTGAGGTTCTACGAGGGGGGGGGGAAGAAAAAAGAGAAGGGAAAGGGGAGCGA
>Ga0307510_10006428_pt1 | contig 14018 bp, 18 predicted proteins | sample 12_EM_MG_FD_207224 | JGI IMG/M metagenome (GOLD analysis project Ga0307510, IMG submission 207224) | Populus trichocarpa ectomycorrhiza microbial communities from riparian zone in the Pacific Northwest, United States - 12_EM | ecosystem: Host-associated > Plants > Roots > Unclassified | place... | reverse complement strand
CAAATATCATTGTTTACCGATTTGTTAGAAGGGGTTCTATCTTATAACCCCCCGGTTTGAAAAAGCGGGTTCCTCGCCTATTTTTTGATCGAACCCCCCCCTTCATTGCAACATTGCCCGTATATACCAGTATTAAGGCTTTGGGTGAGAGACCAGGCCAGAATTGCAGCCCCCAATACATTGTATGTCTGGGACATTATAGGTGTCCCGTTAAGGGATGAATCATGTGCATCGTACTGCAAAAAGCCTCTTCCATTTCGGTGCCTTGTACTCGCGATAGCCCGTCCAAGATAATCAAACCCAAACAATTCGATCATCTCTGGAAACCTGGCCTAAGCACTGTAGGATTGTAGCACTAGGGTTGCGTGTAACATCAGATTCCCCCATGCCAAGATCAATGCTCAATATTTTGGGGCTGAATCGCTCCTTAAGATTATGTCCCAACCGCCATCAAGATAAACTATTCCCACCGAAGCCTTGCGTGCATTTAGGTGTCACACCAAAGGGACCCTCCACAGGCAAGTCTGCATGGGCAACGGCAACTTTAGGTTGATGTGCGGTTGGGGTTATTCGGCCAAGTGTCAATAACGGAACCTCCTAATCAACAATTGCGACTAAAAGGGGGATCGGTTCTTGCTTTAAAGTTTGGCAACTTCCAGACAACGGACAGACAGGGTCAGAAAATGTATGCTGATACATACATTTTCTAACCCCTATCCGTCCGATCACCCACGTCCATACCCGGGTACACCCCGCGAGCTGTATCCTTCCCCCCCCCTACCCCTACCTATAACCAGCCCCTTAAGACGCACTCCCCTTCGACCATGCGATGGGTTGAAGATATTCCTCGCCATTATTTTCGCGCACAGTCGATTATGTAATTGGTTCTGCACATTGAGTTATTATCTGGCGGGAAGTTCCGTCAATTGAGCTCCCGGAAAAAGCCAACTGGCTAGCGGGGTTTGCCGGTAGGCCACACGGTGTTGTTTGTTTTTTGTTAGACCAAAGCCGTTGGCTATGACTTTAGAGCTGCAAGTGCCGACATGCTCGGTTGGGGATTCCGAATACTTTTCCCGAAACCGTTTCATTGGCCATCACTCGTAAGGCAAATGCCGCAGAATCGTCGCTAATCACTTAATTTTATCCTAGCTACCACCTAACCAGAATCGTCGGAAGAATAAGCATTGCTAGGGTTGGTTCCAAGCAACTCCAGCTGATTCAGTGTTCGCACACCCAACTATCCGGGCAGAGGGGCTGCTTACAGATTATCCAGTGTTTATCCAATCGTTCCAGAGGTGTTAAGGAGTGTTGCTCAGATAAACGACCTGAGCCCATATCCCAATCAATATCAGGAGGCTCCAATTTACGAAATCCTCTTGAACAATTCTATGAGACCATCCCACACACAAGTTAAGCTGTGCACCAGGAGGCCTCTGAGCCGATAGCAGTCCTAGGATTGGATCAACCACTGGAGCATCAAATCTGATTTTTCGAAGGGCATACCTTCGATAGCTATTTTGGTTAGTCGTGTGTGCGACTACGGAAAGAGATTCAATCCTACTCTTTTGCCTCCTCTGATAGGTATTGCTGATGCTCCCTGTTAGAGTCTACAAATATTTTTCTAAGGGGTTCGACGCCACCCGTCCCTTTTTAGCTGCCATCCAACGGTGATAAGCTAGCTGGATAGAACTCGGGTGAGGGGGAAAATATAGGGACTAGCAAGGGGTAGTGGAATTATTCGAATTGGCAGTTATCTCACTTTTTGGTTCTTTGATACTCCTTCTAGGGTAAGATGCTCAGGCCTCTGCTGCCCCTGCCTGTCCCAATACCGGTACTTCACCCCTACCCCTAGTACTTGTACGTGCACCCGGGCCCTGAACTATGCTTGTTCCTCTTTAGTCCGTAGGGTATACTCGAGTACACATATCACCACTCTACCTGAGGTTGTAAACTACAAGTGGGACCTAGAACCTAGAGAACACCTACCTTGATCTAACTCAGTCTTCCGGCTAGATGGCTTCTAGGAGGATCACTAACCCCGATTCAAGTATGCAAACTGTAAGCTCTGTGGCCATATCGCCAGGTGGGACTGCGGGGATACAGTGCCGCTTTTGTACCTTCATCTTGAGACCTGAGGGTGGGTTGATCCTCGTGCCTTGGCTGCACCCCTTCCAGAATTCCCTGGTTGTCTCACCTCAATAACTGCTGTCCAACCTCCTTGACGGGTGATCCATAGAGACACCCTCAACCACGAACCGTGGAGGCTCAGGCAAGATGATTCGAGTCACCGAGAAATGCGGCGGACCGAGGGTCGTGGGAGACCGCTTCTTGAGGATAACACTTTGCGAAGCCATGAATGGGCAAGGAGTTACTTTCCTAATTGTTGGCTCTAAGATGCACACTTGGATGAAGAGGAACCTTCAGGGGAGGTGCCGTCTATTGAGAATGTTCGTATTGAGGGTGTCCTATGGCTGGCCATTCAAGCTACCGCTGTAAGATATCTTTCTAGAATGGGGTTGAGAAAGCGCGGCCCAATAGAAAATCCTCCGATAATGTCGATTATGATGAGATTGACTGGAGACTTGTCGGCATCAAATTCAACCACGGCTTAAAGAGACACGGGTCCAAGGAATGGGAACTCCCTAGCCCTTGCTATTCAGGAGGCTAATGCCGATTTCTCAGATCAAGGAGGCCCGTGGATTAATACCCACATGAGTGGAATCCTTTCTGACATGTTCAACAAACAGGCGACCTCCTTCAGGAATGGAGTCCTTCAAAGTGTGGGATCAGTTGATAGGAAACCAGCACATGTCACAGAGCGAAGAGTGGGAATTCCTGGAATCGCTAGACTTCCAGAGATTTGGTGCTGGTAGAGAAGACGCGCACGAACAAGAACAGTTCATTAAAATGCTATACACCCCCCAGCTGAGCGAGTACAAAGGTATCATGATAGTCTCAGAAACAACCTGGTACAAAACGAGGATATAATACTCGCCAAAGCAGAGTTATTGCTCACACAGTGCGAGTTCAGTGAATGTCTTGTCCTTTTCACAAGGATCAATTGTGGCGATAATTACAATTTCTCGATTTATTCTTTGTTTAGGGCATTTCAACATGAGCTATCCGGAAAAAACACCCTTTTTTTAATATCTCACGACGTGGAGGAACACTACCAAGAAGAACCAGTAATGTGATTTTCAGTTAGCGTATATTACCTTATCATTGGTAAAACTGCTGACTCTGGATACTCCTTCTCAAAAGGCTCAAAGATGGATGCACCAATTCGACCAGCCCGGACTGCATTCGCCCACACCTTTGGGGCAGAGGGCGAGCGTGATCAAGCGATATCCGCCTACTCTACTGACGCTTTCCTGTTCCAAGAAACCCACCTGCCCCAACCTTTCCGCTGTCTGCAACATCTCCAACTCAATAGCATCGCCTTGCAGATGTGTGTTAGCAACGCCCTCACCCTCTGCAAATCGGATCCATTACTCTCGAGCGGACTCAGGGTGGTGTTATACCAGAAAGATCACTTAAAAGGACCCGCTCAACTCTTCACGAAAGCTCTCGATATCGCAGACCAGATCGAAAGTGGCCCTAAGGCATGGATATCAGGAAGTGCAAACTTAGCAAATCCTTACAGAAGAGTAGGATTCTTTGATAAAGTATTTGAATTATCTTTTACTGTGGGGCGAACAGGAGAGGGCAAAGACGCAAATTTCTACAGCGCTCTGGATGTGTGAAATGCAATTGGAAGGGTCCTGGGAGACTATTGGTACCCTGCATGAGGTGTCTCTTCACCTCCCGTACACCCTCCTTCCATCCACTCTAATATGGAAACGTCAGGCGCTAACTTGATCGCGTTAGGATCCTGGAGCAATAGAACTTCACCGGAATTCTCTTCAAGAGAACCCATCCCCAAACGTCCTTCTACAATCGTCGGTCGTGAGCACTGACCGCAGAGTCATCATCGAAGATGAGGAAGAATCCGAAGCCATCACCAATTAGGGACTGAATGCAAAGTTGGAATTGCGGTAGAAAAGCGGAAGTTAGGGCAAAACCGGTGATAGGGCTGTGAGAACAACCAGTGGATCTGCAGGCAGATCCGCACCCACAGCCGGTGATGTCGGAGAAGGAAAGTCAGCGATGTTACTAGTAATTGTCAGAAAGGCAGGGAACCAGTGGTGAAGACCACCAAACTAAATCTGATGGCTATTTAGATGCATTGATTTTTTCTTCAATTGTCTTTACACAAGGTTGTGGGTCTGTAAATTTGTAAATAATAATGATCATGGTATTACAATATGCTTCAGAATGAGTGATGCTGCGGGGCAATAATTTTGCGATCTAGGTTAGGGGGTTTTTCTCTCTTGTCGAAGTTTGATATGATGGAAACTATGATATAATACAATCTCGATAAGATCCACCGGGTTTCCCAAGACGGGGCTGCCGCCCTCCACCGACTGGGGCAATTTGATAATCAAGCCTGTCCTCTCGGATAGAGACTTCAGAGCCTTAAATGTCAACACGGGTCCAATCTTATGTCTTACCCCCTCCTGCAAACCACCATCGCGCTCTCCTCGCCGCCACCACTAAGACTCCCACATTCCATCTGAATAACAATTCCTTCTCCCAACACCGACACAAATGCCAAACCAAGGCCTAACGGACGAAATCTCTACCCTAAATTTAATCCACGCACCAGAGACAGTTGTCCCGTGCTCAACAACAGCCATAGAGCCAAAAGCCAACACCTTATCCCGCTCTACCAAAATCCTGCATGCGCTAACTCTCCTTTTCAGAGGCCTGCCCAAGTGACCCCCCAAAAATTCATAAACCTAGTAACATCCCCGGAACCGCTGGCCTCGCTCAAGAGAGTCCTTAGGAGAGTTTTCAGTCTGGGTGAGATGTGCTTGCATGATTCTTTAGAGGGGTTTGTGGAGGTGCTAAAAACGCGGGGGGCCGGAGGGAATTAAAGGGGGAACAGACAGGAGGATGAGGATGAAGGAGAGCCAGAATTAGAGAAATATCTATGGGTAACAGCGCCTCCATCAACGGAGAAAATCCGTCTTCATCGCAAGGGTGGGACATGGCCCCTTCTCCTGAGTTGGCAAAGACATCTTATATCTCCTCCGTGTACTTACCGACAAGGAGATTGCAGAGGGTACCCATAAAATTTCCAGTCCCTCCTCCCGCCGCTTCTCAGGGGGGGGTTTTTTTTTCTTCGTTAAATCCGCGGTTATATTTAGTAGGTAGCTAAAGGGGATACCATGGCATTCAACCTAAGTTATGGTCTAAAAACCCTAAATAACAAAAGAAAATCCTCCACTTCTCTACATCATAAAAAAATAAAATTTTATAGACCCGAGGTGTATATAAATCCATAACCTCTATAGTTAAAAACTTCAAGAGTCCGGCATCTCCTCCTCACCATCCTCTTCAAGGCCCTCAGGCATCTTCGCAGGGCGGAAGGGGCCTGTCAATGCGTGGGATTTGTGTGGGCCACCACAATTCACATACTTAAACAAGGTGTGATTGGAAGGTCGGCCTTTTGCGTAAGAAGTGGCTGTGGGGCAAGTGTGAGCCTGAGTCGGGTGGGAAGATGGGCACCATCGGCACATGGCGGGCCTGGTGTATTTGTTACTGTGGTGACCAAAGGCATGTCAGTTGGAGCACTGGGTGTGGGAGTTGAAAGACAAGTGACGCTCGGTTCTATATGTTGAGGAAAAGGCGGCTAGGGCCTTGCCAACGAAATCCAGTGCCTTAGGGCCTGTTACACGGAAACCACAGTTGACAGAAGTTTTCCAACATGTGATTTTTCGGTAGTGAGCCATCTAGGCGTTCAGGCAAGAGCGAACCCAGAATTGAAAGTTGTAAGCTGGGTGGTGATTGTGTCTATCGAGTAAGAGGTTGAAATCCGCTGTACTAAGAGGTACGTCACTGGAGTGTCCAAGTGGGCACTGATGGTACCGGAGATGAGGTGTAGGAAGGAGCCTACCTTACTGTTAAGCAAAGTGGCCTTCATTGTTTCCATAGTAGTGAGGGTAACTGTTAGGCGCACGGACTCCCTGTAAGGATTTACAGGGCAGAGTTACCCTACCTTGACGCATACGAACTTCAAAGGAAAAAGATAACACCCCCCTCGAGCCCCGGCGTTGGGACGGCGCGTCATCACTGGCCGCCTGGGTAGTTGCGTCCCAACACCAAAGACCACTATCAATGGAACACATCCTATAACACCGTATACGTCGCGGCTGTCCGACCGACGGGATCCTGTTCGCAGGATATATGAGGGAAGACCTCCGGACACCTTATGCAAGTGGAAGCAGGTGAATCGGGCGACGGCGCATAAGGTTACAGACACTTGAAGACAGACAGTCAAAAGAGTGGGTCGAAGGTAACGGGACGTTTTGCACGAAAGTTAGTCTCCTCGTACCTACAAAGTCGTGTAGAGTATGAAGGAGGTAACTATGCCCAGTAAGTGGATCAGGTGCATCCACAGAGGACAAGTTGGTAAAAGATGGAGTCAGAGGGAAGAAGCCCATAGGTACGATCCCGAGGACAAGTCGTGTAATGCCGGAAGACCGGAATACGACATGCAGTGGCGTGTCGAATTCTCGACGGAACCAACCAACCAAGAATGGCCATCTTCGGTCCAGCGAGTTAGACTACCCTTGGTGAGCACGGGGGCAAGATAATTCGTAACCATTGTCGTCGACGGATAAACAGATGAGCTGACACCTGACGTGGTCTCCACACTATCAGGGATAACAGACGCGCAGACCGATAAGTTGACCATGGGAGCAAAAAGGTGTGATAGAGAGTTTTCAGGGTCTACGAGTGTTCGCACTCAGGTGAAGTTCGCAGAGGTGCGAGCAAGGTACTTAGTTAGTATAGAGTTAGCATGTATACCGCGATTGTTCAGACGCGGAATATAAATATCGAAGCATCTTCGCTGCTATTAGACACAACAAGCACGGAGAAGAGATCTTATCAATATAATAAGTTATCTACACTTTTATATCGTTCCCAATACTTCGACCATCTACACCAAAGTGAATGTTATATCTAGCCTACATTACTCGTGTCTTCTTAACGAGTTCTCTGATATAATCACAATTAAGATCCTAGCTGTCGGAATACCTCACGCCGAAGCTACCACCTAACAGTAACCGTCAATCCTTTCATAGTTACCGTTTGTACATAGCTGTCCGGCAGGGCTTTCTTTATCATATCGCGAAGTTCTAGTACTGACATGACGGGTGGGGCGGCTTCTCTCTTAATGATGAGCCGGAGTTCTCTTGTGGTTGGGTCCTTTCTCTGGCGGGGTCGGGTAGTGGGGGAGGATCCAGTCATCTTAGGATCGTTGTTGGTCTTCTTTCTGCCTTTCTTGACCACTGTACACCATATATGGGCAGGGGTGAGGGGGGGTAGGCGTACAGTGGGTAGGGGGGGCCTTGAGGCTGGGCTAATCTGCCAGGGTTTATTTTCGGCCACCTTGAAAGGTATCAGAGTGCGTGTTTAAGGGTGGGGAGTTTCACCCTTAAGGGTGACTCTCTCCTTGGTAAGGATATCAATACTCTCAATAAGGGCGTCGACAGCTGACCTGTAGTCTTTGTGGATCATTCGGATTACCTCCAAGAGAATGCAGGACTGGGGGTTTTGGCCTACTGGGGGATTATTGCCCTCATGGACCGTGCTCGCCTGGTTAAAAAGCCGCATGGAATAGTAGAGAAGTGTAGACCATTGTGGTATCCCAAACTGGGGGAGTGTTGAGCGTACCCGTCCCTTTTACGAAGGAGGGCCCTGGGGCAGGAGGCAGGAGGGTGACATGGCCGTGGAGGGACCAGCGTCTGGTGGTGGGTTGGGTTCGCCTGTCTGTTTCTTCCCTTGTCCATGCTTGCGCACCTTGAAGAGAGAAGCAGAGGGATCCATGTATGACTTGTGTAACCTGACAGATCACGTTACGTGGAAAACTCAAGATAATTATAATTGCGGGGAGACAAGCGCAATTTGCACTTTTGACGTAAATAGGGGAGAGGGCCCGGCTTCGCAGGGACTCGCTCACCAATTGTACTGATGAACGAAGCGTACCACATTTGGGACTGTCACAAAAAGGTAACCTATCAAGACAACGACTCGTACGGAGAGACACTAGCGGGCCCACTTAGTCCAAGCGATGGACGTTTGGAGTATGCTGCTTGCGCTGAGATGATATACTCGTGCTCAGTACAAGAGTTGAGGTTGGCTCTAATCGATTTGTTCCGTTTTGAGATTGGTGTCCGGGTAGCGTTGTTGGTACTTGAATTGCCTTGGGCCAATCCAATGTGCCTGGTATGGCACTACGAAATGCCAGAATGTAGTGACATGAGCTGATAGCACAACCTGGCGCAATTCAATTATTGTATGTCAGTTTTCTTTTTATTATTGAGAAACCACATATTCATGTTCTTCAGGACAGTGAGAACTCACAAGAATGGGAAAAGGGGGATATTCACGATTAGTTGGGCATGTAGATGGTTTCTTTGTTTCTTCATAATTTTTGTTTGTTAAGTCCTTGTTTTATTTAGTAGCTAGCTACAGGGGATACTAGGGCAGTCAACCTGAGATATGGCTTGAAAATCCTAAATAATAAAAGAAATCCTCTACTTCATTTATAATAAAATAAGAAAATTAGTGGACTACAAGGCCAATACGAATCTATAACCAGCAAAGTTACAGAACCCAAGTAGGAGACATTAGGTCCTTGTTATCCGCTTCAGGGCCAATCGGCATCCTTGCATGGAGGCCGGGGGGGAGGCAATGTGTGGACTACATATGAGCTCAAAAATTGACACACTTAGATGTGAAGTGGTGGCAGGGCCAGCCACAGATACGAATGGTGGTGGTGGGGCAAGTATGAACTTCAATTGGGTGCAAAGAGGTACACTTCTGGCAATTAGCAGGATTGGTGCACTTGTTGCTATGGTGGCCAAAGTCATAGCAGTTGAAACACTGGGCATGGAAAATAAAATGTAAGTGACATTTTGTTCTATTTGTGGAGAAGAAAGCAGCAAGAGGCCTGCCAACAAAGTTAGTGGCCCTAGGGCCTGTCAGGGCAATGACCAGCATTGAGGCTGATTTCCCAGGGCAGGACTCTTCTGTAGTAAGTTATTCAGACTGCCCAGCAAGGTCCAATACGGAGGGGAAGGGGGCAGGTAATATTAGGTAGTACAAAATTGCTAAGAACAAGTGAGATATGTAAGGCCGAGGTTCATTATCGTAGACTGATATGTGTCTAGGAAGACTTAATATAAAACCTGAGTCAAATAGTGATAAAGATCTTTCTAGTTGTAACTTATTATATTGGTAAGATCACTTTGTAGCATCATGATTTCAGTAAAGCTCAGAAGGCTTTTTGATATTTATATCTCGCATGGTAGTATGTGCTGCCTACTACCAGTATCTATTATACAAACTAAGTGGCTGCTAACCATTCTGGACAGTTCCTCATAGTGCAAACACTGTTTGACTCTGAATATAATTGTCCCTCTATTGACTTCTAGACTGAAGGGCTTTTAATTTCTCCTGTTTGGCACCAGATCCTAGTTGCAGTTCCGAATCCTTCTTCTATTAAGAGGAAATAAAACTTGTCTGCATGCTAGAGAGTATCCTCATCATCAGACGAACAAAGTGGCCAACTTCGTTATTGAGTCAATTGTAGTTGCACATATCACTCTGTGTTCTTGGAAAAAGGCTTTGGTCAGACTGAAGCTTAGGATTGTACCAATAGTACATTTTGGTCATAGTGTTCTCTTACTGAGTGGTCCCATATGGTATCTTCTTGATCATACCACTGGTGTGGGTGTGCTTATACTCCCTAGTTCATGTGGAGTAGACTTGATGAAAAGGTCCTATTATCTGAGTAATATAGGTTCCTGTGCCAGACCGCTATGTGTGGAATATTATAGGATGCAGACTGATTTCACCTGAAACACCTGCATAAGCAGGTCAAAGTTTCCCTTACATATATTCTATGAATAGCATTAGATCGGACAGCTGCGAGGTATTTAGTCTTATGAGATGTGTTCCAATAATACTGACCTTTGCTGTTGGAAGGCACCAGGACACCCTCTGGTGTTCTTGCGCTATCCAAATGCTCGGGCCAGAGAGGACTGTCGGCTTCACACGGCAAAGGTAGTATAACCCCTGGGCATTTGAAATAAAGTCGGAAAGGTATGCTTTCCCCCCATATCTAAGAAGTAGTTAGCTCAGGGGCAATGGTCTGCATCGAGTACTAGGAGGGTGAGATTCTGTCCACCAGGATGTATCATACAGGTGTGTCCAGGTAGGAACTAATAGTTCAAGAAATAATATGTAGAAACGAGCCCACAGTGCCTGTTAAGCACTCTAGGCTTCCTTGATTCCATGGTGGTAAAAGTAACTGTAAGTCTACATACAGAACCCATTTGAACATAGGCTGAGGCTAGTGCTTTGTTGATCTCATACTCCAAATGCTAACACGGCCTATGGGGTACCCTCTCTCGTAATACTAAGCCACCTTTCCCTTGATGTCAGGCTTCCCTCGGAGATGTTCAGGCGAGGGCAGCCGGTCTTGTTGTCTTACAGGTGTTGCAGTTGACTTTCCTGTTGCCTCTAGTTAGTGCGGTGGTCCACATAGAAACAAGGGCAGAGCTATGTAGATGCGTATGTAGTTAGTGCATGAGTGGTAGGCGGTAACAAGTGTGGAAGAATGAGCCAGATGTTTAAGGCTGGGCTACTTAATTGTAAATGGAGATGTGTCTAGAAAGGCTTAAGATACTTATGAGTAAAAATAGTGATAAATATTTTTCCTGTTGTAACTTATTATATTGATAACGTGTCTTCTCTCAGGTGTAATGACAAACATCACAGACGTATCTTTTTTCAAATACATAACCACTGAAGAATTATTAAAATAACCTTAATCTTAGTGGGAGTTGAATTCAAAACCTTCTGATAATAACTATGTCATATTTCATTTAAGTGAGAAGTATCTACCATACTAATTAAGTACTATGGAGCACAAACTTTGTTTCCTAGCTAGTTACTTGTTTTACACTTTTATATAGTTATAGAGGAGTCTGGAAGGCGGATCTGGGCACATGGTCATGGCGGATACAGTAACGGTAGTTGTCATGAAGGCAATTGGTTGGTTACTGGTATATAGGTCAATAGATAGATACATAGAGGACACACAAGGACCTCTACAACCACCTTAGTGAATCAGGATTTCCGGTATTGTAACCTTTTGATTTCGTCTCTTTTCCGGTGACTTTTTTTATTACTTTATCTTGACATATGAGAGGTATTGGTAGTGTGAGCAGTGTGTGCCCATAACGGTTTATCCTGTTTCTGACCTGTCTTTCTTGCTTGTTTTTCGGACCGGATCACTGCACTTGGAGGACACAATTTGTTCTCTTCGCCAGGGACTATCTCTCTGCTGCTATTTCGTCCTTCCAGTACCTGCTGACTATTTTGAACCTTTACTCATAGTACAAACACTGTTTAATCTTAAGTATAATCATCTCACTATTGACTTTTAGACTGGAGAGCTCTCTATTCTTTGGTGTAGCACCAAGATCCAGTGGGAGTTGACAATCCTTCTTCCATGAGGAGGAATCGAAACTTGTTTGCATGCTAGACAGTATCCTCATTATGAGACCAGCAAAGTGGCGAACTCTATTATAGGGCCTATTGTTGTTGCAGATATCACTCTATCTTCTATGGAGGCTTCAGTCAGACTGGACCTTGGGTCGTACTAATAGTACAATTAGCTGATAGTTGCTTCTGACCATGTGGTCCTAAGTCGTATCTTCTAGAAGATACTATTAGTGTGAGTGTGGTTATACTAGTTCTTTTATATAGAGTAGACTTGGCCAAAATGCCCCATTTTGTCACACATTGTGACTAAGCAAGGAAGATTTTACATGACTAATATTTATTAGTCATAAGGTATGTTGGATTTCATACTATGACGTCATTCGAGTTATAGTTCTCGAATGACTACGCACTTGCAAGTCATCGTTATATTATGATTGGTGAATGTTTTCATGACTCAAGATTGTGACATCGTATGATGTATTGACAGTCGCACATGACTCACATTATGAGTCATGGGTTTCGCACATGTGACTCGTTCGAGCACATGACTTGGTTTATGAGTTTTGATTGGATAAAGGTATGTTGTGCAGTGACTCATGAGAGTCAGCTGATGGATTTCACGCTATCACTCACTATGAGTCATGGAGGTATGTAACGCGAGGTGATGAGTCACCAGGGTAAGGGTTGGGAGAAGATGGCTATAAAAGGGGCTTGGTTCCTACGAAGAGATAGGCACGAAGGCTCTCTCCTCCACCTCCGGCGATTGAAATCTCAACACCACGAGAACTCATCGTCACTTTCCCCCACCCACCTCTCCTCTCCCACGATGGCTACTGCCTAGGAGTTGACGTTAAGCCAACCTCCCTTCACTTCTGAGGCCTGTCGGCCTCCCCTCCGTGGGGTTTTCGTTCTCGCTCGTCGTTGACTCGCTCATGATGTTCAGTTCTCCCCTTTACCCCCGGACTTGCTTCACACTTCCCTTAGCATTTTGCACGGTCCGAAAGCTTCTCGCTTCGGTCACAGTCGGCGTTACGGTGTCGGACTCTCGGTCGAAGTAGGCCTCCGCTTGCCCGGCTTGTACCTGTGGTGGGGAAAGCCTCGGTTAGTAACATGACAGTCTTGTCCTGGTCTTGTGGTCATCCCAAAAGCCCTTGCTATGGCCTGTTTGTCGGTTGTGGCTAGCCCGCTCGCGATCCTTGCTTGCTTCCTCTCCCGGTATTGGCCCCTTGTACCGTACTACTACAATGCTCACCTTGGGTGGCACCCTACTGCTCATTATCGGCTGGCACCCTACTGCTCCACGTTGGCTGGTACCGACTCTGCCCAGTGGCTCCGCTCGCCTCTCTATCCTCCCTGATCGTCGCTCTCCTCCTCGGTTACGCCCAGTTGTGGTATTGCACTGCCTCCGCGGCTGCCGCCAACGGCTTGGGGCGACCAATCTAATTACCGGCACGGCCGTTATCTTTCGGTTAAATGTCGGCCCACCCTTGCAGTGGTTTTTCTATATGCGCAATCAGCATCCTCTTCCGCTGGGCACTGTTTGTGGCCGTAGAGATCTTTTCTTTTGTTTTGGGGAGCCTGCGGAAGGGTTTGGGTCGCTCTACCTGTACGCTTCTATGAATTGTTTCCTTACGTGTCTGGGGTATTTTATCTTTGGTGCTAGGCAAGGGGGGCTTTTCCTATGGTCTTGGGGTGTTTGATTTTTCCAATGAGGAGGTGAAGTGGGCGGTTGTTGTGACTTATTGGTTTTTTTCTCTTCATAGCTTGCACTGCATAAGGCTTTTTGTAGCTAAAACAAAGAATGCATAATATCAAAAAATGAAAAAAAAAAGTGACGAAGAAATAGGCCACGCCTTTTGCAAAGTTCCTCCCCTCCTCTACATTTCACATACTCTCAACACCTTACCCGGCTTTGAGTCTGGACCAAACCCCTGGCCCACTTCACCTAGCCTGCTCGCCCTCATGGCGAATCCCCACCAGCTCCCCCCTGGCAATACTGCCTTTAGCAAAGTGTCGGCAGCCTCCTCCCCTCTGCCAACGGGCTCGTCTACGCCAGCCCTTGATTACCCTCAGGCCATCACAGCAGAACAACTCTCCACCGCCAGATCCTCCCTTCGCCTGAACCCCCGGGATTTCCCCGATTTCTCTCAGGACACCTTGTCAGGGTTGATCTCGTCACAGACAGCGACTCTCACCATCCTCTCCCAGCTCGTAAGAGGGGTGGTCACTATCTCACAGAAACTTTCTGCGGTTACCCAGAAGCTTACATCCCTCGCCGAGGAGAACAATGCTCTGAAGGAGTAGCTCTACGACCTCTCCTCACAAATCGCAAACCTGCCGCTCCCGGAGACCCTGCCCTCCCACCATGACCTCTCTGTCCTCCAATCAGCGATCAG
>Ga0307510_10006427_pt1 | contig 14018 bp, 6 predicted proteins | sample 12_EM_MG_FD_207224 | JGI IMG/M metagenome (GOLD analysis project Ga0307510, IMG submission 207224) | Populus trichocarpa ectomycorrhiza microbial communities from riparian zone in the Pacific Northwest, United States - 12_EM | ecosystem: Host-associated > Plants > Roots > Unclassified | place... | reverse complement strand
TTTCGCCTCCTTAATTATCTTTTTTGTTAATAATAATAATAATAATAATAATAATATAAGATAATAGTCCCATTTGATCAATATATTATAATTTAAACATGAATAATGATTCTAATTAAATAATCAAACATATTATTAGTAGTCGTTATGTTATATTATATTATATTATATTATATATTTCTTTCTATTTAATGTATTGAGATTGTAGTGCAATATATTTTCTAAAATAGCTTATCGTTTTAAAATGCATTAAATTTTTTTTGTTTTCTTGATATCAATACATCAAAATCATTAGAAAAAAAAACATTAATTTAATTATTTTTTAAGCCAAAAAAACACTTTTAATAAACACCTAAAAACAAAAGTAAAAACATTTTTAAACATCCTTTTAATCATTAGGTTTAAATGTAATATAAGGATTATATTTAGACGAAACGAATATTTTTAAAGACTAGAATGTTAATATTCATATCACTATTTTTCATTGAACAATAATCATCTTAATGATCCATCAAACATGCTTATGCTTGATTGTATGAAATAATCATAGTGGCTGTAATATAGTAATAATAATACTAAATATGTTATATAAAAATGAAATGATTAAACTTAATTTAAAAAGAAAAGAATACAAATAGCATTTATATTGCTAATTAACTCAATGACCTAGAACATGATCAATAATGACCTACAATTTCTTACCATTACAAGTTAGCACTAGAAGTTTATAAACAAAGCAAAGAGACCATGGAGAAAATAGAAGTAAAACCATGGTAGGGAAAAATAGTTTTGGAAAAATAGAAAAAGAAAAACCAAGGATAAACCATGGTTTTAAAACCCGGTCCAGCCTGGGGTTGCCTGGGACCCAGCCGACCCGGGGCTGGAACCGGGCCGGGTTGAAGAAAAAACAGGGGAAGGAAAAACCCAAGTGACTTGGCTGACCCAGCGGGTTGACCCGGCAAGACCCGGTCAAAAACCCGGTTACAACCCATTGACTTTATTTTTTTTATTGTTTTACTAAAACAGCGTCGTTTTTATTTTTTTAAAAAACAATTAACCTGGACGACCCGGGAATAGATCAAAACTCGGAATCGGGTCTAAAAAAAACTATGGTTTAAACAAAGAAAAAGGAAAACATAAAGTATTAATTTATACTCAGCGGAAAAGGTAGAAAAAAGAGAAGGAAAGAGGAACAGAGAATCTACGCTGTAAATATTATTGTTTTTTCGAGATCTGCCATAATAAGAAAATAACAGTAGAATTTCTTGATTCCTGAGAAAAAAAATCTTCTTGTTGGAATTCTTTTAAAGGGAAGGGCAGCCCTTTAGGTTCCAACACCCTCCCAGTGCATGCGAGCACTCATCCCCACAAAGCAACTTCTGGGCTCTTCCACTTTCTTTATCCTCTGTACAAATTCAAGAAATGACAGTGCCTTCCTTCTTTTTTAAACTCTTGAAAACAAGTGGTGGCTGCTGGTTAACTATTTTGTTTCCTTGCTAGTGTTCATTTTACTCACTCATTTCAAGTTCGTATTTAAGTAGCTTGAAGATATGTTTACTAATTTTTTGACATCTTAAAGCACCCTGTTCTTTTAAAGCTCCCATAGTTGGTGCTGAATCAAGGCTCTAGAAACCCTTGATTCTTCTTTCACTAGATATCAGTTTCTTAAGGGGTTTCAGAGTCCTGCCAAAGGTATCCCAGGATTCCTTCATTAATATTCAACAGTTGTCATTGCTAATTAATGAGCTCTCCCGGGATTCCTTCACGAATTTTGAAATCTTATTTTCCATTTTCCATTTGTCAATCGAGTCTTTTGTATTTTCTCTTTGGGTTTCGCTATACAATCACCTCTCTGTGTTCTCCATTGCTCACATCAAGTGAAAGACCTCTCTTCTTTAGCAACTACTAGCTCTGTTTTCTTGAGTTCTGTTTTCTCAAATTTGCGAGAGAAATGGCGATGCTTTTCAATATTTTCTCATTGAAGAACTTACTGGTGCTGTCTCTAGCACTCAATTTGAGCTTGGTTTTGAGAGTGCTGTATGAGAAAGACTTTGAAGTCAATAATGGGCGCTCTGTGGACACTCAGAAAGATGCATTAACGACTACTGATAGGGTGCTTAGTGAGGCACGAGCTACTCAGAGGGCACGTCCGTCCATGCCCTCTTCTTCCTCCACAGTTGATAGCGATGGCGGGGACACAATAATCAATCTTGATCAGTAAGTGGTACAGTATTGTCTCCTTTTTTTTTGTTTAAAAGTTATCTTTTACACCTGTTTTGTTGCATAAACAGACCCGAATAAGTTGGCTAGTACAGTGAACCTCACTGCAAAAATTGGTTGGTAAAGTGTGCCTGAATAATTTAATTCTTTTAGTCTATGCAAGCTTTAAGTCCGAACGTGCCCTTTTATTTACATGGTAACACCTACAGTCAAGGACCATCATTAACCTTTTTTTTTTTTCTACAATGGTCAACGGAGTTCTTTTGAGATTTACTGGTATTTTCATTTGGAGGTAAAACTGAAACTATGGAGATTTTTTTTTTGTTCCTTCTCTTTTTCATTTTTAGATTATGATTCTGTACTGGGAATCCTAACTTGCGGAATCTGTTTGCTTCACCTAGTAGTAGGAGGACTGCAAGTATAAGCAATGCCTAGGTGAGGTATGTAAGTGAATCCAGGGTACTATTTTATCTTAGATTCTCTATTGTGCATGTTAGACAACTGGGGTGACTTTTTCGCACTTCATGACTGTCTCTTGTCATCTTTTTGTTCCCAAGTTGAAGGGTGAATATGTAAGCGCAAAAATGGTAACAACGCTTGAATACCATGGATGGTGGTGCATATTGATCACTTTTTACCAGCACCATCATTGTGTGCCTTGGTTGTGGTCTTGTGGACCTGACTTCAGACTTCGCAAAAAAATAAATAAAAAGAATACTGCTTTTATTCCCTTTATAGCTATTTACAAGTTGGAAAAGCCCAAGGTGCATGTTAGCACAAGGCACTATGGGGGCTTGGAAGTCGATTCATGTCTGTGGGGTCCATGTGTGTTTGTGCCGATTGTAGGCTGCCTTCCTTTTAGCTTTTGGTTTTTTGAGGAGATCTGAATAATAAAGTGTGTGCATGTGTGAGGCTCTTGGGGAGGTGTATTCTCTAGAACTTAGGCCGCCTGTATTTCGCACCAGCTTTTAAGGTCTTCTTTCAGGCTATGTCGAAAAGTGGACTTTCTGGATTTACCACTTCGGGGGTCCCTTTGTATATATGTACTAATTATAACTGGATCTTTACTTGGGGCTTCACATATACATGATGTTAGCCATGCATATACATTGTCTAATCATTGATTTCTTCATAGATAGGACCAAACCCTACCTTCTGTTACAAATATTTAAGGTGTTCGAGTTTTTTCTGCATACCATGTGTTCTTTATGTGAGGTAAAACATTATAACCACTTGAGGTGTTTATTTGGTGAATGCTGGTGATGGGTTTGGATGGTTAGATTAGAGAATATAGAAATAGATTTGGAACTTCCATGGAATAATTTAATATTTTCTAATTAGTGCTGTATATAATATGTAAGGATGCTGATATAATGACCAACATGACATTTAAGGTGCTGCTTTTATATATTTGCTTAATGCAGTGGCGATCCGACAATGTACGAGAGATTTTGGCAACAAGCGGGTGACAAATCCACCATTGTTATCCCTGGTTGGCAATCAATGAGCTACTTCTCTGATGCTGGGAGCCTTTGCTGGTTCTTAGAGCCAGAGTTTGCTAAAGAGATTATTAGACTGCATAAAACAGTTGGCAACGCAGTCACCGAGGACCGCTACATTGTTGTTGGGACAGGTTCTACACAGCTTTATCAAGCTGTATTATATGCACTGTCCCCCCAAGATGCAGTGGAACCCCTCAGTGTTGTATCTGCAGCCCCTTACTACTCCGTGAGTATTGCTTCTTATATATGCTTGATTTACCTCCTGATATGTAGTTTGTCCTTTACCAGAATTCATTTTTCTATTATTTTAATTTATTATCTCAACAGGGTGGGTGCATTTATATGTAATATGCCTTTCAAATCTCCCTGCATCAACATTAAATTGCTGGCATTTTCTTATGCGTAGTTTCCACTCTTAGTTTTTTTTTGGGTTCTTCAGCTCTGCTTCTTTTTTAATTAAAACCTCTTGCTTCTACATCTTCCATCGCTAGTCTCATGCAAATATGCATGTGCTGAATTTTTACTCAAAGTGGCATAATCTTCTATGCTTGGTGAGTTTCGAACACATAGTAATGTTGTGTTCTATCGAAGATGGTATCATCACCTTCAATGAGGTGGGTTGTAATAAAAATGAAAATTCATAATTGAAACTAAGTTGCTCATAACTGTCAAGATCCGTCTTCCATGCACAATTTCCTTCCAAATAATCTGAGCTCAATGTGGCTGAACCGCTTTAGCCTTTTATGGCTTTCTTTGTTCTTTATGCAAGGACTTCATTGGATTTCAAAGTAGAATATCCTTCCTTTGATATGAAACCAAAATTCTGTGTTCTTTAATATATTGATTCTTAAACCTTAGATACACTTGATGGTTATGATGCGTTGGTCTAACTTTCATGTTGATATTTTGTTGCAGTCTTATCCATTGATCACCGACTGCCTGAAGTCGGGGCTTTATAAATGGGCTGGTGATGCCCGAAGCTTCAATAAAGAGGGACCATTTATTGAACTCGTTACCTCCCCTAACAATCCAGACGGATACGTCAGGCAGTCTGTTGTCAACAAAAGTGGGGGCATCTTGGTTCATGATCTTGCATATTATTGGCCACAATACACGCCAATTGCTTCTGCTGCTAATCATGACATTATGCTCTTCACCGTGTCGAAAAGCACAGGACATGCTGGGATGCGCATTGGGTAAGCTCAACTTAGATGGGATCAAACGTTGTAACTAGATGATTAAGCACCTTGTATTTCTAAATTTTGTGTTCCACATCTTTCAGCTGGGCTCTTGTCAAGGATGAAGAAGTAGCCAAAAAGATGGTGAAATTCGTAGAGCTCAACACAATCGGCGTGTCTAAGGATTCACAGCTTCGAGCAGCTAAAGTGCTGCAAGTTGTGATCCATAGCTGCCAATATCCTACCAGCCTTGGGTCCCTATTTGATTTTTCTGCCCACCTCATGGAAGAGAGGTGGAAGTTATTGAGGGCCGCTGTTAGGCAAAGTGGTCTCTTTACTTTGCCTGAGTTTTCCCCTGGATCATGCAGCTTTCTCAATAGATCCTTTGCTCCTCAACCTGGTAAAATATGGCTTATGTTTTAGATCATTCATAGAAACATCAATTCAATCATTTATGAGTGTTTCGTTTTCTCTTATGGGAACAAGTTCTTACACTTGCATTATATTTATGTCTCTTGTGCAGCTTTTGCGTGGTTGAAGTGCCAAGAACCCATGGAAGACTGCGAAGGCTTTCTCCGATCTAACAACATCATAACAAGAAGTGGTAAACACTTCGGTGTTAGCCCACAATATGTTAGGATAAGCATGCTAGATCGAGATGAAAACTTCTATATATTTGTAGAGAGATTGTCCACCATCCACCAGCGACAATCCGTGCAAGTGGATGAGACGTACGGGGGAATAGAATAGGCAAAGAGAGTCCATATCTGTAAAAGATGTAAAAACAAGGGGGGCAATGGCAATTCATGTCAGCACTAATTTAAGAGATGCTCAATCAGCTTTAAGAATAACCATTTAAATAATAGATTTCCACAATAAATATATATGTATTATTCAATTATTTATGCGTTTTGCCTAGAATTACACTATTCAACATGCATATGTGTACTGAACTTCTTCGATTTCAACATGAATTCATAAACGTGAAACTTACCCTATCGTTGCAGATGGGAAGAATATTGTCTCGAAAAGACAAATGTGATGTCTTGTAGCCCCTTAAGTTGCATTGAACTTGTGGGATGATTTTGAAGTGCAAATATGGTAATTTGTTTGGCAAACTCCAGCTCGAAGAACCCTAATTTTTTTTTTATTGTGGTTTGAAACTGTCTCCAGTCTCCACCATAGCTAACGTTATTGCTCATTTGTTATTACTGAGACATCCCTGCATGAGTTCATAAATAAAATTAAGGATTTCTATATTTCTAGACCATGTTTGGAGTAAGGTTATTAATTTTGTTCTGTTTCGTCCAGAATGACCGAAACATTTCATACCAATTCAAAAAACAGAACAAAACAGAACAATTTTCATATTATTTCAAATCTCGATCCGTTCCGGATTTTCCGGATAAATTTCGGTCGGAATGTTTCGGTTTCATTTCAAATGTTCTGTTCCGGGCTTCAAAAACCATTAAATCAAATTGGTATTTTGTTTAAGTTGAATTACTTTAAGTTAAAGTTCTATTTAATCTTGACTATTTAGTAATATTTTAAAATTATATTTGTTTGACATTGTGTTTGTATTGTATAATTTATAATTAATTTATTTTGAATTTAAATTATAATTGTTAAAAAAATATATATATATAAACAGTATAATCTCAAAATAACATACCAAAATACTTCAAAATTAAAATATTATATTTCAATTAAAAAAACAAATCACCTATCAAAACAAAATTTACAACCTTGGTCAAAATTTACAACCTTGGTTTGAAGCCGCAATCAGTTTGTGCTACAAAGTAAACATGCCGCAATACATTTTAAAAGAATGATTACCATCTATTTAGGACTTGAACGTTTCTACAATAGTTTTATTTTCCAAAAACAATCATAAAAAATATAACTTTTTTAAAAGCTAAGTGGTCGGTTACCAAATACTTAATGCTTTCTGACGCTCCTCTAATATCAAATGCAATGCATCATAGTATAGGGCAAAAAAAATATTAAAAAATATAGTACAATAATGCTAAATCAATTTGGAAAATGCTTCTAATTAATGAGAAAAATATAAAATATATAAAATTTTCAAGGAAAACAATAGAGATAAAAGATTGTTCAGAATATAGCTATAATAAATTGACCCTTTTGGTGAAAAAAAAAAGAATTATACCCCAATAAATTATATATATATGCTTTCAATCTTTTCATACCAAAATAGATTATAACAAATCGCTTAATAAGCTAGGAATTATTTAATTAAAAATTGTAGTTTGTGGGAGAAGAAGAATACTCACTATATATAAGATTTTTTTTTTTTTTATCAAAATATAAGTGTATTAAAAGATTAAAAAATATACATTACTGATGAGCCAGTAAGTACAAATACAAGAGCGGACAGAAAAGGAACAGGCTCCCTTAATGTCCAATACAGCAAAGGAGACAATGGTTATGAGAGGAACCAAATATTGCAAGGTTCCTACCTAACACAAAGCAAGAAACTCAAGAATAGGAAGCTCAGACTGAAAATATGAGCAGCCTAAGAGCACGCAGCAAGCCGACGTGGATGAAACAGCTTCAGCTACAGGACAAAAGGATTAATAAAACACAAAGCAGGAGAGACCTGAGCCAAGAATCCACAAGCCGAATTCAAGAACATACAAGATTTTATTCGACTGTTACATGACGTTAATTATGATAATATTTAAATATAAATTTAAAAGATGATCATCTCTAAGCTTAGGCCCTAAGAAATCAAGAAGAACATTGAAATTAACCTAGAAGAAATTTCAAATATTTAAGAATACATTTTGCAAAATTATAACTATAAAATTTTCATATAATTTCGGAGCACAGGACCTTTAAATGAAGAAAAGATCGATGAAGTGTAACAAAGACATTTGAAGGAATTAAATTATTCATCTGATTTTGAAAATAAAGTGAAAGCTAACTTGATGTTTTTTTAATTTCTTGTTCCATAATATATTACTTGCACTTAATTCTATACTAGAATTAATGGTGCCAACCATTCTATCTATTAAATTATTTTAGAAAAATTCTATAGAAAAAACTCCCACCACCTTATTCAAGATTTGAATATTGATTAGCAAAAGAATAGGGTTACAGAATCAAATTCAAGACAACAAATGAATACACCAAATTAAATTTTGTTTCCTTCGAAATTATGGCATCAAGTACAACCTGTTTGTTGATGGTGTTTAGGCTGATCAAAGTAAGATTTTTGTGATTTTTAGTGTCCGACACCAAGAACTTCAGTTCTATTATCGCACGTATTATAAAGTGCCTAAAAGGAAACACTTTTTAGTGGACAGTAAAGCTGAAACCGGTTTTCAGCTAGTGAAGCATAAGATGATTGAAGCTCTAGTTTTGACATTACTAGCCTTTGAAAAGATGTTTGAAGTAAATTGTGATGCTTATGGGAAAGCATTGGAGTTGTTCTTAACCAGGATGGGTGCTCCATCACCTTTTTTAGTGAGAAATTATCCAGCTTAAAGAAGAACTACTCTATATATGACCTAAAGTTTTACGCTATTGTTCAGACTCAAAAGCATTGGCAACATTACCTCATGCAAAAGGAGTTTATTTTAATTACTAATCATAAAGCTCTTAAATGGGTAGCATAAGCTGAGTTGTCGGCATGTGATGTGAGTGTTATTTTTGAAAAAGTTCACTTTTTCATTGAAAAACCAATCGGGTAGCCTAAACAAGGTGGGTGATGCTCTTAATCAACAGGTAACCTTGCTCAATATTATATGCGCCCATGTGTTGGGATTTGATACTTTCTATGAGATGTATTTGAATGATTCCTCATTTGATTATATTTATGCTGAATTATTGGAGGTAGTTAAACGAGATAATTTTATGCTTTTAAACAATTATTTTTTTCATGGTTTACAACTTGATGTTTATGTTTGTTCTTTGTGAGAGCATATCATCTGTAAATTGCATTGTGAGGGATATTTTGGATGTGATAAGATATTAGCTCTAGTTTCCACAAACTATTACTGGCCTAAGTTACCAGGTCAGGTTTTCAACTTTGTCGACAGGTGTACTGTTTGTCAAAGGTACATCCAAGAGGGCTTTATCAATTGCTGGATTATACACCTTGTTACTAGTTCCTAATGCTCCGTGGCTAAACGTGAGTATGGATTTTGTATTAGGCCTACCCTATACACAACGGGCCATGGATTTGTTTTTTTTTTTGTTGTTGACAGGTTCTTGAAGATGACTTATTTTATAGCCTGCCGAAAGATTATGGATGTATCTCGGGTAGCCTAACTTTACTTTAACAAGGTGGTTTATTTGTATGGCGTTCCCAGGTCCATCACTTCGGATAAAGATGTCAAATTCATGAGTAATTTTTAAAAGAGTTTGTGGAGAATGATGAGAAATCAACTGAACTTTAGCAGTGCTTGCTACCCTCAAACATATGGGCAAACAGAGGTGGTTAATCGCAGCCTCGACAGCTCACTACGAAGCCTGGTTAAAGATAAGCCAAAGTAGTGGGATATGACATTGCCACATGCAGAGTTTGCTTAACTAAGTCCTTTTAAGATCATCTATGGATATAATCCTTCTAGAGTACTAGAGCTAATTCATGTTCCTCATATTGGACGATTAAGCATTCAAGCTACTGATAAGGCAAATTACTTGTATGGAATTCATAAGAAGGTCAAGTAGAATATCATCAACAACAATACCAAGTTTAAGGCTTTGATTGATTCTCATCGTAGGAGAGTAGTCTCTGAGGTTGGTGATTTGATATGGGCAGTCCTTACACGTTATAGGTTTCTAATGGGTGAGTATATCAAGTTGAAGGAAAGGAAGATAAGTCATTGTAAGGTGTTGCGGAAGATAAATGACAATGCTTACAAGATTTATCTTCCTCATCATATGAAGACTTCTAATGTCTTCAATGTTTAGCACTTGACATCTTATTTAAAGGAGGAACCGTACTCGAGGATGAATTCTCTCCAACCCGGGAAGAATGATGTAGTCAGGCTTGCGATAATAGGTGGTTCTGAGTAATTAGGTGTGAGTATGCCACTACTAGATGAGGATCTACCTTATACAAATTATGTGAATGATTTAGTATATGCATTTATGAACTAGTGGGACATGTCAAGGCCCAAAAAGAGGTCTGGTCACGCTAGACCAGAATAACAGCTCGAAAATGCCTTAACTTTTTACCCGACCGTTGGATCACGCTCAAAGTTTTACAAGATTTTTTGAAGGCCATTTTCTTTAGAGTAACCATTGCGTTGCTACCCGAGCAGTCAGATCTTTAGATATCAAAAATATCTCTGAGGCCCCCGGTTTTAGTAGTTTTTGTGATTTTCCTTCTTTCTTTTGGATTTTTTGCTTATTTCGGATTTTGTGCTTGTTTTCTTTATAATTTTGGATTTTTTTTTTCTTTTTTTCTAGTTGAGATAGGGGTTTTATCTATTTATGACTTTGTAAATCTCCTTAGAAGACAGATTTTATAATCATTATTTTAGAGAAAATAAACTTGTGAATTTGAAGCTCACATTACATCTCTTCTTTGCTTATTAAATTATTCTATGTTCTTTGTTTAATTATTATTTTGAGCTTCTACCTGCATCACTCCACCTAAGGAATGATATTTTGGTCATCACAACTATCACATAATCAATTGTATTTTAAAGTGTTCCATGCCCTTTTTTCTGTATATAATCCTTAGGACATTAATATGATGTATCTTTTATAACATTTTGATGAGCTCTGAGTAAAATTCCTTTGATTTGACAACTTCCTCCCATTGGATTTGGCAACAAGGTTTTATGATCAAGTTCAGATCAACAGACTCAACTACAAACACCAAGGGGAAATGATATCATACTCCTTTCAATGTACCAATACACACTCCCATATCCACCCTGTCTGATTTTCCTGCTTCCATCGAAGTGACTTGTGGCCTCCTCTATCTCCTTCAAGCTATATACAACAGGTCTTTCAGATTCAAATGTTGCATCTACACCAAGCAATTCAGCTTCACATGAGCAATCACATCAGAAAGTAACACCTTTAGACTAATTCAGTTAATGTCTATTAGATAAATCCGTCGAGATCAATTGTTTTTTTATTATTCTGAATTTATATTTGATAGAGATTAAAATAAAACCATTCATTAAGCTTCATCTGATGGCTTAAATTTATGAATTGAGTTGATTCTTTGATAATATTCAATAGCGCAACTAATTTTAGGTACTTCGACAAGGGAGCTGTAGTTGTTTAAGAACCAAGTTAGGAGTCTAACCTTCGTCTTTTATGTGAAAACGGCCCCCTTAGGGAAGTCTTAGAGGGACTTTGTAATTTTTTGACAGCTTTTGTATCTTCTTTTCTGTTTTGATGGTTTCTGTTTATTCTGTGAAGGAACAGCAATGAACATATACTGAAAATAAAATGAAAACTGACAGTGTACCAAGGATTATTGTCAAACAGTGTTTTTGTTCTGTTTGAACAAGAAGAAACAGAGAAGTTACCTACCATTAAAAGATTATTCTTTCCAACAACTAACACCATTTATATTATGCAAGAAGAATTTGAATCCATCCGACATCAATTAAGCTGGGATTTCGAGTAAGTCTGTCAGTCCTGCAGATAGAAGCTCTACAAATATCCCAGTTAGGGTAAATTGTTTTCCTGAACTGTATATGTCGCTATCTCTTCAGTCTCTACCTCTATGAATATTCCACGCACGTAGAAGGTGTAGACTAATCACATCTCCAGCAATAAATAGCTGTTCCTGTCCTACAACCTCCCAAGCCTGCCGGCCCACTGTAGAGAATCCCGGAAACATTAGGAAATATATATGTCGCCAGATTGTACACTGTAGAGGGTATCAAAGAAGTAGCCTGGAGTGCCATTCACGTCTTTGCAAGTGCATGGAACTGATACGAGATAGTCTAAAGTTATGGACTTGGCTTGTTTTTCATACCATATGACCCACCAGAATTGGCGTCTTTTCCAATTCTGGCTAACATGCTTTGTCTCCATGTATATGGAACTACACTAGCAGATTATATGTATTCATTCCCCTACGCTAATATCCTGTCAGCGGTAATTATATATAAATTTTGATGACTTCATTGTGTTTCATGTGTCTTTGTCCTTTGAAGTATAAGCATTTTATACTTCTTTGTAGTTAGTCTATTTTTACTATCAAATAAGTACACGCACTATTGAATTACTACACCGGGTGTCAAAACTCCATTGTTCTAACAATTAAATCAACTCAAGAAACCACTAAAATCATATTTCAATATTAAAAATCATTTTTAAGCTCTAGAGCGCCTGGTTTTTATGCTTGGGGTGTGATGAAATTCTGAGTTCTTGCACGGACAAGTGCTAAAAACTTAATTTGAAGCCATTAAGCATAAATGGTTTTAATTAGTTTATTCATTCATCTATATATTAAACTACTACTTTTTGGTGTTCTGCTAATTTTACAGATTCTATTAAACTTCAAAATTAGTCCATTATTGGCAGAACTTGTTCGTCATTACTAGTGACACCAAACTACAAGTCGATGGATAATATTTATTATTAATAGTGTAGAACTTGTCATTATGCTCATGTAGGGGATGTTGCTAACTGCTACTAGTTTGTCTCTTTGCAGGTGTGAAGACATGTCATCTTGACCAAGTTTATTCATGCTGATTTCTATTTCCTGTTAAAAAATCAGTTTAATTTAAAAATTTAAAGTTTAGATGAAATTTTAATATATAATTTATATTATTTTCTAACATATCACCTCAAGTAAAAACTCTTTAAGCTTAAAACTTGTACAGACTCACACTACTTTGTGCTTAATTTTTATCAAATAAATAGGATGGTTAAATTCAAACTCGTGACCGCTTAGTCATTAAAGCTTTGATATCATGTGAAAGAATCAATTCAACTCAAAAACTTAAACTTTAGATGAGATTCTAATATATAATTTATATTATTCTCTAACAAGTAAATTTTTGATGTTATTCAAATGTAATCTATTCTTATTTATATTTAATACTATAATTGTTTTACATAATAATTATCATCATTATAATATTTATTAATTTTTTTTTGTAAACATTCCTCATTATTAATTAAATATAATAAAAATATTATGTTAATTATATTATTATGAATTATCTGTATAAAGTTGAAAGAAAATAACAATTCATGTGTGAATACTTATTTCTTGAATTCTTTTTAATAATTGGTCAATTGGAAAGAAGAAAAACAATGTAAGATGGTTAAAAAAAGATAAAAACAATTTAATTTATTATTTTAATATTTTAACTCTTAAAAATATTTTTAAACTTTCCTACAGTCAAAATATGAAACCCTATACGGGCCGTTTGTAGTATAAATAAGAAAAATTAAGAAACAGAATTAACTTAATATTTTATAATTAGAAGTTGAATGCTATTAATTTGATACAATTTACTATTAGAATAGGTATAATAAATCGAAAATTCCTCAAGTTATTTTAAGTTCATTAGTACATTAAAGTTATAATTAATAATTTTTATCAATTTTTTTGGTTAATTTTTAAAAAAGAATCACGAAATTCCTTGTTTTTGTTTTCATTCCATCTCTAATATGTTAGATTTTCATTTTCACTTTTTCACTCCCATCCTCGTTTCATTCTTTCCCATCAATCATTTACAGAAGAAAAATTAAACTTAAATATAATAAAATTCAAAATTCAAATCAGAGAAACTCTCCCAAGGAGAGTATAATTTATTTGAGAATAGAAAACGATACAAATAATATATAGAAAACAAACAAACAATACACAAGAGAAGCACACAACTAGCCACACAACAACTAAATCGACACACATGAAGATGGGTCAGGTGGTCTCCAAGCCCTCAAGAATCCTCATGTCCTGCTAACCTCTTGACCTGGAGCACCCTTTGTAGCTTCTTGGGCCTTACCCTGAACAGTCTGGCCCGTCTCTCTAGCTTTCTGGCCCAATTGTCCTGCTGTTTCCTGTGCCTTCCGTTTTGCCTGATCCAATGTTTGTGTTAAGGGACCTCTGATCAAGCTCTGCGAATGGCTGGCCATCCATGAGAGTGACGAGAGTGCCGTG
>Ga0307510_10006426_pt1 | contig 14019 bp, 16 predicted proteins | sample 12_EM_MG_FD_207224 | JGI IMG/M metagenome (GOLD analysis project Ga0307510, IMG submission 207224) | Populus trichocarpa ectomycorrhiza microbial communities from riparian zone in the Pacific Northwest, United States - 12_EM | ecosystem: Host-associated > Plants > Roots > Unclassified | place... | reverse complement strand
CCTTTCATCTGCTAGGTTGAAACGAACGTCCTAAGGTTTCGATACCGTTCTTCGAATGAAATGATACAACAGATCTATAAAGGGTCTTGTCGACCTCCGCTCACGATTCTCCAGCATCGTTTTCGACTAGCCGCCCGCAGATTATATACTTGTTCGAGAAGTGCTCGATCCAGCCCTTCATGTTATCACTTGAGAGAGGAACCGAATCACACCAGCGTGAGCAGTCACGATGGAGAAAAGGAGGGGAAGATACTAACATCTCTTCGGGTGTGAGATCCTCCAGCTTGTCAAGTGGTTGGTCTATCGGCGTTAACATCTCTGTTCCATCGCAATGAAGTCAGCAGTCGGCACAGCCCAGAGAGAAAAGGATGCATGCCAGTGTCAAACGACTGTTTTGCCATACCCCGTGACGCATCTCGCCCCGCAAAGTTTCCATACATCCCATCTCGAAAGTCGTCAGCCACGTTCGCTATTCCCAATGCAAGTAAGTACGAGCGCTCACCTGGGCCGTAGAACCCCCTGCCCGCGGTAACGTCAAACACGGTCCCGGCGATGGCGAGCAAAATCCTCTCGCCATCGCGACCGCTGAACTTTTCGAGAGTGCGTGGGGTATAAGTCGTGTAGAGCAATGTAGGAGCGTGGGTACGTGGCTTCCATGAGTAGCCAGCTTTGAATTCTGATGGCGGCGTGCGCGGGATTGTGGTGGAGGGGACGAGAATGCGCTGCACGAGGTAGAGAATGTAGAGGAGCAGAGCGGTGTTCACTGGGTGCGAGAGCGAGAACGACATCTTTTGGTTTCTTTGCTTCTGCGCCGTCAGTGTGGTCCGCTACCAAGTCTGTACGTGTCCGACTCCTCGCTAAGCCAGGAGACTTGCTCTGACCCTAACCCCAGGGTATAGGTTTGACTTAAATATCTCCATAACTCGCTGCTAACATCTAACATGGCATTCGACCCACCCTTGGCTTAGTACCTCACGAGCTCACGCCATGACCACATGTCTACTAATGTGCCCTTCTATTCCTCGGAGCTCAGGAGAATATGCCTATACATGCCACCTAACCTGCACCCCTCTGCCATTTTCCTTGGAGTGTCCAACCGGGACGACTGACATGAACCCGTCTTCGAAGACATACCACCCATCTACAGAGGACACCATCCTGTAAGACCTTTTAGGCGACGACGAACCTGCCACAACCATCAGGTGGTTATTTCCACTGCTGCCGATTGTGGAGATGAACAAGGTCGGCGTGCCCTAGACGAGGGGCAGAGACGAAAGAACACAGAAAATGGAGGCGAAGTGGATAACGATGTCTCGGACAGGTGGAGACATTAATGTGTGATATTGCGCCAAAAAAGAAGGGACGAGGGGTGGAATCCAAACGTTGAAGGTTGCGAGGATGGCGAGAATAGGCGACGCGTGAATGTATGCCAGCTACTGTACGCCGTGTCGTTTCTCCGGGTTATGGTGATCAGGTCGGACTGCGCATACTGTTTGGCACAGAATGCACTTGTGTGCTTGGGACGGGGGAAATCCGACCGAGCCGTCAGATGAGTTCGACATTACCCATGCCGAGGAGCTGTTCGACCACCGCGTATGGAGTTAACACAATTTGGCCCTTCTGCATCTGCATTGTCGTCCCGCTATGTGCGATATGAGCGCAATCAGCCCGTTTATCGCGGATACAAAATCCAATTCGTGAGTGACGTACTCTGGAAGTCGCACTGGTGGACATTCGTCTAATGCATGCACAAAGACAGCGCGTGATTTATCCGGCTCGGATACTGCGCCAAAGCACGAATCAGACACGACGATGAGGGGTGTTAAGCGCAACGTAGTAACACGGGTCACGTACTCATCGGCGGCGTGAATGGCGTGTTATCATCCAAGCCCTGCTGATGGGGCGGCAACGCCTGTAATACTGAGACGCGAAAGTGGTTCTCGGTCAACTGAGCGAACCTGAATGTATCAACCCACCCGTGGAAGCCACCCCGCGTTACGTTAGCCCACCAACGCAGGCGAGAGGCAAACGATCACGCGCGTACCGTTTTCCGTGGTCCAGCTCTGCCTGCGACAACTTCTCCTGCACCTCAGGTGTGGACACAATATACCGTGCGTACTTTTCGATCTGTGAAATTGTCCATCAGGAGCTCAAAGGCGGCGCTGCGATGAAAAGGGGATATACGTACTTTGTACAACCGCGTGCGGATATAAGAGCGCACGACAAACTTGACACGCTCGACCTCGGTCTGCACGAGCATGATACGCGCGTGTTCTGCCTCAGACGAGTCGGGATCCCCACGGAGCGCCTGGACGGTATCCGTCTAGAGAAAGACGAGGAATGCAAGATCGTTCCCTCGCTCCTACCCACACAGGGAGAAAACAAAAAATCGGCGCACCTGCCTGCGGATGTGGTCGAGGAGGGAACCGAGAATCTCTGCCTGCACGGGGAGTATGTCCGGCGCATGCCGTTCGTTGAGCCAATGCCGCACGAGCTGTTGGAAGAGTGTCTCGCGCGGGGCGCCAAAGTCTAGTGCGATGGGACCTGGGGCGGTCACAGATCCAGCGGCCGCGCCTGCCATGGGGGAGTCTTCGTCATCGTCGAGGAGCGTGCGACGCGGAGGCATCGCAGCGATCACGGGCCACGGCAAGTAAGGTGAAAGTGAATGTCGGCCCCTAAGCTAGGGGTAAATACCAGGTTCGCTGCAATGGTGGTATGCAGTCACGGAAAGGCTATTGCGGGTTGCGGGGCCACTTCGTACTACTGCCAGTGATTGCCGCTGCTTACAGTCCTCTCACCCCGACCCTGGATGAGCACATTATTATGCTGTTCGTCTTCTTCCGTCGATGTCGGTCTGTCTAAGTATACGCCCGCCTTTCCCATCTTTTTATATATTGAAGGTTATGTATTCCACCGCACACTTTGTTCAGCTCTTGCGCCCACAACCTACTCCCTGGACCAGGCCATGGCTCCCATAATATCCTATCATGAGATCCACCACATATCCTACAACCCTCAATCAGCACGTTCTCTCTTGCTGACGCCTCTCCCAGCTGAGAGGCAGTCACATCGCTCTATATTTCGTCACATATCCCTCTCCCACAAGCGTCGCTTTCGTTACCGGCAATATCCAGACAACTCACCCCCCATCGTTCCTGTATCCGAGGCCGACAACCCGCCATCGCCGTATAAACCCACCCCCGATCCACGGACCTCCGCTTTCTCCTCTACCTCTGCGCTTGCGATTTCTACCGTGGCATCTGACCCCACTTTGTCCGAATCGGCGTTGCTACAACTACAAGTCGCGCGGAGTCGTGCTACTGCCACCACCGCGGCGCTCATTGCTGTTTGCGTTGTTCTGGGACTCGCGGTGTGCACAATGATGGGTCGCCTCGCCTACCGTCGACGTTCTTCTTTGTTTCGGTGCCTTCGACCGCATCGCCAAGCGGAGGACAACTTGGGTTTTGTGTTCATCCAGTATGATGACTCAACATGGGGTATGCCGCCCAAGGGAGTGCCAGGGGAGTTGCCCTCGTTCGAAACGGGCACGCAAAAGACCGAAGGTGGAGAGGGACATGCAAGGCCCGCCACCCCCGACAAACTAACACCAAAGGTAGACGTAAATCATATACCAGTCATCTCTCCCCCTGTGGTCGAAACGTTACCCGGTACCAATCGTTCCCAATATCCTCTCCCTCTCAAGAGGGCAGAAAGTGGCTCATGCAGGGAGTTGATTGCTGTCGTCGGAACTGATGGACAGGTACCCAGCGACGCCACACACGAGGAGTCGGAGACACTGAACGCGCTCGGTCTGGCTATCGGGTGTGACGACAGTGTCGACTTTAGTACGCTCGCATCACCTCAGCTTGCTGCCGCGCTGGCACGGCGCGCCAGTGAAGCGGATGAAGCGATTGAAGAAACGGAGTTTACAGTCACAAGCTCGCCTGGGTCGGACTCGGCGGCATGCGGACTCTCCATAAAAAGCAGCGGTACTGAGGAGGACTATTACGAACTTCAAAGGGTGGAAACACGCAGCGTGGACTTCGAACGGGGTATCGTGTTATCACTTGAGATTTTGCCAGACATGGATTACGACGAAGACAAAATACCACCTCTGGATCTTTACAGTCTTCCCCGTGTGGTGATCTCGGCGAGCTCGTCTGTCGCTTCGGAAGTGCTCTCGTCGCGCACCGGCCGTGCCTCTGGAAGGGACGGAACGACAATAGACCTCGGCGATTTTCCTCGACCGCCATTTATCAGTGACACATTGACTAGTACATCGACGTCTCTGATATCCGAGATTGAAGATTCGTTAGGACCGGTAATCGGCAGGAATTTAGGGATGACAGGGCGCAGGGCATCTTCAGCACCACAGCTGATGTGCTAATGTGGAGGTTGCGGGCAACACCTGTTTGACTCGTCGATTCAGCCCTGTGGCATGAGGCAAAGAATTGTCAGACGGAGAGTATCCAGTTACTGTACTATTACTTCCAGAGCAGTTCCAGGCTGAAGTTTCAGACGGAATACACCTCTTCACCATCAACGTAATGTAAAAGGCAATCATATGTGGGAGTGGGAGTACACCACCCGCAGGCGGAGGCTCCGCTCCGGTCGCGGTCGATTCTCAGCCAGCATCGTGTGGAGTATGTGACGATGGGTTTAGAAAGGTAAAATCAACTCCTGGAACGTACGGGAAGAGAACTCCAGCGTCTGGCTGCGCGGACAGCTGGGGCGATGGCGGCGATGGTCATGGTTAATACCGATGATTGATGACATTTGGCCACCGACCCCCTAATCGGAGTGGGAGTGAAACTAGGGAAGCAGAACAGCACAGTCCGCCCGTTGATTCTGCCAGGGCCACAACTGCACCACCCCCTCACGCCACGAACAACTGAAATGTCTGATACATCCCATGAACTTTGGTTCTTTATCGATGGAAAACGCAGTGTCTCAGCCATCCTTGTTTCACCCAATGAAACCATTCACAATGTGAAGATGAAGATTTACAAGGCCGCCGGCCTGACCTTCACCAGACTCGAATGTAATGCTCGGGATCCCATTCTCACCAAAGTGCGCTACTATATCACGGTATCTATAAACACTGACACAACAATGGCCTCCGCTGGCCTGTTACATTTGTAGGTCGATGTGGATCTTGTTGGGATAGGTGGTGTAGAGGACAACATATATCAAGGCAAATATCAGCTTGATGCTGCTGATGTCCACTTATTGTGGGATAGAGCAGGATTTCAGACATTGTTGGATGTGCAATCTGTCCATGCATTCAAAGTGGCAAGAGAGAGGCAATCCATATAAAATCCCTACTCCAGATTGATGTCTGCAGGCTAGGTAGCTCAGTGGTATATATCCAGTAGGCCTGGGTTCAATCCCCAGTCTGGCCATAATTTATTAGGCTGCAACAGACATATGGCCCCAGATGCCTTCCTGTGGCCAGCTCCATGCCTACATTAGTCTGCCAACAAGCATGGGTGGCTCAACTCTTTCTGACACAACAAGTGAGTACTTCATATGTCTCTTTGCCCCTGCTCCAGACATCTGACAACCACTCATACCAATTCCACAGCCATTCAAAGATCGAAAGTTGGATTATGATGCAACCAAGTACAAAGATGCCAATATTGCACCTACCGAATTCGCAAGGCCGTCGAGTTTTCAAAAAGCAATGGAGCAGGATCAATATGAACAAAACCTGAGGTATCGCGAAGGAAGGCTTTCCACGATTGGCTGCTCAAAACACTCCCGGGTATAGAAACAGAGGTGTCATCGGACGACGTACCTTTGCAACCGCATGGGGAGGTTCGGCCAAGGCTTGCAACTGTGATTATGCGGGGAGAACACATTGACACAAGATACGACTATGGAACAGATGGCCATGTGGAGTTAGGAGATAACCTCCTCGTAACGGAAGGCAAGCTCGAGCTTGGCGAGGGGTCCATAGACCCTCATTGGCAGTTGATGGCATATGTTCGAGCGTGTTACATGCAAAAGCGATGCATCTATCGCGTTGGTCAGTCCTGCCTGCCAGTAATTCTCCTTGCATGTCATGGTGCGTTTATCCCTTTGGTAAGAGTGCTTGCTGCTGAGGCAAGGGCCATATATCGACGCATCTGGGGCTATCATTTGTCCCGATGGATCAGTGCGGGTAGAAGCGCTGATACCTGGGCTTCAACATCGACCACTACCACAGAGGAACAAGGGGCGTCAGCGATCAGGGCTCTATGATAAGGAAATCACTCACCATATTGGCGGACGCGACAATGAACACCTGCAGAGCAGAGTAATAGATGGTATCAAAGCTTTTTCGAGTCGATTGCGATTTCCGTGATGATCGCCAACGCAACTTACTCGCTGGGTTTGTTCGAGCACTAAGGAATGCCTTTGTAGGACTGAAAGAGTTTTACGAGCCCTTCCAGTCCAGTCCCCGACCCCCGTGGATATCGATCTCACAAACACGCCAAGTCGGTTGATCGCTGCTTCTCTTATAAGAATCCTCAGTGGAACGTACGCAACCCGACTCGCCGGCGGAAGCAAATGCAAAACCGATTGTGGTCAAGTTCACGCGGACTTACTCGAAGATTGTGCACGACCTGTTGGCCGGTGAGGGATTCGCACCGGAACTCCTTGCGGTGGAAGATCTGGTGGGTGGCTGGAAGATAGTGGTCATGGAGTATTTGTCGGGCTGGGTGATGTTGCAAGAGAAGCCTCCCGAGGAGCGACTGAAATACAAGCAAAGGCTCAATGAGGCCTTAGGCGTCATTCATGGTCGCAACCTCATACACGGTGACGTTCGATGCCCCAACAATCTCGTTTCCGAGGACGGTAACGTCAAATTTATCGACTTTGACTACTGTGGAGTGGATGGGGAGGACGTGTATCCGTGGGAATGGGACCATACGCGGCGCCAAAGGGATGCCAAGGATAATCTTACTACGTGTCTGTACATATATACTTCAGGGTGAAAAGGGTGCTCACTTCGTTGCTCTTTCCTGTGAGATCTCATGGTAGTACGGGCATACAATATAATGGAGGTGGTGGACCGAACTTCCATCCACAACCCAATATCATACTGATAGTGGCTTGGCGGCTACCGCGGGTAACAACTTAATATACCGCTAATTGTTACGCTCCGGAAATAGCCGCTGTCTTCTCGGTCTCGTTATTGTCTCACTGAAGATAAAACGCATTTGTGGCTGTAATGATGATCTTCCTACCTTTTACCCTACTCATACTCGTTGACTTTGGCAGCGGAACACGGAGTTCATGGAAATGACTTGGCTCACAGACTTTCATCCTTCTGCCCTCCACTGGTTTCAATCCCACCCTTTTGTAGCGACGTCCTGCCTTCTCGTGTTTCTGTACAATGTTCACACATGGCTCTATCCCGATCCAATAATGAAGTTGCCAGTTCCTTCAGGAGCACGCTTGCTTGGTGGCCACGTACCCTCCATTATCGAGTAGGTTGCTTAGCTGTTCTTCCAGTGACCCCTTGACTTGATCAGTGTTTCAGTGCTTCTTGGTCCCCCCACCTTCACGAAAGATACGCCCGGGATCTGGGTAGGAATGTACGCCTAAGAGGGTTCCATCCGGTATGTGGATATCCGAGCCTGCAGCTCAGCGAGTGACCGATTGTCTTCCCAGTGGGAACCCCGTCTACTTCCACTCGACCCGGTCACGATAGCTCATGTCTTGAAAAACTCGACGATCTATGAGAAGCCCGCACAATCCCGGAGGATCATAGAAGGGCTCATCGGATGTGGTATGCTTGCGGCAGAGGGTCTTGTCCACAAACGTCAACGCCGCGTAGCGACTCCAGCATTTTCGGTCCAAAACATGCGCGCGCTCGTCCCCCTGGTCTTCAGTAAGGGGGAGGAACTGAAGGATAGGTGGATGGGACTCATCCAAGATCAAGCAATCGATAATTCACAGACAAATCCGACCGGAATCCGTCTGGACGTATGCCACTGGGTGAGCCGTGCAACATTCGATGTTATAGGACTGGCTGGTCTGTTTCTGTTCGTTGCTCGTATCACCCATCAGCTTACCGTGCCTTCGTGCTGTGTTTAGGGTTTGACTACCACTTCAATGCCATTCAAACCGAAGATAACGAGCTGTTTAACGCGTACAAAAATATGTTTGAGGCATCGGTTTCTCAGGCTCAGGGCTTGAGAAAGGTGATCATTACATACTTTCCAATATTTGAGCGTTTCTTCGTAAGGATTGTTCTCGGCCCAGTCATACGTCGCTGACCCAGTCATAGCCGGACGAGGCGACGCATGTCGTGCGTAAGGGTCAAGAAACAATCAATCGTGTAGCAACGCAACTCATCCAAGAGAAAAAACGGAGAATCCAAGAGAGCGAGGACAGTGGGAAACTGTACGAAGGCCGGGACCTGTTGACGCTCCTCCGTATGTCTTTCGGTCCTATTCTCAGTGCACTATTTTTTTACTGCCGATAGTCAAATCCAATGCCGCGATCGATCTCCCACCCGAACAGCGTATATCTGATGACGACATCCTTCACAACATCAATACCTTCATGTTTGCTGGCTCTGACACAACCTCCTTGGCCGTCACGTGGACGCTACTCCTGCTGGCAAAATACCCTCAGATCCAAGACCAGTTGCGTGCCGAGCTGCGAGGTATGGCTCGCCCAGAAAACCTTGGTGATGAGGCAGTCTTGGCGCACTATCAAGAACTTGCCGTTTCGCCGATGCTTGACAAAGTTTGTCGCGAATCGCTTCGTATCGTGCCACCAGTGCACTCGTCGCTCCGCGTTGCCACGCAAGACGATGCGCTCCCAGCGTCAAACGGTGAAGATTTCCACATCCGTAAGGGCACGCTCGTGCACGTACCTATAGAAGCGATGAACTTGGACCGCGAGATATGGGGAAAGGATGGATGGGAGTTCATGTAAGTGCGGTCTAAAGTATTCCTATGGCTCCTGGAAGACGCTCTTTGTTGACATGTCATCATCCAGCCCGGATCGGTGGGACAACCTTCCGGAGGCTGTCACGTCCCTACCAGGTCTCTATTCCAACACGTTGACGTTCTCCGCTGGTCCCCGCGTACGGTTTTCTCCCACTTTACGTGACTGTAGGGAGCGCCTGACAGACGAATTTCTCGTTGTAGTCCTGCGTGGGTCAGCGCTTCTCGCTGATTGAAATGAAGACATTCCTTTACGTCCTGATCACGAACTTTGTCTTCTCTGAGACGGACGAGAAGGTAGTCAAGGCAAATGTGTATGTCGCTTTACTTTTTTTTTTTCGTTGAGGGACGTGACGCACTGAGAAATTGTTTGACAGGGTGCTCACGAGACCCTTTCTCGCACGGAAGTTCAAGGAGGGAAGTCAGTGTCCGATGATAGTGACCCCGTACGTCCCAGCCGAAGCGACCTAAAGATATTTTGTACTGTATCTCGATGCTGTTCGCATTCCGTTGTAAATTTACTCCACTTGATGTCTCGCTAATACGCGTGCCATATGATACTACGGTATGCGCTTAACTCATTTGGAGGCGCATGTCCCGCTGGCAAGGTACATTCTTGTGAAATCACTGTCACCGCGAAGCCCGAAACATGGAATGAGGTCGGGGAAAGAACAGGACAGTAGTGGGGGGGGAAAAATTATGCAGCTTCGTTTGATGCATCACCCTCGTAATGTCAGTGAAACATCCAGTTTGGTGAGCGAAGAGAAAAACAAAATGAGAAGTTTTTTTTTCTGTTTTTGATCTTCTGCTTCGAGTCTGACTGAGCGTTCCACAAACAAAAAGAGGGGACAACGCGATCACGTGATGGGGATACTGACTGTTTCCGGAGCCGAGATCGTTGACTGACAGTAGTCGCGGGCCAAGCCGTCCAGGGGTACTACAGCACGCACGGTTTTCGCTTGTGGTTGGCGCAGACGTCGTGCATGGAGGCCCTGCAGGGGCCAATGTTGCATGCAATGCGCTCTTATACCGAATTTGCATTGAGCCTAGTGATGGATTTGGCTAGTCGGCTGGTGCTATTAGGTCGGCTTTCAGTGAAAAATCCAAGCCGACCTCACTCCCGGTGCCGCCGGAAAAGAACCCTGGCGACCAGGGGTCGCGGCCTACACGGTCAACACATATGGTGCTTGAGTTACAGCATCTACTGAAATGTATCCAATTAGTCGAATGAATGATAGAGGTACGGGGGTACAATTGAAGTAAGGGCGCGTGGCGCAATGACGGTGGTAGAGAGGGAAGGAGTGCTTGGTACGAACATTACAAGATCAATGCTATCACAAATATTTCTCGCAGAGACAAGAAGGAACGCTATGGTAGGTAGTAAGGGAGTTGACGTCAAGTCATAAATAGCGTAATATGTTACACCGGTCGCAGACCTTGAATAAATTAGGTTTTCTTCTTGAACAGACTCTTTCTTTGTGGCTTGGAATCATCATCACTAATACTAATGAACGACGACTTCCAGCCTGACTCTGAGCCGCCAGCTGAACGTAGATGACCACTGGCGCCATCTGACCGTGGCTCCTGCTTCTGCTTTTTCGACCAGACAGGACGGCGAAATGAAAGCGCGCCAAAACCTGTCGGCGTCATGTTCATGGTAAGACGCGAGTCGGGCCTCGCATCGTCATCTGCTGCTGCTGCAGGCTTTTTGAGAGCCGCTTGAGGCCCTCGCTGCACCATACGCGCGAGGATGCTCGCTTTGTCGAGGGTTTGGGGAAGGCGCGGCTCCGGAGCTGGTCGTGGTGTTTCGAAGGCTCCGTTATCAACGAGCGAGAGCCCGACGCCTTGGGTAGAAGATGGGAGGCCCGGTGCAAAGGACGAGCCTTGACGTAGATCTGGTGTCGACCCAGTGCGGCGCATGATAGATTGAGTAGGCCGTTGGCGTATAGGGTACGAGTCCTTCCTACCATGACTGGGGGGCATATGAGCACGTAGTCTAGAGGGTCGAGGACTTGCATTGCGTGAGTATGCCCCTCCCGGAGAATGACCAGAGTGAACGACGGGAGCGCTTCTTGTCCCAGTGGATGAGTCCTGGAGGCCATCGGTGTCGTGCCCGCTGTACGGGTCCCTGGCCGGTGGTGCGGTGCGAGGTGCACCCCTTGGTGGCATCGGAGGGTCCATATCGGGGGCAAGTGGAGAATAAGGTACGTCCGGATGACGGTATGCCCTATCACTCAATGTCCGGAATCGACCCCCCGTGTAGGATGACTTTGACGATATGGACGCAGTCGCGGAGGCCGATCTGTGCAACCCACCTCGGGAGAGCGAGTCAGACGCCGTGGCCTCCTGAAGCGTCATTGCCCGCTGCCGCTGGAACGCTGGTCCGACATCGCGTGGCGAACTGGAATCGACCGCTATACGCAATCCGGGCCTGCGACCGTCTCTAGTTCGTTTGTCCTCCATGCGTCTTGTGTAGGAATCCCCACGTGGTCTGCTGTAAGGCTCAGTTATGCTCTGACTATACGCCATCTCGGCAAACTCAGCCAGCGAGCTAGTCCCGCTGTCATATCCATGACGAGCTCCAACGCCTCCGGTCGTCTCCGTGTTGACGTTTGCACGAATTGATGTTGTTTGGTGCTGAAGGCCGTCGTGCAGCAGATCACTATAAACGTTCCATGGTTGCGAAGAACTTTGGCTTGGAGGGAGGGGGCGCGCGTACTGAGAACGGCCAGAATCGAGTTCAGTCGCACTGTGTGATCTTCGTGGGCTAAGATGGTTCACTGGAGGCAGCTTCGCAAGTACAGGGTCCCCTCGATCGTCCTCGACTCGCATTGGACTGCGCTCTCGCGAAGGGTCGGCGGCTAAACCCTCCGGGACGGATGCAAGGCGCTCATCGCGCACAAAGAAGGGCGAACTGTCGCTATCTGACGAGGATAGTTCGTTGGCTGCCGACCCGCCAAAATCAACGTCAGGACGGAGGTCGAGGAAATCGGGAAGGAAATCCTGCATCTCGTCGATACAAATGGAGGCAGTGGACACTGGATTTCGAGAGTCGGTCAGTCTGGAGCGTAGACTAGTGTGACGTTCGAGACCTGCGGCAGGTGGATTGCCATAAAGAGACGGCGATGATTGACGTTGGGACATGGACGAAGACGAGCGAGCATACAAGTCGAGGAGTGCCACGGTGTCTTCGGTTGTCAACAGAGAATCCTCATCGGAAGAGACTCGCGCTCTCTCAGCGCGAATGATACTGAGAGCACGCAAGAGGTCCGATTTCGAGTACCTGCCATCCGGAGGTTCCAAAGTTGTGGTTACCGAGGTCGTATCAAGGTAGAGAGGATTGTGACCAGATTGGCCAGCACCACTTCTGGTTTTGTTAAACCCAAGGGGACTAAACCGGCGATCAGACGGAATAGAGTCCGCGTACTCTGAAAAGTCGCCGAAATCATGGGAACGCTGGTCCGAATCAGGAGTAGTAAGGTTGCGTGTCTCGGTGAAGACGTCTTCTGCGCGCCGAGCGAGGAACTCCCGGAAAGCCAACAGTTCATCCGGAGACATGAAAGAGTCGTCACGTGATCTCGGGGAATCTGCCAAACGGGAATGGGAATACAAAGCGGGATACGGTACATCCCCTGGCTCAGGGGAAGCTCCCGCGACACGATGCCCGAACCTGCGCGCTAGCCGCCCAGAGGCGGACGAAGGACGTGATGGCGGAGGAGTCGGGGACAAGGCAGGTTGACCAGGTTGACGTGCGTTGTACCGAGACATCGAGGAAGGCGGGCGCTCTGAAAGTTCGCTTGCAGTTCGACGAAGAGGCGGGTGGTGTCGAAGCACCGAATTCAGGGATTCTGATGCCGACGATGACGTGGAACTTGCTACACGATGCAAGCTCCCAGAGGCGCCAGGCTCGCGCGACAGCAAAGACGCGGACCTGAACCTACGGAAGGGAACAGACGGCGGTGTTTGCATGGAGGGACTGCGAGGTGACGAGCTACTGTTTGTTTTTCATCGGCGGTAAGAAACCTCGAAAGCATCACAAAAAATGCATAAAAATTCACCTGCTGCTGTTGCTGAGACTTGGTGTTGCGGGAGAGGAGGATTGATGGTATTCGTCGGGTGAACGCCGGGGGTAGGCGATTTTGAATGTGTGAATGCTGGTAGTAGGGTTGTAATGCTCCATTACCAAACCAGGGTGGCTGCAATTGGAAATAAGAGCAAACACTTGTCAAATCCAAAATGCCTAAACCAATGGACGAAAGTACGCACCCGCGCAAGATTCGAGAAACGTGGAGGGAGGCATCAGCGGTGTCGCCCTCTTCTTCTAACAGAGGCTCCTCGAGCACCGTCTCCGGAGTAGTGTCGATTACAAGGGAGGCAACGCTGGGACTATCTCTACGGGAGAGGCGGTCTTCAAGACGGTATATGTCTGACGGGAACATCTCCACGTGGAGGGAAATTTCGCTGGGGACGTGAGGGAAGTCGTGGAGCTTCGCGAGTAAATCCTCCGGGGCAGAGCTGTCGGAGCTGTGTTCGACGAAAGTCCACGTCAGACAAAAACGGTGCAAGTGGCGCGATCACATTTTTCAAGGACTCACAGCAAAGAGAGTCGGGAAATGACGTCCCCACGATCATCCGTGTTCCCGTTGCTACCCCCCAAATACGACATAGTTCAGCAGCAGGAAGTCACCGCTGATGGGCGCAGAACGGTTTAGGGCCAGGGAGCGCCAACTTAGAAGCAACAGTGCCTAAATTCCCTGCGAAGAAAGACTTTAAAGACCAAAAACAAGTGGACAGGCACACTAAAGGAAGTTACCAGGCCAACGACTAGGCGCGGGCTGTGCCGTGCAATACCGCAGAAATGGAGCAGGGAGAGACAAGGATGTGAGGTGACTGTCGTCGAAAGTGAAGGAATAAGTGTGGTCAACACTCCCTCAGACTCGGCACAGTTGGCGGAAGCCGTTGAAGGGAAGGAAAGCTTCCCGAGAACCGACGGCAGATTCATCCCCAAATATCGTACACTAGAAGAGCCGAAGCCCGCAGTTCCGCCCTAAAATCGAAAGTCTGGGAAAAAAAA
>Ga0307510_10006425_pt1 | contig 14020 bp, 14 predicted proteins | sample 12_EM_MG_FD_207224 | JGI IMG/M metagenome (GOLD analysis project Ga0307510, IMG submission 207224) | Populus trichocarpa ectomycorrhiza microbial communities from riparian zone in the Pacific Northwest, United States - 12_EM | ecosystem: Host-associated > Plants > Roots > Unclassified | place... | reverse complement strand
GCATCAAAGTAGTCGCCCAGCGTGGATTCCATGAGAGCACTGGTCTGCTCGCCACATACATAACTCAAATGGTTCATTTCATTGCTTTCCTGGCACGTCAATTCAGACGCGCAGGATGGCGGAAGCCATGGTGGAGTTCTGTCAACAGCTGGACACAAGGCGCACGGCGCGAAAGCCGTGGCGCGCCCGGGGGCGAGGGATCAGGACTCGCGAATGAGGGATTCGAGCGAGCGAGTGTTGCGGACGGTGACGTTGCCGCGTCCCAACTCGAGCCAGCCGCTGGATTTCCAGCCCTGCAGGTGTTGATTCACAATCTGGCGCGACACACCGAGGAATTGTCCGAGCTCTTCCTGGGAAAGGGTGACTTTGATTCCGGCGGCCGTCGGCCTTCCGTGCAGGTCGGCGAGACTCAGCAGCCGTTTCGCGATCCTGGCCGGCACACTCAGCAACGCCGAATCCTCCGTGAGCTGTGCCGTCCAGCGCACACGGCTGCACAGGAGGTTGATCAAATGTCGCGCCAGCCGCGGCTCGCTGTCCAACAGGCGCAGAAAGGGGTCTCTCTGGATGATCGACAGCTCGGTGCGTGTCATGGCGGTCGCCGTGGCGGTACGCGGCATTCCATCGAGCAAGGCAATCTCGCCGAACGAGTCGCCCGGGCCGATGATATTGAGGAAAACCTCCTTACCCCCGGGCCGGCTCGCGCTGATGCGCACCCGCCCGCTCACCACACCGCACAGGGAGTCGCCCGGGTCGCCGCGCATGAAAATAACCGCCCCCTCTTCGTACACGCGGCGGCGGCCGAGCGCGGCAATCCGTTCCACTGTAGATTTCGGTAATCCACGGAAGAGATTGTCACGTTCAATGACGGTCTGGGCGGTAATGGCCAAAATCGGGCCTGCCTGGCTACGGGTCACGGGGACCTGTTGGAGTATAGTCCCGCCAAAGTGGGAGGTGAGGTCATCGTGTCGTCTGCCCGAGCATGGATCGCCTCGTGCGTCCTCCTTTCATACGGCCTGCTGCCGTTCCCGGCGGCTGCGCAGTACGCAGTCGAGCAACAGAGCAGTGTCTGGATAAAGGGCCTGCTCGACGTTCGCGCGGTGGGGGGTGGACCGGCGCCGAGTTGGACCGACGGTGGGCCTGGAAAACTGCGCTATGGCGGCAGCAGCTCGCAGGAAGGCTTCCAACGCTCAACGCGCCTGACTTTGTCCCAGGCCGCAGTACAGATGGGTGCAGCGCTCCCCTGGGGGATCCGTGGACAGGCGCAACTGAATATGGAGCCGGATATCGCGGACGGGTATCACCCGTGGCTGGTGGAGGCGTTTTTGCGCAAGGAATGGACCACTGACAACGGCGGCTGGGGGCTGCAGAGCGGCGTGATGCACGTGCCCTTCTCTCTCGAAAACGTCGGTCCGGCGTGGTCGCCCGAATACTCGATTTCGAGCTCCGCCCTGGATAGTTGGTTGTGGGAAGACATCAGCCTGGCCGGCGCCGAGGGTGAGTGGTGGCACACGACCCGGTCGGGAATCAAGCTGGACGCCCTGATGTTGGCACTTCGCGGTTGGGTGATGGGTGACACCCTGGGCGGGATCAACGGCAGTCTGGCTTTGCCCGGTCGTGGCGAGCGCACCGATATTTTCAATGAGCGGGACCAACGTCCAGCGCTCTACGGCTGGCTGTCTGCGGGCGATGAGGGAGAGTTTGTATCGCTCAAACTCGGGGTGTTCGACAATCGGGGGGACGAAGGCAGTCGGGGTGTCTGGCATACGCATTTCACCACGGCAGGACTCGTGGTCCACGCGACTTCACACATCGATCTGCTGGCGCAGTACCTGACCGGGGCTGCGCGGGTCGCCGCCCCTGCCAATGACAGCTCGTACTCAGCCTCCTACGCCCTCGCCTCCTACCACTTCAAACAACAACGAGTGAGTCTCAGGTATGACCAGTTTCGTGTTCACGACCTCGACGGCGGCCCCGCATCGACAAATGAACACGGCAATGCCGTGACCGCCTCTTACCTGGTGCAGTTTGGTTTGCGACATCGGATTGCGCTCGAGCACATCTGGATGTACAGCCACCGCGATGTGACAGGATCGCTCGATCCGACACCCGACGGTTGGCAAGTCAGTTATCGCTTCCGCTACTGACACCCGGGAGCCCCACGTGTACCGACACAACCTCTCCTGTATCTGTATCGTTGCACTCGCAATGATTGTCAGTGGACGACTGAATGCAGCCACTGCAGCGATCTCCGGCAGCGTATCCGTTGCGGACGGTGCGCCGGTAACCGACGCCGTTGTATTCGTACAGTCGCCCGTGCCGGAGCCTGACAAATCCCGACCCATGCAGGTAGTCGACCAGGTCAACAAGACATTCGTGCCGGGCCTGCTGCCAATTGTTGTGGGCACCGCTGTGCGGTTCCCAAATCATGACCAGATACATCATCACGTGTATTCCTTCTCACCTACGAAGACCTTCGAGTTGCCGTTGTACAAGGGCGAGGCGGCGGCACCCGTGCTGTTCGACAAGGTCGGTGCCGTCAAGATCGGCTGTAACATCCACGACTGGATGTCGGGAATCATCCTGGTGCTGCCCTCACGTCACTTTGCCGTCACCGACTCATCCGGCCACTTCGTTCTCGATGACCTGCCCGCGGGCACCTACACCGTCGTTGCCTGGCATGCGCTCAGCAAACTGAAACCTGACGAGACCGCGCAGTCGGTGCAGGTTGGAGCCGAGGTCGCGACTGTGACCTTCAAACTGCCCCTGGCCCCACCCCGGCCCCGGCCTGCGATGCACGGCAACCGGGCCGACCCATGAGGTGGTGGGACGCCCGCACCCTGCGCGCGAGAATCTTCATAGCGTTCTCGGTTCTGATTCTGGCGGTTCTGCTGGCAACACTGGGGTTGACGCAGCTCATTGTCGGGCGGGACACGGGACAAACCTTGAGTCGCGAGTTGCGCACCACGGGACAGGTGTTCGAGAGCCTGCTGCGCGAGCGCGCCATCCGCCTGCAAACCAACTCGACACTGCTCGCAAGCGACTTTGCACTGAAGCGTGTCTTCGCGACTCACTTCGACCCTGCAAGCTACGATTCGGAAACACTGGCGTCCGCGGGCCTGAGTTACCGTCAGCGGATCGGAGTACAGCTCGTATGGATGACAGACGAAAAGGGCACGCTGCTCGCGGCCTCGCCCGGTGAGGGCCGGATCGGCCAGTCACTCGCCTCGTTCGCGCCTCTCAAAGACGCCCTGGAAAGCCAGGCCCCCGCCATCGCGGTCGTCGAAGTCGACAACGAGTTGTTCCAGATGGTGGTCGTGCCGGTCCTCGGGCCGGATGTCATTGGTTTTTTGATATTGGGTCAGGTCATTGATGACCGGGTCGCCGCGCGCCTGAAGGACGACACCCACTCGGATGTGACCTTCCTGACGGATTCCCGGGTGTTTGCGTCCTCGTGGCCTGACAATTCCCGGGAGCACTCACAGCTCACCCGTGTGCTGCCCGAGGTGCGACAACAAAATCCGCGACTGCTGAGCATCAGCGGTGAGCGATACCTCTCGCTCGCGGTCCCCGTCGTTGCCCAGCTGGAAAAGCCTCTCTACGTTCTCATCCAGGGCTCCTATGACCGGGCGTTGGCGCCGTTGCATACCCTGCAGTGGCGTATCGCCGTGATTGGCATGATCGCATTGGCCGGCGCCCTGATCACCGGAGTCCTCCTTGCGGGAGGAATCACCGGCCCGGTACGGTTACTCGTGAACGCGATGCACGAGATTCCGCGGGGCAACTTGCGACACCGGCTGCGAATCGACCGTAACGATGAAATCGGGTTTCTCGCGCGCTCCTTCAATGAGATGGCTGAAGGCCTGGAGGAACGCGAGCACATCAAGGATACCTTCGGGCGATTTGTGTCACGCGATGTTGCCGAAGCCGTGCTCAGTGGCCGCGTGCCGCTGGCCGGTGAACGACGCGAGGTCAGTATCCTGTTTCAGGACATCCGCGGCTTTACCGCCTTGTCCGAAAAGCTCGATCCGGTCGCCCTGCTGCGCCTGTTGAATCAATTCTTCACTGAAGTGGTCGCCGCAGTGGAAGCCGAAGGTGGGGTGGTCAAGCAGTTCACGGGTGATGGCGTGATGGCGTTGTTTGGAGCACCCCAATCCCGTGCGGATCACACCGAACGTGCCGTGCGCGCCGCGTTGGGAATCGTCACACGGCTCGCAAGCCTCAACGTGTTGCTACAGAGCGCTGGAGCTGCGCCGCTGCAGATTGGCGTTGGAATTCACACCGGCGAGGTCGTAGCCGGCCTCATCGGTCCTGACGAACGCATCGAATACGGTGTTGTAGGCGAGGCGGTCAACCTGGCGAGTCGCATCGAATCACTCACCAAGGAGCTGACCGCGACCATTCTCGTATCGAAGGAGATCGCAGGACGGCTGGGTCCGGAATTCGTGCTCGGCCGCACGGCACTTCTGCCTGTCAAGGGAACGTCGCGCCCGGTGGAAGTTGTCGAAGTGCTCCCCCGGCCGTTGCCCACGCTGGAGCCATAGAAACAGGGCGGACCCTCCTGGCCGCCCTGTTGATTATTGCGGATGGATGCTCGCGGGACTTCAGGGGTCGCAGCTCACCGGCTTGGTCGACAGGTTGGGATCCGTGCAGAGCGGCCCCAGTTTCGACTCATGCACCGGCAGGCTGATCATGGCGAACGGTCCCGCCTTGTGCTCCCCATTGAAGGGCGTCGGCTTGGCCGGATTGAAGCCGCACGGCGCCGCATCCTCCGGGTTGTTGAACCAGAATCCGACGTGGAACGTGTTGGTCGGCGCGAGCTTCACGTCCGGATCGAAACCGAAGATCTGATCCAGCAAAATCGTGCTGATCTGCACGTGGCCCCGGTCGCTGTGCTTGGGAATCTCGATATCGGACTGATACCAGGCGAGGCCGAAGCTGCCCGTGAAGGCGGGATCCTTGGCGCCGGTCGACAGGAAGGGGCTGCGCTGCACTGTAAACAGATCGAACTGCAAGCCCGACTTGAAGCCGTCCAAATCGAGGATCAGCGTGTCGTTGAGCTTGCCACGAATGACAGTGGCGTGGGCGCGGGGTTCCTCGTTGTAGCTACCGCGCACACACTCGACCGTCTGCGGGTTGAGTACGAGATCGAAGCTGACGCGATCGCGTTTGTCGTTCCCGTTGACGATACCGGCGGTGGCCGCAGTCACGTTGGCTATCGCCAGTGCACCCAACAGGGCGGCTCCGACCTTGCCTGCAACGCGCTTGCCTGAAAATGTTCCAGTTGTCCTGATCATGTGATTTTCCTTGGTTGGTGAGGGTCTGTTTGAACTCTCGACGCAACGAAGGATGGCAGGCGGGGCAGGAGCGCTCCGTCAACTCATTGACACAACGCCCCGCTCAGCGTTTTCTGCTTTGTGGCTTGCCCTGATTGTAGGGATCATAGCCGCCGCCGGCATCGGGCACGCCGGCGGGCTTCGCGGTGGCCTTTCCGCTCGGCTGCGGGGACTCACCGCCCTCCACCGAGAGGTCGGCGGGGTCGATGTACTTCAGGATGCCGGAGCTGGTGCCGGTCGAATCGGTATCGCCGCGCCATTTCCACAGCGCGTTACCTCTTTCGTCGTGAACGATGCGGCCCGCGACTTGCACACTGCGTTTACCGGCATCGGGGCTGTCGGCATCGGGGTCGTCGGTCTCGGTTGCGTCGCCTTCGAGGATGTCGACATCGACGACATGCCGCTCGAGGTCCAGCGACTCCAATTCCAAATTCACAGATTCCCACTCGACGTCCGGTGGTTCCAGTTCGGCGTCGCGCCGTTGCGGCTCGACCGACCTCCTGTCCTTTGGAGATTTCATCCTCATCTCTTCCCCGTCATGGCGTGTCATGCACGCCTTGCCGAGGATGTTATATTGTTCCCAAATTGCGACAAATTCGACCAAGGGCTTTAATGTGACCGCCGTCGCACACTGGGTTCTTACATAATGTTTCACGATCGATGGGAGATTGCCGCAAACGGAGTGAACGCAGCGTCGATCCTGCTCGCGACATTCAACAGCGCCCACACGTGGTGGACGGGGATAGTTGGTTGTGTCCTCTTCTGCTGGGTGTTTCTGGAGGCCCACCTCTACGCCGATGCAACTCTGCAGATATTCTTCATCGCAACCAGCGCAATCGGCTGGTGGAATTGGTTGCGCGGCAATGCTGGCGAGCCGATACCAGTCCGCGGGACAACCACGCCAGTGATCGCTTTGTATTCGGCGACGGCACTCGCGGCAACGGCGGCGTATTCGTGGCTTTTGCATACCTACACGAGCGCATACGCGCCCGTTGCGGACTCGGCCGTGCTGACATCCAGTATGGTTGGGCAACTCCTGCTGATCGCCCGTCGATGGGAGTCGTGGTGGTTCTGGCTGGCTGCCAATTCAATCGCGGTACCGCTCTTTCTGACGAGAGGCTTGAACATCACCGGCGTCCTCTACAGCGCGTTGTGGATCAACTCCCTGGTTGCACTCCTACGTTGGCGTCGGCTGGTTGTGAGCTGAAGATGTCGCGCCGCTTCAGACTGGGACTGGTGGTGGGCAAGTTCTCCCCGCTCCATTGCGGTCACGAGGGGCTCATTCGCCGCGCGCAGAGTGCTTGCGACAATCTGTTGATAGTCAGCTATTCAAATCCCGAGCTTGCAGGCTACGCTGCGGATCGTCGGAAAGCGTGGCTCGCTAGCCAATTCCCGCAGGCGCGGCGTCTCGTCGTGACGGACGAATTGTTGCGGGAGACTGTGCCTACCGACTCCGAGTTCACCACCGTGCCTGAGAACGGCGCGTCGGCGGCGACTCATCGGAACTTTTGCGGCTTCCTGGTTGAGACCTTCGTCGGAACTACAGTGGATGCCGTGTTCACGAGTGAGGACTATGGCGCCGGATTTGCGGAGCATTTGACGCGCCGTTGGAGCAGTCCGGTGGAGCACGTGTTGGTTGACAGGGACCGGGTCGAATTTCCGATCTCAGGGTCCCAGGTTCGCTCGGACGTCCATGCGCACCGGAACTGGCTGTCGCCGTACGTATATTCGACCTTCGTACAGAGAATCTGCCTTCTGGGCGGTGAATCTTCCGGGAAATCGGTGCTGGCCCGGGCCGCAGCGGAAAGGTTCGGGACCGCATTCGTGCCCGAGTATGGTCGCGAACTGTGGACTGCCAAGGGCGGCCAACTGGGATACGAAGACATGCTGGCGATTGCGAAACACCAGGTCGAATGGGAGCAATCGGCGGCGCTACGGGCCGTTCACTCAATTTTTTGCGACACCTCGCCGCTGACAACCCTGTTTTACAGCCTGGACCTGTTTGGCCGGGCCGATCCTGAGTTGCAGACACTCGCGCTCCGGACTTATGACACATACATTCTGTGTGCCACGGACTTTGAGTTTGTCCAGGATGGCACCCGCCGGGACGCCGCCTTTCGACAAAGACAGCATGACTGGTACCGGGAGCAACTGGCGAACCGTGGAGTGGACTACCTGCTCGCCACGGGGTCCATCGAGGCACGGGTCGATCAGATTGCCGCACGTCTGGTACGGCCCTGATCGCACCCGAGAGTGCCTCGAGACTTCATAAGCGCCTGCACGCGAAGCGTCCGGCGGCGGCGGGCCAGTGAGTCGAATAACCGCGTTGCAAGTGGTAGCCTGTCACCTGCTCGAGCACCCGTAAAATAAGGAAGGGTCTATGGAAAGCGCTCCGGGTAACATTACTCCAGCAGCGGTGCCCGCCATCCGCGCGCCCGAACAACTTCGCTTCACCGGCACCGGCGCCAGTTACTTCGGCATCTGGATCGTCAACCTGTTGTTGACCATTCTCACCCTGGGCATCTACTCGGCCTGGGCAAAGGTCCGGCGGCTGCAATACTTCTACCGGCACACGGAGCTGGCCGGGTCGGGTTTCGATTTCCACGGCAGTCCGACCCGCATCCTGCTGGGCCGGATCATCGCCTTCACCATGCTGGTGGTCTACAACTTGTCGGTGCGCCTGCACTCGATCTGGACGCTGGCTGTCATCATCGCGCTCGCGGCGGTTCTGCCCTGGCTGCTGCGTAACTCGTTTCGCTTCCGCCTGTACAACACGAGCTGGCGCGGCACCCGCTTTCACTTTCGTGGCACGGTCGGTGGGGCTTATCGCGTCTTCCTGCTGAACGGCTTCCTGAGCCTGATCACGCTCTACATCATGGTGCCGTTCGCACATCAGCGATTGAAGGCATATCAACACGACAACAGCTGGTTTGGCCAGACCCGGTTTTCCTTCCACGCGCGGGCGGGCCAGTTCTACCTGCTGTACCTGATGTTGCTGGCCGGCCTGCTGGCAATGGGAATCATTGTAGCGGCGGCAGGGATCGGCGGAGCGTTCAAGGCGCTGGTGGAAGCCCAGCAGCACGGCGGCCGCGTCGACCCCCAGGTGATCTTGAGGGCCGTGGGCATTCTGTACGGTACGTTGATTCTCGTGAGCGTAATCATCGGTCCCGTCTTTCACGCGCTCATGACCAACCTGATCTGGAACAACACCCGCCTCGGCGCGCATCGCATCGAATGCAACATGTCGCCGCTGCGACTGATCTGGATCACCGTGAGCAACCTGGTGCTGCTCGTGGTGACTTTGGGACTGTTCACTCCCTGGGCCATGGTGCGACTCGCGCAGTTCCATGTGGAATCCATCCGTGTGGTGCCCGCGAGCGATCTACAGGAATTCGCAGCGGCGGCGCCTGAGGATGTTGGCGCGATCGGTGCAGAGACCGCGACTGCGTTCGACTTCGACATCGCTCTATAGGTTACGGGCGCAGTAAGGGTGCTGCCGGCGAGCTACTTTGACGGACAGTCCACTCGGGTCCGCGAGGTCGTTTTGTCCGTTGCCGACAACGACCTCGTCATCACGGGAGAGTCTGTAAACTTGCGCGTACCGTTCGCGCAGGTAGCCATAGACGAGCGCCTCGGGCGAGCTCCACGTCGGCTGCGTCTGCCGGACGGCACCTTCTGCGAAGTCCGAGACCTGGACCAGCTCGATGCCCTATTGCAGTCGGTAGGGCATCGGGATGGCTGGGTCGACCGCATGCAGCGTCACTTGCGACTCGTGTTGATGGCTCTCGTTGCGTTTGTTCTGGTAATCGCTGCCGCATACAAATGGGGGTTGCCGGTGGCGGCTGAAATCGGTGCACGTCACCTGCCCCCCGCCCTGGCGGAAGTGCTGTCCACGCAGACCTTGAAAGTGCTGGACGGCGGAATCCTGAAGGAGAGCAAGCTTCCGGCCGAGCGGCAGGCCAGGTTGAGCTCCGAGTTCCGCGCCCTGCGCCTGCCGGAGGGCGGCGTGCCAAGCTCCGCATTGTTGTTTCGACGTTCGCGACCATTGGGCTCCAATGCGTTCACCCTGCCCGACGGGACAATCATCATCCTCGATGATCTGGTGACGTCCATGGATGATCGGCAGATCATGGCCGTGCTGTCCCACGAGTTGGGTCATGCTCACGGCCATCACGGGTTGCAGCTCCTGCTGCAGAGCTCCGCAGTGGGTGCGTTCTGGACTTTTTATGTTGGCGACATCAGTGGGCTGCTGGCGGCAGCTCCTGCGGCGGTGGTGCAAGCCAGGTACTCACAGAAGCTGGAGCAACAGGCGGATGACTATGGAGCAGCACTGTTGATGAAGAACGGGTTGTCGCCAGGGCTTCTCGCCGAGGCCCTGCACACGTTGCTGGCCAGTCATCCGGGGGCTTCTAAAGAGGGCTATCTGTCGAGTCATCCTTCGACGGATGCGCGTATGCGGCACTTACGGGAGCTGGCGGCCGCCTTTAAACCTATCGAGCCAGAATGACGAATTTCCCCGTAGCGGGATCGTGATCCAGCCGCAAGCCCGCCGCGGCGAGCCCTTCAATGAGGGCGTGGATCGTTACCTGGCCGTCGATGAGAGCAGGCAGGTAGACCGCCGCCTGCTTCAGGGGCGCCTCGGCGGGACGTGGCCGCCAGGGAAGGATCTTGGCGCTCAAGATGCCTGATCCGCGCGCTCGGCGTAATTCCAGAAGATCATCGCGAGCGCAACGAAGCACGTGACCGCCGCTGACCAGGTGACTGTTGCAATGATTTCCATGGGCCAAAGTGTGCCCGCTCCGGTACCTGCCCGGCAGTGTCGAAGGTCATGGAAAAGAGCGCGGGCGTGTGACTTTAGTCAGGAATCACCGCTCCTGCGCTGCGACCCCTGCCGCCGCAGCCCCCTCCCCCGTGACGGGAACTCAGACGGTGATGCGCGAGGTCAAGGTCAGGCACGGGCAGATGCATAGTCCGGAGCTTCCGCCACGAGTTCCCCAAGTCAGACAGTATTAAAAGCGCAGTTAGGAAGCGGTCCTGTTTTCGCTGTTTGACGACATTCAATTACTCCCGGGTCTACTTATTTGTCGTGGGCTCAGAACCGGCAAGGACCAGATGATGATGCGATTACCGGCGGCCACTGCAAACTGTGTGCTTCGAGGATGTACGGCCAGGTCATAGATCGTGATGTCCGCACGCACTGAATCCATGATCTGGAATGTCCGCGGGTCGATCAGCCGAATGGTATGGTCAGTGTGGATTCCACCATTAGCGACGAACAGAAACTGCCCGTTAGGGGAATACTCGAGGCCGCCTGTCTGATCACCGAGTCCTTTACCATCCAGTGGCCGACCCAGTAACGTACCATCGGCGATTCTCAGTATGTGCACTGAGTCAGTGACCGGGGCCTGTGGGATTCCCCAACCGGTCAGCGTTCCCGTTGCAACAGTTTGCCCATCCGGGCTGACAGCCAGACGGACGATTTCCCCCGTCATGTTCGGTGGGTTCGCTCGATAGGCCGGGAAGTACCGATTGGGTGCGGTGTCCCCTGAATCGAGGACCCACACTGTTCCGAGAAAATCGTCGGGTCCATCTACGCGATCGTTGCCCCCTAAGAGAAGGGTATGTGTGTCAGGTACATATGAGATTGCCTTGACCGCGCGCCCCCAACTCCAGTTTCCCCAAAGATCCGAGGAAGTCAGCAGGTGCCAATCTGAGGTCGCGTACACCAGGATGGCATTTCCTCGCATGGCCAACAGCGTGCTGTCACTGCTGAAGGCGGTGTCTTCGCAGGTAACCCCTGCTTTAGGTGATATCGCACGAATCTCGGTCCACTGTTGGGCGTCATAGATATGGAAGGTCCCTCCGAGACCGTCACAGACGGCGAAAAAACGTCCATCCGGACTGAAGGAGAGTTCATGTTCCCTGCCCGCAGCGCCTCGTTGAAACTTTCTCGCCAGAGATCGTTTCTGCAGGTCCCAGATATGGATCCAGTTGCTGTGCACACTCGACGCTGCGAGGTAGCGACCATCCGGACTCCACGCGAGTGAAGTCACGGGCATATCGTCTGTCAACTGGAACTGGTATTTCGCCAGCTTGCCGCTGGTGATCCCGAAGCCGAGAAGGCTACCGTTCAGCCCTCCCTGAGCAGTTGCGTGCGCGCTGAAAGTGGCAATGCATGCGATCAGGATCGCTGCGACCAACTTTAGAGCGCTTGCGGCAGCGCTCTCAGCTAGCCATCGCGTTCGGGACCGGGCGGATGACTCGGGCCTTTCCTCAAATAGGGCGCTGTCTTGATGTTTCTCGAGGCTGGTGTCCTGGCGCAGTGCACGAACAATCCCCGGCCGGCAGATCTGCAGATGGGCCGATGTTGGGATTGCTCGTACCCTCGATGCCGTTCGCGGATTGCATTCCGGAGCGATGACGTCTCCAAGAGAGCCTGCGTGGCGCCTGTGGCGGCCGATGCCAGTACCGTGAACGCTCATGAGCAGCTCACACCCTTTCCCTGATTTTCCCAGTTGGCACCCGTCGGCCCGATAAGCGCGCAGTCAGTAATTTAATATGGCGAATAGTTAGCTTTGTGAGTCAACGCCGTCAAGCACCACGATTGCGCCCCCGGCCGGCAGCAGAAAGATAACTGCCAGTATCCCGTACGATGTTCGACGCAGGCGCGCGACTCGCGCGCTGAACGTCTGTTGAATCAGCCCTACCCCGCCAGTTTGTTACCGCAGTTACCGCAAAACTTGCCGCCGTGGGTCTCGGCGTTGCACTTCGGGCAATGATCAGGCACGGCCTTGGCGACAGGCTTGCCGCACTCAGGGCAAAACTTCGACGCGCCAACCTCCGCCCCACACTGCCCACACAACGACTTGGCCGCCTGGGTGTTGGTTGCGGCCGTTGGCGCCACAACATGCGCAGCGGGCGCCATGTCGACCCCACCCGCATAGTCCATGGTTCGCGCCTTCTCATTGAGCTGCTCACGAGCGGCGTCGGCTTTCGCGTGCGCCTGATTGGCCGCCAGTTGCTCCTTGAAATTCGGGGCACAGACCTCGCACAAATTAGCCTCTGCGTTCCAGCAAACCTGGCTGCAAACCCAGTGGCCACAAACCGTGCATTGGCGAAAATTCGGACGGGCTTCCTCGACCGCCTGCGCCAGGGCCGCATCGTGGAGCTTGCCACCGACCACGCGTTCCACTTCGTGGACCGCCGATCCCGCCCGGCCCCAGCCGCTCAGAAAGTCACTTGCAACATTCAACAAAGACTCGGCGACACCGATGGTGGAAGCCTTAAACTGCGTCATGTAGCCATTGCCGCACTTGTCGCAATGGAATTTGAACTGATAGCCACGATCCGTCGACAGGTCATCGTAGTTATGGACAAATTGAATGAGCGCCATATGCTTACTATAGTAGACGGATGAATTTCCGCGACCCTGCCATTATAGTTCCGGGCGCCGCAGGCGCCGGCTTTTTATTTCTGCCGGGCCGGGGGTTGATGCTCCCTGCAGGGCTGTTCGGGCCGCCCCATTGGGTATGGCTCATTCCGATGGCGCTCGTCATCTTTTGTGTGGTCTATTTTGGCGTGCTGGCCTTCTGGAAGCTGCTAACCGGCGAAGCGCTCGGCAAGCCATTCCCGGCCATTCTGGCCCTGTTTCTGTTCATCCGGCTGACGGTGGACTGCGCCCGTATCATGATGTGGCGGTAGTCACCGAGGGGCTGTCAATCGATACAACGCCGGCAACACCAACAGACTGAGCACGGTGGCGGAGATGATGCCGCCGATCACTACGGTTGCCAGCGGGCGTTGCACCTCGGCGCCTGTGCTCGTGTTCGAGGCCATAGGCAGGAACCCGAGGCTGGCCACCAACCCGATCATGAGGATGGGCCTCAATCGCAGCAGCGAGCCCTGCACAATGGCATCCTCGAGCGGCATCCCCGTGCGCAGCAGGTCCCGTATCGCCGAGAGCATGACCACGCCACTCAACACGGCGACGCCGCAGAGCGTGATAAATCCAACCCCAGCGGTGATCGACAGAGGAATTCCCCGCAGCAGCAAAGCCAGGATGCCGCCGGTGAGTGCCAGCGGGACGCCGGAAAATACCAACAGCGCATCCTTCACGGAACCGAAAGTCATGAACAGCAGCCCAAAGATCAGAAGCAACGAGATCGGCACCACAGTCTGCAGAGCCCGCGCGGCGGATGAGAGCTGCTCAAAGGTCCCGCCGTACTGAATGAAGTAGCCCGGCGGCATTTTTACCTGTCCGGCGAGTTTGTTGTGCACTTCGGCGACAAACCCCGCAAGATCCCGGCCACGCACGTTGGCTGAAACAACAATGCGCCGTTTCCCGTTGTCACGGGAAATCTGGTTCGGACCCTCGCTCGAGGTGATATCCGCTACTTCCGTCAGCGGCACATAGTTGCCGTTGGAACGCGCCAGGGGCAGCCTGGTGAGGGCATCGGGATCGATGCGCATTGCTTCCGGCAAACGCACCTCGAGAGGATAGCGGGCGTCTCCTTCGTAAATGAGCCCCGTCTGCCTGCCGCCAATCGCAGCCGATACCGAGTCCTGCACTTCTGCAACTGTGAGGCCGTAGCGGGCGAGGTCGATGCGGCGAGGCTGGACAGAGAGAATCGGGAGCCCCGCGAGCTGCTCAGTCTTGACATCCGCCGCACCGTTCGTGGCCGCGACAA